>JAABUN010000601.1_pt1 | contig 90678 bp, 90 predicted proteins | sample 5559311 | NCBI WGS metagenome assembly JAABUN01 (sample SAMN10711877, study PRJNA513370) | rock metagenome | isolation source: Antarctica rocks | place: Antarctica: Victoria Land, Siegfried Peak sud
TTTTGCTAATTTCAATAGCAAAAAAGACACTTTAAGCTGAAATCGAAAAATCAAAGAACTATAGCAAAACCCTTAACTATACTACATTTGAACGAAATGCTGTTTTGATTAACGGGACAGTAGTGATATTGAATAGTTATTCTAAAGCTGGTACCAAAAAAAAATCCCAAACCAGAACAGTTTGGGACAATAATTTTATTTTTAATCGTTAGCTTACATGGCAGCTAATTGCACTTTTTGCTGCAGTTCCATTACATTTTCTTTAAAGAGACTGTCGGTATCCATAAGATCTTTTACGGTTTGGCAACTATGTATAACAGTGGTATGGTCGCGGCCTCCAAAATGCTCACCAATTGTCTTTAATGAGTTTTTGGTAAAGGCCTTTGCAAGATACATAGAAATTTGCCTTGCCTGCACTATCTCCCGTTTACGGGTCTTCTGCAGCAGTTTATCGTATGGCACATCAAAGAACTCGCAGACCATTTTTTGTATAGTGTCGATGGTAATTTCTTTGCTGCTGGTTTTTACAAAGTTTCTAAGCACTTTTTTGGCAAGATCGAGATCAATTTCCCTTCTATTCAAAGAGGACTGGGCCAGCAATGAAATTAATGCGCCTTCGAGTTCGCGGATGTTACTGTTTATGTTGTATGATACGTATTTTACAACTTCGCGTGGCATATCGAGGCCATCGATTTTCATCTTCCGGTCGAGTATTTCTATGCGGGTATCGTAATCAGGCATTTGCAGATCTGCACTTAAGCCCCAGCGAAAACGGCTGAGCAGCCTTTCCTGCAACCCATCAAGATCTTTTGGTGGTTTGTCTGAAGATAATACCAGTTGTTTTCCTGATTGATGCAGGTGATTGAATATAGCAAAAAATGCATCCTGACTTTTTTCCGCCCGATTGAAGAACTGAACATCATCTATAATTAAAACATCTATTAACTGGTAGAAATGTATGAAATCATTTATGGCATTATTGCGGCTATGATCCTGAAACTGGTTGATGAATTTTTCTGAACTTACATATAATACTACTTTATGCGGATGCATACGCTTTACCTCATTACCTATAGCCTGTGCAAGATGTGTTTTGCCTAAGCCTACGCCGCCATATACCACCAAAGGATTGAAAGAATTAGCGCCCGGTTTTTCGGCAACGGTTTTACCGGCACGACGGGCTACGCGGTTGCAATCGCCTTCTATATAAGAGTCGAAAGTATAAATGGGATTGAGCTGAGGATCAATCTGCATTTTTTTAAGGCCGGGAATAACAAAAGGGTTTTTAACCGGATTGTTTATAACAAGCGGAAAATCCATTTCATTATTAGTATAAGTCTTTATGTTATTAGCAGGTACATCCATAGTCAGAGGTTTATTATTACTATTACCGCTATCTACCATTATTCTGTATTCAAGCCGGGCATCTTTGCCCAATTCTCTTTTAAGCGTTTTAGCTAAAAGGTTTACATAATGTTCTTCAAGATATTCATAAAAAAACTGGCTTGGCACTTGTATCAGCAATACATTACCCTTTAGTTCAACCGGTTTTATGGGTTCAAACCAGGTTTTGTAATGTTGCCATTCTACTATGTCCTTAATAATTTTCAAACAATTACTCCAAACTATATCAGCAGTTTTGGCCATATTGATCATTAAGGTTTATTTTATCGGTTAGTGATATAAATTACTTGATTTCCTTCAAATTTTTCTTCACATTAAGTGTACAAATTAATTTGGGGGGATGGCGAATATCAAACTTTATTATTTAAAAAAAAATTTTTAAAAGTTTGTTTTTTTAGTATTAACCACAGTATAGGCTTTTGAAAGAAAAATTTTTTTTTATGTTGTTAAAAGCATATTTTATGCCTGCCGGATTTATAATTACCTATCTCATGATTTATTTTAGCTTTTGATAATCAAGCGGTATTGTATTAAATAAATCCTAATGTTTAAAACCTGACTTCCTTTGTATTAATTAAATCTTTTTCAGTTTTTTTTGTTACAATACCAATAGCTGCTAAATTTCTTACTGCTCGTAGGTAAGGCTGTGACTTAAAAACAATTTGGAATAGTTGTCTTGTTTTTCATAGAACAACTACTTTTTTTTACGATTTGTATGAAATAAAATTAATGGAAGTGTTTAATATACTTTTCCGAAATTTTTAGCTCAATTTTAGTACCAAAACTGTCATAGGTATGAACTAAGCCAGGACTGGAATAACAGGAGCATTTAATAAATCATTCCATTTACCAAAACGGATTTGAGTAAACAAAGGAGACATATACAAATATTGCGAATACATTCCAAAATACCCGCCCGCGTCAAGCGATGCACTGTCGACGCTGTTCCTGGTCTCATTCGAAAATTTAAATGCTTTTATATATTGACCATCCATAGCTGCACAGGCCGTCTTCATATGAAGGTTATGCATAAGATATAAAAATGAATTATTGGCTACTACAGGATACTTTGAGAGAGAGTTATAATAATCTTTTACAGCTTCTTCATTTACTTTAATGCCTTTTTTATAATACCCTGACCGAATATAGATGTGAGAGGGCATATGCATAAGATGTGCCACGCCTGGCATAAAATTTCCCAGCCGGTTGGCAACCTGCAATCCTCTTTCAGGATGTTTGGAACCCTCAATGGCATGAATGTAATAATGATTTGCACCGGGGTTTTCAGGAAACTGAGTTATAAGTTGTTCAAGTATACTCACAATTTCAGGGGTTCATGGTTTAGGGTTATAAGACCTGTCGTACAAATCCCAGGGATGCTGAACCATTAATGCATCTGCGTAAGTTAAAATAATCGCTTTGAGCGTGTTTTAACCATTCACTTAAAATCACCAGGTAACGGATTACCTGTTACTGGTCTAAAGACTGAAACCATGGTAATACACCCAATATCATTGGTTTCACAGTTGTTTCATGTGTGCCGCCAGGTATAGAAATTAACTCAATGTTTGCTGCACCTGCAGCTTTAAGATTATTATAAGTCGTTACAGATGTTTCATAATAAACAACTTCATCAGATGTGCCGTGAAAAAGACGGGTCGGAGTTTTGGGAGCCCAGTTTAGTAAACTATTTTTTGCAATAGCCTGTTTTAAGGCAATTTCTTCCTTAGCATTGCTTAAGTTGGCATGAAAAACAGGATTAAACAGAGCAGCCGTAGAAGTAGTTAATGCAGAGTCTATTTCGGGTCGGCTTTTAGTTCCATCTAATAACGATGGTATCCGGCTGGCATAAGGCTCCTGGAAGAAATCTGAGTAAGGACTGTTCCAGCTATATGTTGAGTCATAACTTTTTATAAATAAAGCTAAAAAAGACGGCGCAGCGTAAGTAGGCGAGGAGGCAATACCTTTTAGCATACCACTTATATCATAACCTCCGGCGCCTGCTCCCACAGCAGTAAGTGATAAATTATATTGTTTATTTGTTTCTATTTCTTTTTGTGCCGCCATAGTTACATAACCACCTTCTGAATATCCGAGCAAAAACGTCCTGTTACTAATAGGGATCTTCTCATTAGTTAAAAAAATTTTGGCAGCTTTTATCATATCCACAACTGCCTGTGCAGAATAATCTTGAATGTAATAGGGATGAGGAATATTTTGTGATACTCCATAGCCTATAAAATCAGGTATTAAAGTTACAAATCCTGCTGCGGCACCTATTTCGAAGCCGCTGAAAGTTTTGGGAAAGTTAGAAGGTGCATCTGATTGATTAAACATCGTTCCATGTTGTGCACTTAACAGGCTGGGTGCTTTAGGGACATTTTTAGGAATGCCAAGTAATCCCGATGCTTCAACAGGGTTTCCTTTATATGTTGTTTTGTATATGAATTTAAAAAATTCAACATCATATTTTATGAAGGGGACGTAATCACTAAAACCTTTTAAAGTTGCTAATGCCTGTAGACTAATTTTAGGAAATGTTCCCGCAGAAGTAGCCGAAACAAAGTTACCTTCTCCATTTTCATTAGTAGTTGTTTCTTTTTTACAGCTTACTAATACAAAAAAATACAGCAGCATCAGACAAGCCGGTAGTCTAAGGTTATGTGACATATCTTTTTTCGATTGGGTTATAAATGAGAAAGCCTTCTTTATGAAAACCTTTTCAGTAAACATATTACTTTTTTTTTAATCACGAACATTTATTCAGTAAATATTTAAAATTGCATCGGGGCCCTGCTGTCTGTTGCAGAAGACTCAGCTCTCCCAAATGTCTGCGACTACAGAGGCATATGAAAAGCCAGGATTCGCCAGTTATTTGAAAAGCTGCAACTGATATTATACCAATTCTGTAATTTAGTACAAGTAACTGTTACGAAAGAGGATGGCTACAAAATAAGAAGTTTATATACTGTTCACCTTATAACATCTGCAGTATTAGAATGGAGTGATGTGTTTGCAAGAAAAATCTTTTCTGATATTGTATTAGAAAGCCTGGCTTATATATCTAATAAAGGTTTAAAGGTGAACCTCTGCTGTATAATGGGAATTATCTTCATTCTATGTAACCTTTCCAATATTCTTCGTGATTTTAAAAAGTTTACATCAAAAGCCATTATACGAGCTATAGAATTAAACAAAGAGTAAAGCCAGAAGAACTGATGCTTTTACCTAATAAAAAACCCGCAATAGCGGGTTTTTTATTTAAAATATTTTGCTTTTAATCTAAAGCTTTTTTAATACTATCACCTATATCTTCGGCTTTATCTTTCACTTTGTCCCACAAGCTTTTGCCTTCATCTTTTACATCGTCAGCTTTATCTTCCATTCTGTCAGCAGCATAGTCTGCCTTGTTACCTAAACGGTCAGAAGCATAATCTGCCTTGTCACCTAAACGGTCAGAGGTATTTTCTGCACTGTTACCAAAGCTGCTGGCAGTATTTGACACGTTATCACCAAAATTATCTGCTGCATTTTCTGCCCTGTTTCCAAAGCTATTAGCGCCGCTACTTAAGTTGTTGCCTAAGTTATCTGCAGTATTCTCTGCACTGTTACCAAAGCTATTGGCAGTATTTGATACGCTATCACCAAAATTATCTGCCGTATTTTCTGCCCTGTTTCCGAAGCTATTAGCGCCACTACTTAAGTTGTTGCCTAAGTTATCTGCAGTATTCTCTGCATTGTTCCCAAAGTTGCTTCCCGCATTTCCTGCTTTGTTAGCAAGATTATCAGTTGTATTTTCTACTCTTGAAGCTCCGGTAGAAATATCATCACTCAAATCATCAGTATTATCTGAAGGATTGATAAAATCATTTCTGTCTGACATAATTTTTAGTTTTAATGATTAAATAATTGAGCCCGCGAGTGAATTTTTTGAAATCTCTAAATGCGGATTCTTTTTTTAGTTATTAAAACAATTGTGCCACTGAATTAGCATGCTTTCCCTGTTGATGTTTTTTGGAAGCAGGCCATGCCAGGTGTTATCATATACCAATTTCTACGTAATTCTGTCATAGCTTTATAAAGGCTTAGCAGGAGGTGGAGGAGGTGGGGGAGGAGGAACAGCGCGTTCTTTTTGCGCCTTTTTTCTCATGCTTGATTTTAGCCTGTCACCTGATCCTTTTGTTGTATCACTAATCACTTCCATTCCCTGCCGCCATTCTTTAGATTTATATTCTTCTTTTTTATTTTCCGATTTTTGTACTGAGTCTTTAACAATTACCGGTGGAGTAAAATGGGTTGTTGTATCATTGCTTGCATCTTGTGAATGAGCAGATAATGAAACAAGCAGGCATAAACCAATTGCTGAGTTATTTATTAATTTCATACATCTGTTTTTTCTAAGATGCAGTTTTATATTATTTCCATAAGTCCGAAGTCGAAAATGTTAAACCTGAGAAAGCAGGGACTTATCGGAAGGATATCAGATTACTCAACAGCTATTTGTACAATGTCAGCAGATTCCCTTACTATTCCTTGAATATTCAAAGCTTTAGTGATAGATATTTGTGGAGAGGTCTTTTTACTTCTCTCTCAAAGGAGGAATTGTTTCAACACCAAAGCACATTTGAAAAAACTTTTGCAGAACGCCTTTTTATTTTCCCTTCACTTGCAGCATAGCATTTTGCATGCCTTCAGCTATTTTTTTTATTGCTTCTTGCTTTATAACATCTTCCTCCAAATTTATGGAGTCAAAATTTTTCACTATAGACACGTTGCTCCAACTATCACTGTTTGCGAATTAAATACTAATCCAATCATTTTATTTTAGAGCTTCTTCTTTTTCCTTTTCAGCGTCCATCACACGCATTTCTTTGGCATCCTGTAAAAAATCAGAAGCAAAAATAAACTCATTTAATTTTTCATCTTTGCTGTGAATAATGTCTTTTTTAGAACCTTCCCACTGTTTGTGCCCCTGGTACATATAAAAGATATGATCACCAATTTCCATTACACTGTTCATGTCGTGTGTAACTACTATTGTTGTTATATTATATTCAATAGTAATATCCTGTATTAGTTTATCAATAACTAATGAGGTTTGCGGATCGAGACCCGAGTTAGGCTCATCGCAAAAAAGATATTTCGGATTAAGCACAATAGAGCGTGCAATACCCACTCTTTTTTTCATTCCACCACTTATTTCGGCTGGAAATTTATTGTTCGCCCCCCGCATATTTACTCTTGCCAAAACTTCATCTACTTTTTTCATCTTCTCGCGATGCTTTAAATGGGTAAACATATCGAGGGGAAACTTAATGTTTTGCTCAACGGTCATACTGTCAAACAAAGCAGATCCTTGAAAAAGCATTCCTATCTGCTGACGCAAAACTTTTCTTTCCTGTACAGAAAGTTCTGTCATGCTTTGTCCATCGTAAATAACCTCTCCGCCATCCGGAGAGAATAAGCCTACAATACATTTTAGCAAGACGGTTTTACCACTGCCGCTTGAACCAATAATAAGATTACATTTCCCTGTGTCCATAACAAGGTTAACATCATTTAAAATGGTTTTTTCTCCAAAGCTTTTCTTTAAATGTTTTATTTCAATCATAAAGTGAAATTTAAAGTAACAGGGCAGCCAGAGCGTAGTCTGCAACAAGAACTAATATGCAACTAACTATAACTGAGGTTGTGCTGCTGCGTCCTATTTCCAGCGAGCCTCCTGTTACATAATACCCGTAGTAGGCAGGAACGCTGCTTACTATAAATGCAAATGTATAAGCTTTACTTAAGGCAAATGCAACATTGAAAGGAGAAAAGTTGGTACGTAAACCAATGTCAAAAATATCTGCTGCAACAATATTAGAAAGATCAGCAGCAGTTCTGCCACCAAAGATACCCAGGAAAGCTGCCATGGTAATAAGACAAGGGATCATTAGTAAAGCTGCCACAATTTTCGGTAAAACAAGGTATGCCTTTGTGTTTATTCCCATAATTTCAAGGGCATCTATCTGTTCACTTATGCGCATATTACCCAATTCACTTGCTATTTTGCTTCCTACAACACCTGCCAGTACAATACTTACAACGGTGGGTGCAAGCTCAAGTATCATACTATCTCTTACAACCTGGCCTATTGTACTCAAAGGAACCAGCGGACTTACTAACTGGTAGGCTGTCTGCACTGTTGTAACCGCCCCGAGAAACAGAGAAATAATAACAACTATTGGCAAAGAACCTATGCCGATTTCTACACATTGGTGCATAAATTCCTTCCAATACATTTTGGTGTTTTCCGGCCTGGTAAACATGCCTTTTAGCATTAACAGGTATTGTCCGAATTTTGTAAAAAACCTCATGAATAGGGGTAAGTGTGTTTATAATATTATTTCAGGATTTACTTTTGCGTTTCCACCAGCTGCTCGTGCTGATTTCTTTTACAGTATCAGATTTTGACTTCATTTGTGCATCTATAACAGCAACAAGTGTCATATTTATAATACTCCTTACGCTGCTTCCAAGTTGCAATACATGGACTGGTTTTTTCAAACCTAACAAAATCGGGCCAATAATCTCTGCTCCGCCAACTTCCTTTAACAAGTTGTAGGCAATATTACCGGCGGCAAGGTTTGGAAAGATCAGGGTATTAACCTCATGATTAACAAGTTCGCTGAAGGGATAGTTCTCTTTAAGGATTTCTCTGTTAAGAGCCATACTCGCCTGCATTTCTCCATCAACTATTAAGTCTGGTCTTCTTTGTTTTACAATGGTGGTCGCCTTTGCCATCAGTTCTGCTTCAGGCGAATTGCTGCTGCCAAAGTTAGAGTAACTAAGCATAGCTATACGCGGAGTGATATTAAATTGGTTTACTTCTCTTGCTGCCAATATGGCTATATCAGCAACTTCTTCGGCCGTTGGATTGAAGTTTATGGTTGTATCGGCAAGAAACAGCGGGCCTTTTTTTGTAATGATTATATACATTCCCGCTATTTTTTTTACCTGTTCTTCTTTTCCTATTATTTGTAAAGCCGGTCTGATGGTCTCAGGATAATTTTTTGAAAGTCCTGATATCATTGCCTCAGCATCACCCGTTTCAACCATCATGCTTCCATAATAGTTGCGGTCTTTCATTATTTTTTTACTTTCATAATAATTAAAGCCTTTTCTTTTTCTTTTTTCAAAAAAAAGCGTACCATAAGCATTACGTTTTTCTTCTGATTCATCGGCTGAAGGATCAATTATCGGAAATTCTGCCAGATCGATGTGATTTGCTGCTGCAATAGCAGTGATTTTTCTTACATTACCTAATAAAATCGGGTAAGCAACTCCTTCATCAAAAACAATTTGGGCGGTTTTAAGGATCTTAATGTTATCTGCATCTGCAAACACAACTCTTTTAGGATTGCTTTTTGCTTTTGCACTGATCACCCGCAATAGTTGGTTATCGAGCCCTAATCGTTTATTAAGTTCTACTGTATAAGCATTCCAGTCTTTGATAGGATGTTGAGCCACCCCGCTTTCCATCGCTGCCTTTGCAACCGCCGGTGCAACCGTACCTAACAACCTGGGATCAAGAGGTTTAGGTATAATATATTCGGGACCAAAAGTGATATTTTTTTCGTTATAAGCCATGTTTACAATATCAGGAACTGTAGATTTGGCCATTTCAGCAAGGGCTTTTACCGCTGCCAGTTTCATAGCTTCATTTATCTGGGTAGCCCTTACGTCGAGTGCTCCTCTGAAAATATAGGGAAAGCCAAGAACATTGTTTACCTGGTTAGGAAAATCTGATCGTCCCGTGGCCATGATGATATCTTTCCGTGCCTCGACAGCTATGTCATAAGGTATCTCGGGGTCGGGGTTGGCCATGGCAAAAACAATAGGATTTCTGGCCATGCTTTTTACCATATCAGAAGTGACTACATTGCCTACACTTAGTCCAAGGAAAACATCAGCATCTTTCATTGCTTTTTCCAGTGTCCAATCGGTGCGGTTGACGGCAAACTTTTGTTTTTCTTCATCGAGGTCTGTACGGCCTTTATGCAGAACACCGTCTTTATCGAAGAGGATAAAATTTTCATAACGGGCGCCAAGCGATATATACAATCGTACGCAAGCCATAGCCGCCGCGCCTGCTCCGTTGACTACAAATTCTACCTTTTCTATTTTTTTACGCTGCAGTTCAAGTGCATTCAACAAGGCTGCACTGCTTATGATTGCTGTACCATGCTGGTCGTCGTGCATTACCGGGATCTTCAATCTTTCCCTCAGTAATCTTTCGATTACAAAACATTCGGGAGCCTTAATATCTTCCAGGTTTATACCACCAAAAGTTGGCTCAAGTGCTGCAACTATATCTACGAACTTTTGGGGATCTTTTTCATTTATCTCAATATCAAATACGTCAATGTCTGCAAATATTTTAAATAAAACACCCTTACCTTCCATAACCGGTTTGCTTGCCTCCGGACCAATATCTCCAAGACCCAAAACGGCCGTGCCATTAGTTATAACAGCTACAAGGTTTCCCTTTGCTGTATATTTATATGCATCTTCTTTATTGGCTGCAATCTCTTTGCACGGTTCGGCAACCCCGGGACTGTAAGCCAGTGAAAGATCACGTTGGGTTTTAGCTTCCTTAGTAGGTAATACTTCTATTTTCCCTGGCCTGCCTTCAGCATGATATGTCAAAGCCTGTTCACGTCTGATATTTTTTTGCATATTTTCTATTAGGAGGCAAATTACAAAAATTGAGAGGTTTTTGAATTTCTAAATACATCATGCTTACTTCCGGGCCTGTAAAAAAACATTTGAATTAGTATTTACTTCGCAAACCCTTTCTTTCCATTTCCACATTGGACTATGTTTTGCTTTTCTTTTTTCTTGATAAAAAAGAAACAAAAAATCAAGACTGCATAAAAAAGGCTAAAAATTACCAGGCTAGGCTAAAATGAAATAAGTCACAGCAGTTAAATTTAACCGGGCAGTGTGCCACTTACCAGCTGAAAATATAACCCTTAAATCAGTAACATCTATTTCATTTCTTAACGCCTAACCTCGTAATTTTCTTAACGCCTTTTTTATGAGGTCGTCCTCATCTTGCGAATAATATACCTAATCTGAAAAACATTATTGGAAAATTAGTTCTTCCTGTAAAACAGTGTTATCTGCTTCACTATCTTGTCTCATATCTTCTAAATAATCATCAAGCGCATCCAGGGTATTTTCTTTAGCTTCCTCTATAGTATTTCCCTGGGAAATTACTCCTGGTAATTCTTTTACGGTGCCTACATAATACTCTTCACCTTTTGTTACAACCAATGTAAGTTTCATAAAATGAAACTATCAAATTTACTGCTTTTTATGTTTAACAGGCATTATAGAAAGCAGGCGTAGAAAGCAAAAAACCATAGCCAGCATAAGCGGTAAAACTATACTCTTATTACTCTTTTTTTCTTTAGCTGCTCTGCAACAGAGGTCGCAACTAATCCGATAAAAAAGCCCGAAATAGCAGAAACTCCCAGGTCCCGGAATTCCGTTGTAGCTAAAAAACGGATATATATAATAGATGTGGTGATTATCGAAATCATTAACCAATAGAATAAAATGCTACTCTTTTGTGTTTTTCTGCCCCGAGGCATATTTAATATTACTGCTGCTATTATGACAGCACCGATAACGCTGTTTGCCTCCCAAAAAGCGTTATAATGTTCCTGCTCGTCTATAAGACGAACTGTTTTATGAGTAATCTTATCCCAGATTATATGAGATGTAATGCCTGTGATCAGGGAAAAAACCACAACCGCAAAATCTTTTATGTTGTTTAGATTTCTGCTGCTCGATTCGAATCTTGAAAACCGCGTGTTAAGAAATTGAGGCAGGTTTTCAATAAGACTCTTTCTGACCAGGGAATTATATAAATAAACAATGATCAAAGCCAGCGGTAAATCAAACCAGAAAATGCCTGCCCAGGTATGACTGTAAATACTATCTTGCTCCATATTGAAGAAATATTCAAAATCCGGAGTAATGCTTCCAATAACCAATCCTGTGACTGATAACCATTTTTTTTGTATAAATGCAAGAGGCAAGACAGCCGCGGGATGTGAAAATGTAAAAGGCACCTGGTATACTTGATAATGATGTAACAGGAAAAAATAGAAGTACTAACTGTGCAAAGTAAGGCTTCGAAACGTAGAGAGGATAAAATTTTGCGTTAATTTTTTAAGAGAAGTTCGATACCTAACTCTTAACAGCAAGGCTGGTTTGCTGCTTAAAGTTATAAGTAGTTATAAGTAAGTTTCATATCGTCTGATCAACTCTTATCCGGGCTAAAGCTGTACAGTGGGCATTTCTTTAAACCCCGTCTCTAGGCTACCGTTAGGACACAAGTATAACCCCATATTTCATAATGCAAAAAGAGTGTAGTAAAAAAGACAATATAGTTTCTTATTTTAAAATGTTATAGCCCGAAGGGCTTAAATTTGAATAGCCCTTGGTGAAACCAAAGGGTTTTGATATAGCAATATTGCACCACCCTGAAGGGGTTGAACGATTATTGGTCAATAAACAAGATGAATTTATATGGGTACTTTCCGACAAATCTATTATCAAATTGTATTTAGTACAAAAAACCGTGAAAGTTCTATTTGCGAAGAATGCGAGCAAGAGTTATACAAATATATTTGGGGGGTTATCAACAATCTTAAGTGCAGGTTGTACAGGATTAATAGTATGCCTGACCATATCCATATTTTTTCAGATTTACATCCAACCGTTTGTTTAAGTGACTATGTAAAGAACATAAAAGTGGGGAGTAATATCTGGATGAAAGAAAGTGGTAAATTTCCGATCTTCAATAGATGGCAGGATGGATATGGTGCATTTACCTATTCTATAAGAGAAAAGGACATGATAATTGATTATATTAAAAAACAAAAAGAACATCACCGAAAAGAATCGTTCCAGGATGAATACCGCCATTTACTAAAGGGAAATGGGATAGAATTTGATGAAAGGTATTTGCTGTAACCAATTCAATCCCTCAGGGGTTGTGTTGTTTGATGTAATTTATTTTCCCGGTTTGCAACCGGGGCTATTAAAAGTGCAAGCCCTCCAGGCTTTACAGGCAATTGCACCCCTGCAGAGGATTTCAAAGATATGTCCTAACAGTAGGCTTTTAGGTGGGTTATAAAGCCTGCACCCTTATCGCATGGGCTTGCTTAAATACATTAAGCAAAACGACAAAAACAAGCTCTCCTTTCAGGAGGACAAGGGCGGGGGATGAGGAAACAAGCTCCCTTCTTCTTTGGAGAAGTGCAGGGGGGATGAGGTAACAAGCTCCCTTCTCCCTCAGAGAAGGGCGGGGGATGAGGTCTTAAAATGTTATATAAGTTATACCCTTTTAAAATATTTGTTCAATTGCTCTTAATTCCTATAAATTTACTGATTAAATATTTGCAGGCCTGAATTTATATTTTTGCTTCAGCCTTTTGAAGCCTTGGTAAATACCTAATGACTTTTAGACAAACATCAAAACCATCCAAAAACTATAGGTTAGTTACTTTTAAGACTCAGGATATAATACCTGCATTTATTTTTATTGCTATTCTTTGTGCATGTTAAGATGCTGAGTTAGATTCAGTATGACGAGCTAATTAAAATGGAAGCAAAGGCATACCTCCTTTCTACTCAGGAGAAGGGCCATTAAAAAACCAGGCATTTGGGCATGTGACCGAGGTGGCGAAGCTATAAGTAGTTATACATTAAAAAGATTTATGAGACCTAAAATTCCTGCTTATTGCTTCTCAATATTATTTGTTTATACAAGTGTTTTTCTTCAAGCCTGCCACCCCGAAAAAAGATTAAGCTCACTGGTATATTTTAATCTACAGGGTGATACTGCTCTTGCTAAAATGGTTCAGAATTACGAGCCTTTAATACAACCGGGCGACCGGCTAAGCATAATAGTAAATGCATTAGATCCTGCATCTGCAGCGCCTTACAACTTAGGATCAGGGTCAGTTATGACTTCAGCAACAGGCTCATCATCTTTGGCAACTTCGCCTTCCGGCTCCGCAAACGGCGGTTATGTGGTAGAAGAAGATGGCTCCATTCACTTTCCACAACTGGGCGAAATACCGGTTGCAGGCATGCAAAGGAGGCAGTTAATTGATACCCTGACCCAAAGGCTGGTAAAATTTTTAAAAGACCCTATTGTAACGGTACAATTTTTAAACTTTAAGATCACCGTTTTAGGTGAAGTGACAAGGCCGGGTACCATGAACATACCTGATGGAAAAGTTACCCTGATCGAAGCGATAGGTTTGGCAGGGGACCTTCCTCTGACCGCCCGCAGGGATAATATAACAGTGATCCGTGAAAAAAACGGGCAAAGAGAATTTGGCCGGGTAAGTATACTTTCCAAAGACGTATTCACTTCCCCTTATTTTGTTTTGAAGCAGAATGATGTAGTCTACGTAGAGCTTACTAAAGAAAAAGTAGCTGCTAATGACGTGTCTTCTTCCATATTAAGAAACAACATTTCTCTTGCAGCCACAGCAGTCTCTGTAATCAGTACCTTAGTACTTGTAATAATTAATCTCAGGAAATAAACAGCGCAATGTCAGATATTTTGAATACAGGTGTACAGCCGGTAAAAGCCAAACCAAAATTGTCACCGGTAGAATTTCTTTTTAAGTACCTTGTGTATCTGCCTTTATTTATAGCCTGTATAACTATTTCAGTCCTATTTGCCTATCTCTACCTGCGGTACCAGGTTCCACAATACAATTCATCTGTTTCTATACTTATTAAGGACGACAAAAATGCGCAGCCTTCAGACGCCCTGAACGAAATTGTATTATTTAAGCCTAAGACAAACCTGGCCAATGAAATAGAGATCTTGAGATCAGCCAGTTTAATGACACAGGTGGTAAGGGCTATAAACTTAAATACCCAGTATTGGACTGAAGGAAATGTAAAGCGCAGTGAGGTCTATGGTAACAGATCTTTTGATTATGAATTGCTTACTCCTAAAGACACTACTACAGGTTATACCCTTATTTTACATTTTAATGATAGGGGAAATTTTAAGGTGGAGGGCTTAACAAACCAATGGTACCGTGCCGGTGATATTATACACGGCCAGCAGGGAGATTTTAGAATAACCAATATTAACATTGGTTCCCTCAACCCTGCATATAGTTATATTATCAAGTGGTTGCCCCCTTTTCAAATGGCATCATCCCTTGCTGCAGGGTTAAACATCAGGCAACTGAGCCGGGATGCTACTATTTTAAACTTAAATATTATTACTGAAATTCAGCAAAAGGGTCTTGACATTTTAAATGAACTTGTAAAAGCGTATAATAACAGTATTATTGAAAATAAAAACAGGGTTATTGAAAATACGGTTAAGTTTATTGATGGCAGGTTAATACTTCTAACTTCCGAATTAGGTAAAGTGGAACAAGGGCTGCAGGAATTCCGGCAGAAAAATGAGATCATTGATATTCAAAAACAGGGCGAAGCGCAATCTGATGAACTGAAGACCACGAATCAAAAGCTTGATGAACAGGAAATAAAATTGCAGGTGGTAGATATGATCACTCAGTACATAAGCAGTCCCGGCAAAAAGTTTAACCTTGTTCCTTCTTCTCTCGGTATTGAAGATCCTACATTGCTTGCTTTGGTTACTAATTATAATCAGTTGCAGCTTGAGCGTGAAGAAAAGTTAAAGATCATGCCCGAGGCTAACCCGGTGATGCAGGTATTGGAAAACCAGATAGAAAAGGTCAGAACAAGTTTACTTGAAAATCTTTCTAATATAAGAACGGCAACAGTGTCTGTAAGAAATAATCTGTTAACCGACTATAATAGTGTGAGAAATCAGATAAGAAAGGTTCCGGCAAAAGAAAGAGCCCTGTTGGAAATCGCACGGCAGCAGGGAATAAAAGAAAAGCTCTACCTGTTTTTATTGCAGAAACGCGAAGAGTCTGCTATCACTGTTGCTTCCAGTATATCAAATGCTTCTTCTATTGACCCTGCTACTTCTTCGGGAGCACCTGTAAGCCCCGACAGAAGAGGTGCTTTCCGCTTAGCTCTTTTGGCCGGACTCCTGATACCGGCAGGATTCATTTATATACGGGAATTGCTTAACGATAAAATAACTGATAAGGGAGATATTACTTTTACAACAGAAATTCCAATTGCGGGTGAAATCGGGCATTATAAAATGGTAGACAGGAAGCTGGTTGTTGGGGAAAAAGACAGAAGTACTATTTCGGAACAATTCAGAATGACACGAACTAACCTGCAGTTTTTTATAACAGATAGAAAATGTCCAGTCATCCTGGTTACTTCTTCCATTGCCGGTGAGGGAAAAACATTCACTTCTATGAACCTTGGAGCCATTTGGGCTCTCGCCAACAAAAAAACAGTAATATTGGAGTTAGACCTTCGTAAACCAAAAATCTCAAGGTCGCTTGATCTGCTTAAACAAAAAGGAATTAGTAATTATATTATTGGTGATGCACGTAAAGAGGAATTACCTGTGCCGGTGAAAAACATAAGCAATTTATATGTAGTTCCTGCAGGACCTGTTCCGCCTAACCCTTCTGAGCTGTTGCTGGATGAAAAAATTAAAGAGCTTTTTACCTATCTTAAGGAAAATTTCGACATAATAATTATCGACTCGGCTCCTCTTGGCCTCGTAAGCGATGCTAAAGTTTTAAGCCGTTTTGCTGACGCTATTGTATTTATAGTGCGCCAGAGATATACGCCTAAAAAACAATTAAACTTAGTTAATGAGCTATATGTGAAGAAAACCTTTTCAAATTTGTGCCTTCTCGTAAATGATGTCAAACTAACCGGAGCAAAATCTTACTACACCTATGGATATGGTTATGGATATGGAAGTAACATGTCTTATAATTATGCCTACTCGGAAAATGATAAGCAAAGCCCGTGGCGCCGCTTATTACAGTATTTTAAGTAAGCTATTAGCTACAAGCCACTAGCTGTGAGCAAATAGACCCTTCTCCTTTGGAGAAGGGGCGGGGATAAGGTAAAACACATGAAAACACATAACAAATCCAAACAACGTAAACCCTCCCCCTTCTCCTTTGGAGAAGGGCCGGGGATGAGGTCATGTGCAGAATAGCCGGCATCTACAACCCCGCATCCCTCAACCTCACTCATGACGTCCTTACTATGCGGGATTGCATGCAGCACGGCGGTCCTGATGATGCAGGAGTTTATATAGATAAAGAATTGCCTCTCGCATTAGCTCTCAGAAGATTATCTCTTCTTGACCTCTCAATGGCCGGTCACCAGCCAATGGCAGATGCTGAAGGCATGTTGCAAATCGTTTTTAACGGAGAGATATATAATTTTTTAGAACTTAAAAGTGAGCTCAAGGCTCATGGTCATATTTTTAAAACCCATTGCGATACAGAAGTTATCTTAAAAGCGTACCTTCAATGGGGAAAAGAATGCTTCCGCCGGTTTAATGGCATGTTTGCCCTTGCTATTTTTGATAAGCGGTCTATGCAACTGGTATTGGCAAGAGACCATGCAGGCATAAAGCCTCTCTATTACAGCCTTACCGCAAACCGTCTGTATTTTGCTTCTGAAGTAAGGGCTTTCACAAAACTTCATCCCGATTGGCCCGAAAATAAGGACTGGAAAATGCAGTTCCTTACATTCGGTCATTTACCTGAGCCGGTAACTACACATCAAAATGTTATTCCCCTAAAAAAAGGGACATTACTGATCGTTAGTTTACCCTATTTATCGGTAACGGAAGAATGCTTTGCCCGTTTTACCTTCCAAAGTATCATTACTGCATTACCTGATGCAGTTGCTGCTGTCAGGGAAAAACTTACTGCGGCTGTAGACAGGCATTTAATATCTGATGCACCAATTGGCTTATTTTTAAGCGGCGGAGTAGATTCAAGCCTGCTAACGTTATTGGCCCATAAAACTTTAAAGGATAACCTTCACACGATTTCTATTGTTTTTGAGGAAGAAAAATTCTCTGAAGCAAAATACCAGGAAATAATTATAGATAAAACCAGGGCTAAACATCATTCTTACATCGTTCGTAAAGATGAATTTTACCAGTCCGTTCCTGATATTTTACAGGCTATGGACCAGCCAAGCACTGATGGCATTAATTCTTATTTTATCTGTAAATACGCTAAAACCATAGGGCTCAAAGCGGTTTTAAGCGGCATTGGTGCAGATGAATTATTTGGTGGCTATAATTCTTTCAACCAGGCAGGCAATATAGAGTCTCTCGGGAGATTACCATCTTTTGTCTTTGCATTGGCCGAAGGTTTCCCCGCGTATAATAAAAAGAAGCTGTCATTTTTGGGCCGAAAAGATATCCTGGGCAGATATCTCCTTCGCAGGGCTATCTATACCCCTTACCAGGTTGCATCTATTCTTAACTGTACAGTAGAGGAGGTAAACAGGGCCATTAATGAAACAGACGTTTCAGGTGCACGGCTAATACAAGACAACAAAGACAGGATCAGTTGGGGCGAGCAGAATTTATACATGCAAAACCAGTTGCTTAAAGATACTGACTACATGAGTATGTGGCACAGTATCGAAGTAAGGCTGCCCTTTTTGGATAAAGAATTAATGGAGACAGTGCATTCCATTGCTCCGTCGGTTAAATATAATCGGCAGCTTAAAAAGCACTTGTTAATTAAGGCTTTTAAAGACGTTTTACCAAAAGAGATCTACAGGCGGAAGAAACAGGGATTCGTCTTCCCGTTTCAAAAATGGATCAGCAGGGTTCAAACGACAAAACAACGCGACTCTGCATTTATAAAAAAGCTTCACCAGGTAAAAGCAGGGCAAATACAATGGGTGCATTATTGGGCGTTCTTACTTGCTTGTAACAAAGACACCATAAAATATTACGATAAACGTGTAAAAAGAGTGCTGTTTTTAAATCTCAAGGCCTTCTCTATTACCGGGGGTATCGAAAAATTTAACCGCGCTTTTCTTAAAGCCTTGTCAGAGCTTGAAGAAGAAGGAATTATAGTGGCAGATGGCTGGTCAGTATATGATGATGTGTGCGATACAAACTATTTTGAAGCAAAAAACTACAAAGGTTTTAGGGCAAAAAGAAAACGGTTTGTAACGCAGGCATGGAGAGCTGCAGCGAAATACGATACCATTGTTTTAGGTCATATCAATTTAGCTTTAGTGGGCTCTGGTATAAAAAGATTGTATCCGGGCAAAGAACTGGTACTGGTTGCACATGGTATAGAAGTTTGGAATAAGCTGCAGGGCCTTAAAGATGATGTAATACATAAGGCCGATAAAATTCTTGCGGTAAGCAACTTTACCAAACAAACAATAGCAGAAGTTCATAACATAGACCGCGGTAAAATAAGCGTATTTCATAATACCATTGATCCTTATTTTGCTTTACCCCGCGGATTTGAAAAGCCAAAATATTTGATGGATCGCTACGGTTTACAGGCGGAGGACCTTATTATATTTACACTAACCCGTCTTTCTTATTCTGAAAAGTATAAGGGCTACGATAAAGTAATGCAAATCCTGCCACAGTTAAAAATACCGTTTCCCCATGTAAAATATATACTGTCAGGTAAACCTGATGAGAGCGAAAGAAAAAGATTAACCGATTTGAAAGAGTTAAATCACATACAGGATAGGGTGTTACTTACGGGTTTTGTGAAAGATGAAGAAGTAACCGATCATTACCTGCTGGCAGATGTATTTATTTTACCGAGTCAGAAAGAGGGATTTGGAATTGTTTTTATTGAAGCAATGGCATGTGGTGTACCGGTTATAGGCGGTAATAAAGACGGAACTGCTGATGCTTTACAACACGGAGAGTTAGGGCATTTAATTGATCCTGATGATGAAATGGAAATATTACATGCATTGGAGAGTGTTTTATCTGTAAAGGCTGAAATAGCCAAAGATTGTATAAAAAGGGAACTGCAGCAAAAAGTATATAAAGCATTTGGATTCGAGACGTATAAACAAAATTTGAGGAAAGTACTGGCATAACCTCATCCCCCCGCCCTTCTCCAAAGGAGAAGGGAGCTTGTTTTACATGATGTTGAATTGATTTTAGTATCGCAATCGAATCCGCCTGGTTAGACAAAAGACGTATCTTTGAAATTTGACTATATATGCCAATAATGTTGACCCTTAATGCTATACTAAAGGAATTAAAAAATGTTCCGGTTGACCGGCTGGAAGAGGTCTATTCCTTTATTAACTCCTTAAAACCCGGCACGAAAAAACTTCGCCCTAACCGGAAGACTATTCTTTCTTTTGCAGGTTCATTTAGAGACATGACGGAAAAGGACTATGATGATTTTATTAGCGAGATACAGAAAACGAGAAACGACCTTTTTGAACGGGACGTCAATTTATGAAACCTTCACTTATTGACACAGATATCCTTTCCGAATTTCTTCGCGGCAACCAAAAAGTTATTGAAAAAGCAGACGCATACTTACAGGTACATGATTCTATTAATTTAAGCATCATCACTTATTATGAAATCCTGAACGGACTTTTATACAGGGACGCTAAAAAGCAACTAAAAAAGTTCACAGATTTCACAGCCCTTAATAAGGTTTTGAGTTTGACAATGAGAGCAGCAAGGCAAGCTGCAGAAATTTATGCAGACTTGCGCAAGAAGGGTACTCCTATTGGACATACTGATTCCCTGATTGCAGGAATTGCTTTAGCCAATGATCTGCAACTTGTAACGAATAACACCGAACATTTTAATAGGGTAAAAGGACTTGAATTAGCAAACTGGCTGAAATAAATTTTATCTGCGGCATTGACCTCATCCCCCGCCCTTCTCCAAAGGAGAAGGGAGCTTGTTCCGGTGATGATATGAGAACCATTATCGTCATGCTGAACTCGTTTGAGCATCTCAGCCTCATCCCCCCGCCCTTCTCCTCGTGGAGAAGGGAGCTTGTTTATGTTATGTGAAAAGCTGAAACTTGAAGGAACGAGGATGGGTAAACTACGCCGTTAAGACTACTGCCAGTCGGGAGATTAAAAACTTAGTGCTACTTCGTGTCTTTGAGCCTTAGTGGTTCAAATTTATTACAAGTAGGATAACATTAAAAAACTTAGCGACACTTAGCGTCTTTGAGCCTTAGTGGCAAAAACTAAGGATAAGTTTAGATAGAAAATGATGATAGAACAGGAGATAAAAAAGCAGGCAGAAGACGAACAATGGGACATGATAATAGAGCCGCGGAGCAGCATTTTTGATCTTAAACTAAAAGATGTCTGGCAATATCGTGATCTTTTGTGGTTGTTGGTAAGACGTGATTTTGTTTCGTTTTATAAACAAACTATTCTTGGCCCGTTATGGTTTTTTATTCAGCCCCTTCTTACCACTATCATGTTTACATTTGTTTTTGGCAAGTTAGCAGGTATCTCTACTGATGGACTTCCTCCTGCACTTTTTTATTTGGCAGGCGTTACCGCATGGAATTATTTTGCCGATTGCCTTACCAAAACCTCCACTGTTTTTAAAGACAACGCCAATATATTCGGCAAAGTTTACTTTCCCAGGCTTATTATGCCTTTAAGTATTGTAGTCAGTAACCTGGTAAGATTTGGTGTACAATTTCTTTTGTTTTTAGTGGTAATGATTTTTTATGCAGTTAAGGGTACAGTATTTCATCCTACATGGGCAATAGGTTTGTTTCCTGCAGTAGTAATATTGATGGCTTCACTTGGTTTAGGTGCCGGAATGATTATCTCGGCCATGACCACTAAATACCGAGATCTTGCTTTTCTCATCACTTTCGGTATTCAGTTGCTGATGTATGCTACCACGGTTATTTATCCATTATCTGCTGCACCCCAAAAATATAAATGGCTGCTTATGCTAAACCCCATGACTGCTCTCATTGAAACATTTAGATATGGCTTTTTAGGAAGAGGAAGTTTTTCATGGTTGTCATTAGGATATTCAGCGTTAGTCACATTTGGATTAATGGTTGCAGGAATTATTATTTTCAATAAGGTGGAAAAGAATTTTGTAGATACTGTATAATTACCCTTATAAAACTTTGCGATACTTCGCGCCTTTGTGGCTAAATAAATAAAATGTCTATAGCAATAAAAGTCGAAAATTTATCCAAAGCATACCAGTTAGGGGAAATTGGAACCGGCACTATCTCACGTGACCTCGAAAGATGGTTTGCCAGGATAAGAGGAAAGGAAGACCCTTTTTTAAAAATTGGTGAAACTAATGACAGAGCTATAAGAGGAATGAGCGATGTTGTTTGGAGCTTAAAAGATATCAATTTGGAGATACAACAGGGAGATGCGGTTGGAATAATTGGAAAAAATGGTGCAGGCAAAAGCACATTATTAAAAATACTCAGCAGGGTAACAGCACCTACCACCGGAACAATAAAAGTGAAAGGACGAATTGCCAGTTTACTCGAAGTAGGCACAGGTTTTCATCCGGAACTTACCGGCAGGGAAAATATATTTTTAAATGGCGCTATCCTTGGAATGCGGAAAAAAGAAATAGCTCGAAAATTTGATGAGATAGTAGACTTTGCCGGGGTAGAAAGATATATTGATACACCGGTAAAAAGATATTCTTCTGGTATGTATGTACGTCTTGCTTTTGCGGTTGCTGCATATTTAGAATCTGAGATTTTGATAGTGGATGAGGTGCTGGCTGTAGGTGATGCAGAATTTCAAAAGAAGTGTTTGGGTAAAATGGACGATGTAAGCAGGGGAGAGGGGAAAACTGTATTGTTTGTAAGTCATAATATGACAGCTGTTAATTCACTGTGTAATAAATGCATCTATTTTAAAAATGGTAAGCTTTTGGACTCAGGTATAACAAGAAATATTATTCAACTCTATTTAAGTACAGAAACTGAAACTATATCTGAACAAAATTGGGACAATATAACGAACGATGGAGTTGTTTATATTCTTAGTGCCCGTTTAATAAATAAAAGCCATCGGCACATAGAAGCAGCACAACTTGATGAAGAAATAGGAATTGAGTGTGTATATGAAGTGAAAGAAGTTGGGTATAATCCCGTTGCCAATATTCATGTGTTTAATATAAAAGGGGAACATGTTTTTGTAAGTCATGAAAATGTATCTGCCCTTCTTTCAAAATCTGGAGCTTTTAAATCAATAATGTGGATACCTGGAAACCTTCTGAATGACGGAAGATATATTGTCGGAATTGCTGTTTCTACACATATTCCTGAAAAAGTTCATTTTTTTGTACCTGACGCTTTAATATTTGATGTTCTTGAAAATATGGATACCAGAAGTGTTGATTATAGGAGCAAAATACCGGGTATTATAAGGCCTAAATTATTGTGGCAAACCACAAAAATTGATAAAAAGTAAAAGGCAATAAAGGGAACTAAATTTTGAAAAATACTATAAGAATGACTCTTTGGAGCTTCTAAAAGGATTGTCAAGCTTAAAAATTCTTACCAGGCCAAACTATATGGTATTGCAAAAAGTGAGTATAGGTATTCCAACTTATAACCGCCCTGAAAGTTTACGTCGCACGTTAGAATGTATAACTAATCAAACATATTCTAATATTGAGATAATTGTTTCTGATAACTGTTCGCCTGATGAAAGAGTTCAGGAAATAATTAGCGAATTTGAAAAAAATGATTCAAGGATAATAAATATAAGGCAAGCTTTCAATGTCGGTGCGATCAATAATTTTAAATTTGTCTTATCAGTGGCTAAAGGTAACTATTTCATGTGGGCTGCAGATGATGATGAATGGGAACCTGAATACGTAGAACATTTACTTTCTATTATCGGTACTTATTCAGCTGCTTTTTGTAATTATTCAGTTAGATATCAAGGGACACAAAGTGAACATGAAATGATAATTTCTAAAGCTGCACAAGGAGATAATATATATGAGCAGGCTAGAAATTTCCTATTAGAACGTGTACCATCTATGTTTTATAGTATTTATGTAATTGAAAACATTAGATGGTTTCAAAAATTTAATAAGACATTCGATTGGTTCGATTGTTATTTTATTTTCAGGGTCATTCTATTGGGAAACGGTTATGTCATTTCCAAAAAAAACCTTTATAAAGCAGGTATACAAGGAGAAACATATGAATATAAGCCTATCAATAGAAATAAAACAAAGGTTTTTACTTACTCTCCTTATATATCAGAATGTTTAAAGGTAATCTGGAAAGCAAAAATGGATGTCTCTAAAAAAATAAAATTAGTTTTCTATCTCCTCGACGTAAATTTTAGGTCTTTTATTGAGATAGAGAAAGTCCGTAAAAAATATAATTTTTACTTTATTTTTTTTAAGTTTTATACTCTAATCATTCCTAAAATTGTATATAAAAGGCTTTATTAGCTAACTTGTAAAACGAAGTTTTAAGTCCAAGCTTTTGAATTGGTTTCTATGCCTTTATTCACCATAATCCTTCTCATTTAGATTGAAAATGGAATCTTTTATTAATAAAATGATAAGAAAAACCGGTTATGAAGTTATAAGGATTAATAAATATAACGCTAATAATTCTTATTCCCAGTGCGGAGAAGACATTATTGTGGATTACGTTTTTAAGCTTAGAGGCGTAGTAAAGCCAACCTATATTGATATTGGTGCACATCATCCTTATTTTCTTAACAATACTGCTTTATTTTACAACCGTGGTTGCAGAGGAATAAATATTGAAGCTAATCCTCAATTAGCAGAGAACTTTAACATTTATAGGCCTGATGATATTAATATAAATATGGGAATAGATAGCGAATTAGGGGAAAAAGATTTCTACTTGATGCTTGATAATACATTAAGTACTTTTTCCAAAGATGAATGTAATTATTTAATCTCGAAAGGAAAGCAGTTTATTGAAACCAAAAAAATCAAATTAACTACTATCTCTAACATTTTAGAAAACTACTTTAATAAACAATTTCCGGATTTTATGAGTATAGATGTAGAAGGAATGGATTTTCAAATTTTAAAATCTATAGATTATGAAAAAGCTTCACCAAAAATAATTTGCGTAGAAGCAGCTGAATATTCACCTATAGGTGCTGGTGCCCGGCGTACAGAATTAATTGACTTTCTTGCAGCAAAAGGATATTATGAATATGCTAATACAAATCTTAATGCTATAATGGTGAGAAAAGATTTTTGGTTTATTTAAGATGACGAATCCTTTTTTTTCCATTATTATTCCAACTTTTAATTCAGAAAAAACAATTTATCGTTGTTTAGAAAGTATTTTAAGTCAATCTTTTTCAAATTTTGAAGTCCTAATAATAGATGGAGAATCTTCAGATGAAACTATTAGTATAGCCAAGTTTTTTAAGGATGCCCCAATTAAGATTTTCTCGGAAAAAGATACCGGTATTTATGATGCAATGAATAAAGGAATTAGGTTTGCTAAAGGCAAATGGTTATACTTCTTAGGTGCGAATGATGAACTTTTTAACGAATATGTTCTGCAAAACGTTGCAAATAAAATCAGGGACACAGATGCCGAATTTATTTATGGGAATGTGAGAATTATTGGTAGGGTACCAGAGATAAATGAAGGTATATATGATGGGATGTTTGATATTAAAAAACTGTTTAAAAAAAACATTTGTCATCAATCTATATTTTATGCTGAAACAGTATTTGATAAAGTTGGCTTTTTCAATACAAACTATGTAATTCGTGCAGATTGGGATCTTAATCATCGCTGTTTTGCAAATTTAAAAGTAGAATATATAGCAGAAATAATTGCGAAGTTTGAATGGGGAGGCCTAAGCTCAACAGGGGGGACTGACAAATATGAAATTGAAAATATTTTCAAATTGAAATCATATTATCAGATTTCTTATTTTGATTCTAAATTCAGAAATTATAGCTGGATCTTTTATTATCATGCTAATAAAGCTGCCGAAAATAGAATGTTTTTTAAGGCGTTCAACTTCCTTTTATTTTCATATATTCATTCAAATGATAAAGTCCTTCTTACTAAGTCTTATTTAATCAATATTATTAAATACGTAAAATCCTTTTTTAAAAAGTCGCACTGATATAATTTTTCAAAATGGTAGTTATAACTATTGGGCTATTAACTTTTAATAGAGCTAATTTAATAACCAGAGCAATTGAATCTGTAGTAAATCAAACTTTCAAGGATTTTGAACTTATTATTTCAGATGATAACTCTTTCGATAATACAAAAGAGGTTATAGGCTATTATTGTATCGATGATACCCGAATAAAATATATTAAGCAAACTGGTATTGGAATGACCAAAAATTTCCTAGAAGTTTTAAAGCTTGCAAAAGGAAAGTATTTTATGTGGTTGTGTGATGACGATTATCTTTCTGAAGATTACCTTGAAAAAACTATTAGTTTCTTAAAGAATAATAAAAATTATTCTTTAGTATGTGGCACTACTAAATTTTTTGATAATAGTGGAGTTTGGGATAGAAAAGAAGTTCTTGAATTAGAAGATGAAAATGCATTAAAAAGAGTAATAAATTATTTTAAAAAAGTTAATAGTAACATTATTTTATATGGTCTAATGACGAGGGAGGAAATAAGTAATTTCATCTACCCTGATACTTTTGGAGCAGATTTATTTTGGAGTAGTCAAATAGTATATTCAGGTAAAGTAAAAGTTTTAAGTGATACTTTCTTTTATTATTCAAAAGAAGGTATATCAAGTGATACACACAAACTATCGCAATACTATCAACAAAGCCAAAAAAAAGAAAATCCTTATTTTATTGTAAGAAAAGTAGCTTTTGATATTATTAATCAGAGGCTTGGGGCATTTAAATTTTTAAAAATTGTAGAATCAAAATTACTTGCTATAAGGGTATGGCTAATTCTGAGAGATCGTTTTTGCCTTTCAAAAACTGAAGCTAAAATTCGTTATAATTTAGCGATTAGAAGCAGGATTATTGCTCTTTTTAAATGAAAAAAGTTTTTTTAGTTTCTCACAGTCAGAAAATTGGAGGCGCAGAAAGGTGTTTGTATGAACTTGCTGATGGATTAGTTAAGGCAGGGTTTGAAGTTGTCGTTTCGACTCCCTCGCGGGGTGAAAACTTTAATTTATTCAACAGCTTAAATATCTGGATAATAATTGTGAGTTATCCGTGGTGGGTACACATCAATTCTGGACATCTTAATGATATTTCAAGAATAAGAAAAGCTTTCAGTCAAGTTAAAGCCATAATAAAATTGATAAAAATAATAGCTTTAATTAAGCCTGATTACATTATTTCAAATACTGCAGTTATGCCTGCCGCTGCCATTGCTAGTAAATTTTTAGGAAAAAAACATTTTTGGTTTATTCATGAACTGACGGAAGAAGACCATGGATTGAAATTTGATTATGGATGGAAATTTTCAACAAAAATTGTTTCCCTAACTGCGAGGAAAATTTTCATTAACTCGCAATTTGTAAAAAGTAAATTTGAACAATATATCTCAGGTCATAAGTTTCAGATAGTAAACATTGATGTACCAACACCTGCTATCTCTTTTGATGAAAAAGTTTCTACAGAAAAGGGCACAATAAATTTATATTTAATTGGGCAAATCCAACCTGGAAAAGGACAGATTATTGCTATTAAAGCACATCAAATATTACAGGGTAATGGCCTCAAAAGTAAATTATTTATAATAGGTTCTATTTCTAACAAAGAGTATTTCGAATTTATTTCAGCTTATATTTTTGAACAATCTGTTAAGGAAGTATATATCAGTCCTTTTACTACTAATCCTTTTGAAAATATAGCAAAAAATTCAATAGGCTTAATGTGTTCCGAATTTGAAGCGTTTGGAAGGGTCACTATTGAATTTATGAAGGTTGGTATCCCGGTGATAGGCTGCAACGCTGGCGAAACTAAAAATATAATTAAGCATGAATGGAACGGATTATTGTTTGAGAAAAATGATGAGTTTGATCTGACCAAGAAAATTCTACATCTGCACGAGAATCAATTTTTAAAAAACAGGATAGTGAGTAATGCACGACAATATGCAGATGAAAGATTTAATTCTAAAAATTTCTTAACACAAATAATCCGTGTTTTAGATGCCAATGATGAATGAGATAAAAAAACAGGTGGTTAAAATTTTAAACGAGTTTCCTTATATTAAAGGATTAAATAAATTCCGTTCAGATTATTATAAAAATGCATGCTATGCTCCTGGACATTACTATTCACCGATAGTAAATGTGGAAGAGGTAAAAAATAAAGAGAATGAAATTTGGCAGCACCCCATGATTGATGGAATTGCAGGGATTGATTTAAATACAGAAGCGCAGATTGCCCTAATAAATGAGCTTAAAAAATATTATGCTGATATTCCTTTTTCCTCTTTTAAAGATGCAAATAGAAGATACTACTTCGAGAATGATCTATACTCTTATACTGATGCGATAATTCTTTATTCATTTATCAGGCACTTTAAACCAAAACGCATTATAGAAGCAGGTTCTGGTTTTACATCTGCAGTAATGCTTGATACTAAAAATATTTTCTTTCAGGGACATGGCTTAGAATTAACTTTTATAGAGCCTTATCCCGTACGCTTATATTCTTTAATAACGGAAAATGATAAGATTAATAGTCGTATAATTGAAAATGCTATTCAATCATTGAACGTTTCTTTTTTTGAACAATTAGAAGAAAATGATATACTTTTTATTGACAGCACTCACGTATCAAAAACTGGTAGTGATGTAAATTACGTCCTCTTTGAAATCCTTCCCAGATTAAAATCCGGAGTTTTTATTCATTTTCATGATGTATTTTATCCCTTTGAGTATCCAAAAGAGTGGGTATATGGAGGTTTTAATTGGAATGAAAATTATCTGCTTCGTGCTTATCTTATGTATAATGAAATTTTTGAGATAAAATTATTTTCCGATTACCTGCACGTCCATCATAAAGAAGTTTTTAAGGAAATGCCTTTATGTTATTTAAATACCGGGGGTAATTTATGGTTACAGAAGAGGTAGAGTTACATGAAAATAATTTACTACTTTGAATAACATAGCTCGAATTTCGGTCTTAATGGTTACATATAATTCATCTAAATTCATCATTGAATCCATTGTAAGTATATTAAATCAAACGTTCAAAAATTTTGAACTAATTATTTGTGATGATAATTCAACTGATAATACATGGGAAATAATTTGTAGTTACAATGATGATAGGATTATTAAAATTAAAAATGAAAGAAACTTAGGCGAATATCAAAATCGTAATAAGGCCATTGCTTTAGCCAAAGGAGAATGGATAATTTTTATTGATGGGGATGATATATTATATGAGTTTGGCTTGGAAATAATGTTAAGTCAGGCAATTAAAAATATAGATTGTGGTATGGTAATTACCAGGCCTTGGGATGAAAGGATTTTATATCCGATTAAAATAAGCCCTAAGCAACTTTACCAATTTCAATATTTAGATACTTCCATTATTGGAATTAATTTCACAAAAGTTTTGTTTAAGAGATCTGCAATTTTAGATGTAGGATGTTTTGATAATCAAAATATCAAGATGGGTGACGCTTACATTCAGTATAGAATAGGCATGTTGTATCCTTCCTTGATTATGCAGGATGGGTTTAGCTGGTGGCGTAGAAGAAAAGGTCAGGCATCAGAAAAACTTATTAAAAACACTCATTTGTACATTCTTGACAGTTATCTCTACTTGCTGCCAATGCTTAAGGATAAGAATAATCCCCTTAGTAACGAAGAGAAGAAAATTGCGTTTAATAATATATATGGAAACTATCTCCGGTTCTTATGTAGACAATTCTTATACTTAAAAATCTTTAAAGTATTTAATCTTTTAAAAAAGCACCCAATACCTATTAAATATTTAAAGGCCATAGCAATACCACAACAACGCGAGTATTTCAATAAATACTCTGGTGAGAATCCTCTTACTCAGTGTTTAAATTAATTAATAAAACGAAATTTTTTTATAAAAAATTCGGAGCTATGGCTTTGGGTAGGAAATTGATGTTTTATATAAATAAAAAATCTAACTACCCACTTTATAGGAAGATAAGAGCAAAATATTTTTTTAAGAATCAAAATATAACTCTCGGAAAAAATGTAAGAATTTTTGGACTTCCTTTTAAAATTAATGTAGGTAAAAATGTACGTTTTTTGGATAATATGATTATTGAATTTGGTAGTAATGGTGATCTTCAAATCGGAGACAATTGTTTATTTTCTTATGGTGTGTTAATCTCAAATAACGATAAAATTTACATTGGTAATAACGTTCAGGTGGGAGAATATACCTCTATCAGAGACACGACTCATCGTTATGACAGATTAGACGTTCCTATTAGAATTGCCGGTGATGTTTCAAATCCAATATTTATAAGTGATGATGTATGGATTGGCAGAGGGTGTATTATACTTCCGGGAACAAAAGTAGAGGAAGGAGTTGTTATTGGTGCTAATAGCGTAGTTAAAGGTGTTTTATTCAAAAATGGAATTTATGCTGGCTCCCCGGCGAAACTGATAAAATCCAGAGGATAATTCATAATCTAACAGATAACATCTTTTAAAAATTGACAAAAAAAAGTAAAATTATAGGCCGATTATGACGCTCAAAATTGCAGTTGTTGTTTCGCATCCTATACAACATTTCTGTCCCCAGTATGTAAGTTTTACCAAGAATAAAGAACCGGTTTTTAAAGTTTTCTTTGGCTCAACTTTAGGCTTAAAAACATACGTTGACCCTAACTTTAAAACAGAAATTTCATGGGGTAATCTTTATCTTGACCAATTCGATCACATATTTCTAAATGGTGAAAACGTTATCCCTTCAAATGCCAAACTGGATGCATTATCATTGGAAAAGGAATTAAGTGAGTATAATCCAGACATTGTGATTATATACGGCTATTTTCAGAAACTGCAACGCAGGGCTCACCGGTGGGCCACTTCTAACAAAAGAAAGCTTGCATATATTTCTGATAGTGAACTTCGACATAAAAGAAATCCGGTTAAAGAGCTTTTCAAATATTTTTTTATCAAAAGGTATTTTTCCCAAATAAACTATTTCTTATCAGTAGGAGATGCTAATGAGATTTTTTATAAAAAATATGGTGTAACGAATAGCCAAATAATAAGAATGCATTTTCCTATAGACCTGAATCTATATGAAAAAAGTTATGCTAAAAGAGATGTGCTTAGGAGAAAATTAAGAGAACAGCATGACATAAAAGAAAATGAAATCGCAGTGTCCGTTGTCGGAAAATTAGTTTCGTGGAAAAACCAGGATCATATTATTGATGCAATGAAATTGTTGGAAAATGAAGGCATCTATATGCACCTTTTTATTGTAGGATCAGGAGAAATGATGGAAAGTTTGAAAAAAAAAGCAATGAAATTAAAATTTAGTAAAGTTTATTTTACCGGATTTGTAGAAATCGAAGAATTGCCGGCTTATTATGCCGCATCTGATATTTATGTTCATCCGGCATCAGTTGAGCCTCATTCTATTGCCGTTAGTGAAGCAATTTATATGGGATGTCCAACAGTAATTAGTGATCGCTGCGGAAGTTATGGAGATTGTGATGATGTTCAGGAAGGGAAAAATGGCTTTGTATATAATTTTGGAGATATAAAACAGCTTACTGAAAAAATAGCAACACTTGCAATTAATGCAGAGTTAAGAAGTTCTTTCAGTATTTATTCACATCAGATTTCAAAAAGTTTTCAATTTCGTTCACATTTTGGGATGCTTAAAGAACTTTGCTTAAATCTTAGTAAAGTAGTTTGAAAAAAATTACGTTTAAAATCCTTTGCCATCCCCTCGTCGGCAAATTAATTTATAATATAAGCTTCGGCAGGATTTTCAACTTACGTTGGAAAGGCTTTCGCTTTTATGTTCCGTCTTTATATACTAACCCAACAATACAAGCCTCTATCTTTTGGGGTTTTTACGAGAGTGCCGAAATAAGATTAATACATAAATACCTCAGAAAGGATTTACCTGTTATAGAATTGGGAGGAAGTCTTGGTATTGTTTCTTCTCATATTGTTTCCCGTTTAGACAAGGATACGAGTGTTACTGTAATAGAAGCGAACCCAAATCTTATTTCTACCATTGCAAGAAATGTAAAAAGACATAATATAAATAACACGAAAGTCAAAATATTAAATAAGGCTATTGGTTATACTGAAAGGTTTATTTATATGAATATTACCAATAATAACACGGCATCGCATATAACAGAAAATAGAAATAGCGGGGTTAAAGTGAGATGTATTCGGCTTTCTGATGTTATTTTAGATTGTTGCCCAGATGCTTATTCGTTGATCTGCGATATAGAGGGAAGCGAAATAGAAATCTTTGAAAATGAATTACATGCCTTAGTCAAATGCAGACAGATATTTATAGAACTTCATAAAGCAAATTATAAAGGCAAATCGTACACTTTTGAAGATATGGTGAATAAACTAATAGAAGCAGATTTTAGGCTTGTACAAAAAGATGGAAATGTTTTTTATTTAGAAAAACAATCAAATGGGAGTAAGTAAGAATGTTATTATAATTATTATTTCATAGTTATAAATAAGGTAATTTCTTATAAAGAAGTAGTAATAAATGCGCTTACTTGTTATAGGTTCTGATAAAATATTTGCAATAGAAAATTTTTACGTACACTATTTGCGCGAATTTGATATAGAATTATATCATTTTCCGGCTCAAAGTATCTTTTATGATTATTACAATAAAAATATTTGGAACAAGATTCTTTTTAAATCAGGTCTTTCTAACATATATAAAAATATCAATAAAAGTTTTCAGCATATTATAAATTCTTTTGAACCTGATGTTATACTTGTCTTTAAAGGGATGGAAATTTTTCCGCATTCTCTGGAATTAGTAAAAAAAAAAGGCATCAAGCTTATTAATTACAACCCTGACAATCCATTTGTATTTTCAGGCAAAGGCAGTGGCAATAAAAATGTTATTAATTCATTTGCGTTATATGATCTGCATCTCACTTACAGTTTAGAAGTTAAAAACAAAATTGAAAAGGAATATAAGATGCCAGTAGAAATACTTCCTTTTGGATTTGAAGTGGCTGAAGAATTGTATATAAAATGTGTAAACCAGGCAGAAATAATAAAAGCATGTTTTTTAGGAAATCCTGATAAAGAAAGGGCTAAGTTTATTAAAGGGTTAGCCGAAGAAGGTATATTGATGGACGTGTTTGGAAATAACTGGAATAAATTTATATCCCATCCTAATATAATTATTCATGCTCCTGTTTATGGAGAAGATTTATGGAAAACATTAAGAAGGTATCGTGTGCAGCTTAATTTGATGAGAATCCATAATTTAAATTCACATAATATGCGATCATTCGAAGTTCCCGGAGTAGGTGGAATAATGGTTGCTCCCCATACAATTGAACATGAACTGTATTTTGAGAATCAGAAAGAGATATTCCTTTTCAATTCTGTAATAAATTGCGCAAAAACTATAAGAAAACTTCTCAATTTTTCATTAATAGAAGCTAATAGAATCAGGCAAAATGCAAGAAGCCGTTCAATTACATCGGGCTATAGTTATAAGGATAGGGCAAAGCAACTTTTAACAAAATTACAAAGATCATGAAGCTTTTAAAAGTTGCTATAGTTCATTTTCAACCGCTGGAAAAATATCCTCCGGTAATGAATCTGCTTATTTATTTACAAGAAGTAACAACGTTTCAAATAAAAATATATACAACAGAAGATAACTATTATAAAAAAAAACTCTTTAGATTAAAAGCATTTAATATTTACAGGTTTGGTTCATTTTGCAGAAGTCAGTCTTTTATACTACGTTATATAAATTATCTGGTATTTAATTGTTTTACTTTCTTTAGATTGCTGTTTACAAAGCCATCTTCAATTATATGCTATGAAACCCTTTCAGTTTTTCCTGTTTATCTATATAAAAAACTATTTCCCGCAACAAAAATCTTTATCCATTATCATGAATATACTTCATTAAATGAAATTGCAAAAAGTTCTCTTTATATTAAATGGCTTAACTACTTAGAAAAAAAAATGTTCTTCACTGCTTCCTGGATTTCTCATACCAATGAAGAGCGCCTTTTTATGTTTAAACAGGATTATAAACACTTATTCTTTTCACAGCTTGAAGCCTTGCCTAACTATCCTCCTTTATCCTGGTATAAAATAAACAGAGACAAAAGTTCAAAAAAAGAATTTCCGGTTAAATTTGTTTATGTTGGTGCTCTTGGTATGAATACTACCTATACAAGGGAATTTGCTCAATGGATCAAAGAATTGAATGGTAAAGCAACCTGGGACATTTATTCAACCAATTATCAGGAAGAAGTTTTAAATTTTTTAAAAAACCTAAATAGCCCTTTTATTAATTTCTTAGGCGAAGTGAATTATTATAACTTACCAAACGTTTTAAAAGAGTATGATGTAGGCTTGGTCTTATACAATGGTCATATCCCTAATTATGTTTATAATGTACCAAATAAATTATTTGAATACCATGCATGCGATCTCGATGTATGGGTTTCTGAAAATATAAAAGGCAGTTTGCCTTATATAAAAGAACATACTTATCCTAAAATTTTAAAAATTAACTTTAAAAATTTGTCAAATGTAAATTTGCCTTCTGCCCTTAATAGACAGGGTATAAACTACCACTCATTTAACTACTCAGCAGAGGAGGCATTTACAAAGTTAATTTCTTCATTACGATGAAATCGAAAGAGATTTTATTATTTATAATAGCATTTGTTATACTTTATAGTTTTCAATGGGATTATTTTTCCATAATAGCTGTCTTACTTTTTGTTCGTAATCTCTATCAGTTAATCATAAATTCTAATAATGTAATTGCTTTCAGAGAATTCGTTTTAGTTCTTTTTAGTCTGAATTACCTCCTGTCACCCGTTCTAATGTATAATGGATTGGATATATATCAAACTATTTATGCAATGTCTATTCCTAAAGAGGAATATTTTTCACTGGCTATTCCTGCCATAATTTTATTCCAACTGGCAATGTATATAATGCCTGTAAAAATATTTAGTCTTGATTTTCGGGTTTTAAAAAACCAGGCAGTCCAGAATGAAAGAACTTTTAAGCAATGGACTATTGCAGGTGTCCTTCTTAGATTTTTTGCAATAGGTATTCCCGGGGAGTTAGCTTTTGTTGTATACTTATTGAGCAGTATTCGCTTTATTGGTGCTTTTACCTTAGTTGCCTTAAATTTTAAAAAGTATAAGGTTTATTTACTTATGGTTTTCTTTTTTGAGATTGCAGCCTCTTTGGCTCAAGGTATGTTCCAGGATAGTTTATTGTGGCTTATTTTCTTTTCTTTATTTGCCTGCAGACTATTTAAACCTTCTTTGCTTTTTAAAATTGGGATAATGATTTTGGGAATTGGCTTTGTTTTCCTTCTGCAATTAGCAAAAGGGGATTATAGAAGCAGAACATGGACCGGTACTGAGGAAGCTGGTATTAGCTCTTTCAGTACTTCAATAGAGTCTTCTACAGAAACCAGTAGTGAAGGATTATTAACTACCGATAGAATTTCAAATTCACTTACAAGAGTAAACCAGGGATGGATCTTTGCAAGTACAGTTAAGAACATGCAGCTTACAGAAGACTATCAACACTGGAACCTGGTTGCTTTGTACCTTGAGGCGGCAATTCTGCCCCGGTTTTTAGCTCCAAATAAATTAACTTCTGGTAATAGAGATATATTTAATAGATATTCAGGCAGGTATATTGGTGAAGGAACATCTATGGGGTTAGGCATCCTGGCAGATGGTTATATAAGCTTTGGAAGGGCAGGTGTTTATATTTTTGCTTTTGCATTCGGTTTAATTTTTTGTTTAATTTTTAAAGTAGTCGAACGATGGACCCTAATATCTCCTTTTTTTATTTTATTCATTTTCCCGATTTTGCACTATGCCTGCAGACCTGATTGTGAAACCCAGACTATTCTTGGACATATTGTAAAATCAATATTTTTATTTGGCTGTTTTGTATTTTATTATAAGCGGATTTTTTTAAAAGATGTTTCTTATCCACATGCTTTGTCAATGTAAAAAGTTGGTCTAATAAAATACATAGTAATTTTAAACTGGAGATAGTAAGAGATTTTATTTCTATGAACAAAGGATAAATTGGAGTCAAACAGGAAATGAGCCAAATAAAAAAAGTTGTCAGAAGGATGCCCCTGATTGGAGACATATTGTTACTGTGTTATAATCTCTTTCGCCATCGGTCATTCAAAGGTTCAATATTATATTGGGAAGAACGTTATTCAAAAGGTGGAAGCTCCGGACCAGGGTCTTATAAAGTATCAGCCAAATACAAAGCTGAAATTTTAAACAAATTTGTTGAAGAAGAAAAAATATCAACAGTTATTGAGTTTGGCTGTGGAGATGGAAATCAATTATTATTATCATGTTATAATTCATACATAGGGCTTGATGTATCAGTAACAGCAATAAGAAAATGTATAGAAGTATTTAAAAATGATAAATCAAAAAGCTTTTATCAATATAACTCTCTTGCTTTCCGGGATAATCATCAATTATTTTCTTCAGATCTAAGTCTTTCTCTTGACGTTATCTATCATCTTGTAGAGGATGATATATTTGATAAATACATGACGCATTTATTCAATTCCTCAAGACAATATGTTATTATTTACGCCTGGGATGTAGAAGGTGAACAAAGAAATCATGTAAAACATAGAAAATTTACAAGCTGGATTGAAAAGCACCAAACTAGTTGGTCTTTGATAGATAAAATTGAGAATTCTTTGAATGAAGGAGTAGCCTCCGATTTCTACATTTTCAAAAAATTGCAGTAAAAAATTTGCTCTTTAAGAGGATTCATGATAGTAAAACATCCAACAGTTGCGAGTATTGATCTTGTATGACTACTTTATTCCCGCTTACAAAGCCGGCGGCCCTATTCAATCTATCAATACAATGGTAAAAGCGTTGGGAAATAATTTTGACTTTTCTATTTTTTGTTCAAACCACGACCTCGATGAAAGTAAGCTGGAAGTACAGGAAGACAGATGGATCGAATATGATAACGCACAGGTATTTTACGCATCTCAACAATTCTTAAAAATGGGGAATATTTCGAACTTGTTAAAGGAGAAAAAGCCATCTATCCTTTTTATCAATGGAATTTATTCATGGTATTTTAACCTTGCTCCCCTGTTATTTAAGAAAGGGGCAAGAAAAATTGTTTCCGTCAGGGGAATGCTTCATCCGGGTGCATTATCTCAAAAATGGTTTAAGAAAAAAGTTTACCTGTTGTTTTGGAAGTTGATGCGAATTCATCATACCTGCGAGTTTCATGCAACTACTGCTGAAGAAAAGCAGTTTATTGAAGGGATGTTTGGTAAAAGAGTGAAAATATGGGTAGCAGGTAATTTTCCAAAAGCATTAGATTACCATGTTCCACCTGATAAGCAGAAAAGATCCCTGATTCTTATTTCCGTTGCTTTAATCAGCCCAATGAAAAATCATTTATTGGTTTTGCAGGCTTTAAACAACAGTGTTGAAAACATTAAATACCTTATTTATGGTCCCATAAAAGAGGACAGTTATTGGAGGAAATGTCTTTCATTAATTGAAGAAATGCCTTCGAACATTACAGTAGTTTATAAAGGTGAGATCGTTCCCGATAAAATACCAGGCGCATTGCAGGAAGCGCATGTTTTTATATTACCCAGTAAAAGTGAAAACTTTGGCCATGCCCTTTATGAAGCAATGACTGCAGGGAAACCTGTAATTACCAGTCATTTTACTCCATGGAATAATCTAAAAGAAAATAACGCAGGTGTAAATGTTTCTATTGATAACGCAAAAGAAATACAACTATCCATTGATTTTTTTGCAGGTGCAGATGGGGAGACATTACAGAAATGGAGCAAAGCGGCAAGAGCATTAGCGCTGAAATCAATAGACACAGATAACATTAAAAGACAATACCTTGAAATGTTTTCAGGAAATACTAATCCATCTTCATGATTATACTCGGGTATTAACGCAAACCATGCAGATTCTTAGCAGCTATTTTATGTTAATGGGATAATGGTGGCAGCGATTCAAGAGCGTTTCGCAAGGGTAAAGTACTGGGCGGGATTTCCATCTTTAACCATACAATTTTTTAAAAGAAGCTGCAATCCAAAACAGCTCAATAGTAAAGAGATTTTATTATTTCAACATCTTTTAAGAGGACTGAAAACTAAATTTACTAAATTTGACTGCATAAATTTTATAAAAAGTGAACAATATTCTTCTATATACTAAACTGACATCACTTCCTGATAACCTGAAGGCGGAAGTCGGAGACTTTATTGACTTCCTGGCAGCAAAAGCTAAAAAAAAGCATAAAAAAGTCAAACCCAAATTTGGTAGTGGAAAGGACATGTTTATTATGAAGTCAGACTTTGACCAGCCGCTTGACGACTTCAAAGAATATATGTAAGTAATGCAGCAATATTTGCTTGACACACATACATTAATTTGGTTCATTGGCGGTAATAAAGAACTTTCTCAGGTTGCACGGCAATCAATCGAGGCTATTGATGCAACCAACTTTGTAAGCATAGCAAGTCTTTGGGAAATAGCCATCAAAATTAGCTTAGGAAAACTGGAACTTAAGACACCATTTAACCAAATCAACAGACAAATTTTAGAAAATGGTTTTGAAATATTGCCTATCACATTTGATGACACATTAACCGTTTCTGCTTTGCCTTTCCATCATCGTGACCCTTTTGATAGAATTATTATAGTGCAGGCAATAACAAACGGACTAACTATCATTTCCAAGGACGAACATTTTTCTTCGTATGATGCCAAAGTCATTTGGTAAGATAAGCCAACGCCTAACAATTGCTTTCCGACAGCTTGACCTTCTGCTAATTTTACTATTCCCTATTCATATTCATATTAGGTATTAATGCTTACCACGCAGATTCTTCGGCTGCTATTTTTGTCGATGGTATACTGGCAGCAGCTATCGAAGAAGAGCGCTTCAGAAGGGTAAAACACTAGGCAGGATTTCCTTCATTAGCCATACAATTTTGTTTAAAAGAAGCTGCTATCTTATTTATATTAAAACAACTTATTAGTTTAAATTTGACAAAAAGCTAAAATGACATTTACCGACAGACATATTGTTGAAACTTATGCAGGACTATTTGAAGGACTTAGCTCAACCAGTAAAATTGAATTAATTGAAAGCCTTTCAAAATCCCTAAAAACTGAAAAGACAAGTAAAGAAAATAGCTTTTATAAATCTTTTGGTGCTTTTGCATCAAACAAATCTGCAGAGGAGATTATCGAAGGGATTAAATTAAGTAGAAATTTTAGAAAGAAAGAAATAAAATTCTAAATGCAGTATTTGCCTGACACCAATATTTGTGTTTTCTTTCTTCGCGGCAAACTGGATTTAGACAAAATAATCAAAGAAAAAGGACGTGAGAATTGTTACCTAATCTGAAATTACAGTTGTTGAACTTCGTTTTGGAGCAGAGAATAGCGACAACCCAACTAAGTCACATGAAGCGGTTGATGTATTTTTGAACGGTTTAACCATTATTCCAATTTTTGGTTGTATCAGACATTATGCGAAAGAAAAAGTGAGGTTGAGAAAAATTGGAAAACCTATACATGACGAATTTGACCTTTTAATCGGGGTAACTTCGATCGAACACACACTTACTTTGGTCACTGACAACATCAGTGACTTTTCTTTGTTAGCCGGAATAACAATCGAAAATTGGTTTGAGCGGAAGTAACACTTCCGCCAGCCATCCGACCAGGCTTCTTGCCTGATTATACTAATCCATATTCATGGTCATACTAGGTATTAATGCTTACCACGCAGATTCTTCGGCTGCTATTTTTGTCAATAGTATGATGGTAGCAGCCATTGAAGAAGAGCGCTTCAGAAGGGTAAAACACTGGGCAGGATTTCCTTCATCAGCCATACAATTTTGTTTAAAAGAAGCAGGTGTAACCATTGACCAGGTAGATCATATTGCTATTGGCAGAGATCCTAAAGCTAAATTGTTTAAGAAGATATTATTCATACTAAAGCATTTTGGCGGAAGTTGGGATGTTGTAAAGGATCGTCTTGCAAATAGTAAAAAAGTAGCCTCATTAGAAGATGAGTTTCATAATTTGACAGGTGCAAACCAAGAGCAGATCAAACAAAAGATCCACCAGGTAGAGCATCACCGCAGCCATCTTGCCTCTGCTTTTTTTGCCTCACCTTTTGATGAAGCGGCTCTACTTAGCATAGATGGTTCGGGTGACTTTACCACTACCATGATTGGTATTGGCAAAGGAAATTCTATTGAGATTATAGACTCTGTTGATTTCCCTCATTCCATAGGAATATTTTACACTGCATTTACTCAATTGCTTGGATTTCCTCACTACGGTGATGAATATAAAGTGATGGGACTGGCGCCGTATGGAGAGGCGAAATATGTTGACAAATTGCAGAAGGTGGTTCAGTTGACAGGTAATGGCTTGTTCACTTTAGACCTGTCTTATTTCCGGTCAGCTACAAAAGGTGTTATTAGTTACGGAGAAGATCACATACCCGTAGTTGCACCCCTTTTTTCTGATAAGATGGTACGGGACTTCGGTAAGCCACGCAAAAAAGAGGAGCCATTATCGCAGTATCATAAAGATATGGCCGCCTCAGTACAAAAGTTAACGGAGCTGGTAATTTTTCATATTTTAAACCATTTACAAAAAAAGACAGGGTTTATTAATGTTTGCATTGCCGGAGGAGTAGCGCAAAACAGTGTGGCCAATGGTAAAATAAGCAGGAACACCGCTTTTCAGAACATTTATATACCATCTGCAGGTCACGATGCCGGAATATCTATGGGTGCAGCCTTATATGTTCAACACCACGTAGTAAAGGCTCCAAGGACTCCTCCTATCCTGACGGCATATACCGGGAGCCGGTTTTATAACGAAGAGATAGAACAATTGCTGATTTTAAGAAAAATAAAATACAGAAAACTTGCTGATGAAGAGTTGTATACAACTGTAGCTGACAGACTGGTTAATGGAGGTGTTGTAGGATGGTTTAGCGGGAGGGCAGAGTTTGGTCCGCGTGCTTTGGGAAGCCGGTCTATTCTTGCAGACCCAAGGCGTAACGATGCGAAAGACCTTTTAAACGCAAAGATCAAGAGAAGGGAAACCTTTCGCCCTTTTGCACCAAGTATTTTAAAGGAATATGTAAATGAATATTTTGAAGTGAATGATGTAGTTCCATTTATGGAAAAGGTATTTCCAATCAGGCCTGAAAAGAGGGTTTCTATTCCCGCAGTAACACACGTAGATGGTACCGGAAGACTGCAGTCTGTTGATAAAGATATTTCACCCAGGTATTATGCTTTAATTGAGGCTTTCAGAAAAAAAACAGGGATACCAATCTTATTAAATACTTCCTTTAATGAAAATGAACCGATTGTAAATTCGCCCCTGGAGGCTTTGGATTGTTTCTTAAGAACCAATATGGATATGCTGGTAATGGAGAATATTGTTGTGGAGAGGTAGAGAGTGCAGTTGCAGGATACAGGTTTACAGAATACAGGTTTCAGGATTCAGGTTATAGGACACAGGTTTCAGGATTCAGGTTTCAGGATACAGGTTTACAGGATACAGGTTTCAGGATACAGGTTATAGCTTTCAAAAACCAGGTTACAGGTTTACAGGATAACCTGCAATCGGTAACTTGTAAACTGTAACTTACAAGAGTAACCTGTAACTTGCTCATATGAAAAGCTATAGAGATTTAGACGTTTTTAAACAATCAAAACAGCTGGCAATTGAAGTTCACAAAATGACGTTAACACTCCCTAAGTTTGAAATGTTTGAAGAAGGTAGCCAGACAAGAAGGTCTGCTAAGGCAGTTGCTTCTTTGATTGTAGAGGGTTATGGAAGAAGAAGGTACAAAGCAGATTTTATCAAATACCTGGTTTATGCTCAATCTGAGTGTGATGAAACTATTGTTCATCTTGAATTTCTTTTTGAAACAGGTTCATTGCAAGACAAAATTTTTTATGAATTGATAAAAGAAAGATATTTGTCTTTAAGCCGCCAGATAAATAAATTTATACAATGGGTAGAGAAAAATTTAAATAATTATGCTGCTCCTGAAACCGGTAACTAGTAGGTTGCAGGTTTCAAATTGCAGGATTTAGGTTTCTGGTTGCAGCTAAATTTACAAATAGTAACTGATTTGCAGGTTGCAGATTTCCGACCATTGATTACTTGTAACTGATAAGTAACTGTTAACTTGTAACTGAACTCACTTGCAACCCTGTATACCTTGTACCTGTCATTTGTAATTTGTAACTTGCAATTTGTACCAGATAACCTTGCAACTTGCAACCTGTAACTTTCACCTGTAACCGGCAACTTGTAACTGGCAATGTGTAATCACACCTCATGAAATTACTTTATCAAAAATCTCCTTACTTATTTTTTATAAAATTTCTGGGCTGTTTTTTTATTCTATATGCGTCCTTTCCGTTTTACTGGGGCATTACAGGTAAAGGCGGCAAAATGTATTCTGCTTTTCTTGACAATCATTTTAATATAATAAAAGGTCTTACCGGTTTTCTCACAGGCGCTGCCAGATCGGTTCTTGAAGCCCTTCATTACACTGTTAATCAATCCAATTATCATACTTTACGAATAGGTCATTCTGCTGGTGTTAGTGTAAATCCTGCTTGCCTCGGTTGGGGAGTAATGAGTTTTTGGATTGCTTTTGTATTTGCAAACAACGGAGGGTGGAAACACAAACTAAAATGGATGATATGTGGTACAGTTTTTATCTGCATATTAAATATAATCCGCATAGCTTTGATTGCCCTTGCCTCTCATCTGCACTGGAAAACCATTACTTCTTTAGATCATCACCAGGCATTTAATGTTTTTTCTTATGGCTGTATTTTTATTTTAATGTATTTGTACACAAGGGTTCAAAAAAAATATGAAGGAATTGAGTTTAAACGAAAGCAGGAAAAGAATAGTCTAAGTACAATACAATAACAGTATTCCTTGTTTAGTCAGTCAGGTACTATGCCTTGAGACATCAAAAGTACTGTTCAGTTTCTATAACGAATACAACCTGGGTTCCTGAAACAAGTTCAGGACAACGGGTGAACAGGTTCAGGAAATTTGGAAGGAAAAGGGTCGTAAATTCATTGGTTAGTGTATTTCAAAGGTTCTTAAGTCATGACTATAAAAACCCTTTTTGGAGTTAAATGTCACGTTCAATAATATTGGAAGATGGCGTATGGGGGCGAAAAAAACATTGAGGCTTGTGAAGTTTACACATAATTTCTGCAGAAAGAGTAAAGTTGCTAATAATTGATTAAATTTAAGTCCTGAAAATATTCTTTAGAAATTTCCGTTCTTTATCCAGCCAGTAGTTATGGAAAATTTCGTATTCATTTTACTTGTTGTAATCATTAAAATATAACAAATAAGATGATTGATCGGAGCAGATAAGAAATATTAATTAAAAGGCAACCTGGTGAAAATGAAAGTTTCTATAATCACTGCTACACTCAACAGTGCAGCAACTATAAAAGATACTGTTTTATCTGTTAAGAATCAGACCTACAGTAATCTCGAACATATTGTTATTGACGGACAATCTACTGATAACACGCTCAATCTTCTTAATTATTTCGGTCACAGAGGTCCTGTGCTGTCAGAAGCTGACAAAGGTATTTATGATGCCATGAACAAAGGCGTTAAGATGGCGAGCGGCAACATAGTCGGCATATTGAATTCAGATGATTTTTACCCTCATTCGCGGGTAATAGAGAAGGTGGTAAAAGCGTTTGACAGCGAAAATTGTGATGCAGTATATGGTGATCTTGTATTTGTAGATCCACTATACAAAAAAAAAGTGCTGAGAAAATGGATAGCCGGCGGGTACAATAAAAAACTTTTTTACAGAGGCTGGATGCCTCCTCATCCTACTTTTTTTGTGAAAAAAGAGGTATATGAAAAGTATGGCGCTTTCAACCTTGATTTTAAGAGTTCTTCTGATTATGAATTGTTGTTGCGGTTTATGTTTTTAAAAGATATAAAAGTTAAATATTTACCGGGGGTATTGGTACACATGCGGGCAGGCGGTCAAAGTAATAAATCGCTGAAAAACAGGATTGCTGCACATATGGAAGATCATCGCGCATGGACTACAAACGGCATTTCTCCAAAATGGTATACAGTATTGCTGAAACCGTTACGTAAGGTAAAGCAATACTTAGTAGCTAAAAAATTCCGCTACTTCAATAACATGTTTTTCAAGACCTTTTTCTCCTCCAAACAAACATCTAACCAGGTTTAACCGGCCTCATTCCCGTGACTTCTTTAAAGGAAAAAGGCGCTTAAATTTCACTCTGCATTACCCGGTAAACCCTCCCGTTCAGGGTTGAATTTAGTTTCCAAATTAAGCTTCCATTGTCTTTCCTGTTCTTTAGTTACTTTTTACGGTGCAATAACTTTTTCTGGGTAAGGAATGATGTTCTAACCCGTGAACGTTATGCTTAATTTATTCATCATCTGTCACATGTGCAACATGAGATTCTGAAACAAGTTCCGGATGACATTTGAAATGAGTCAGAATAACATTCCGGACAAGTCTCGATAATCTTCTAATCGATACGAGTCATGCCGGATTTAATTCGGCATCTATAATCTTAACAATCTGAGATTATAAGTATTTTTGAAGTTTAAACGATGTATAATTAACTAATGAAACAACAGTATAAGATAGCTGTAATAGGATTAGGCTATGTAGGTTTACCACTGGCTATTGAATTAGGGAAGAAATACCAGGTATTAGGCTTTGATATAAATGAGAAGAGAATAAAGGCTTTATTAAAGGGGGAAGATTATACAAATGAAGCTGACCTGGAAGAATTGAAAGCAGCAACAACTCTTACTTCAGGTAAAGGTTTGCATTTTTCTGCTGATGCAACGGATATTAAAAAGTATAACATTTTTATTGTAACTGTGCCAACCCCTATCAATCAATTTAAGGCACCCGACCTTAGTTATTTACTTAAAGCCTCCGAAATGATTGGAAAGGTGCTTAAGAAAGATGATATAGTTATTTATGAATCTACTGTTTACCCTGGTTGTACAGAGGAAGATTGTGTTCCGGTGCTGGAAAAATTTTCGGGACTAACTTTTAATAAAGATTTTTTTTGCGGCTATTCTCCTGAAAGAATAAATCCCGGCGACAGAGTTAATACACTGACTAAAATAAAAAAAGTAACTTCCGGTTCAACTCCTGAAATAGCTGAGGTTGTAGATCAGTTGTATGCGTCTATCATTGAGGCAGGAACGCATAAGGCCCCCAGTATTAAGGTTGCAGAAGCATCTAAAGCAATCGAAAACGCACAGCGCGATGTAAATATTTCTTTTGTAAATGAACTTGCCCTTATTTTTGACCGCATTGGTATAGATACCAATGATGTTATAGAAGCCGCAGCAACAAAATGGAATTTCCTGAAATATAAGCCGGGCCTGGTGGGAGGCCATTGCATAGGGGTTGATCCTTATTATCTTGCTCATAAAGCCTCCTCTCTTGGTTATCATGCGGAAGTCATTTTATCAGGACGAAGAGTAAATGATAATATGGGAACGTTTGTGGCTAATAAAGTAGTTAAACTTCTGATTAAAAAGAAGCACACTATTGATGGATCGACCGCGCTTATCCTGGGCATTACTTTTAAAGAGAATTGTCCTGATATAAGAAACTCCAGGGTGATTGATATTTATAATGAATTGATACAATTTGGATTAAAGGTTGATGTATATGATCCTCATGCAAATAAAGAGCAGGTAAAAGCAGAATATGGTATTGAGTTGCTCCAGAAGCTGGCAACAAAAGACAGGTACCATGCAATTATTTTAGCTGTATCGCATAAGGAATTTCTTAACCTTGATTTCGATTCGCTTAAAACCAGCGATACCATAATTTTTGATACTAAGGCTGCTTTGGATAGAACGATAGTAGATGGGAGGTTATAGCTGCCTCATCCCCAACCCTTCTCCTCGCGGAGAAGGGAGCAACCTCATCCCCAAGCAACCTCATCCCCGGCGCTTCTCAAAGAAGAAGGGAGCAACCTCATTCCCGGCGCTTCTAAGAGGAGAAGGGAGCTTATTCTCGTGGTCAAACAAGTTTTAAGATCTCTATTCCCATGCCCTAATGCCCTAATGCCCTAACGCCCCAATGCATAATACCCTAAGCACTATACCCTAATTTCCCAATGCCCTAATGCCCGCTTGTAAACTTTTTTATGAAATAGGAGTCGTTCATTATATTTTCGTGCCTGATAACAGAAATATTACTATTAAGTAATGAAAAATATAATAATTACAGGAGGAGCAGGTTTTATAGGATCACACGTTGTAAGATTATTTGTAACAAAGTACCCTCAATACAATATCATTAACCTCGATGCACTCACTTATGCCGGTAACCTGGAGAATTTGGCTGACATTGATACCATGCCAAATTATACTTTTGAAAAAGTAAATATACTTGATGTGCCGGAAGTCGAAAGGGTATTTAAGCAATACAAAGTAACTGACATTATTCACCTGGCAGCGGAGACCCATGTCGACAGGTCTATTCATTCTCCTCTCGATTTTGTATTTACTAATGTGGTAGGCACCGTAAATCTCTTAAATGTTGCAAAGAAAAACTGGGATAATTTTAGTGATAAATTATTTTATCATGTTTCTACTGATGAAGTTTACGGAGCATTGGGAAGTACCGGTTTTTTTACCGAAAATACGCCTTACCACCCCAATTCACCTTATTCTGCCAGCAAGGCATCGTCTGATCATTTTGTAAGAGCTTATGGCGAAACTTATCACTTGCCATTTGTGGTGTCTAATTGTTCCAATAACTATGGACCTAATCATTTTCCCGAAAAGCTGATACCACTGTTAATAAATAACATCATTACAAAAAAACCTTTACCCGTATATGGTGACGGATTGTATACACGCGACTGGTTGTATGTAAAGGATCATGCGGCAGCCATTGATACTGTTTTTCATTGCGGCAGGGCAGGTGAGACGTACAATATCGGGGGCTTTAATGAATGGACAAATATTGATCTTGTTAAGTTACTCTGTAAACAGATGGATGAGAAACTCGGCAATGCACCAGGCACCAGTGAAGCTTTAATCACCTATGTGAAAGACAGACCGGGACATGACAGGCGATATGCTATAGATGCAACTAAAATAAACAAAGAATTAGGGTGGAAGCCTTCTGTTACATTTGAAGAAGGTTTAAGTGAAACGATTGACTGGTATTTAAACAACCAGGAATGGCTCCGTCATGTTACATCAGGTTCTTACCGGCAATATTATGTTGCCATGTATGATAACAGCTAAAATATGCAAGCAGAACAAACGCCGTTAAAAGGTTGCTTTTTGATACATAACACCGTTTTCAACGATGATAGAGGTTATTTCTTTGAAAGTTTTAATTCTCAGCGGTTCTACAAGGAGACAGGTGTAAATGTTGCTTTTGTTCAGGATAACCAGTCGCATTCTGTAAAAGGAGTTTTACGTGGTTTACATTTTCAAAAAGGAGAATTTGCGCAGGCAAAATTAGTGAGGGTTCTAAAAGGAGAGGTTTTGGATGTTGCAGTGGATTTACGAAAATCTTCGCCGACTTTCGGACAGTATTATTCCGTAGTTCTATCGGAGACTTCTCATACACAACTTTATATTCCCAGGGGCTTTGCACATGGTTTTTTAGTATTAAGCGATGCAGTTGATTTTTTTTATAAATGTGATAACTTATATAATAAAGCTTCAGAGGGTGGTATAATTTATAATGATCCTCAAATTAATGTTGACTGGCAAATGCAACCTGAAGAACTTATTATTTCATCTAAGGACTTAGAATTGCCAAGGTTAAGCTTTTATGAAGCCTTTTTTTAGAATAAGAATTAAATATTTTTTTGGTACATTTGTCCACTTTGGCATAGAATATTTTAAAGAGGCATATGTAGTTTTTGGCCGTAATGGCAACAATATCCTGATAAAATCGCGGAAATTGTTTAAATTTTTAATAGCAACTTTGTAATAGAGCCAAAAGATGCATATTGGTATGCCGATGAACGAAATGCGACGCAAGAATGTCGCCATGAAAACAAAAGCTGGTATCAAAAAAATAGATTTTAGATAGAGTCTCAGGGATTCATTCTATTAAAAATGAAGGGAATAATATTAGCCGGAGGATCAGGTACAAGATTATACCCAATTACAAAAGCCGTTAGCAAGCAATTAATGCCGGTATATGATAAACCTATGATTTATTATCCTATATCTGTTTTATTGCTGACAGGTATAAGAGAGATATTAATCATTACAACTCCTGAAGACAGTGCACAGTTTCAAAGGTTGCTGGGTGACGGAAAAGACATAGGAATTCATTTTTCTTATGCTGCACAGGAGGTGCCAAATGGGCTGGCCCAGGCTTTTGTAATAGGCGATAAATTTATTGGCGATGATAAAGTGGCATTGATTCTCGGCGATAATATCTTCTATGGAAGTGGCTTTAGTAAATTATTGCAATCGTTTTATGATGTTGAAGGCGCTGCTGTTTTCGCGTATGAAGTAGCAGATCCTGAAAGATATGGTGTGGTAGAGTTTGACCCGCAATTTAATGCAATAAGCATTGAAGAAAAACCATTGAAGCCTAAGTCAAATTTCGCTGTCCCCGGTTTATACTTTTATGATAATTCGGTGGTTGAAATAGCAAAAAAAATACAGCCATCTGCAAGAGGTGAATATGAAATAACAGACGTAAACAGGATATATCTCGAAAAGGGAGAATTGAAAGTCGGGGTAATGGACAGGGGAACGGCATGGTTAGATACCGGCACGTTTGACTCGCTCAGTGATGCTACAGAATTTGTAAGAGTTATAGAAAAAAGGCAGGGACAAAAAATAGGTTGTATAGAAGAGGTTGCTTACCGTATGGGCTTTTTAAGCCACGATGGTTTAATTGCAGAGGCAGACAGGTATCATAAGAGTGGTTATGGAGAATATTTGAGGCGTATTAAGTAAGGGTAAGCTGAAAATGAAACAAGGGTGATGTCTGAAGGACTTTAGGTAAGGGTTAACTTTATTTGCCAGCCTTGAGGCCGATGGGAAAGTATACGGGGCTATAACCGAAAATAAGGTAATTTAATAGTACAAAATTTAAAATAAATTATTAATAATAGAATTTCGCATACATTGTAGTATCTAATGATTGCCTTTCAGGCGGTGTTGTCTGTAGTGTTGTAAAATTTATGCGAAACTAATGTTACGTATTAAATTTAAAAGAAGATTAGTCCAAAGCAGTTATTATTTCCTATAATTTTCTTTTGATATGAATAGTAGTTCAAGGGAGCTCTACAGGTTCTCCTTCGCAATTTTTGACTTACTTTCACTTAACATAGTACATTTTGTATTAATGTTGCTGATTGAGGAAGTATCAGGGTCTAAAGAATATATTTTACTGTTTTTGTTGCATAATGTTATATGGATAATTGGCTCATATGTTACAGCTTTATATATAGGTAAAGACGAGAGGAATGATGAGTTTTTCAGGCGGTCGGTAATTTCTTTTCTTCTTTTTTTAGGTGTATCACTGCTGGCTATTTTTCTATATAACTTCAATTATTCCAGGCTGTTTGTAATACTTGTATATTTAGGCTACGGAACTATTTTTTTAATAAGCAGGACTCTTTATGTTGGAGCGGCCTATTACGTGAGTAAACAGTACCCTTTCAGCAAAAAAGTAATTGTAATAGGATATAATGAACTGGCAAAAAGACTGGTAGAGAATTTCGGACGGTATAATAAATTAGTATCAATTATAGGGTTCTTTGAAGATAATAAATTTCCAACTGATGTTTCAACTATTCCGATACTTGGTAATATTAAAGATAGTGTTACTTATGCAATTGCAAACAATGTAACAGAGATTTATTCAACTATTTCCCCCGAGACAAATTTGCAGATTTACGAATTGGCACATGATGCAGAAACAAATTTCATACGTTTTAAATTTGTCCCTGATTTCAGTTTGTTTATCAACCGCAAGATACACCTGGATTTTTCACGAAATATTCCTATTTTATCTTTACGTCCTGAGCCGCTCGAGAACGTTGACAGCCGGATAACGAAACGATGTTTTGATATTGTTTTCTCCGTAACTGTAATTTTTTGTCTGTTATCGTGGCTGGTTCCTCTTATAGCCATTCTTATTAAAATTGACTCAAAAGGCCCTGTTTTCTTTACCCAACTGCGTTCAGGAAAAAATAACTCTCCTTTTCTTTGTTATAAATTCCGAAGTTTGCGTGTAAATAATGACGCACATGCGGCGCAGGTAACGGTAAATGACTCACGTTTTACCCCGCTTGGAAAATTTTTACGTAAGACCAATCTCGATGAGCTTCCCCAGTTTATAAATGTGCTTAAAGGAGAAATGTCAGTGGTAGGGCCGAGACCTCATATGCTAAAACATACGGAAGAATATGCCAAAATGCTAAATCATTATATGATAAGGCATTTTGTAAAGCCGGGAGTTACAGGGTGGGCACAGATAAACGGATACCGTGGAGAAATTAAAGAGAAAAAAGACTTGCTGGGTCGTATAGATTACGATATATGGTACATGGAAAACTGGACAATGTGGCTCGACCTTAAAATAATATTACTGACGGTATATAAAACCGTACGCGGAGATGAAAACGCTTATTAGCAGCGAAAAGTTAAAATAGCTTTTTGTGATAATAATAACTGCAATCTTTCGTTACGAAATAATTAAAAGAGTATAAAGGATTCGAGTTGATTATTACGCACTAAATAAATTTTGGAACAAATTAAAATTCTTTAAAAAAAATTAGTCAGAAAACAAGCTAATATAAATTCAATTAATATTTATTTTTTATGAAGATAGTTATTGTTGGTACCGGCTATGTCGGACTTGTTACAGGTGCATGCCTTTCAGAAGTAGGTGTAGAAGTGGTCTGTGTAGATGTACACAGGCAAAAAATCGAAAATCTGAAAAAAGGCATTCTTCCTATTTTTGAACCCGGATTGGAGACGATCGTTTCGAGTAATTACAGTAAGGGTCGTTTACAGTTCAGTACAAATTTATCAGAATCTATAAAAGGAGCAGATGTGGCTTTTATAGCTGTTGGTACACCTCCGGGTGAAGACGGAAGTGCAGACCTGAAATATGTGCTGCAGGTAGCCGATACAATCGGTAGTTGTATTGATGAGTATATTATAGTAGTAACAAAAAGTACAGTGCCTGTAGGTACCGCAAAAAAGGTGAAAGCCGGTATTGCATCCGCTATGGCAAAGCGAAAGGTTAACATAGACTTTGATGTAGCCTCTAATCCTGAATTTTTGAAAGAAGGTGCTGCTGTGGAAGATTTTCTCAAGCCTGATAGAATAGTTATAGGCGTTGAGTCTGAGCGGGCCAAAGAAGTATTAGGCAGGTTATACCATCCTTTCCTATTAAACTCGCACCCGGTATTATTTATGGACATTCCTTCTGCAGAAATGACAAAATATGCAGCAAATGCAATGTTGGCGACGAAAATATCTTTTATGAATGATATTGCCAATTTATGTGAGTTGGTGGGTGCAGATGTAAATGAGGTAAGAAAAGGTATCGGTTCTGACCCGCGTATAGGCAATCGCTTCATCTATCCCGGAATTGGTTATGGTGGTTCATGCTTTCCAAAAGATGTGAAGGCTCTTTTTCATACTTCTGATCAGTATGGTTATGATTTACGGATACTTAAAGCTGTAGATGCGGTAAATGATGACCAGAAGCATGTAATGTTCAAAAAAATACAAAATCATTTTGACGGAAATTTAAGGGGGAAAGTATTTGCATTATGGGGGTTATCCTTTAAGCCAAATACCGACGATATGCGTGAAGCTCCCTCTTTAGTGCTTATACAGTCTCTGTTGGATGCCGGAGCAAAGGTACAGGCATACGATCCTGTTGCTATGGAAGAAGCAGCACATATGGTAGATGATAAAGTTATTTTTACCAGGGGTGCTATAGACGCAGTAAAAGGAGCAGATGCTCTGGTATTGGTAACCGAATGGGCAGAGTTTCGTTTGCCAGACTGGAAAAAAGTTAATAGCATTATGAGAGGTGATGTAATATTTGATGGAAGAAATATTTACAATCCTTCAGAAGTTGCTGAAGCTGGTTTTTCTTATTATGGTATTGGTTTGCAACCGAGTCGATTGCAACAAGCCGGTGAATTACAACTGAGTTAAGTTTTAAAATTTATGAAAAAAAGAATATTAATAACAGGGGCTGCCGGTTTTTTGGGTTCTCACCTTTGCGATAGATTTCTCGATGAAGGGTTTCATGTGATTGGAATGGATAATCTGATCACAGGAGACATTAAGAATATTGAGGATCTTTTTCGTCTGAAAGACTTTGAGTTTTATCATCATGATGTTTCTAAGTTTATTCATGTACCCGGCCATCTCGATTATATTCTCCATTTTGCTTCGCCTGCAAGCCCTATTGATTATTTGAAGATACCTATTCAAACGCTTAAAGTTGGTTCGTTAGGAACTCATAATTGTCTCGGTCTTGCAAAAGATAAAAAGGCAAGGATCTTAGTTGCGTCTACCAGCGAAGTGTATGGTGACCCAATGGTTCATCCTCAAAACGAAGATTATTGGGGAAATGTGAACCCTGTAGGTCCGAGAGGGGTATATGACGAAGCCAAGCGCTTCCAGGAAGCTATTACAATGGCATATCACACCTTTCATAATGTAGAAACAAGAATCATCCGCATATTTAATACTTATGGACCAAGAATGCGGTTAAATGACGGAAGAGCCTTACCTGCTTTTATCGGCCAGGCACTACGTGGACAGGATCTGACAGTATTTGGAGATGGTTCTCAAACCAGGTCGTTTTGTTATGTAGATGATTTGGTTGAAGGAATTTACCGTTTATTGTTCAGCGATTACGCCAGTCCTGTTAACATTGGCAATCCTGATGAGATATCACTTAAAGAGTTTGCAGAAGAAGTATTGAAGCTTACAAACTCAGATGTAAAAATTATTTATCAACCCTTGCCTGTAGATGACCCGAAGCAAAGACGTCCTGACATTACAAAGGCAAAAGCGTTACTTGATTGGGAACCAAAAGTATCAAGATCAGAAGGATTGAAAATAACTTATGACTACTTTAAATCTTTATCCCAGGAAGAGCTGTATAAGCAACCTAAGGAATTTATTAGTGCGTGAAGAACCGGGAATTAGTCAATTCGAAATTAGGGGTTGGTGTTAGATTTAGTTAAGGTGTTGATAGATTTTTTCAATTTTTTATAAAAATTCAGTTTCTGGTAGTTAAATATCAGGAACTGTTTTTTTATTATATAGGAGAGTTTGCTGAAAACCTCTGTCATATTTGTTGTCAGATAAGGTAAGTGGTATTAGCAGTATTGAATATAAAAGTGTGATTTCAGGTGATATCAGGAAAATTGTTTCAATAGTATTAAAATTATCTTGAATATTCTATAAGCTGTTTAAAATATAAAAATTATATTTCTTTGGTTACCAGCATTTGTTATTCATGGTATCATTGTTGCGTCGCATTACGTTCATCCGCATACCATTGGTCATCTTTTGGCTTTATTATAAAACTCTTATTAATAATTTTAGCAGCTTAATTCACCTAATACTATTGTTCCCATTAATATAATTTCTATTATTACTTATCTTGTTTTAAATAAAACAATCACTAATTTCTGAAATAAATTTAAGTCTTACATATTTTATGAAAGTTGCCCTTATTACAGGCATAACGGGCCAGGACGGAGCCTATCTTACAGAGCTCCTTTTAAGCAAAGATTATATTGTCCACGGCATTAAGCGAAGAGCTTCTTTGTTTAATACTGACCGGATAGATCATTTATACCAGGACCCGCACGAATCGAAACGTAACCTTATTTTGCATTATGGAGACCTGACAGATTCTACTAATCTTATAAGGATTATTCAGGAAGTGCAGCCGGATGAAATTTATAACCTGGCCGCTATGAGTCATGTTCATGTCAGTTTTGAAGAACCTGAATATACAGCAAATGCAGATGGCATAGGCACCTTACGTATATTGGAAGCGATAAGGCTGCTGGGTCTTATAAATAAAACAAAGGTTTACCAGGCTTCTACCTCAGAGTTATATGGTTTGGTACAGGCAGTTCCGCAAAGTGAAACCACTCCTTTTTATCCGCGCTCACCTTATGCAGTGGCTAAGTTGTACGCTTACTGGATAACAGTAAATTATCGCGAAGCATATAATATGTTCGCCTGCAATGGCATTTTATTTAACCATGAGTCTCCGTTAAGAGGCGAAACTTTTGTAACCCGTAAAATAACAAGAGCGGCTGCAAAAATAGCCTTAGGCCTGCAGGATGTTTTATACCTTGGCAATTTGAACTCGAGGAGAGACTGGGGGCATGCTAAAGATTACGTAGAAGGTATGTGGCGCATATTGCAACAGGAAAAACCTGAAGATTATGTATTGGCAACAGGAATAACTACATCCATTCGTGATTTTGTTGAAATTGCATTTGATAAACTCGGAATTAAACTGGAGTTTAAAGGTTCAAATGATGAAGAAACAGCAATAGTAGCAGCATGCCATGGGGAATACAAGATTCCGAAGGGAACTGCTGTAGTAAAAGTTGATACAAGATATTATCGCCCTACAGAGGTTGAGTTGCTGATAGGCGATGCTACTAAAGCAAAAGAAAAACTTGGCTGGAAACCGGCATATACATTAGACAAACTTGCACAGGAAATGGTGGCTGCGGATCTTGAGCTATTTAAAAGTGAAGTCTTACTTAAGCAAAGCGGTTTTAAAATCAGAAATCAGTTTGAATAGCTGATAAAAGTTGAAAATTGAAAATTTGAATTGCTAATTGCTAATTGAAAAATCGGTAATTGCTAATTTTCTTTAAATTATTTCTTATTTAACGGAATTTCTTTTCTAAAAATGTTGGATGATATAATGTTAACGCTTACCTTCGCGCTCCCAAATCAATATTGACAAAGGTCACGTAAAATAAGTGTATCCTCTGTAATTGGAAAAATTGGGTTAGATTATGTCTCAAAGAATCAGAATAAAGTTACAATCTTACGATCACAGTCTGGTAGATAAATCTGCTGAGAAAATTGTGAAAACTGTTCGCAGTACCGGTGCGGTGGTAACTGGTCCTATTCCTTTGCCTACACATAAGAAAATATTTACAGTGTTGCGTTCGCCTCACGTAAACAAAAAAGCAAGGGAACAATTTCAATTGTGCACACACAAAAGATTGTTGGACATTTATACTTCTTCCTCAAGGACAGTTGATGCTTTAAGCAAGCTCGATCTGCCTTCAGGTGTAGAGGTTGAGATAAAGGCGTAAGTAGAACCACGATTTTAAAGGACTGTGGTGAGAATAGAGCGATAGTTTTCCTGTTAATAAGAATTTTGGTTGAAAATATAAAAAAAGTTCTCAAAATATTCATCTCTCAATTGTACACAGGTACAAAAAAAGAGCGCTGATAAATAAAAGATGCCTCAACTCCCCTTTAAGGGTTAGGGGTACATATGAACAAGCCCTTCGAGGTTTGTTTACCATCGGTACTTCCTCTCTCGTAGATTGAGAAATCCGGAAAAGGTCGATGGCAAACGGGGATTGAATCTGCGAAATGGCAGATGTCCTATTAACTTCGGGGCGCAAACAAGTTATAATGAAAGGTATTATTGGTAAAAAGGTTGGGATGACTAGTATCTTCGGCTCCGATGGAAAGCAAACAGCTTGTACCATTATTGAAGCTGGTCCATGTGTAGTAACCCAAGTAAAAACACAGGATGCAGACGGATATGCTGCTGTTCAGATTGCATATGGCGATAAGAAAGAAAAAAACTCCACTAAGGCCCAAATCAATCACTTCGCTAAGGCCAACACTACTGCTAAACGGGCAGTCAAAGAATTTAGAAATTATTCCGCAAATCAGACTTTAGGTGATACAATTACCTGCGACATTTTTACTGAGGGTGAAAATGTGGATGTAATAGGAACTACTAAAGGTAAAGGTTTCCAGGGTGTTGTTAAACGTCATGGTTTTCATGGTGTAGGTGAGGCATCTCATGGCCAGCACGATCGCCAGCGCGCTCCCGGATCTGTAGGCGGATCATCTGATCCTTCAAGGGTATTTAAAGGTATGCGTATGGCTGGACGTATGGGTACCGACAGAGTAAAAGTGAAGGGTTTGAAAGTAGTTAAAATTTTCTCTGAAAAGAATTATTTATTAATTAGTGGTTCGGTTCCAGGTCATAATGGTTCCATCGTTTTAATACAGAAATAATATGCAAGCAGACGTTTTAAATATACAGGGTCAGCCAACCGGCAGATCAGTTGAGCTGCCGGAAGAAATATTTGGTGTCGAACCTAATAATCATGTAGTTTACCTGGCAGTTAAACAATATTTGGCTTCTCAACGACAGGGTACACATAAAGTAAAAACCCGCGCAGAGGTTCAGGGTGCAAGCCGGAAACTTCACAAGCAAAAAGGTACCGGTGGCAGCCGTAAGGGTAATATTCGTAATCCTTTATATAAAGGGGGGGGTACTATTTTCGGACCTAAGCCTCACCGTTATGATATAAAATTAAACCGTAAGGTTAAAGACCTCGCGAAGATTAGTGCTCTTTCTTATAAAGCTAAGGAAAACGCTATTGTTGTGGTAGAGGACATCAGCTTTGATGCGCCTAAAACAAAACAATTTATAGGAATAATGAATACATTAAATGTTTCTGATAAGAAAACATTGTTTATTGTTCCTGAGTATAACGAGATATTGTATTTAAGCAGCCGAAACATACCTAATGCAGATGCAGTTTTGCTTAGCGATGTAAATACTTATGAGATAGTTAATGCGGAGGTACTGGTACTTACTGAGAGTGCAGCTAAAATTTTTAGTGAAGAAGAAACCGCTGTAGAAGAAGCCCCCAACCCCTAAAGGGGAGTAAGAAAAACCTTAACGTATAGGGCTGAAGGAAAACGTAAAAAAAAGACTTATAATAAAGTCCTCCTTATAAGGAGGATTTAGGAGGGTAAATCAAATGAAACTTACAGAGGTTTTAGTAAAACCGATACTCACAGAAAAAGCAAATGCTCAGCAGGATAAAATGAGAAGATATGCTTTTAGGGTTGGTCGTAAAGCAAATAAGCTTGAAATAAAAAAGGCAGTCGAGGAATTTTACGGAGTGTCAGTCACAGATGTAAATACTGCTGTAGTTCCCGGTAAAAATAAAACCCGCTATACAAAAGCTGGTTTTGTAAAAGGCCAGAAGCCAGCGTATAAAAAAGCGTTTGTAACGGTAGCTGAAGGCGAAACAATAGATTTATACGGTAATATTTAGCTGCTATCCCCTAAGGGGGTAAAGTTAAGTATGGCATCGACTGCCACAAAAGTTGATAAAAAAATATTAGTCACTAAATTAATCCCCTTTAGGGTTAGGGCACATGGCACTAAGAAAATATAAACCGACGACTGCAGGTACCAGGTGGAGAATTGGTAATGCCTATGCAGAAATAACAACCGACACTCCTGAAAAGAGCTTGTTGGAAACTAAAAATCGTACGGGTGGCAGAAATTTCCAGGGCAGAAGGGCAATGCGCTATATTGGCGGTGGACATAAAAAGATGTATCGTCTAATAGATTTTAAGAGAGATAAAAAGAACATTCCTGCTATAGTTGCAAGCATAGAATACGACCCGAACCGTACAGCATTTATTGCCTTGCTAAACTATACTGACGGGGAAAAAAGATACATTATAGCTCCGCAGGGCCTACAGGTGGGTTCCACTGTTTTAAGTGGCGACGCCGTAGCTCCCGACTTAGGTAACGCACTTCAGATGAAAAATATGCCTCTTGGTACGGTGGTGCATAATATAGAAATGCAACCCGGTCAGGGTGGTAAACTTGTAAGAAGTGCAGGCGGTTCCGCTCAGTTAAGCAATAAAGAGGAAAGATATGCGGTATTAAAAATGCCAAGTGGTGAGTTGAGAAAAGTATTGATTAATTGTTATGCTACTGTTGGTGTTGTAAGTAACAGTGATCATAGTTTGCAAAGCATGGGTAAAGCTGGCCGTAACGTTTGGAAAGGTATAAGACCTCGTACTCGTGGAGTGGCTATGAACCCAGTGGATCATCCGATGGGTGGCGGCGAAGGCAAGGCATCAGGTGGACAGCCCCGCAGCAGGACCGGGCAATATTCGAGAGGTTTGAAAACAAGAACTAAAGGCAAATCAAGCGATAAGCTGATCATTCAGAGAAGTAATGGTAAGAAATTAGCAAAATAGCAGCGAGTAGTAGTAAGATACCAGTAGCAGGATGTAAGAGGGTTTTCTCTTAATACTTAATACTAACATCTTGATACTAATCTAAAATCACAATTAAAATCGGCATAATGGGTCGTTCAATTAAAAAAGGTCCTTACGTAGCAGCGAAACTGGAAGGTAAAGTGCTTTCTATAAACGAAGGTGCAGCTAAGAAATCTGTTATTAAAACATGGTCTCGCCGCTCAACAATTACCCCTGATTTTGTAGGACATACTTTTGCTGTTCACAATGGCAACAAATTCATTCCTGTTTATGTGACGGAATTTATGGTTGGCCACAAATTAGGTGAATTTGCACCAACGCGCAATTTCAAAGGACATTCTAATAAGAAACAATAAATTTAAGTTACAGGTTACCAGTTACAAGCTTTTATGTCGGCTGGAAACCGGGAACCTGAAACCTGAAACTGATATAAAATGGAAGCAGTAGCAAAATTAATGAACTATCCGACTTCGCCGCGCAAAATGCGTTTGCTGGCTGATCTGATCCGTGGTATGGCTGTTGAGAACGCCATTGCGGTATTAGAACATCATCCGAAGCATCCTGCTACACCAATGGGGAAGTTGCTGAAAAGTGCAATAAATAACTGGGAGCAAAAAAATGAAGGTGTCGGCGCAGCAGATGCCAACCTGGTAGTAAAAACTATTATGGTAGATGGGGCACGCACCTTACGCAGGATGCGTCCTGCGCCCCAGGGACGTGGATACAGAATACGTAAACGCAGTAATCACGTTACGATTATTGTAGACACTAAAACAACAGAAGTTTCTAAGAACGTGTATGGATCAAACGACAGAGCTTCTAAAAATAATCATTCCTAAAACTTATATATCAGGAATATGGGTCAGAAAACAAATCCTATAGGTGCAAGACTAGGTATCATTCGTGGATGGGAAAGTAACTGGTTTGGTAATCATAAAGACTATGCCGGTAAGCTTATTGAGGATCATAAAATCAGAACTTATCTCAATGCCCGTATTAATAAGGGTGGTATTGCAAAAATTGTGATAGAGCGTACTTTAGGTAAGTTGATAATTACTATTCATACATCTAAACCTGGTATTATTATCGGTAAAGGTGGCGGTGAGGTTGACAGGATAAAGGAAGAACTAAAAAAGTTGACCGCTAAAGATGACGTACAGATTAATATTCTTGAGATCCGTCGTCCTGAACTGGATGCGAATATTGTAGCTGATACGATAGCGCGGCAAATTGAAAACCGCATTAACTTCAAAAGGGCTATTAAGATGTCTATTGCTTCTGCACTTCGTATGGGTGCCGAAGGTATTAAAGTAAAAGTCGGTGGTCGTTTGGGAGGCGCTGAAATAGCGCGTAGTGAAGAAATCAGGGCAGGCCGTGTTCCTTTGCATACTTTCCGTATGGATATTGATTATTCAAATGTTTTTGCTCAGACCGTTTACGGAAAGATAGGTATTAAAGTATGGATTTGTAAAGGTGAGGTTTTAGGTAAGAGGGAATTAAATCCAAATTTTGTTGGGGGTAAAGAACAGGGTGGATCAGCCGGAGAAAGAAGAAGAGATGAAAGGGGCGGTGATGAAAGAGGCGGCGGATTTAGAGGTGGAGATAGAAGAGATAATCGTGGCGGCGGCCAGGGTGGCGGAGATAGAAGAGATAATCGTAGTGGTGGTCAGGGTGGCGGAGATAGAAGAGATAATCGTGGCGGGGGCGGATTTGGCGGCGGCAGAAGATAGAAGGAAGTAAATGTTGAATGGGGGAGGATAAAGACTAAAAAGGACTTGCGGAAGTGGAGTTTAAATATAATTAATTGAACCATTAGGTGAAGGTTTTGTAACCGGAAATCTAAACTGAAACTCAATAAAGATGTTACAACCAAAAAGAACGAAGCATAGGAAAATGCAGAAGGGACGAATGAAAGGGGATACAAAGCGTGGAGCTACTCTTGCCTTTGGCTCGTTTGGTTTGAAAGCATTAGACTCTGTGTGGTTAACTAATCGCCAGATCGAATCTGCACGTCAGGCTATGACACGTTCTATGAAACGAGAAGGTAATGTTTGGATACGCATTTTTCCGGATAAGGTTATTACCCACAAACCTGCAGAAGTAAGGATGGGTAAAGGTAAAGGTAACCCGGAATATTGGGCTGCAGTAGTACAGCCGGGGCGTATCATATTTGAAGCTGATGGTGTATCTGAAGAAGTGGCTAAAGCAGCTTTTTCACTGGCAGCACAGAAACTTCCTATTCAAACTAAGTTTGTAGTCCGCAGAGAATTACAGGCATAAAATAAATGAGCTAATGAGTTAATTTTGAAATTGACAATGGAAGATAAAATATCTGATATTTCATTCTTAAATTTCAGGTTACCGGATTCTCAAACTAATAAAGATGAATAATAAAAAATTCGAATTTAATAAAGGCCTTAAAGATTTGAATGAGGCTGATCTTAAAGCAAGAATAGAGGAAGATGAACTTCGTCTGAAGAAGCTGGAATTTGCTCATGCAATTTCTCCTCTTGAAAATCCTATGAGCATCAGGGCATTAAGAAGAGACGTTGCCCGGTTGAAAACAGCATTAAAGAATAGAACGTTAGTTGTCTAACGATAAATAAACATTACAATGTTGGAAAGAAATTTGCGTAAAATCAGGATCGGGGTGGTTAGCAGCAATAAAATGGATAAAACGGTTACTGTAGCTGTTGAAAGAAAGGTAAAACACCCTATGTACGGTAAGTTCTTGAAAAAAACTACTAAATTCCATGCCCATGATGAAAAAAATGAGTGCAGCATAGGAGACTTGGTTAAGATCATGGAAACCCGTCCCTTAAGCAAGACCAAGCGTTGGAGATTAGTAGAGGTTGTAGAAAAAGTGAAGTAGGAAGGGCTTTAGCCGCAAGCTGTTAGCCTTAAGCTGATTAGCCTCTGCAGATATTAGAAATCCAAAATGTTATTTGCTGTTAGCTAAGGCTAATGGCTCAAAGCTTAAAGCTAAAAAAATGATTCAGCAAGAAAGCAGATTGAACGTAGCTGACAATAGTGGAGCTAAAGAAGTTTTATGCATTCGTGTATTGGGTAATTCCGGGCAGGATTATGCTAAAATTGGTGATAAAATTGTCGTTACTGTAAAAGATGCAATGCCGGCAGCCGGCGTTAAAAAAGGAACTGTATCAAAAGCAGTCATAGTTCGAACTAAAAATAAGTTGCGCCGTAAAGATGGATCGTATATCAGGTTCGATGATAATGCAGTAGTGTTGTTAAATGCGTCTGATGAACCAAGAGGTACCCGTATTTTTGGTCCCGTTGCAAGAGAATTAAGAGATAAGGGTTATATGAAGATTATTTCTTTGGCACCGGAAGTCCTTTAGCCCAGGTACTATAGGTTGATAGGGGGAAAGCCGGTTGTAACTAGGAGTACATTGGTGTCACAAAAAAAATTTAAGAAAACTAGAAAGTTAGTTACGTAATAATAAAAATACTCTCTTTAGGGAGTTGGAGGTCTTAAAATGAGCAACAGATTTAAACCTAAATATAACATAAAAAAAGGTGACCAGGTAGTAGTGATTGCCGGGGATGATAAGGACATGAAAAAACCCCGTACTGTTCTTGAGGTTATTCATAATGAAGAAGGCGATGGTCGTGTTGTAGTTGAGGGTGCAAATATAATTACGAGGCATACCAAGCCAAGTGCTCAAAACACTAAGGGTGGAATGGTAAAAAGAGAGGCTTCTATAAACATTAGCAATGTAATGTTGTGGGATGCTAAAGCAGGATCCGCTACGAAAGTAAGGCGTGATCGTCGGGAAGGAAAGCTAGTTCGTATCGCTAAAAAATCAGGGGAGGTAATTAAATAATGACTACCACTACTTATACACCGCGGTTAGCAGACAAGTACAAAAATGAAGTTGTGCCTGCTCTAATGAAAAGATTTGGATACAAATCTGTAATGCAGGCTCCGAAATTGGAGAAGATTTGCTTGAATCGCGGAGTTAACGGAGCTGTAACTGATAAAAAACTTGTGGATGTCGCAGTGGAAGAGATGACAACAATCTCAGGACAGAAAGCAGTCTCTACAATGTCGAAAAAGGATATATCTAATTTTAAGCTGAGAAAAAATATGCCTATTGGCGCAAGGGTAACTTTGCGGGGTGTAAAAATGTACGAGTTTCTCGACAGATTAATTTCAGTTTCTTTACCACGTGTGCGCGACTTTAAAGGCATCAATGATAAGGCTTTTGATGGCCGTGGTAATTATACACTTGGTATAACGGAGCAAATTATTTTCCCTGAAATTGATATTGACAAGGTAAATAAAATTACCGGAATGGATATCACTTTCGTGACTACAGGAAACACCAATGAAGAGGCTTATGAGTTACTGAGAGAGTTAGGTATGCCTTTTAAAAATATTAAAAAAGATAATCAGTAATAATTTCGATATAGTAAATTCTAAATAACGAAGAATAAATTCTAAATTCCGGAAAGAAATACTTGAAACAGATTTAGGTTTTGGAACACAGAATTTAAAAATTTTAAACCATTATGGCGAAAGAATCTGTAAAAGCAAGGCAAAGAAAAAGAGAAAGAATAGTGGCTAAATTTGCTGACAAAAGAGCTGCGTTAAAAGAAGCAGGCGATTATGCAGGTTTAGACTTACTGCCAAAAAATGCTTCTCCTGTTCGTTTGAAAAATCGTTGCCAGCTAACTGGCCGCCCGAGAGGATATGTAGGCTACTTTGGATTATCAAGAAACGTATTTCGCGAAATGGCACTGGCCGGAAAGATACCGGGCGTAACCAAAGCAAGCTGGTAGGTTCCTATCCCCTAAAGGGGAATAAAGGAAACCATTGAAAAATTATTTTTAATACTTATTCCAATTATCCCAAAGTATTGGGACGTAGGAGGACAATAATATGGTAACTGATCCTATAGCGGATTTTTTAACAAGAGTGCGTAACGCACAAATGGCTAATCACAGAATAGTAGAAATACCGGCAAGCAATCTTAAGAAGCGCATTACTGAGATACTTTATGAAAAGGGATACATTCTTAAATATAAATTTGAGGATGATAACAAACAAGGCGTTATTAAAATCGCTTTGAAGTATGATGCTCAGTCAAAGATACCTGCTATTCGCAGCCTTGAAAGAGTTAGTCGTCCGGGATTAAGGCAATATTCTAAGCCTGCTGATTTTGAGCGAGTAAAAAATGGTTTAGGGATAGCAATTATCTCTACATCTAAAGGTGTAATGACCGATAAAGAAGCAAAGGTCCAAAACGTTGGCGGAGAAGTTCTTTGCTACATTTATTAAAACAAAACCACGAGTAAGTGGATTTGTAACGATTATTCCAAAATAAATTCCTGATACATTAAGTCGTCCTATACTCAGACTGTCCGGTCAGGAAGATTTTTAAAACAGTATTAAATTAAGTAATTATGTCTCGTATAGGTAAACAACCTGTTGCATTACCAAACGGTGTAACAGTAACAGTAGGAGGTGATAATGTCATAACCGTTAAAGGTGCAAGAGGTACATTGACCCAAACTATTGATAGGGATATCAAAGTCGAAGTAGCAGATAACGAAGTACTTATTACCCGTCCAACTGATCAGATACGTCACCGTGCTATGCATGGCCTTTACAGATCTTTAATCTCTAATATGGTTAAAGGGGTAACTGAAGGATTTAAAAAGCAACTTGAGTTGGTGGGTGTAGGTTATAAAGCCACTAATTCCGGTAACACTTTAGATCTTTCTTTAGGTTATTCTCATAATATCATTTTCGATATTCCTAAAGAATTAAAAGTAACAACAGTTACCGAAAAAGGTCAAAACCCTAAAATCACTTTAGAGAGCGTTGATAATCAACTTTTAGGAGCAGTTGCTGCTAAAATACGCAGTTTACGCAAACCCGAGCCATACAAAGGAAAAGGTGTCAGGTATTCGGATGAGTTTATTCGCAGAAAAGCTGGTAAAGCTGCTGGTAAATAAAATCAATAGGTCATTAAGTCAATAGGTCATTAAGTCAAAAAATAGTTTAAGTAATGGCTAATGGCTAATAATTCCCGGCAGTATCGGGGAAAATATAATAAAATGGACAAATTAATAAAAAGGCAGAAGATCAGGTACAGGATTCGTAGAAAAGTCTCAGGTACATCTGCAAAACCCCGCCTTTCTGTTTTCAGAAGCAATGCTGAGATCTACGCTCAACTTATAGATGATACAACTGGTACCACATTAGCGGCAGCTTCTTCAAGAGAAAAAGATATAGCAGCGCAGACAGCTCCAAAAGCAGAGAAGAGCAAATTAGTAGGATCTGCTATTGCACGTAAAGCGATCGAAAGGGGTATTACGACCTGTGTTTTTGACCGGGGCGGTAATTTATATCATGGCCGTGTAAAGGCGGTAGCTGATGGGGCAAGAGAAGGCGGTCTTCAATTTTAATTTAATGGATTTTAAATTTTGATTCTATAAAATGTCGAAAGCAATTTTAAATAAAGTAAAGGGCGGAGACTTGGAGCTAAAAGAAAAAGTAGTATCAATTAACCGGGTGGTTAAAACAACCAAAGGTGGTCGTACTTTTAGTTTTTCCGCTTTAGTTGTGGTTGGGAACGGCGGAGGTGTAGTTGGTCACGGCTTAGGCAAGGCCAAAGAAGTACAAGAAGCCATTACGAAAGGTATTGAAGATGCAAAAAAAAATCTGATCAAAGTTCCTATTATGCATGGAACCATTCCTCATGACCAGATCGCAAAAGAAGGTGCTGCAAGAGTTATGATAAAGCCTGCTGCTCATGGTACCGGTGTACTTGCAGGTGGCAGTATGCGTGCTGTACTTGAAAGTGCGGGTTTGACAGACATACTAGCTAAAAGCCTTGGTTCTGCCAATCCGCATAATGTGGTGAAGGCTACCTTTAAAGCTTTAGCTTTATTAAGAGAACCTCTTACTGTTGCCAGAACAAGGAACATCAATCTAAAGAAAGTGTTTAGTGCATAGGAAGTAGTAGCAAAATGATAGTAGTAAGATATAAGATGAAGCTACTATTAGTTACTATAAATAAAATTTTAAATGTGAAAGTAGCAGGGTTTGATCCTGCTACTTACTACTAAAATCTCACTACTATTTATGAAAAGAATAAGAATTACACTAGTAAAAAGTGTTATTGATAGGCCGGAAACAGCTAAGAGAACAGTTGCTGCTCTGGGGTTAAAAAAACTAAACGCAAGTGTAAAAGTCGAGGCTACTCCCCAGATTTTAGGTATGGTGAGAAGAGCAGGCCATCTTTTAAAAGTGGAAGAAATTCCGTATGTAGAAACAGCAGTTAGCGAAATTGCTGCCTGAAGAATTTTTTTTAAAATTAAAATGGAGCTAATTTGAAAATAGCTTTACATTTTAAAATTTTCGAATTAAATAAGCGAGGGGAATTAACCCCGTTAAGTAAAAATTAATAAAATGCAGTTACATACGCTGAGACCTGCAAAAGGCAGCACACACAAAGAAAAAAGAATTGGTCGTGGTGAGGCTTCCGGTAAAGGTGGAACTTCAACAAAAGGTAACAAAGGTGGTCAAAGCCGCGCGGGATACAAGAGCAAAATGGCTCATGAAGGTGGTCAGATGCCTATTCAACGTCGTATACCTAAGCGTGGTTTTAAAAATCCTCACCGTGTAGAGTATAAAGTGCTTAACCTTGGACAAATAGACCATTTTGTTGAAAAGTACGGTTTTACAGAGATTAGTTCTGATAATTTATATATTAATGGTTTAATTAATCAGACAGATCTGATTAAAATTTTAGGAAATGGTGAATTGAAGAGCGCGGTTACCTTTAAAGTCAATGCAATAAGTGTGAAAGCTAAAACAGCAATCGAAGCTGTTGGTGGCAGTGTTGAAATTGTTAAATAAATTTTGCGATATTTGCAGGACACATCGATTGATGTGTCTTTTGGGCTTTAGAAAGATTAACACCTACAACTAAATTATCAAGTGAAAAAATTCATTCAAACTCTTAAAAATATCTGGTCGATAGAAGAACTGCGTAACAAGATTCTGGTAACGCTTGGGTTGCTTATGGTTTACCGGTTTGGAACGTTTATCGTATTACCCGGTTTAGATCCTAACCTTTTAGCAACTGCTACCGCAAATGCCAATAAGAATGGAGGGTTACTTAACTTGTTTGATACATTTGCAGGTGGAGCTTTTTCACAAGCGTCCATTTTGGCATTAGGTATAATGCCATACATTTCTGCTTCGATTTTTATGCAGTTAATGACCATCCTGGTTCCGCAACTTCAGAAGGTGCAGAAAGAAGGGGACAGCGGTCGTAAAAAAATTAACCAGTGGACACGTTATTTAACTGTAATAGTAACCGCTTTCCAGGCAGGTGCTTATGTAGCTTACCTTAACGGGCCAGGTTATGCTGAAGCCATTATACCTGCATTCAAACCTTTCTTTGCTATATCTACTATTGTTACTTTATCTGCAGGTACTTTATTCGTAATGTGGTTAGGTGAAAAAATTCAGGACAAAGGTTTAGGTAATGGCACTTCAATTATTATTATGGTAGGTATACTTGCACGTCTTCCTCAGGGATTAATCCAGGAGTTTGGTGCAAAGCAGGCGCGCGGAGGTGGCGGATTATTGATTTTCCTTATTGAAATGGCGATTTTCGTAGCAATTATAATGGGTATTATTATTCTTGTACAGGGGGTTCGTAAAATACCTGTTAACTATGCTAAGCAAATTGTAGGTAACCGGCAGTTTGGAGGTGCAAGACAATTCCTTCCCATGAAGGTTAATATGGCTGGTGTTATGCCAATCATTTTTGCTCAGGCAATTATGTTTTTACCTACGTTATTTACCTTCACTGAAACTGGTCAAGGCATAGCGAAGGTGTTTGGTGACCATAGTAATTTCTGGTATATGCTGGTATATGGTGTAATGACAGTTGCCTTTACTTTTTTGTATACTGCGTTAATTTTTAACCCAAAGCAAATGGGTGATGATCTGAAGCGTAATAATGGTTTTATTCCCGGTGTTAAACCAGGTCAGCCTACATCTGATTATATTGGTGCCATTATGGACAAAGTGACTTTACCTGGTGCTGTTTTCCTGGCATTTGTTGGTATTCTACCCGGTTTTGCCCAGCGATTGGGTGTTACTTCAACCTTTTCTTCATTTTTCGGTGGAACTTCATTATTGATTATGGTAGCAGTTATTTTAGATACTCTCCAGCTAATTGAAACTCATTTGATGATGAGGCAATATGATGGATTAATGAGTAGCGGAAGAATACAGGGAAGACAGCAAACAATTAGTACAGCATCTGCTTAAAATAATCCTTAATTAATTTTGTAAACCTGTCACGATTGATACTTCTGACAGGTTTATTTATTACATGTCGAGAATAAGAAATATGATCTTTTATAAAACAGAAGCTGAGATTGCATTGATGAGGGAAAGTTGTTTGCTAGTGGGAAAAGTAATAGCAGAGGCAGCAAAATTTTTGAGAGCCGGAGTAACAACAATGCAAGCTAATAATGTAGCAGAACAATTCATTCGTGATAATAAAGCTATTCCTAATTTTTTAAATTACAGGGGTTTTCCTTATGCTGCATGTATTTCTGTAAATGATGCAGTTGTACATGGTTTTCCTACAAACGATGTTTTAAAAGAAGGTGATATTGTTTCTGTTGATCTTGGTGTTTTTAAAAACGGTTTTCATGGCGACAGTGCATATACTTTTGCAATTGGAAACCCGGGTGAAAATGTTTTAAAGCTAATGAGAGTGACTAAAGCTTCTCTTTATAAAGGGATAGAAAAGGCACATCATGGTAATCGCATAGGGGATATTGCATATGCGGTACAGGATTATACCGAACGTTTACATGGATATGGTGTAGTGAGAGAGTTAGTAGGACATGGATTAGGACGAAGCTTGCATGAAGACCCGCAGGTCCCAAATTTTGGTAAGAGAGGAAACGGGCCAAAATTGAAGGAAGGAATGGTATTGGCTATTGAACCAATGATCAATCTGGGTGTAAAAGAGGTTTTTTATGACGATGATGGATGGACGGTCCGTACTAAAGATCATAAGCCGTCGGCTCACTATGAACATAATGTTTGTGTACGAAAAGGTAAAGCTGATATTCTTTCGTCTTTTGCAGAAATTGAAGAAGCCGAAAAAGCCAACAGCAATTTATGTTCTGATTATTATTAAGCCTCAAATCTCTAAAGCGGCTTTTTACTAAATGTTTTCTGCTATTTATATTTATTTATTAAGAGGATGAAACACACATAAACCGATGGAAACAATATCGGGAATAAATAAAAAATTAACAACACTTATTGATTGCAAACAAACAAGTATTTAATATTTCAAATCTCAACTGTTATCATTTTGGAACATCCTGAAACTCACGTTATCTTTAATGTCTAATTTTAAAAGACGGAAGCAACTCTGAGATATAAAGTATCCGAGATTTTCACCCGTTATAAGTTCTCAAAAGAAGATGCGAATTTTGTCACAGATGTGCTGAATGAAATTGATAAGCCTCAGGTAAAAAAGTTTGATATAAACAAAGAGTTGTTTTTAACACAAAAAGACAAGGTTGAATTAATAGAAAAAATAAGTGATAGCGAAGCAAAACTATCGGACAAAATTACTGCTATCAATAGAGCGTTATATATAGTAGGTCTTGTGCAGTTTTTAGCGATTGTAGCTTCGGTGCTGGCAAGTATTAATTTCATGCTTAAATAGTTATAGTTTTCCACTATTCAATAATCTTCAAACATCACATAGATCAGTACTTGTTGGATAGTATTATTTATAATGGAACTTCAAAAAACCTTATTATTATCGGTGGGGGAGCTGCAGGCTTCTTTTGCGCTGTTAATGCAGCAAGAATCAACCCGTCTCTGAAGGTTACTATTGTTGAAAAAACAAGCAAACTTTTATCTAAAGTAAGAGTAAGCGGAGGTGGCAGATGTAATGTAACGCACGCATGTTTTGAAATTTCTGCACTGGTAAAAAAGTATCCGAGAGGAACAAATTTCCTGAAAAAAACTTTTCATCAGTTCAACACTATTCGTTGCATAAAATGGTTTGAAGAAAGAGGGGTTAAGTTGAAAACAGAAGCTGACGGAAGAATGTTTTCTATTACAGACAGTTCACAAACCATTATAGATTGTTTATTAAAAGAGGCGAATAATTACGAGATAGACATATTGTTAAATTCGGAAGTAAGAAGTATGAAATATGAAGAAGGAAAATTTATCCTTGATATATCAGGTTTACGTAGCCTTACTTCTGACTTTGTATGTGTAGCTTCCGGCGGCTATCCTAAAAGTGCAATGTTTGAGTGGCTAAAGGTCTTAGGACATTCAATTGAAGAACCGGTACCATCCCTGTTTACTTTTAATATTCCGGGCAATCGCATTACTGAGTTAATGGGTGTTTCAGTTGCAAATGCATCTGTAAAAATTGTTGGAAGTAAGTTATCAGATGAAGGCCCATTATTAATAACGCATTGGGGAATGAGCGGACCGGCTATTTTAAAATTATCTGCCTGGGGTGCAAGAGAACTTGCTGATAGAAATTATCATTTCAATATTTTTGTTAACTGGATACCTCCTATTAACGAACAATCTTTACGTGATCGCTGGCAATCAATAAGAAATGAACATTCTGCACAAAAGATAGGCAATAGAAATCCTTTTAACCTGCCAAACCGGCTTTGGAATTATTTATTGAATGTAAGCCAGATAAAGGAAGATGTAAGGTGGGCAGATTTGCCTGGAAAAGAACAAAACAAGCTCATAAAAAATTTAACGGCACAGGAGTTTGAAGTGAAAGGAAAAACAACTTTTAAAGAAGAGTTTGTAACATGTGGCGGAATCAAACTCAACGAAGTTGAGCCTAACACAATGCAAAGCAAATTTGTTCCAAATTTATTTTTTGCCGGAGAGATAATGGATGTAGACGGAGTAACAGGTGGTTTTAATTTTCAGCATGCATGGACAAGCGGTTGGATAGCAGCGAAGTCAATTGGTGAAAAGTGCCTATAGTAGTTGATACCCAAAAAAGTTCCACATCTTCAAGTCTTATATTTGCTCTCTAGAATATACTTAGTCAGTTAATAGTTCATTTTTCGATGTTCCCAATTTTATTTTATAATCAGTTAGACGGCAAGAGTGTGCAGAAAAACTTTGACAAAGTTTTGCTGCAATTAAGCAAAGGCGACTTCAAAAGCGCTGATGTCCGCAAAATGACTAATGCAGGGTATTACCGGGCAAGGCTGAATATTAAAGATCGTTTGTTGTTTACGTTTGTATCTTTTAATAAGAAAAAGTACCTGTTGCTGCTTGAGGTGATAGCACATCATGATTATGCCAACTCAAGATTTTTGAGAGGTGCACAACAGCCACGTGAAGAGGATTTGCAACCTCTGACCCGTGCAGAAGATGTACCGCAAACTGAAATAAAACAACTTAATTACATAAATGAATCTGCACAAAGTATTCATGTTCTTAACAAATTCATTTCTTTCGACGATACGCAACTGGCAATCTTCCAGGTGCATCCTCCATTGATTATTATTGGCTCAGCGGGCAGTGGTAAAACAGTACTTGTGCTTGAAAAGCTGAAGCAGCTAAAAGGCAATGTTGCGTATATTTCTCTTAGCAACTACCTGGTAGAAAATGCACGTAAAATATATTTTTCAAATGGCTATGAGAATGAAGACAGCGAAGTAGACTTCCTGTCGTTCAACCAATATTTGGAATCATGGCAGATACCCGAAGGCAAAGAGATTAATTTCAGGGCTTTTGAGGAGTGGTTTAAAAAGCATGCGCAACATATAAAAATAAATGAACCTTACCGGGTATATGAAGAGTTTAAGGGGGTGCTTACAGGCTCGCCTTTACATACCGCTTTTTTAAGTAAAGAAGAATATTTAGCTCTTGGAATTAAACAATCCATCTTTACTGCAGATATGCGCGAGCAGGTGTACGCTTTGTTTACCAAATACCTGCAATGGATAAAAGAAAATAATTATTACGACAGTAATATGCTTTCATTTGAGTATCTGCAACTGGTGAAGCCACGTTATGACTATATAATGGTAGATGAGGTGCAGGACATTACAGGCATTCAGCTAAAATGCATTATGCAATCGCTCAACAACAACTCGCATTTTATTCTTACCGGCGATAGCAACCAGATTGTTCACCCCAACTTTTTTTCGTGGTCAAAAATTAAAAGTTACCTGTACCAACATGGCACCGATAACAAGCAGGTTAGAATTTTGCAAACAAATTACCGCAATTCACCGCAGGTAGTGCAGTTGTCAAATGCTTTACTTAAAATAAAAAATCTGCGCTTTGGCTCTATTGATAAGGAAAGTAATTATCTCATCAATACCATTTCTACTCAACAGGGCGAAGTGCTGCTGATGCAGGATGATGATAAAGTGAAAGGCGAGCTGAACCGCAAGACTCAAAACTCCACCCATTATGCTGTAATTGTTGCTGATAATCTTTTGAAAGAAGAAGCCAGGCGTTATTTTAAAACCCCGCTTATTTTTTCAGTACAGGAAGCTAAAGGTCTTGAATATGAAAATGTGATATTGCTAAATTTCATTTCTGCGAATCCTGCCGAGTTTAAAGAGATTATTAATGGTGTAAATGCTAAAGATTTGCAGGATGATTTTTTGCAATATGCACGGCCGGCTGATAAAAGTGATAAAGATGCCGAGATTTATAAATTTTTTATAAACTCTTTTTACGTAGCCATTACCAGGTCGGTTAAGAATATTTATTTGTTCGAGAAGCAGGTTAATCATGCTGCATTGGAATTGCTGGCGTTAAAAGAAATGGCAAAGCCACTGCAGGTAGCGGAACAAAAATCAGATAAGCACGAATGGCTGGAGGAAGCACGGCGCCTGGAAGAGCAAGGCAAGCATGAGCAGGCCGAACAGATAAGGGCTAAATACTTAGGCTACGAATATATAAGCGTTGAGCAATTAGAACAAATAAAATTACTTGCACTCGACCCTGCAAAAAAGGAACATGAAGTAAAAAAGGAAAGAAAGCAATTATTTCAATATGCACTGACGCACCACAAAACCGAATGGATAGACCAGTTAGCGAAACTCCAGTTTCAGCGGGCAATGCAGTACATGAAGGAATTGCGTAATGATGGTAAAGAATACGCTAAGAATTGTCGCCTTGGCCGCAAAGAAGATGTAAAAAGGGTAGTGCAGAAGTATGGACCTGATTTTGCCGCTCCTGATACTTCCCTTACAGGTCTTATGAGGGCTCTCTATCACGGACAGGATGCAGTGACTGACCTGCTGCTAAAATCAGAAGCAGATATAAACATATATGATGCAAAGGGACTGCTGGCACTTGATTATTTGTTGCAGGGCTATTATAAAAATATAATTTATCGTCAACCATTATTAGCAGGTAAAAATACACTCACAAAATATTGGGATGTTGTGAGACCTTCATCAATTATTGTTCAGGAAAACCGGCGCAGGTTAAATATCAGTTCTCATTCTATGGCCTTTTTCCTGCTTATTAGTATTCGTTGTATTGAACATGAAATGTTGGAAAAAATTACAGTTAAGTTTGCCGACACCACCCGGCCTGATGTTGATACCGGGATGTTTACTATGGATGATGTAATGAAGTATGTAGAATGCATGCCAGATGAAATACTTCCTGCTTATCGCAAGCAAAGAACTTATGTTAATTCAATATTAGCGAGCCATGAAATAGACAGGGATAACCCGTACAATAAAAGGTTATTTAAAAGAGTAAAAAGGGGTTGCTATGTTGTAAACGCCACGCTTGATTATAAAAATGTAAGTTGAAAAATAAGTTCTTTCGATTCCTGATGAGGCTGCCACCATACTCCCTGTCTATAGATGGAACATAAATCCCTACTTTTTTCCTGATCTCCTCACTTATATTCTGAATGACATTTATCATTCTTTTGCCGCGGTATTGAATGTAAAAAACGAAAAAAACGCCATCATTCCTTATGTTATAGATTGCACAGGACATATTACTGCAACACGGAAAGACAGTGCTATCGTCAAACTTTAGGGCTGAAAAATGAAAGACACCTTAACTCAAATTCTATGACAAGTTAAAAAAATATTTTTCCGATTATGTCCAATTTCTGTAAACTCGTTTGTTATTCGTGTATAGTTCGAATATTCAATAACATTTAAAACTTAAAAATGGAAGAATTTATTCTGATTTTCAGACACGAAGATGGCCAAAAAGTGGCTTCACCAGAACAAATGCAGATCTGGATGAAACAAACGATGGACTGGATAGGTGGTATTGCAGCCCAAAACAAATTCAGCGGAGGCAATGGTTTACCCTTTGAAGACAGCAGGATTGTAAGACCAAACAACGTTGTTACCAATGGGCCTTTTGGTGAAATCAAAGAAACAATTGGTGGATACATTATTGTTAAAGCAAATTCTGTTGATGAAGCGGTTGAATTTGCAAAGCGTTGCCCTGTTTTGCAGGGAGAGGGCAATAGTGTGGAAGTACGAAAAATTGCTAAAGGAGATGGCTTACACTAAAAACTATAAAAGCCTCTGTACTTTTACTGAGGCTTTTTCAGTTATGGAGCAACAAGAATTAATTCCACATTTATTCCGGGCAGAGTACAGAAAAATAGTTTCTGTTCTTTGCAGGGGTTTTGGGTTTGACCAAATAGAAATTGCTGAAGACATTGCCAGCGACACTTTCCTGACCGCAGCACAATCGTGGGGATTGAATGGCGTTCCGCAAAATCCAACTGCATGGCTTTACAATGTTGCCAAGAATAAAGCGAAAAATTATTTACAGCATTATTCAATCTTTAAAAGTAAAATTGCCCCTGAAATAAAAAACACTTCTTCTGACCTTCATGAAAATGAAATTGATTTATCTCCCCAAAACATCAATGACAGTCAGTTGCAGATGATGTTTGCAATTTGTCATCCTTCAATCGCCGCTGAAGCTTAGATCGGATTATCGCTTCGTATTCTTTGCAGCTTCAGCATTGAAGAAATTGCAGACGCTTTCCTTGCAAATAAAGAAACAATCAATAAACGTTTATTCCGGGCAAAGGAAAAACTCCGGGAAGAAAAAATTAAAATTGAACTTCCTCACTTATCTCAAATTGATGAACGATTAGCGTCTGTATTAACAACAATTTATTTGCTATTTAACGAAGGTTATTATTCCGTCAGTCAAAATAAAACGCTTCGTAAAGACCTTTGCTTAGAGGCAATGCGTCTGTGTTATATGCTTATTGAAAAGAAATACACCAACAAACCACAGGTAAATGCATTGCTTTCACTAATGTGTTTTCATGCCTCGAGATTTGAAGCGCGGATAAATAAAAATGGTGAACTTATTTTATATGAAGAACAAGACACAAACCTTTGGAACCCATTTCTGATAAGTAAAGGAGGATATTTTTTGCGTCGTGCGGCAAAGGGAAATAAAATTTCGAAATATCATTTGGAGGCTGGTATTGCTTATTGGAACACCCAAAAATCTGACACAAAAGAAAAATGGGAAAATATTTTGCAACCCTACAATCAATTATTGCAAATAGAATACTCTTCTATTGCAGCGCTCAACAGGACTTTTGCACTTTCAAAAGCAAACGGAAAACAAGAGGCAATCACAGAAGCGGAAAAACTAAATCTGACAGACAATCACTTTTACTTTACGCTTCTCGGTGAGCTTTACACCGATATTGACAACGAAAAAGCGATGCAAAATTTCCGAAAAGCCCTTTTGCTCGCAAAGACACAGACAGACAAGCAGACAATTCAAAAGAAAATCGACAAACTTTGACAGTGTAAATAGAGACAGACAAAAAGGCTGATAATTTAGTGTATTGCACTATGTCCGCTGATACGATTCCAAAAGCATACGCATAGGGTAAAATTTCGGGCTCGAGAAATCCATTAAAAATCTGAGAGTTATCAATGATAGTTTTTTAAAGGTGAGAAAAGATGTCCAACCGCACCTGCTGCATTAACTATAGTAGTTACACCAACGCGCAGTTACTTTTTATTCTTCACTGTTTCCCTGGCTTTTTTAATTTCTTCAGGTTTTATACTACTTACATTATTATTGAAGTTTTGCCTGATATAAGATAATACTTCAGCAAGATCTTCATCTTTTAAATAACTATGTTCAGGCATTAAATTATTATAAGATTTACCTTTTACCTCAATAGGCTCATTTAAACCATTTAATACCACCCTCATCAATCTTTTTTTATCACCAGTCACCCATTCAGAACCTGCAAGAGGGGGAAAACGATTGCCATCGCCTTTACCATTTCGCTGATGACAAGAAGAGCAGTAAGTATTATAAACCTGTGCACCAGGTACGGCTTTGTCTTTATACAGGTTATCACTAACTTCATCCGGTGTTTTTATATGTGCAAGGTTTTTTCGCTTTTCCATTTTGGCTAATTCAGCAAATCCAAATTTCTTCTTATCACCTTTGTACATAATACGCCAGATTTTACCTTTTTCGGAATCGGTTACGTATATTGAACCATCTGGTCCCATAGCAATTCCCATTGGCCTGAATTGGGCATCACTTACATTGACTATAGGATCTGCTCCTGCAAAGCCGTCTGCAAACACTTCCCATTTGCCTTGTGGCTGACCACTTTTGAAAGGAACAAAACATACAAAATAACCGGCCTGTGAATAAGGCGAACGATTGGTAGAACCATGAAATGCAATAAAAGCACCATTTTTATAATGTTCAGGAAATTGATCCCCCTGATAAAATAAAAGATCATTGGGTGCCCAATGTCCCGGAAATCCCATTACCGGTTGATCCATCTCGCTACATCTTCCGACTATATTTCCATCTCCTCCGTACTCAGGCGCAAGAACTTTTTTCTTTTTTATTACATCATAATAACAATAGGGCCAGCCAAAATCAGATCCGTCTTTTACTCTTTGAAACTCTTCAGATGGAAGTACTGCACTTTGCCACCTGGAAAACTTCTCAGGCCATAACAGATGCAGGTCATCTCTGCCATGCATAACCACATATAAATTTTTATCAACCGGATTCCAGTCCATTGCGAGGACACTTCTTATACCACTGGCGAACTTATGTCCGTCTTTTTGTGTCAGCCCTGTTTTGTCAGCATCAAATTGCCAGATACCCCCATGGTTTTCCAATTCAGGACATGGATCTAATCCTTCAATACCGGGAGTTCCGCCGGGAGTCCTTGAGATGTCCTGGCAGGCATTGGTTGGCGCGCCAAAAGGAACGTACATTTTGCCCTTGTCATCAAAAGAAACAGGCTTGGTAATATGCCAATGCGTACCATGTGGATGATCATCAGCAAGTACCAGCTCTATTTTACTTTCCGGTATCAATTTTCCTGTTGTTAACTTATTTCTGTAAACTGCCAGCTCAGAACTAAAATAGAGGTATCCATTATGTATTCTCATTCCATTTGCCAGGCTTCCATTCTCTTTGTAATCGCCGAACCTTTTTATAATATCTGCTTTACCATCATTATTAGTATCCCTTAAAGCGACATTCCCTTCTTGTTCATTCCTGGTAAATCTCAATTTTACATACATATCTCCATTATCATTGACAGCAATATGTCTTGCTGGTCCTATGCTATCAGCCACCACCACGGCTTCAAAACCTGTAGGGAGGTAAAGACCACCATTAGCGGCATCGCCTGCAGGTAGTTCAATTTTTTCATTACATTGAATAAAAGTTATAATAGACAGGAATAAAAAAAACCGACTAAGCAGGTGGTTCAACTTCATAAAAGTCCTTAAATAATTTTTTTACACTTTCTATACTATTAATTCTTATTTAGCCGGCGCTGCAATACCATTAAGGTCCCATACAATTTTGCCAGCCCTAATCGTTAATTCAGCTTCAAGTTTTTTATCGCCCTTTATTTTTTTGCCGGCTGAGTCTATAAACCCAAATTCTCCCTTTCGTACTCTAAGTATTGCGATATCAGCAACAGCCCCTTCTGTTAAATGCCCCAAATCCTGCCGTTTTATAGCCATTGCCGGATTCCAGGTAGCACGAAAAATTATATCCTGTAGTTTCATCCCATATTTAAGTATTTCGACATTATATTTCAGCATATCCTTCATTGCTGAATTCATACTGAACCTATGTAAATCACTTCCAAATGAAGACGGTACTAACCCTTGTTTAAATGCCGGCACTGCCTGGCTAAACCAAAAGCCTGCGCCTCCATGACCAACATCAAAGAGTATCCCTTTTTTTTGAGCATCCTTTATAAAAGGCTGAAGATTTCCTTGTTCATCAATCACCGGCATTCTTTCAGAAACCTGCTCAAAGGAATGTGTAATGATATCTCCTGACCTCATTTTATTTAATTGTTCCTGTAAAGGCAGTTGTGGCAGATGGCATTCTACCAGAAGAGGTACATTTGATTTCCGTCCTGCTTCCAATGCTCTTTCAAACGGGGTCCATTCACTTCCTTCATAATGGCCTATTTTTATTCCTATTATTATATCCGGATATTTTTTAAGTATAATAGAAGTAGAATCAGGATTCATATCATTAATATCTTCCTGGGAAGGTTTTCCACTCATACCAGAGCCTGCAATATTGAGAAAGGCAAGAATACGTGTTTGTGATTTATCAATTACTTGGTCTTTAAATACAGGGAAATTACGCCAACCTGAAGTGCCTGCATCTGCTACAGTAGTTACCCCGGACCGAAAAGTAAAATCATCAGGGGATAAGCTATAAACTCCGTCAGCAAACTTTTCAGCTTTCGTTCCTACAAAAACGTGCGTATGTATATCTATCAAACCAGGCGTTACAAATAAGCCTGATGCATCAACTATTTTTTTTGCTTCTGAAGCTGAAATACTTTTTGCGACTTTGACAACTTTTCCCTCTGCGATTGCAAGGTCCATTTTAGAATCAACCTGATTTTTAGGATCAATTAGATGACCTCCTTTTATTAACAGGTCAAATTGCTGAGCATGTGTATTCGATTAAATAACAAGAATAGAAAAGCTTAACAGTAAACTTGAAATTTTATTACACTTCTTTTCTTTGTTTCTCCTATTTATACTGCTATCAGGATGCATACTTTTATTCATTTTAAATTCAATGGCTTTCCTTCAAAAGCAATCAATATTCTTTTTTAAAAATGGCAAACGTTATCCGACATGCTCCACCGCTTGTTTCCTAAAACCGTGTCGTAGGTTTAGGAATGCCTTCGCCTGGCATCCAATCGGCTTATGTCCCTTATGCAATAACTGTTGTCATAATAACTAATTGCTAATTGCGATGTTAGTAAAAGAGGATCCTTATTTTAGCAGTTGTCTACTAAGTGCAAATTCAATTGCAGTTTAATGAAGTTCAGACTCCCAGGTTGATGCGCTTATACCGTTTAAATCCCAAACTATTTTTCCGGCACGTATTGTTAGCTCAGCTTCTAACTTTTGCGTTCCTTTTATTTTGGTTCCCCGAACATCAGTAAATCCAAAATTTCCTCTTCTTAAATTAAACACTGTAACATCGGCATCTGAACCCACACTTAAATTGCCCAATTCTGTTCTTTTAATAACATTAGCAGGATTCACGGTAGAACGCACAATTACCTCTTCCAAAGACAATCCCATATTTAAGAATTTTGACATTACATTGCTCATATCTTTCATTCCTCCGTTCATGCTTTCTGCATGAAGGTCGGTGCTTATTACGTTGGGTTTAAAACCTTGTTGTATAGCGGGAATTGCCTGCCTCCATGAAAAAGCGCCGCCTCCATGACCCAAGTCGAACACTATCCCCTTTTTTTGAGCTTCAAATACAAATGGTTTAACTTTCAACTTATCATCAACTACCGTTTGCCTTGCAGTTGGCCCGTATGAGTAAGTGTGAGTAAATATATCGCCGGGGCGAAGGTGTTTCATAAACAGATCTTCTATTGACAACGGTGGATCATGTTCTCCAAAATCAACCATAACAGGTACACCTGCCAATTTACCTGCTTCAACTGCATGATCTACCTGTGTAAAATCTCCCCAGTAATGAGCAGATTTTATACCTACTAAGATTTCAGGATATAACCGTTTTATCATATGAGCCGTCATAACAGAATTCATTTCTGTTACATTCTGCTCTTCGAAACGGCTTACCATACCATTACCAACAATATTTAAAAATGCCAATACTCTTGTCTGGGCTTTATCGATTGTTTGCTTTTTAAACAGCGGAAAATTTCTCCATCCTGAAGATCCGGCATCAACTACTGTTGTGACACCTGCTCTAAATGTGAAGCCGTCCGGTGGAAGACTGGTTAGGCCATTTGCTATATAAACATCAGGTTCTGTGCCCTGAAAGACATGCACATGCATATCAATAATTCCGGGGGTTACATACAACCCACTTACATCAACTACCTTTTTTGCATTACCTGCAGGAATGTTTGGAGCAACTGCAAATATTTTACCATTTACGATTGCTACATCCATTTGAGAATCTATTTTATTTTTTGGATCAATTACATGCCCTCCTTTTAATAAAATATCAACCTGTTGCGCAAGAAGATGATGAACAGGAACAACACAAACAATAAGAACCAGGATAAATATGATAATCTTTCCCTGCACACCATGGTATAAAGCCTTTTGATTTGCCATTTATTTTATTTAAAAAAAATTGAGTATGTAAACGAAAGAATGAAATTTTGACTTAGCTCTTTTTAATCCATTCACTATTAAATCAGCCTTTCACTTTTAGATGAGCATAATTAATTGCATTACTTATGTTGCCAGCGGTGGTCCACCCGGAACAACTATTGGATCATGTTTACCGCGATAACTGGTACGTTTAGCGGTAAAATTTGCAGTCATATATTCCCCCATATAGATTGGACCTGAAATAGTATCGCCGGATATTGTACCGGAAAAGATAAAGGTGATCGAGTCTGCCGTGTGACTATCTACACTTCGCAGTGTCAACTTATTTCCCTCAATAGTTCCTGCCAGTTCCCGTATAGAAAATTCTCCTTTATGAGACCCCTGTAACCAATTTCCTTCCTGCTCAATAAACAAAGTGTGTGGACTCGTGCCATTAAAAAACTGAATGTTTGCTTCCCAACGGCCTGTAATATTAGCTGAGGGAGCAGTCATTTCTGTTGATTTAAGACTTCTTTTTTGAGAAAGAATTCCGTAAATTCTTTCTGCTACTACCTTGTCATTACCTGGCTGCATTTGCCCTGTAGTAATGTTTACAGATGTGACTCCCGGTTTACTTTCACTGCCTATTGCGATTCTTGGTTTGTTTCTTCCTACCTCCTCGGCTAACTCTTCAGCATTAATATGAAGCTTCGCAGGATCCCATGAAATTTTGAGGACAGGGGAACGATTAGAGTAGTCCTTTGGCTCAAACACCAACGCGGTTACACCCTCAATTGTGGTTACTTTTTTAGAAATATTATTCAGCCATCCCAGCCATGTCTTCCATTCGGCCGCGTGGTCCCGTTTACCCCACGCTTCAACTGCTGCCAGCATACCCATCATTTCTTCACGCCCCACTTTGTTATCACGGCCAGGACCATGATGTGGTGAACTAGCCTGCCATGCAGCCATTAAAATATTTTTGTTGCCCAACAAAAGACCGGCGCATTGAGGACCACAAATTGCCTTGCCTCCACTATAGGCAACAACTGTCGCCCCGCGTTGTAAGTGTCTGTTAGGAATGGTAAGTATCTCAGCGGCAGCATCAACAAGTATAGGAATATTTTTAGGTTTAGCTATAGAGGCAACAGCTTCCAAAGAAAGTGGTTGAGGTGAGTTCGAGGGTTCATCAGCCATAAGATAAATAAGTGCTGTTCGCTGGCTAATTGCATTCGTCAGTTCTTCAGGCGAATCAACTGTAATGATCTTTACTCCTATATTTCGTATTGCGTGGTCGTATGTATTTCTTGAAGACTTTGGAATAATAACCTCCGTCTTTTCAAAACCAGTCAAATCAGGTATTCTTATAAGCTTCTCCGGGTTACCGCCGGTTATGCACGAGGCGGTTACATGCTTCATTGCTGCTGCGCACCCCGATGAAACCATACCCCATTCTGCTCCGGTCAGCTCTGCAAGCCGTCGCCCTATACCAAAGGCTAATTCGTCATACTGCACAAAGTCTTTTGAGGCTGCTTCCATAGCTGCTCTCACCTCGGGCCTTTCAATAGAGCCACCAATTATAGTAAAAGTGCCCCTGCAATTAATAATAGGTTCAACACCTATTGATTGAAATATCTTTGGACCAATTACAATCGGCCCTGCTGCTTTGCCCGCTTCCAGGCCCTCAAATAGTTTGGGTATAGCAAGACCTTTATCTGCCCTTGGAGCAGCGAGAACAGACTTCAAGGAAACTAAACTTCCTAATGGAAGAAGTGAAAGTCCTTTAATAATGTTTCTACGTTTCATATAATTAACTCATTTAATGTCGTTTTAGAAATGGTAGTCAAATGACGAAGGAAAGTTTCTTTTTTATTATTTGCGTCGTTTTAGGAAGAATGCTTCATTACTAGTGCCTTTTTTCTGTTTTGTTTTTCATCTGCCGGAAGAGTGATTTTCCATAGATCTCCACCTTTGCCACCATATGTAATAATATATACTTCATTTCCTATCATTACCGCATCTGTAGGTTCTTTAAAACCTTCAATAATCCGGGTTGTCTTAACCAAATAATTATCAGATGCTTTATCATATGCTAACTCCAGGTGTAACAAATCTGCCCCCTGGTTTGTAAAGGGCGCCATCATAGAGGAAGTGGCACCTAAAGAATACCGGATGACAAAGCCATCGCCATTAAAATCTTTTCCGAGAATTTTTTTTGTGTCAAAAAATAATCCTAACGGGCTGCAATGGGCAGTAAAGGTGCTTACAGTAACACCTGTAACATCACCATCCAGTATTTTTCCTGAGTGTCCCCTGTATTCATTCGCATCGGGCCCTAAATTTTGAACACCAGGCGAAAACGTAACGCCTGCAGGAATTTTTGGAAATGCAGGATCGGTATGAAAATATTTTACTTCCCAGGAGTGAGAAGTTCTGTTAATAAACGGATCGGTATCGGGGTCAGGTTTCCAGTCGTTGTATTGTTGTGGATTTTCAATACCGCCCATTACCCATGGAAAACCGTAATGATGGTTTTGCCTTATCCAAAACATATCCTCAGGCATATCGTAATCGGGAGAGTTGGAAACGGCAAAAAGATTATCGTCGGCATCAAAAGCAAGGTCATAAGCATTACGGATACCTTCTGCATAAAGATAACCATCAGCAACTAATTTCGCTTTATCATCCGTTAACAATAAATCTCGGGCATCAACAGGAAACCTGAAAATTTTAGAGGTCAGATTATTATCGCGGGCATTAGGGTATAATCCTCCATTATCCTGTACTTCGCCATGATCTGTTCGTGCACCGCTATTTACATAAATGTATTTTCTATCGGGACTTATTTCTAATGCATTCCATCCGTGATCAAAAATTGTTTTGTTTGCGCCATAATCAATTGTATTAAAAACAACCGTCAATTCCGCTGGCTTTGATGGTTGTAAATTGTACCTGACCATTCTTCCCCTGATAGTCTTGTTATCATTTGTGCTGACATTGCCGCATAAAAAAAGGGTGTTATTTAAAAAAGCGGCACCTTGCAAACGTGGAATACCATGATCTTTTGCTGTAAAAATTTTTTCTGCTTTGGGTTGCCCGGTTTTTAGATCTTTTACTTGGAAAACATTGCCATCAAAAGTGGTGTACCATAAATCGCCGGTAACAGGATGGTGCAAAATTCGTACAGCCTGGGAGTCAACTTCCATTACATGTTCAACTTTTATATCAGGTCGCAATGCTACAGGAGGTTTTACGACTGCCTTTATGTTAGGTAGTTTTCTAATATAAGAAACCAGTTCCCATCTTTGCTCTTCAGATAATGAATTTCTGAAAGCAGGCATACTTCCTCTGCCATTACTTAATTTATAGAATATAGCTCCATCTGTTTGCCTTTGCACCCTGCCCCTATGAAAATTTGCAGGCTTAGGATCAAGACTTGTACCTGCCGCTCCATCCCCAAAACCTGTTTCTCCATGACAGGTTCTGCAATAAACATTGTAAAGATTTTGACCCTTTTGTTCCATTTCCATATTATTTGAAAATGGACTTTTTACATTATCTGCATGAGATGGAGCAATCCAGTTTTTATCTTGTTGTTTTGAAGAATTACAGGCAGTAAATTCTAAAATAATAAAGAGATAGAAACTTCCAATTAATAAAAAAGCTTTTAGCTTTTTACTCTCCATAATCGTTGTATTTAGTTAAGTCTTTTAAATAACTATATTAAATTTAAATATTTTATTCGCAAAGCTCTTTGTCCATTAAAATCATGTTTTGATTTTCTATTTGTCAGGGAAAAAGAACATCAAAATCAATTCTGTTTATAAACAGGATGAAAAAATGCTTACAATTCATATATCAGCTAAAATTAAATAAGTTACAGCTACAAATAGAGCCAGTAAATAAATTTTCTTAACTCATATTTTAAAAGGTCGTCGGAATTTGAGAGACACTCCCAAATTATAGCTACTGCTTAGAAAACCTTATATTATTACGTTAAAACCGCAATCCCGGGTTCTGATACAATTAGGAAATCTACAAAAAAAATTTTAAGAAAAGCTGTGCAAACGTTTGCTGTATTTTAACAGAACTCATAATAAACATAAACATTGCTTTTTACTCAAAAGTCTTTACCAATCAAGTTATAGCTGTTTACAACTTGGGTATTGAAGAAGGGATTATTAATAATTTTTTAGGGCTTGCAAAGTGGTCATCATCAGCGGAGCAATGAGGGGAAGGCAGGCAGAAGCAAAGGCTTTTGATGGTTTTCAAATGCATTACAAAATAAAAGTGACATGCATTATTATATAATTGTAAGCAATTCCGCCGTGTTATTTTATTTCGGGTTATTCTAATTGCACCAATAATTGATAAGATTATTATAACTTTTTACATTAAAACTGAAAATAAGCAAACAATGAAACAATTGTCTATGGTACGATTAATGGTATTGTTAGCGATTTTAGCTTCTTTCAAAGATGATAGCGAGAAACAGCTCACTGTCATAAGCGATTTAACCTCCAATCCTTTTTTCACAGAAAGTAGTCTGCCTTACCAGGCTCCGCCCTTTGATAAAATAAAAGATACCGATTTTAAGCCTGCACTGGAAGAAGGCATGAAAGTTCAACTTGCAGAAATTGAGAAAATTGAAAATAACCCTGCTGCACCTACTTTCGAAAACACGCTTGTGGCGATGGAAAAAAGCGGACAGTTGTTAAACCGTGTAAACAATGTTTTTAATGTACTTACCGGTGCAAATACCAATCGTGAACTGCAAAAAATACAGGAAGAAGTAGCACCTAAGCTTGCAGCTAACCAGGATGCTATTTATCTCAATTCCAAATTATTCAAACGTATCGAAACGATTTATAACAATCGTGCTAAGCTTAAAGTTGATGCAGAATCTAAACGATTGATTGAATATGTATATCAACAGTTTTTATTAGCTGGTGCTAAACTTTCAGATGCAGATAAAGCAAAACTGAAAAAGCTGAATGAAGAAGAGGCTTTTCTTGGTGCTAAGTTTACCAACCAATTGCTGGCTGCCGCAAAAGCGGGTGCTTTGGTAGTAGGCGACTCAGCAGAACTGGCAGGCCTTTCACAAGGTAACATGGATGCTTTTGAACAAAGTGCCAAAGCAAATAAACTTACAGGAAAATGGATGATCCCGTTGCAGAATACTACTCAGCAACCTGCATTGCAGTCACTGTCTAATCGTGTTACACGACAAAAACTTTTTGCGGCTTCATGGAACCGTGCAGAAAAAAGTGACTCTAATGATACGCGTAGTAGTATTATGCGTATGGCCCGGATTCGTGTTAAAAAAGCAAACCTGATAGGATTTCCAGATTATGCTTCCTGGAAACTGCAGGATCAAATGGCTAAAACGCCGGCAGCAGTCGAAGAGTTTTTTGCCAGGCTAGTGCCATCTGCGACTGCAAAGGCAAGGGGAGAAGCCGCCGATATCCAGGCATTAATTGATAAGCAAAACGGTGGTTTTAAATTGCAGCCATGGGATTGGAATTATTACGCCGAGCAGGTACGCAAAGAGAAATATAACCTCGATGAAAGCGAGATAAAACCGTATTTCGAATTGAATAAAGTACTTGAAAACGGTGTATTTTATGCGGCGAATCAATTATATGGTTTAACCTTTAAAGAACGTCATGACCTTCCGGTTTACCAGAAAGATGTACGCGTTTTTGAAGTGTTTGACAATGACAATTCATCGTTTGCCTTGTTTTATTGTGATTATTATAAACGTGATAACAAATCGGGTGGTGCATGGATGAGCAATATGGTAGGTCAATCTAAACTGTTAGGCACAAAACCGGTAATTTATAACGTATGTAATTTTACCGAGCCTGCACCCGGTCAGCCGGCATTAATAAGCTTTGATGATGTAACTACCATGTTTCACGAGTTTGGTCACGCCTTGCATGGTTTGTTTGCCAATCAGCAATATCCAACTCTTTCAGGAACAAATGTCGCCCGCGATTTTGTAGAATTTCCCTCTCAGTTCAACGAACATTGGGCACTTGACCCGAAGGTATTTAAAAATTATGCTGTTCATTATAAAACAAATGAACCGATGCCGCAGGCATTGGTAGATAAAATTAAAAATGCTGCTGCTTTTAATAAGGGTTATAGCTTGACCGAACTGTTAGCGGCTGCTGCTCTTGATATTCAATGGCATACACTATCGGCAAAAGACTCGTTGCAGGATGTAGACCGGTTTGAAACAGCAGCGCTGCAAAAAACACAGCTTGATTTGCCCGAGGTTCCGACACGTTATCGTTCGAGCTACTTCCTGCATATCTGGGGCAATGGGTATGGCGCAGGTTACTATGCCTACCTGTGGACAAAAATGCTTGAAGAAGATGCGTTTTCCTGGTTCGGTGAAAATGGTGGTTTAACCAGGGCAAACGGGCAACGTTTCCGTGATATGATTTTGTCTCGCGGCAACACAGAAGAGTATGGTAAAATGTTTCAGGCTTTTCGCGGTCACGATCCTAATATTCAACCTATGCAAAAAGCCCTCGGATTGCCTGTAAAATAATCTGCTCTGAAGATACTTATGTTGATTAATTTCATTCCTGCTACAGGGTAATGTTATTGACTTGAAGGGTTAGGATATTTTTATTTCACCCCTTTGGCGGTTAGCGATGTATTTTGCTTATAAGATCTATAATCAAATCATTCCTTCGGCTTAAAAAGCATAAAAGGCTGAAATGATTTAGTAAAAACCAAAAAAAGATGTTACAAAGCGCAGTTGACAAGAGCTTGGCAAAGAGTAAGAGTGTTTATTAATGCGTTAGAAGAGCAACAAATAAAAATTTGGCAGTACAGTACGTAAATCTTCCAATCTCACCCAAACAACTGTCTCAACCTTTCCTCTTCCAGGTCCAGCTGAGCAAGATGTTTTCTTATCACATCTTCATCCACTTCAGCTTTTTTATTTCTTTGTCGTAGCAACTGCCTTTGCTCATTTAGTATTTTTGAAGATATCTCTTTATAATTATGGATAAGATCCTGCTCCGCTTTTTCAGACTGTTCATGATGATTTAAATTGTCTAAAAACTTTATGTCACTTTCAAGCCTCAACTTAAGACTTTGCAATAATTCGTTTTTATCTACTTCCTCTTTGTACTTATTTTCCAGTAAGTCAAGAGATGACTTTGCAAGCCTTTCTCTTATACGCCTGTCCTGGTCTTCAGCAGATACAGGATAATCTTTCTCCTTTGGATTAGCCCAACGTATTACCCAAGGTAAGGTTAACCCCTGGAAAACCAGTGTTATTAATATAACAACGAAGGTAATAAACAGAATAAGGTTACGCTGTGGAAATGGAGTGCCATTGCTCATTAACAGCGGAATGGATAAAGCAGATGCTAACGATACAACCCCACGCATTCCTGCCCATCCTAATATTAAAGGTTCTCTCCAGCCGGGATTACTGTCAGCCGTTTTAATAAAATTACTAACTGCCATTGTCCATACAGATGCCCCTAATGCACATATAAGACGTGTAAGAATTAAGACTAAGCTGATGATTAAACTGTACTTTATAGCATTGCCTAAAGAAGCAGTACTAAATTGTCTTACAATTGACGGAAGCTCCAGTCCGATAAGCATAAATATAATCCCATTCATTACAAAACCTATTGTTAACCATACATTCGTTCCCTGTATGCGGCTGAGATGACTAAGAATGCTATGACTTCGGTTAGAAAGAAACAGCCCGCCACTCACAACAGCCAACACACCTGAAAAATGAAATTTTTCTGCTGTTATATACATGAGGTAAGGGGCAATAAAAGAAAGAACGGTATCTATGCTGGCAGTAGTTGGCAGCCAACGATGGATGGCATAAAATACTAAGGCAATGCCAAGTCCTGTAAGAGTGCCCATAAGTATCACCACAAAAAAACTGGTAGCAGCTTCCTGAAAAATAAATGTTCCGGATATAACGGCTGTAAGAGCAAACCTGAAAACAATTAAGCTTGATGCATCGTTTAATAAACTTTCACCTGCTATTATAGTCACCAGTCTTTTGGGAATTTTTACATCTTTCAAAATAGAGGTTGCAGACACGGCATCGGGTGGTGATATTATAGCCCCTAATAAAAATCCTAAGGGCAAAGTAAAACCGGGAATGATGGAACTTGATACATAAGCTATTACGCATGATGTGAGAATAACAATGCCAAAGGCAAACGAACCAATGATCCTGCGCCATTTCCAGAAGTCCTTCCAGGAAGTCTGCCATGCAGCTTCATACAGCAGCGGTGGCAGAAAAATTAAGAATATTAGTTCAGGGTTAATTTCAGGAATTGGCAACCCCGGTACAAAGCCCAGGATTAACCCTCCAAGAACCAAAACGATCGGATAAGAAACTTTTAGCCGATGTGCCAGCATTACAAGAAACAAAATCACTACCAGCAAAATAATGTATAAGAGGAACGTATTATCCATAACAGTTAGAATTTTCAGGAACAATAACGCCGGAGGTGGCCTTTAGTTTAAGCTATAGTATAAAATTGATACCACCAGGAAATTTTATGTGGGGCGTCTTTTATTGGAGGAAACTTTTTTGTACTTAGCTAAAACCAGGAAATATAAAGTATATTTGATGTTGTGCCTATGACCATAAGAAAGCGCTAAAATCAAAAAAAAATGCTTAAAATCTTTTTAATTACCGGTTTAGTTATCAGTATTTCGCTGATTGCCTGTAAAAAGGAATCTGCCTCTGATAATATGAAAGGGAACTGGGTTGAGCGTTCGCAAAGATTAGATACGATAGAATTTGTCTCATTTCCTGATACCAAAGAAAGGTTGCTCAATTTAAAAAGTGTAAAAGGAACGAATGGATTACCTAAGTATGCCGGTGGATATTATTCGATGAAAATTGAACAAGATTCAGTTATTCTGCAATGGTCGGTAAGCAGCAGTATTTCAAATAAATATTATTATTTTAAATTTAATAACGATAAGGCCTCCTTTCTGATAGGTAACTTTTATAAACATGATATCGGAGATAGTATACTTCGCTTTGAGAAACTGAAATAAAAAGTACTGCTTTACAGTTTTTCCAAGAAAAATATTTGCTTAATTAAAAATAGTACTTCATCTTTGTTCTCTAAATGAAAAGCATAAATTTAAATAACAACTGGTGGCATGGTATCTCCTTTCCGGGGTAGCTGTGTTATTGCTGTTATTTTACAACATATTACGAGCCCCGGCAACAGCCGGGGTTTTTTGTTTAAAATGCGATTATAGAACCACGATTTGCAGGATTTTAAGGATTGTAAGGAGATGATTACGGAATTTGATTGTTGATTAATAGCTGAAAAGACACTACAAAAGCCAGATATAAAATTAAAGCATGGCGTCCCTCTCCTTTGGAGAGGGACCGGGGGTGAGGTCAAAATAAAAATGTATGAAACCAATCGTTTTTGAAACTACCTGTAGAAAAATGCTTGCAGACGTTTATACGCCTGTAGGTATTTATTTACGATTACGAGACCGCTTTCCGGGTAGTATTTTATTAGAAAGTACCGATTTTCATGTTGCTGAAAATAGTTTTTCATTTATATGTGTGCAGCCAATTGCAGGTATAGAAGTGAGTACCGCTGAAGCGTTTGAATTTAAATATCCGAATGAGCCGGTAATACGAAAAAAGTTAAGCGGTAAAGATGCAGTCGTTTCAGAACTTGAGGCCTTTTTAAAACGTTTTCAGCCTTCTGATAAAAGTGAAATACCTGTTTCGCAAGGTTTGTTTGGCTATACAACTTTTGATGCCGTTCAGTTTTTTGAAGATGTGAAGCTGAAAGATGGAAAAGATGAGCCAAATGCAATTCCTTTAATGCGGTATAGAATGTACAAGTATGTGATAGCCATTAATCATTTTAAAGATGAATTATACATTTGCGAAAACAAAATAAAGGGCTTTGAAAGTGATCTCGATTTGATTATTTCCCTTATCAGAAGCAAAGACGTTCCGGTATTTCCATTTAAGGCTACAGGTGAAGAAACTTCAAATCTGACAGATGAAGAGTATATAGATATTGTAGAGAAAGGTAAGCAAAGCTGTCATAGGGGAGATGTATTTCAAATTGTCCTTAGCAGAAGATTTCAACAAACTTTTACCGGAGATGAATTTAATGTTTATCGCGCTTTAAGAACCGTTAACCCAAGTCCGTATTTATTTTACTTCGATTATAACGACTATCGCTTAATGGGAAGTTCGCCCGAAAGCCAGGTGATCATTAAAAATAATAAAGTTATAGTTCACCCTATTGCAGGCACTTTTAAACGTACCGGAAATGATGAGCAGGATGAGGTACTGGCAGAAAAACTGCTGAAAGACCCAAAGGAAAATGCAGAACATGTTATGTTGGTAGACCTGGCACGTAACGACCTTAGTCGTCATGCAGATAATGTGCATGTATCCAGTTATCGTAAAGTACATTATTATTCACATGTCATTCATTTGGTAAGCGAGGTAACAGGCACTCCAAAACCTCAAACGAGTCCTTTTGAATTACTTGCATCAACGTTTCCAGCCGGCACACTTAGCGGTGCTCCTAAAGTAAAAGCAATGCAGCTTATTAATGAATATGAAAAAACTTCCCGCAGTTATTATGGTGGCGCAATTGGTGTTATCGGTTTTAATGGCGAACTAAATCATGCTATCATGATCCGTTCATTCCTAAGCAAACAAAACACACTTTTTTATCAGGCAGGTGCCGGTGTGGTAGATGCATCCGTTGCAGAAAGTGAGTTGCAGGAAGTGAATAATAAATTAAATGCTTTAAAAACAGCTATCAGACTTGCTGAAAGCGTGGGAGAATAATTATGTACTTAGCTTTTGTACTACTATTAAACATCACTACTGTCCCGTTAATCAAAACAGCATTTCGTTCAAATGTAGTATAGTTAAGGGTTTTGCTATAGTTCTTTGATTTTTCGATTTCAGCTTAAAGTGTCTTTTTTGCTATTGA
>JAABUN010000602.1_pt1 | contig 90611 bp, 92 predicted proteins | sample 5559311 | NCBI WGS metagenome assembly JAABUN01 (sample SAMN10711877, study PRJNA513370) | rock metagenome | isolation source: Antarctica rocks | place: Antarctica: Victoria Land, Siegfried Peak sud
CACGCGGAACATTCGACGCGTCGCACGCTTTATGGAAGAGGGAAGCGAAGACGGCGCCGTAGGAGCCGTATTTGGCACGGGTGGCGCCGAGGGGGACATCAGCTTCGAGGATGGCGAGGCGGATGGGGGTAGGTGGGGGCATGGTTTGGCGTGGTGGGTTTTTTGTAGGGGGAGGTTGGGGGGGTTGGAATGCGGAGATAGATAGGGCTGAGTGAGGTTATGATTATATTCCTTGGCACTGAATTAAGTGCTCTCCCATTTTCTCATCTAAAGTATTGAGACGGTTTGCATGGATTCGGTTCTGGGTTTGTAGGAGTAGAGATTGAGGCCGTTAAGCGAGTGACTGTCTTTGAATACTTCTATGTGCTGTTCGTGAAACGATCAAAACCGAAAAAAGCGCATAGTCAAAATCCCATATCCTTTGCACGTTCTGGTGGCCAAAGTCGAATTAACTGCACATTCTGATATCTACCCCTTCTTCACACATTCAGTCTGTCTTCTGGTCAATATTCCGCTTGTGATGATTCAGTCCCGGACAAGCACCCACCTTTCCTTCCACACCGCGATCTTCACAAACTCGAAAGCAGTCACATCCCTGCCTGTAGTGCACCGAAACCCACAGTCTTCCCAGCAAGCTGTTCAGCAACGGGTGGCCTTGTCATGATGTCTAATCCCACTGGCTTCTCGCCACGCTTGAGAAAAATCTTTTTAGCGAATTGAAAACCTAGTCGGCCGTAAAGCTTAAGATTGAGTGTATTGCTGCTTTCTAGGTAGCAGGTGCGATTCTCCTTATCGGCCTGAAATGGATGAATGTTAGTAGTTGAAACGACATAGCAAGTACATCGGAAGATTTCCCACGTGTAAGTCTGCGTCTGGTCTTGAGGGGAGGGTCGATTTACCTGCCTAGTCGTATGCTCAATGAGCGCTTTCGCATAGCCTTTACCTCTGGCTGCCGTCTTAGTGCCGATGTAAACGAGATACCAAGAATTGCTGTCATCTGTGCCAAGAACTTCGTGCTTTGTGTCATGCAGGAGAGGCAGAAACTCGTTGAAGAAGCGCTTCTTGCCCTCATCAGATAATTTCCACTTCAAGCCGAACATGCCACTCCATAGCATAGTGCAAAAGTCATCCATATTCTCGCCCGGCGGCATCCTGTACATGTCAGCAGTGGGTACTTGGGCTAGCTGATCGTTGGTGATGCTCACCAGAGAGCGACGCAGTCATAATTTGGACCGATCACAAAGGCTGCTCCTTTCATGCAATGAGCGTAGACAATGCATTCCATAATATGTACGTGCAGCTTCCATTCATCTTCAGCGGTCCACTTGGGGCGATCGCCAGTCTTGATGAGATACATGACAACTTCATCGTCTTTGAATGCTTCGGCAAGACACTGCGCGGCTTGCTTGTACTCATTCTTGTCGAGCCTGCGAATTTCATGGGTGCTGGCAGCGTGGCTTGAACTGGAAGCTTGAGACATACATGGCATCGACTCGATGATGATGGAGGCCTTGGCTTTCTCCATTCTTTTTGAACTTGGAGATGTTTTCGTAACGAGGACTGGCTTCTCGTCTTGATGTGTTGATTAAATTGGTTTCCATAAAACTTGCAGTTGTGAGCACGGATGTACCTCCGAAGACGTGTCGACTTGCATACAAATAGAAAACTTAGTTTCTTACTTCCGATAACAATAAGTTCAATGCGAATCAATTGGTCTTGTCAAATCTCCACTATGTTCTTTCGATAATCTACAAGATATCGGGTCAGCATTTCTGTCTGCAAGGTATGTTTGAGTACAGCGATAAGTCTGAGAGTTTAATGGTATTATAATTTTCTTGTAGGTTGGAAATGCTGGGATGGGGAAGTACTAAGGAAGGTTCCAAGAGATAACTTACTGCGTTCTCGATACCGTCTCGAATCGGGACGGGTAACGCAAACAGGTGAGGCTCTGGCGTATATCAACCGACATCAACGCAGATACTTCCGAGGTCTCGTGCGTTATACGAAAAGGGTGGTGACGAGTCCCAAAGAGTTCTTTGGAATCAAATAACAGGTTGTTGCAGATGCAAGTGAGGTATGTGCGTGATGCAAAAGGCTTGACGTCAGGTTCTCGAGTAGTTGGGTATCAAGGCGTTGAAGGTAGATGTATGCAAACGTTGTCGCTTCTGCTGTGATTTGTTCTTGCTGTCGTTGCAGGGCCTACGGCGGGATTGGAATTGCAGATGTCAGCAGACTGAGGATATGAAGATATGGAGAATGGAAGAGCGAAGAGCGAAGAGGACCATCGGTGAATATATCACAGTCTTGTGATACGCTGCATCGACGGTGCCTCTCATCCCAAGCAAAATGGCCTCTCGGAAAGCCAGGCGGAGCGGCCAGAGCGGGAAGTGCATCTAGACCTGTTTCCGATTCGCGTGATCCTTTTGGCTGCATGTTCTAACATACCGGTAAGTGGGCGATTGGTTGAAGATACAGATAAGAGACGCTTTGACGGTCAAATTAGAAGACTGGCAAGGTAATCGTCGATTTACGCAATATCGTCGAAACTCTGAAGACTTTGTGAATGGTAGAGATAGTGATCGGAGGAATTCTTGAAGATATGCGGCAGGGCTGTTCTGCGCGCCTATAGCTGCTACATTGGGTATGGCCGCTTTTCGTTGCCTTTCGGGCCAATCAAGCGCAAAAATTGTCTGCCTCGAGGAACTCGGAAAGCGATATATGGAGGGCGGACCCCGCAAGCTTAACACGGAAACAATGGTCGCAAGCTCAATCGTGGGAGGAAGCCAGCTTTCGGCTTTTTGATCTGTCAACCTTCCTCGTATTAGGGCCTGAACGACCTGGCTGCACAACATGCCGAATACTGACCGGCTGCATATCGACCGCCTGGGGAAGAGCTTCCGTCAAGGCCGCATTCAAGTGGCACCATGGCCGCCGACAAGGACAATCTTCAGTACCTCATCACATTCTTCTAATTTCCCTTTCGCCTTCATATTTCTCTAAACCCTCGTCCAGATGCTCCCACCATTCATATAACAGTGAATCGCATATCAGCTTAAACCAGGGTGTAAAACTTAGGGTGTCGTTCTTAAGCATTGTCTTTAACTCGTCTTCCGACACGTATTTAGTGTCTTGTACTTCGTTAGGATTCGGAGTGTGGTCGACGTTCGCTTTGATGAAGAGTATGTAGTCGACTAGACCAATGGTGTCAATCAATAAACCGTAATATCAACGGAAGCGCAATACATAGCCTTACTCTCGTGCTCTCCCCATCTTCCGTCACCGTTCGGCGCCTTATAATGTATCCTCGTAAGATATCTGAACTTCTCCACCGGCACTTGCTTCGCCTTGATTCCCAGCTCTTGGTCCAACTTTCTCTGTGCTGCGTTTTTAGCCCCTTCCACTGCGGTAACAAGCTCAGCGCCTGTCTCGCCGGGTACATCCAGAGGGTGCGAGCAGCATGTGTTGGTCCACATGTTGGGGAAGGTGATTTTCTCGGGCGCCCGCTGTTGTAGTAATAAATTGTTATGAGTATCAAATAGGAATACGGAGAAGGCTCGATGCAGTAACCCCTTATCGATGTTCTCCATAAGGTGGCCTGATTATCGGTGAGCTATAGTATTGTATGGTTTTATATCCCGTCCACACGTACAATCCTTTTTACTCGCACTGCCGATTGGGAAATCATTGTCGTCTAAAACAATGCACTCCTCTTTCATCAAACGAACTTGGACCTCATCGTATCCCTGAAGCTCGAGATCGTCAGGCGTTGTTGGCTGAGAGGCATTGTGGGTATCGACAAAGGGGAAAAGACGCAGAACATTGTCAGCGGTAATCGTCGGGTTTTCAGTAGTAGTAGTGGTCGCCATATTGTACTGGAGGTTTTTGGAAAGGAGGACTGGAAGATACAATTGTTCGGGGAGACTCCAGCAGAGTATAATTCAGCTAGCCGCTTTAGGACGGCTAATTGAATTTAAGCCAACCATGGTGCTACGAAAGAATATTTTGTGAATATGTGATTACTATCATTAGCCAAGAGAAACCTGCAACAAAGACTTTTGCATAAGGTAAGTATCTGTAGTTCCGAATATGCTAACACGAATGCATGGATATTACACAAATTTCTCGGCTACATGGACCAGGCAGTTAGATTACTCTTAGAACTATCCTAAGCCTGTCAACATTTAATCTTGGGTATTTCCCCACTTGCATAAAACGTCTTAAACTCCAAGCAGATATTTCTAGATGATCGCATCATCTTTAAGCAGCATGTCATTGTTAAGAGAGAATAGCCTTTGAAGGCCCTAGCATCAGAATCGAGCCTTACTAATTCCAAACGTCGACTGGCCCACATTTGAAAATTGAGAAATATTCGCAGGAAATTCTTGTATTTAATAGTATTACCGTTGAGCGACCTAGGATGCATCAGCGACTTCGCCTTGCTGAGGAGTCGTTGCAGGCATTGAATGAGCCTTCAGATCTGGAGGATTCGTTGTGATCGCTCTAAAGATAGAGTCATGTGAAGAATGTTGCACATGAGATCTTGCGAATAAGCGCCCACCGCGGTCTTTGTATCCTTGCATGCTGTAAATGAGTAAGATGGCGATGAATTAGAGGCTGAGGAGGTGTAACCGAATGATGGGGAATGCTCGTCGGTTTCCGATGATAGACCACGTCGTGGTGATCGATTCATGTACACCAACGCCATAATTGTCAGAAGTGCGACGTGGTAGCTGAGATCCCGTTGACTGCTCAGAAGTAGGCGACTACGGAACATTCGAACGTCGCAGAGGGCGAGCCCAGACATTGGGGTTTGAGTAAGATCTATGAGTCTGTCCTCCAGATCTGCATTTGCCGCAACCACCACCTTTAGCACCTGTCTATGGTAGTCAGCATGCTTCACTTAGCCGGTTTAAAAACAAAAGCAATTACACGCACCGTGATATTGTACCATAGGTGCGGGACGTGCTACAGCAGACTAAGCTGGGAGACAAACGAAGACTGAGGAGTAGTGCGTGGTAGTCCATCCCAATCAGAGTATGTGATGATTGGTGTGTACGAATTAATATGAAGTACTAGCGCCAGCAGAGTGGTGACATGTTGAAATCCCGCTCTTGCAAGCCTTAATATTGGCATTCTAGTAAGAGATCAGGATGGTGATGCAAATTGAGGAATTCCTAAGGATCGATACCTGCGAAATAAGTGCATGCTCGGCGGAACAGCCTAATACCTGACACGGATTTTCATAGTCAAATTGACAGTGACCGCAAGAATTCCGGTTTGGATGGTAGGAGCATATCATGCCCAAGTGCTGCTCCACTATGTCCCCAATAGATCTGACTTAAGATGAGGGTTTGGCCCGTTGCGCAGCTCTGTCAATTCATAAACATGGAATCGCTGCCCGATTATCTTCAAACTTGCATGCTGATGCTTGCCATATTGCGTTTCATCATCGACTTGAAGCCGCGTTCGTTGATAGAAATAAAACACAAACCGCGACAATGGCACAGGCTACAACTGTGAAGACCTACGACGGCCACATCAGCATAGAATATTATTAGCCTGTAAAGTATGGTAGACCCACGATTTGCGTCTTCCACCCACTCTGAACCAATGCTTGCCTCCTTGAGTATTTCGTGACAGTCTTTACATAATTCGCCAGCCCGCTACACAAGCAAGCCAGACTCAATAGCCAGAAGATCAAGCCCACAGGCAAAGCTATACGTTTTTCAATGCTCGTAGGCTGCGATTTCAAATGGAATGAAATCACAATAGCAACGCTGACGACTGACATGTAGATGCTCAGACGAAGCCATGAGAGAAAGGTCCGCTCGTTGGCGCAGTGATCGCGGGCATCAGAAGATTCATTAGGGAAGAGGAGAGGTGCGAAGACAGGGCGAGCTAGAAAAGGATGGGCGGTGGAGGAGCTGTCGGCGGTTAGTGGGTGCTAGAAATCATGTATTGGCGTAGGGATTACCGATCTATTGACACGGCTCGTGTGCCTAGAGGATCCAGGATATGGGCTATGAATGCCATGGTCGAATAAGAGAGAGTTACTTGAGAGATGAGGGCCAATGATGGAAGCTTTGGCGGGACTGGGGACGCTCTCTAGCGGGGAAGGCGCCTAAAGATAGCCCGGAAAGCCGCGATAGATAACCCCCGCATTTTTGGTCTGAGAGGGAGTAAAGTACATAAGTACTTCTGACATGAAGGTGATGAAGTTCCCTCGGCTCGGTCAATGTTCATAGGTTCATCACCAAACAGTTATGTAGTCAAGAAGGGTACCTCAACGCATGGCACAGAGTTGCTGACCAGTGCTGACATACATCCAACATGTCTTCTCCCAAGCCTGACTCGACTTCGGCACCTGACTTGGATATCCTGGGCGATCAAGTTACCATACACCCAACCGGCTACTTCGAGCTTCCTTCGAAGAATGAGGGCCAAGAACGGAATCTCGTCGAGCACATGGCTCGTTTCCGCGAGTCACCATTGGACTTCCTCAGGGAGGTAAGCCTGCATGTCTCTGGCCAGGGATGGCGGGCCTACGATGATGTCATTGGACAACCAATTTTCTACAGTGGCTTTTCTGAGAATATGATAGCTATGGTACTGAGAACGCCGATGTTGAAGAGGCGCATAGAACTTCTGGCGGAAAGGAGAGTTGAAGAAGAGGAAAAGCAAGGCTTGCTTGGGGAAGATGAGGACAGGTACAGGAACAGAGTTAGACGGAAAATTGCAATCGAGTCGAGCTTGCAGGACGTTGCTGCCGACTTGACCAACAGCATGATATGCAAAATGGAGAGCAAGAGGTTCATTAGGGGTGCTTACTATCTCTGTACGCAACTCTTGACAAGGGCATATCATCAAGGAATACATGTCTCGAGTGAGGAAGTCCTCCGTTTGCGTTCTGTCGCCGAGCAAGCAGCATTGAAAAAGCAATCAATCATTTTCCTGCCATGTCATCGTTCCCACGTCGACTATGTCTCACTACAGCTGATATGCTACCGCCTTGGTATCGCCTTACCTACGGTGGTTGCAGGAGGTAAGGCATATTTCGGGCTGTTTTGCATGAGGTGCTGAAACATTCCCTTGGAAATATACCCTTCTTTTACGGCTTTCTCAAACTCACGACTGTTGTTCGAGTCTATACTGTTGTACTTCTCTTCCCACCCCCCTATGCTCCCCAATAATCTGCTAGATGTATATCCGAGGGCATGCTGACTCAAAAACCTGCTCAGATAACCTGAATTTCCCGGTTGTTGGGTCGTTTCTTCAGCACGCTGGCGCTATGTGGATTAGGAGAAGTTTCGGAGATGACGCCTTGTATACAACCCTTGTCCAGTCCTACATCGATACATTGCTACAAAACGGCTTCAATTTCGAATGCTTTATCGAAGGAGGTCGATCTAGGACTGGTAAACTTCTGTCCCCCAAATTTGGTATACTGAGCTTTCTTCTCGACAGTGTCCTCTCTGGACGCGTAGAGGACGCCATCATTTGCCCTGTCAGTACGCAATACGACAAAGTCATTGAAACAGAATCATATATAAGCGAGCTGCTGGGTCAGCCAAAACCTAAAGAGAACCTTCAGGACTTCTTGTCTGCGTCCTCAGTGCTCTCCCTGAAGCTTGGGCGAGTAGATGTTCGCTTTCACGAACCATGGAGCCTCCGGGCTTTCATTGATGCGCAACAAGCTCGTGCAAATAACTCGGCAACACTTCACAGCCAGGCCAATCTGCAGAGTTCGGAGGGCAGAGTCCGTTTGTTGAGGACATTAGGTTTCAAGGTTCTTTCTGAAATCAACGCCGTTTCGGTGGTCATGCCTACAGCCCTAATAGGTACTGTGCTACTGACTCTACGTGGCCGGGGGGTTGGCAAAGCAGAGCTGGTACGCAGAGTCGAATGGCTCAGCGACCGCGTGAGGAACAAGGGTGGTCGGGTGGCTCATTTCGCTGGCGCTCCTACAGAGGTAGTTGTTGATCGAGGGTTGGAGGTTCTTGGATCTGGTCTAGTGGGTATCGTTGACGGATTGCCAGAGACGACATACTACGCCGTCGACAGATTTCAACTTTCGTTTTACCGAAACATGACCATTCATCTGTTCATATCAGAAGCACTGGTATCTGCTGCCATGTATACCCGTGTCAAGCAGGGAGGAGGGCCCGCAAATCAAAGAATATCTTTCGAAGCTCTCTACGACCAGGTCTCTTTCCTCTCTCAAATCTTCCGTGGCGAATTCATATATCCTACCGCTGGGCTTCTCGTCAATCTTGAAGCCACTTTGCAAGGTCTGGAAAAGGACGAGGTAATTAGCATCGAACGTGATACAAATGGCAAAATATCCTCTGCCGGATTGCATGATACAGAAAGAAAGAGTGGCCGAGAGAACTTTGACTTCTATTGCTTCCTGATTTGGCCATTCATTGAGTCAACGTGGCTAGGCGGTGTATCCTTGATGGGGCTGACGCCGCCACCTGGGCAGAAAAACGATGTATGGCTCGACACGCTGAAAACCCAAGACGCAGCACAACTCTTAGGCAAAACCCTCTACCACCAAGGCGACCTTTCCTATTTCGAGGCCGTGAACAAGGAGACCCTCAAAAACGCCTTCTTCCTATTCGAAGAAGAAGGCATCATTCTGATCAACAGGAGCCGCGACAAGAAGGTTGCATCCACAACCAAACTGGCGGAAGCGTGGACCCCAAGCCGTGATCTGACAACCGGACGTATCGTTGCTGAAGGTAAGCTGTGGGCTTTCATCGAGACGATCGCGCAGTCTAGAAGGGAGGGCAAGAACCGTCGCGATGGTGCGACGGTCAGTACTCGTGTGCTGTCCTTAGCGGACAAGGTCGGTCGACAGCTGTTCGAGAACGCAGCAGCTTCGGGCATTTCAGCTCCAGCGGAGCAAGCTTTGCCGAGGAAGAGGAGAAGGCAGGAAATCCAGACGAAAGCGAGGTTGTGATCCAGGCGCAATCGTAGATTCGGTTGCGATTCCTCGCCGATTAGTACTCTGTCACCTTGCGCCTTGCCCTCTCTACGTTATTCATAAAGCAGCCTAGACGATATGTCGGCTTGTACCCGCTCAGATCCCGTACGTGGAGATCCTCATCCAGCAGAAGCCTGCAGCTGATGAAAGTCTGTTGTGGCAACAAGTTAGAGCAAACGGATTAAACAGGTGATTCTATCACTTGATGCATGCCTTGCGCTGCGGTTTCTGATAGACTAAGGACTTCTGCAATGACAGCATTGCTTGACGAGCCGTCGTCGGTTTACAAGGGGAAGCCGGGCGAGCGAGAAAGGTAACATTGACACTGAATGATTGCTATGAGACATGGAGGGTATCAGCCATGCTTAGGCGCCGCTGGGAGCGAATGATAGATAACTAGAGAAGAAAGCATGCTATGCTTGCTGTATGGGGTATCTCGAGAACTAAACAACACCTCCAGAACACCTTCATTCCAGCTCTTTGAAAGCCGGACATGCGATTGATTTTGAGATACATGTCACACTTTGACCATCCACCAGTGCGCTTACGAGCGCAAGTATGCAAGCTGTATATCAACGGACTTTGCACAGATCATTGACCCCCTTCCGACCTTTTGTAGACTGTTTTCTTTCATTTATCAGGATCACTCCCCTTTTCATCAATCGCAGGCCCCAACTCGCCCTCCGCATCCAACTGCATGAGATAGTTCCGTTGCCTCACGAATGCGATTGCGAGAGCAATTGCATGCCACACGTTTTGTCCGATGACCTTCCAATCAGCCGTGTGCAATGTCCTTATCGGGCTCCCTGGCACACTCGAGTCGCAAGTAACGATAGCCACCACGGTGTATTTGATGACGAACCCAAAGAGCGTCGGTAGGGAATGGGTATAAACCTGCTGCGCATCACTCTCTTTACAGTCAGGGTGGCGCCATTTGTCGCGGTATTGGCGGCCCAGGTCGTGCAGTTGGTCGGTGACGCGGCCGACGACGCTCTCTGTCGACTCTCGAGGCTTGGCGCAGGCAATGGCGGTTACGGGAATGTGGGCTTTGTTTTCTAGCTTCCCATCTAGTAGGGTCCATTTGTAGTAATCGGTGATGGCGCGGAAGAGAGGTTTTTCTGGGACAGCGCCGCCTGCGAGCTGTGCGTGGACGTGCCCACCGGCTCTGGAGACATTGTCGAAGGCTCGAACAGCTGTTAGTTTATGTGTTAGCGTAAAGCATACAATCAATGCCTATGAGTCTTACCTCTGAAGATCGTGGTATTAGTGCTATTGATGAAGATTTGCTTGGGGTCCTTTGTGAAAAGGGAATCCGGGTAGGTTGGGAAGTCCAAGGCCCAAGTGTGATCGAACAAAGGCTCCCGACCACGGTTCCTTAGTCTAGTGAAGAACCAGATTTCATCGTCGGTCCACTCCTTGAACCCCGGGTCATTGTAATCGTGATGGCGGTCGCTATGATAATCTTGAAGCGTACGCTCGGTCTTTTTCACCAAGCCTTCCTCGTCGTAGTCACCACTGTCCGCGACAAGCGTGAAATCGTTTTCGCTCTCGGTTGTTGGGATGAGCGTGTCATCATGGCTGATAGTATCGTCTTCAAGGTCTTCGGTATCTGCAGTCTGCTTCTTGCTGAAGAAATTTGTGAGAAGCGGTAGGCCCCAGAAGCTGCTACGGTTTTTGGGTTTGTCACGACCACGCTTGGTGATCTTGGAGCTCTTCACCTTGTGAATGACTGTTTCCTCTACGGGAGTAGATGCCTCGAGCCACCTCCTGGTGCGCTTCGTGGGACTCATTGATTCCCGGACGAGGCGGCGCGTGTTGCTCGAAACGGTAACCGATATGGTTGATGAATCTGTACAGTGTTGATTCGCTGGAGACACAAGTCCAGTTGCTTTGACGAGATTGGATAAGTAAGCCATGGATGCTAATGCTGCACCGAGTATTGATTTTATATCGAGCCTTGAGCTTGCTGGTCTTGCGGCTGCTGTTGTACCAAGTTGAAGGCGACACTGGCTAGAAGTGCTTATTGGATAGTTCTATTGCAAAGGGCGCAGAAATAGCCATGCGAAAGTAGAAAGCGGCCATTGCAGTTCATCTCACATCTTGGCGGTGTATCAAGCCAGCTAGTGAGGCCAGCACTTATGACAATAGATTTCGAACAATGGCAGGTGAACCCTGGAAAAGGCCGGATTTGGAGCTCGATGCAATTCACCGTCGTTTCAGATAGAATAATTCGTGAGAGCCAATCATTCGATATTACCCTGATGACACAATACAAGTTTTTTCACACCCACTAGTACTGATGTCTTCGTCTAGGTATTAGATCTACATTACCTACAGTCAGACTAAACGTATGTTTCTAAGTTACTCGCTGAAGTGCTCAAAGCCCAAATCATAACGTAGAATTTCCCAGAACGCTGCCAAGCCCAACGTATGCTAATTTTCCAGAGCATTAAAGCTTCAACATCTCTCAAAAACTTTGTATAGACCTTTCAGGTTCGCCACTTCCGTCACACCTTTCAAAAGACCTTTCGTGGCAACCATTCTGGCCTTGAATTGCGGGAAGAGCACGTGCTCTAGCAGTCTCGCCATCTCCTCTGTCCTTTCTTCGATGCTAGCCCGGCCATATTCGTTGTCAGCTACCTCTTCATCCATCACTGGTCCAGGGGCTGGTAACTTCTCCGGCACATAGAAGCTAGCAAGCTCCCTCAGAAAAGTATGAAAACAGTTTTCTTCATTCGTCCAATCAACATATGGGCCAAGTCGCATGAGGAATCGTGGAAGTTTAGTCAAGCTTGGGGTGTAACCCTTCATTAACAGCGGTAAGCTGAGGAGCAACCCTTTTTCGCTGACATCGAAGTTGAAATACTCTACCAACATCGCTCGCCGATCAATGATCTGGTTTGTGACTATTTCGGGAATATCATCCCAGGGCACTCCCTCGTTCTCCGGCTTGTTTGTAGCTCTTTCATGCTTCGTGCCAATACTAATCAGAGACTTTATATCAAGTGGTGGCTCAAATTTCATAGCTCCAAAGTTGCCGAAATCCGTAAGACCCAGTTGGTAAAAATATTCATTGCAGATCATGCCATAATCCACGAGATATAGTTTGACACCACCTTGGATGGCGACAAGGCGCCGCTTAGGATCTACCAGACCGACATAGGTATGCGAGGCAAAAACCTCGGTAAGCCCTTGGTGCATGGCGTCACGGACTGAGGCGCGCAGACGCTTCACAGTGGTGAGGCAGCAGGTTATGGGCGTTCTGGAACAGGTAAGATAGGTGACTATTGGAGGGGTAGAAGTTGAGGTGTTACTGATGGAGGGTGGAAGCATTGATGTAATCTTGCGAAGCTGAGGATCCGTCCGCACGAGGTTATTCTCATAGGGCTTCGTAGGGGTGGGAAGACCGAGCCTCTGCGTGGATTTGCCGTGACCTGGTTGTGGACTATCTCTTTGAGTCTTAGATAGGGTTGCCGAGGGTACTTTGGCACTGGGCAGGAGGGATTGGGTCGTGAACGTTCGGCTTGTGTCAACTTGGGAGAGCTTAGTGGTGATCTCTGCGCAGATACTCTCAATAATCTCGTCTTCGTTGAGAAAATTAACTTCGCGCTTTGTCGGGTGCACGTTTACGTCAACACGCTGAGGGTCGATGTCAAGGCTGAGGTAGATGAAAGGGTGACCCCCTTTTGGGAGGAAAGCCGAGTATGACTGCTCTACTGCCTTCTTGATCGCCGAGGATTCCACAGAGCGATGATTGATGAAGAGAAGTATACAAGTCTTCTTGACGCTGTAGTTGGCATTACTCGTCCATCCAGAGGCCTTGAAACCCCATTGTTCATTACTGACTTCGAAATCGATTAGCTCGTTGGCGACGGCAGCGCCATGAATCTGGCGAATACTGTCGACTGTGCTCGCATTGGAAGGCGTAGCAAGACTCGTCGAAGGTTCTCCGTACTTCTTGCAGGAAAAGGCCACACCGTTGCAGTGGACCGCATAACGACCTACAACGTCAAGTATTTTGGTATATTCATCGCTGGGTGACCGGAACGCCTTTTGACGAGACAAGACATTATAGAAGAGATCCTCAACCTATTGCCATATCAGTAGAAAGTCTTGGTGCTTTTTCAATGGAGGCTACCTTAATCTGAGTACCACCACGGCCAGCACAGGCCTTTGGCTCTGCACTTTGGCCAGGCTTCGCTGGTGCCAACTTACCGCCTGCGTAATGAGCACGCCAGGCACAGCTTGAGTCTGCAGTCTTTGTCGTGATCTCAAGATGGGCGATATGACTGATACTAGCCAGTGCTTCCCCTCTAAAGCCATAGGTACCAATGGAGCTCAAGTCTTCAAAGGTTTTAAGTTTCGACGTCGTGAACCTCTCGCATAGAATGGGCAGGTCATCTCTCTGGATGGAGTCAGCTCATGAACGCTTTCACATCAAACCAGTCTACGGCGACCCCACTGACGTTGATGCCGTGTCCATTGTCAGTAATCTGCAGCAGCTTCAAGCCCCCATCTTTCACCACAATCTCCAGGGAAGTAGAGCCAGCATCGACAGCGTTCTCGATCAACTCTTTGAGAGCATGTACAGGTGCGACTATAATTTCACCAGCAGCGATCTTGTTCACGACATCTTGATCGAGAGCCTAGACTAATCCATCAGCTCCATTCCATTGCCTCCCCCGTTGCTTCTCTACCTTGATTCTTTTCGGAGTTTGTGGGTTAGGCTGAGAATCTTCAGCTTTTCTCTTGGTACCACGAAAAGTCTCTTGGTCCAACTCCATAGCCTCTTGCATAACGCTTATCGGGATACTTATTCTTTACATGTGAGGTGACCCTGAGCAAGACACTATCTTGTAGTACCGGACCTGACGGAAATGTTTTCATACTGGCGTACCTACAAATGGGACATTCAAATACTCATGCTGAGTTCATGAAGAACAGTGGTATTTACAATGACCAAGTCTCACTTAAAACTCGCTTTCAGTATACTTTAGTGACAATTTAGAGCAGATGATAGCTTACGATCAATGTTTCGACTTTCGAGTAGCGACATCTTGTAAATATCGCGCTTATAGCGCGTCAAGAAACTGCGGAGTACGGCTCCTCATTTATGTCTGGCTTAAAGTAGTATTGGTGCTAGTTGGTCATTCTATGTCTGACTGCAGACTTTGGAATCCCTGCAGAGCTCCACAATGAACCCACTCGCTTCTGGGTAGAACAGTATGGCCCGCCGATGATGTGCTTGTGGCCCCATGCGAGCTTTGGGTAGCCAAATAGCAGATGTCTTGGCTGGGGAGCATCTTCGCGGGAGACGAAGAGCTTGGGAAAAAGGACGATGATCACAGACCTTTGAACGGAGGACCGTCCTCGTCATGGTCTGCTAGGAAGCCAGCTACAAAATGGAGGAGGAGGCCCATAATGTACAGCATTTGCGCCCTGCTCCTCGTTTACGTTTTCATCAAGAACATCCCAACGGACCTGGGTCCCAGTCCGCGATTTCCCCCCAGTGCGCCAGACCTCCAAGGGGGCAAGCTTCATACAGATTCAAAAGATCCACCGACAAAGAAGCCGAGACGCCCTGCCACCCCTTCTGAGGCGGAGGATCATTATCACGATGGACCTATAAAATTCTATATGCTGGCTTCATCGCTGCATGGGATTGCGCGCCTAGGTGGTCAACATGAGCTCAACAAGAACATCTTGTTCGCAGCATCAAATCTGAAGAGCGCTTCCGAGATTATACCAATGGCATGTGAGATGGCAAGATGGGGAAGAAATGACGTTCATTTTGCGGTCATGGGACGGGACGATATAGATATAGCTGAGATTAGGAAAATTAATGGGGTGGAGGAGGATTGTAAGATTCATTGGCATGGTATGGAACAAAACGCCACTAAGGGAATTTCTGCTAAGTCGCGGTCGCAGATGCTCGTCCAGACTATTCTCGATGGAGCTCGGACTTTCGTATGGAAGTCAGTGTAACTGCGAGCATGGAACATATCCATACATTTGTACACCCCCAAGTAATCATTATCGATGACCCGAGCAGGGAAGACATGTTCTTCGTCTCGGCACTAAGAAGTAAAGCTATGGACATTGGGAGGGGCATCATCGAACTTCCGCCAGACGCCCTGGAAACTATGATGTGGCTGACTCGTTTGGACAGTGGCTCTCTTGCAGGTATATGAAGCCTTCAGCGGTGTGTGTTAACTCGTCGCTAATCATGTCTAGCATGGACCGCGACTTACGTCGATATCCTCATTCAAGCGCCGCCAGAGTCATCCGGTTCTCTAGTGCGGCTTTTGAAATCCATCGAGAATGCCGACTACTTTGGCATGCGACGGCCGCATTTGACAATTGAGCTCCCGACGGACATTGATCCTCCAACGTGGAGATACCTGGAAACTCTTGTCTGGCCACCGTTGGATTGGTCCGGAGCACCGCATGCTTCGCAGGTCTCATTGCGGCACCGCATAAAGCGTCGGACTTCGACGGAACATGAAGCCTCTGCCCGTCTCGTGGAGTCATTCTACCCAGTGAGGACCGGAAACTCCCATGTCCTCTTACTGTCGCCGCAGCTAGAACTTTCACCTCTTTACTACCACTATGTCATCTATAATCTGCTGGAATATAAATACTCCGCCTACGGGGCTTCCACCACCGCTTTTCCTAACCTTATGGGATTTAGCCTTGAGCTGCCCCCATATCATCTGAACGATACTGAGCCGCTCGAACCTCCTCTACTAGGGAAAAATCCCCTGAGAGACAAAGGAAAAGCGCTAGCGGGAGAGCGTACACCTTTCCTGTGGCAAGCTCCCAACGCCAACGCAGCGCTCTATTTTGGGGATAAGTGGATGGAGTTCCACTCTTTTCTCTCCGCTCGTATAACGAAACCACCGACATCCCGCCGAAAGGTCTTTAGCGAAAAGCACCCCTCCTGGCTTGAATTTCTACTCGAACTCATTCGTGCCCGCGGGTACTCGATGCTTTACCCCAACTTTCCTGCCGACGGTGACGCCATCGCCACCGTCCACCACGAGCTCTACCAAGTCCCGGAAGAGTATGGGCAGACTTCGAAGAAGCTTGATCTGCCAGCCCCTGATCTTGATCCCTTGGAACCAATCACAGCGGGAAATGAGAAGCGACTGCGCTCACCTCCGCCAAATACCGAACATAGCCTCTTAGCATCCGACCTCATATCTCTGCTCGCCAACAGTGGCGATCTCCCAGAAGTCTCCAAACTCCCCCTGCTTTCGTATAATGGCATCGAGATCAGCAATGAGGTCTCCCACGAAGCTGCAACAGTCTTTGCGGCGACTTATCGCAGTGAAATTGGTACATGCAGAAATATCGAAGAGACAACGCCTCGAGCAGTCAACGGTGCGCTCGATCTATTCTGCCATCTAGATGACATGTACGATCCCTTGAGACCTAATCAGCATCAATCCTATAACGCTCCAACGGAGAAGGAGCCACACGATATGGATATAATCCCCGCAGAGCACCATGCCAATGCGAAGCAGGAGTCTTCAGCCCATCTGGCGAGACAAGGAGGACAGTCCCAACCCGTAATACCAACACCAATGGTGAACCCCATCAATTTACCTCAGCAAGATGCCAGCGCAGAAGTGCAGAATGAATTTCAATTACAGATGCAGCGGCAGGCGAAAGCTAAGCAGGCTGAGAGTGGCGCTGCTCCTGCTGGCCTCCTTGCTGAGATGAATGAAGAATTGATACCTCTGGAGGCTCCAGTTGCGCCACCAGCGACGGCAATGGGTTCGCCAGATCCACCTTCGCATCCAGTGCCAGAGGTACAAGCAGAGGCACAGACGCAAGAACCGGTGCAGGGTCATGACGGCTTTACGAAACAACCTCCGCCCAAAACCATTGGAGATGCGACAGCAGAAGCAGTGCAGGAGAAGGGCAGCGGGTTATGAAGGCTTTTTCCTCTTCTGTCAGATAGAATTATGGGAAAGGCAACAGGCTTGGGAATCTGTAGCATCAGCCAGTCTTAGAAGGCGACTTCGTTCTGCTACGGTTGCGGTGGTGTTCGACGTAGATACGCGTTCTATTTCTCCTGTAGCTATCAATAATAAAACTTTATGTTCATGCCAAGTCTCTAAATGTAGATGAACGGGATAATACAAGGTCGTGTGTTATGCTCGCTATGACACACGCTTCTATCTCTAAAGTATTACATACAGCGCTGCTGGAGCTGCTCAAACGGTGCGACACCACTTCATTCCGCTAGTGCCGGATTCTATCATATTGTTAGTTGGTGTTTCACCTCTTATCAAATGGAATTACACATACCTTTCTCAGAATCACAAGCCCCTCCAGGTTGCTCGCTAGACTCAAATACTGCTCATCCTCCAACTCCGCCCTCTCGCCGTACGCCAAAAGCACAGGCGTACTTTGAGTCTGCCACCCTGTAATCGTCTTCGGCCGGCCGGCTTGTCCGACGACATCCACGGCTTGCCCCACCCTCACATTGATTTGCAAAGGCTTCAAGTCCTCGTCGAGGGTGACGAGAAATCTTGGATGCATGGCTGTAACAATGAAGTACAAAAGATAGTGATACTCGGCGAGGATGAAGTCCTTGGCATCGATCATGGCCACTAGAACGGTGAGTAGACCAGCCGTAGCGACGCGAGAAAGGATCTGGCGGTCAGTGTGGAATGGGTTGATGGACATGGTGCCTTTGCCCATGTGCAAAAGACCTTGTGCTATTCGTACCATGAACAAGGTGTTCTGGTCCCGATGATAGTAGCTAGCCAATTGTCTGAGCAGCTGTGCTAACCGTGCATTGTTGGTGCCGGCGCCCAGGAGACCCATGGCAAAGATCGAATTGATTGCCACATCGTTGTCATTGTCGTGGCTAAATCTCGATAACGTATCGTAGACCTTCATCTGTGGATTGCTGGGGCTGATGAGACCCATGGCGAGTGGGACCGCTTTCCGGATGTTGGCTTCACCGTAATGCATCAAATGGCCAAACTGTCGGAGGACCATTTCCTGGCCCACATCTTCGCCCATCGATATCAAGGACAGACCTAGAACGGCATACGTCTGGATCAGCTCGTCGCCCTTCTTGTCCTCACTCTTCTCTTCAATGTGATCGTTGCAGAGGTGGAGCAATTCCTGCAACTTCAGGACCGTTCCTGTGCCAGCCCACGCGCAGACTTCTGCAAGGACAGCTGCTGGCTTTGCCATTGGGTGATCAATCGCTTTTAGCGTCTCCAAAATGACCTCAACTTCTTCTTGTCGCCCAAAGAAGAGTAGAGCAAGGCCCAGGGACATAAAGCGTGTCCATTTGTCTTTCAGTTGCTTCTGTCGATCTTCGTCTAGCAGTGTTGTGATTATAGCTTCGCTGACACGGTCGTTCGACGATCCGACAAAGATGAGACCGAGAGATAACGCAGCCATAGCTGACAGCTGCATATCCAGGGATGTGTCCTCTACGATGGGCAGTAGTAGCTCCAGGAGGTCTTCTTTATTAGTACCGGCACTAGACAAGCCAAGACCCATTATTGATGCCATACGCATTGGTGTACTCTTTGCCCCAATGTTCTCCTCGGTACTGAGCAAAGCCATTGCTGGTTCTGAGTCCATCCGAACGCCGGAATTGAGGATACCGATTGCTAACAGTGCACCAGCTTTGATCTGGTTGTCGTCCGCATAAGTGTACTTATCGATCTGATCGAGGCCGTTTTCAATATCCCACCGCAACAGCATACCCAATGATGCTGTTGTCGATATCATGCCATCTTCTTTGGTTTTCCATACCCAGCTCGTCTTCTCACCTTCAGCCGCACCCAGCATCATCTTGTCGTTCCCAAAGCCAGCGTTGGTGAATGCATTAACGAAGGCGCTGGCAAGGTTATGCCTAGCTGAGTCTACATTGGTAAGACCTGCCGTTCGGGTACTTTCCAAATGACTTTTGTAGATGTCTTCCGGCATTTTCGGATCTAAGATATTCAACTCTTTAGCTAATGACTTGAAGTGGTCAGATAGCTTTGCGTTGCTGAGGCAGTCGACAAGATCTTGGTCTTCTTCGGCTTCTGATGGCGGTTCGAGCCAGATCTGCTGCCGCGCGACCAGAAGTGCCATTTGCTTCTTCAGCGCCAGATCTTCTGTTGAATCGAAGTCTTGGTGGATGAGGTCGAGGTCGTTAAGTCGGATCGCAAGTACCATTGCTTGCGGGAGCTTGTTGTATTGTTTATATATGTCGTGGGCGGTTCGTAGAAATTGCTGATCTTCGGGATATGTGAGAAGGTTGACCATGGAAACCATGTAGAGGCAGACTCTTGGATACGTGTTATCGTCCAGATACTGTTGTATCTCCTGTATTCTCTCCAGCTCGCTCAAGATGTCCACCGCATCAGCTTCGGCATTGTGACTCAGGAAATAAGGCACAAGAACGTCTGACAGCTTGATTAGATCTTGCGCGTCTTCGTCATCCGTCATCCTCCGCTGGTAGTCCTGCCCTATTTCGAGTGCCAGATGTCGGACATATTCGTGACCCCATGCTCCTAGATCTTCTGAAGGTGCGAGCAGGCGATATTTTAGTGTGTCTAATTTCTCCTCGTCTCCTTGCGTCATCCCAAGCACTGATAAGACGTCGGCTAAAGCATCCTTCTCTTTGCCGGTAGGCCATCTTTCATAAGTCTTAGTGAGTTCTTCGTAATGCGGCCGGAGAAATTTCAGAGGCTTCGGTACTGCGGTCATGGAAGATGTCGAGGTTTTGATGAAATCTTTAATAGCGTCAATTGCGGGAATATAAAGACTTCTGTCTGATTCCTAGGCGTACATACTGGTGAGTAAGCTGCAAGAGATCAAGATGCCGCTTTGAAAGACATACATGTAAACGGGCTACCAGCATCTCCAGCTCATTCTTGAGATTTTGATCTTCCTCGTTTAATTCTTCTGCGGCGACGGTCAGTAAATGCCCAGCGCGATAGGTCCGAGATATTGTATGCCTTCCTGGGGCTCCTCCCCCTTCGTTCCGTTCACTATCGGCTTTCCATCCTTGTCCTTTTTGGCTTCATCCCCCTGCTTTGGGCTATCGTGAGGCTTATCCTCTGTGGCCTTGCCTTTTCCCTTCTCTGCTGCAGTGGGCGCTCCGTTCTCCTTGGTCATGGTCGTCGCCGGTCAATGAGGCTCGTGGAGAGCTTGCTTACTGAGGCTCGGGCAGGAGGGTGCCTGACGAGCTAAGTCTCCCAATACCTGCTAAGCGATCTACAGCTTTTCGAAGGATTGTGAATGGACGGTAGATGATATTGGTGTCGAGTGGAGCTTAGATGCGTATGAAATGCACCGAAGGCGCGTGCTCTAGAGGCAAGTTCACAAGCTTGCTACGGGCAGGACTCGATAGCCTAACCCTAACCCTACAACAGTCTATCAGTCAATGGCTATTGCGAAGAAATCCGAAAAATCCAACACTCTACAGCCCACTACTATACTCATCATGAAGCTCGACACAAAGGCTCTACGCTATCTCACGCCCGAGGACTGGCGGGTCCTCACCGCCGTAAGATCATCCATACCCTTACCTCTTCCATGAAGACTAACGGCTGACCAGACCCCCCTAGGTGGAAATGGGTAGCAAAAACCACGAAATAGTACCCACACCACTAATCGTCCAACTCTCCGGTCTGCGAGGAGGAAGTGGTGTTCACAAAAGCATCTCAATCCTCGCAAAAGCGAACCTGATAGCTCGAATGAAAAACGCAAAATGTACTCAATGCGCCCATCCCACCCTTCCCACTTTCCGTCTTTCATGCTAACACTCCGCTATCTAGATGACGGATACCGCCTCACCTACGGCGGTCTCGACTACCTCGCCCTCCACACCAACCTCAAGCGATCCATCCTCTACAGCACAGGCAATTGCATCGGCGTGGGCAAGGAATCCGACATCTACGTCTGCGCTTCCCCAAGCGGTACCCAACTCATCGTGAAAATCCACCGCCTCGGCCGCATCTCCTTCCGCAGCATAAAAAACAACCGCGACTACCTGAGACATCGAACGAGCGCGAGCTGGATGTACATGTCCCGCCTCTCCGCACTCAAAGAATTCAGCTTCATGAAGGTTCTACGGGAAAACGGATTCAGAGTGCCGGAGCCCGTGGCGCAGAGCAGACATACGGTGGTTATGGAGTTGGTGGATGCGTTTCCGCTGAGGCAGATTCAAAGCGTGCCTGATCCGGCGGGGTTGTATGCCGAGCTCATCAGCATTGTATTGAGGTTGGCGCGGTTCGGGCTGATCCATGGGGATTTCAACGAGTTCAATATATTGATACGGGAAGACGAGGCAAAGTCTCCTGAGCCGCCACGGTCAGAAACGCCTGCGATGGAAGCAAGGGCAGACGAGCCAATTCAAGAGCCTCGACCCCAAGATCCCCAGAGACAGGCTGTACCGAATCCGTCTATAAACCTTACGCCAGTAATCATCGACTTCCCCCAGATGGTATCCATTGACCATGTCAATGCAGAAATGTATTTCGATCGAGACATCAATTGCGTCAAGCGCTTCTTCGAGCGTCGTTTCAACTTTGTGAGTAGTGAGCCAGGACCGTTCTTTGCAGAGGCAAGAAAACTTGCTGGAGGCAAGGACAATAAGCGATTGGATGTCGAAGTTGAGGCATCGGGCTTCTCCAAGAAAATGGCGAAGGAGCTCGAAAAGTACATGCAAATTGTCGGTGTCGATGAAGATGGGCCTCCAGGTGGCGAGGGTCGCACTTCAGAAGATGAATCAGATAATTCCGAAGACTCCAACCACGAAGCCGACGACCCTGACGAGGATACTGAGAATGCAACTGAAGCCAACAAAATCTGCTAAATACTTCTGGGCCATACCCTTTGTGGCAAGCCTTTGTCAGTCCTTAGATGCGACAGGCGAGAAATGATTGAGAGGTCACAATGTATGATGTGCGTAGGTGTTCTAAAGCAAAGGAGCCAGTATATTGATACCATCTCTAATCTATGTATTGTAGAAGCTGAAGCAAGGAGAGCTCCGCCTATCAGAGTCAAAATGCTACCCGCCGAGTTCTTAGACTGCCTGCTTGTCCGAGTCATCCCAAAATGACGCCCCGAAGGATATGCCGCTGAAATGCGTCAAGCAAACCACCCATCATGAACCTGTTTTTCTTGAGACCGTCGAGCGTATATTGCGCGCTATGGTCGAAACATAGCAGAGAATGCTGGGATCGATGAACATGCTCCACCTGAATGCAGGGTGTAAGTCATTATTGTGTCGTAAAAATGATATTGACAAGAAAGACAGTATCAGGTCCGAGGCGAAGGCGAGCCTTTGACAAATTAGGAGGCAGAAAAAGGAAGTCATGTCCAAATTAGCTGTGGACGAACGAAGCCTATAGCTTGGACTTGGTCGGCGATAAGGCTACATCACCTGCATAGCTCTTGCGAGACTTGGATTTGGCTACCAATGTCTCCTCATCCGAGGCATTGGATGACTCGGCATCTGGCGTGCTATCCTCAAGCTTTTCAGCAGCTGCCTTCTTAGCTGCTGCAGTGGCACTGGGGCTCTCGATCTTGATGTGGGTAGCATGACGTGCTGGCGCTAGGGCAGCATTGACATCAGACTTCATGGTGGAGGTTGGGGGCAAATCATGGGTATAGTATCCGTTGTTAAGAACAGACTGTGGGTAGACAGTATACCTTATGAATGTCAGCATTTCTTCAGCATATGTGGACAGGCTAAATATCACTCACGGCGGGGAAATTGACGAAGCCTGCGACTGAGTACTCCATGGCATGGCAGAGCTTGGCACACGCGCTTGATTTGGACTATAGTAAGAAGTTGAAGCCGAAACAGGTGAATAGAATCGTCTCCACGGAGAATTTGGGCCATAGACGACTTCGTTGTACTCATTGGTCTTGAATTGCCGCTTCTCCGCCGTGAATGTCTTCAGCTTCTTTTGCTCCTCGGTGTCGGCATAGCGGAGCTGGAGCGTTGTGGCTATCTTGCCTTCGCCAATCGTCTTATTGTTGAAGGCATCGATGATCTGCTGGCAAATCTCAGGAGTACGGAATCTAGTCTTCGAGTCAGGAATGCTGATAGGATCCGTATGGTTTCCTGCCGTACCTGGCAAAGCCAACCCCACGGCTGATTCCGTTACCGTCTTTCAAGATCTTAGACGATGTAGGCTTATACTCTGGATATGTTTCCTTCGGGAAGACTTCCTGGATGAGAGCTTCTAATCCCTGGATGTTTGCAAGTCAGCATTGGAAGCTCCGAGAAGCCCAAGGATGATATGGACTTACCGCCTCGACCATGAGCCTAGGCAGGTTCGAAACGTAAAGATTCGTGTTGTTCTCGTCACTCAAGGCCTTGAGACGCTGGTTGTGCGATTCCTGATGAATCTGTGAGGACTGGCACCAGGCACATTCATAATGGATCGATACCTTTGCAAATTTTGCCTCATACCCCAGGAAGTAGAAGGCACGGATGCAATTCTCCGCGTCATCATAATTGTGGTACATGATGAAACCATACCTGCCAGCAGAATCAACAACGTCATGTGGATTTTGCATACAGGAGAACAGTCCTGGAAATTACAAACCCTTTGCAAGCATTGGTCGACATCTCAATGATAGCCTTCTGGCTGGCAATGGCTCCAAATCGTCTTCCGTAACCTTCGAGCATCGCATCGGTGGTGTTTGGCTGAAGACCACGGATATAGACGTTGGTCGTTCCGTTACGATTGTCCAGGATCTTGTCAAGGCTTCCACGGCCGCCGTCTTGTCCGCTATGGATAGCCGGAACTGGTGCTGGGATAGCTGGTGCTTGCTGGGTCAATGCCCAGAAATCTTTGACGACATATTCGCCATTTGGAGCCTTGGCGAACTGAAATTGGGTCTGCATAGGAGAAGGTGTTGTGTTCCAGGTACTCGGCGACTGACCCGAGATCATAACCGATTGCTGATAAGCATCGAGAGGTGTCTGGGGACTCTGCTCCTCATTCGAGGACCATGAGCTACGACGAGGGCCAATAAGCTCGGGAATCTGCTGTATGCCTTGAGGAGGCACCCAGGCATTGTTGCGGGGCGTATGTGGTCCATTCGAGATTCCTGCTTGAGCCATCCCTTGATAAGCTGCTTGCTGGTACTGTGAAGGCTGAGTGGTAGCCACATTGTAAGCATTGGGATGCGGATAATAGTTGCCCTGAACATTGTTGTTCGAGCCAGAGTACATGAATGTACCGTCCGGGAGCTGCATAAGCTGAAGACCGCCGGTCTGTGTGCCCATGATGTTGCTCACGTTGACGTCGTTCATAGGGGCAACGCCTGCCTTGGCTTGGCTCATCATGTGTGCATTGCGAAGGTTGATGTTGCCAAAGCTGTCTGCGAGGCCGTCGACTGCAGTGTTGTTATGCTCATGATGGATGTCCGAAGTCTGCATCTGATGGTACATCTGGCTTGGATGAACTGTTTGGCTCGGAAGCGTTGCTGACATGTTTCCGTAGAGATTGCCTATATGCAAAACGACGAATAAGCCCTGAACATCAGATAGACGAAAGCTGGAGACAGCCACGATGAGCGAGGCAATGCAATGTCACCAAGCAGAAGAGTACAATCCGTGATATACAGCACGAGACATGGGAATGATGATACGTCTATGGCTTGAAGAGGACAAAGATGACAAGAGCAGCCGATCAGCTCATGATAAGGCGTGTAATGCATGACGAGTTCAGATGAAAAGCGAGGAACAAAGCATTCTCTAAACGTACGAGACATGTTGTTCTGCATTGCTGGAATATTAGCTCTGACTTTGTATTCCTGCTCTTCTGAGGCCTACAATAAGGTTCCTTGTCAGCATGAACCGAGGCGTTGTCGAGTGCTGAACACTTACAGCAATGGCGTGGAGATGTTCCTGGTACAGTGGAGCAAATGGTGAACTAGGAGCTGTCAGAGAACCTTGTGAAGCAGGCAAAAGCTGTTGGAGTGAAGCAGAGAAGGTTAGATGATCTCACGGAGAAGGATGTTTGATGATGGCAGAGATGAGTAGCAAGCTCAATACGATGTGAGCAATTGGTACGTTGTATACAGAGAGGATGAGCAAGCAATTTGCCAATAATCTTGACTATGTGCAAGGAGCTGTAGCGGATGATGAGGGAGAAAGAGTTGAGAGGATGTGGAGATGTTGGGAGAACAAAAGAAAGGGAGTGAGAATGGGGTCGAAGTAAACATTTCCTAGCCAAGAAGTTCCCGTCATGGCAGTGACATTGCTCGAGGAAGGCCTAAGCAGTCACTCCTGCTTCAATTACTTCACCCCAGCTATTCTCTGATGTCTGAGATGAGAAAGAACTGTCCATGTTGTATCTCAATTCGTTGCTACGCTACCTGGCTGACCACTGTAATCGTCATTGGCGTCATTACGAGACGCTACCTCAAGAACAGATCGTTCAGAGAATTCAAACCCTCTGCATATGGTTCACAGATTTCATCCCCCAGCTCGAGCGAAATCTCTGCGACTTGCATGGGCCAGCATGCGTGCCTGATGTGTTCGGCCCCGGTATTGAGAGCATAGCTCTCTGAGCCAATATCCCTGAGCTCGTCGATTTTGCTCTGGGCATAAAGATCAAGCTAGCGAGACGCCTGCAGGGTTGAGCCTCACCTGCAAGACATCCCCCGAACTCAATCTTCCACGATGGACTTGTTAAATTTAGCTCATACGTTCACATTGTTGCAGACTGATCCGCCCAAAAGCCAGATTGTTCTCCGCTACAAGTCTCGGTTCCGTATTCACGAATTCACCATATCCCATCACAACTATGATCAAGCGGACAGCACATCTCGTATCAGTAACGCTTTTGTCAGTCTCCGTTCACCAACGACCAGGCCGATGAAGTTGCTGGAGAGCCATGTCCGACTATCCCTTGCGCCAAGGCCGATGGCTATAGCGCTGACGTTCCAATTACCTTTTCCTGTCGGTCTCAACGGTTTCCCCACACCAACTGGGGTCAAGCCCGGGGTGTAGGAGGGGACAGTGGCAGCGGAGGCTACGGAGTCGGCTCCTACACCGTCCAATGAGTATGGCGCTGCAACTGTACCCCAGGACATGGCCCTAGCTCTTTCGAAAGAAATTTCTGGCGACTCTTTTCACTTCAGTGCAGAGCTTCTCCCGTAATCCACGTCAATCCAGCTTACTGGGTTCATGATAGACTTTCATGCAACTGTTGTCGAATACTTCAGCCTTTGCTCCGAGCGGTGTGAACGCAGGAAAGGCAATGCTTTGTCCCTGTATATGATCAATCACATTGCGGCTTCATCAACGACCAGGTAGTCATACCTTTGATTTCCCTCCACAGTTGAAAAGGAGATCAGAGATGGTATGCAGGGTTTCTTGCATGATCTCCCTTGCTGCGGGAGGTGAATCGCCCTCCTGCATGCTCTGAGTCCACCAATCGACAGGCGTTCCACCAGCGCGTGAAGCTCGGCCAAATCGCGTCCGCAACCTCTATCTCGATCTTGGTCCTGAATACTCCATGTGTGGCTGTATCAGTTGTTGCAGTATGGATTGGACCCCTATCTTACAGATTTCCACGCGAACGTTGCTTCCATTGCTGTGTACCGCCAATCGAAGATATATTGTTAAAAAGATAAAAACACGCTATGCTAAGTTGTTTAAGACATCCACTTCTCAACAAGTATTGTTGAATCTATGAACATCCTAGACACCAAGAACAAATCCCGATCTATGCTTGCCATACAGTCATCGAAGGAATTCTCATATCATTGCCATAATTACTAGCCTTCGATGCCCACGACCAAACCTGCTCTTACGACCAGACATCCTCCTGGTACTGGTTGCTACTCCTCATGTTCTTCACAATCTCCTCTCCCTTCTCTGCACTCAATCCTCTCTGCTCGCTAATAATCTTGCTCAAAATGATGCTGACCTCTCGAGCCATATTTGATGCATCCCCACACACGTAGAAGTTGGCTTTCTCTTTCTCAAGCATTTCGTTGACGAGAGTGGCATTTTCTTGTAATCGATGCTGAACGTAGACCTTCTGTTTTTGGTCACGAGAGAATGCCGTGATGAGGGTAAAGCTGTCACCAAGAGCATTCTTGTAGTGCTGTGATACAGTCAGCCAGTGCAACAAGACGGATGAGGGTGTGACTTGCCTCCCACTCCCCCTTGTATAGGAAATCCTCTGAGGATCTCCTGCATCCGTAGAACAAGATCGTCTGCCCAACGTTCTCACCCGCTTCCTTCTGGGCGGCTCGTTCTTGAATGAAGCCGCGGAAGGGCGCAACGCCCGAACCTGGGCCAACCATGATGATTGGCTTCGAAGGGTCCGACGGAAGCTTGAAGTTTGAATGGCGAACGTGGATAGGGACGTGGATGCCGTCGTACTTGTTTCTTGGACCGGTGATTTCGTACGTTAAGCCGTGAGGATCGGGATGTGGGTCGCCGTGCTGTTTCTGCTTCAGAGCTAGAAGGTAGTTTGTCGTGACACCCTTGACGATGTTATCACTGCCGGGCACGCGAATCTCTTCCACCACTGCGGTGATGGATATCTTGTCTTTCTGGACGAGCGAAGAGGATGAGATGGAGTAATAACGTGGTTGGATCTTGTGGATGCCTTCGATAAGAATAGAGAAGGGAATGCTTGTCCATTTGGTGTTGCATTCTATCCGTTCGAGGACTTGTGCGATGTTGAGGTATTCGCTAGAGATCTTGTCTTGGAAATAATCCTTATCGCTGCCTAGCCTGGTCATCTCTGCTTTTGACCTGTCGTTCGGTGCAAACGAGGCCAATGATGCAACAAATTGACGAGAGACCGGACCACAGATTTCCATATGATAGCGAATGGCCGCATCGTACGTCGTTGGAGTAGGGAATGGCACTTTGGCGGTAGGATCGAGACCTTTGACGCTTATAACGCCATGACGCTTCTCTGAAAGACCGAGGATGTTGACGAAGCGGTCGACTTCTTTTCCAGCATTTGTAGGCCAGACAGCTATATGATCACCAGTCTGGTAACTAAGGTTTGAGCCTTTGATGTCAATTTCCATATGCAAGCAGTTCCTGTCCTTAACGGTGAATACCTCCCGTGATTCTGCAATCGGCGCGATGTATGGGTTGTGCGAGTTGTAAGGCCCTCTCTGAGCGCCTTCGAGGTGGTTCTTGTTCGGCTCGCCAAGATAGACCTCAGTAGCGTTTGCGTCCAGGTCCTCTCTTTCTGTGATGCTAAATACGGGTTCGTAGACAGCTTCTCGCTCCTCAAGACCCAGCTTCTCCGACAGTTCCGTCCACATTGGTTCCTTCCAGGCTAAGAAGTCCTCCTCCATTGTACCCGCCCCGTCATCTCCCTCTCCCGGGCTGCCGATCCGTGAAGCACCAAGCTTGATGAATGCATCGTTGACTCGGCGGACCATGGAGTTGTAGTGTTCGTACGTGTTATTTCCCAGTCCAAACGCGACAAATTTCAAATTCTCGAGCGGCTTCTCATCCACACCGCCCCCATTACTGAAAGACACATCCTGACCAGTAACAAACTCGTAGAAATCCACAGCATTGTCGGTTGGCTCACCTTCGCCGTATGTAGCAAGCACGAACATTGCCAGCTTATCATCGGGAAAGGTATCAAGGTTCTCGTAGTCGTAGTCTTCAAGATCGGCTGTCATCGTCTTCAGCCCATATCTTGAAGATCCTTCTTTTGATAGCCGCGAAGCATAATCCTCTGCAGTGCCGGTTTGCGATCCGTAAAAGACTACACAATTTTTCTCCGACTCATCCATCTTCTCCAAGATGTTCCTTGTCTTTCCTGACTTCGCCCCATTTGCTAACGAGAACGATCCTGCGTATGGATCTTTCACTATGCCCCAATATGTGCCCTTGGTAAAATATGCCACAGTACCGGCCACAAGGATTCCGAGGACAATGAGATCAAGTGTATCCAGTTGCGCCATCCTCAGTCTCTCTCTACAAATCTCCCAACAAGGTGTCACAATCGAGAGAGAGCAGAGCGGCGCTACCAGAAAAGCGGTATGTGGGAAGCTCTGGAAGACTGTCTTCAATGAACCCGACGACTTAGGCAATGTTCAACGGTGTTTATAGGGTATTGCCTGAGGGTTCGATAATATGAATCTAGCTACGGACTGATGAGTTTGCTGCGAATACAGAAGCTGAGTTACTAGTAGGAGATGCTGTTGAGAAGCGAAGATGAGACAAGTAAGTAATCACGAGAAGGAGAAGATTGAATTCTAGAAATCCATGCTTACAGTTGAAGGTGTCATACAAATGCTAGGGTTTCGGTAGATCTCGGAATAATGATCCTCCAGCCTACCTATTGCTATTCTCCTTTATTTTAGGCAATTTCCTTCGAAGGTATCTGATTAGACATAATTCTACTTCATTCACAAACGATCATTCAAGGAACGAGTCTCGAAGCATGGAGCTGGACTTCCAATCCGCCAACGATGATAGCGGTACGCCGCTGTAAAGAGGTGCCAATCGCCCCTGAGCGCTTATCGATATAAAATAGGTCCCAGATTGGATAAAGCAGAACTAAGTAACCGAGGCCGCCAAGGCTCCCATAGGATAAGTTCTTAGCGTAGAGCTAGGCAAAGAGCCCGAATCCCTGGTACCTATGCGTCCCTGGTACCTATTTTGCTATGATGCATGATCTACCCGATTGTTTCGTGTGAGAAGGGTCGGTAACGCTATCCAATCGATAAAGAGGTGATTGGCATCCCTTCTTCTACCATATCATACAATAAGCCGTCGTGGAAAGATAGATATAGCTACGGAGTACTTCGTAAACCACTGTTTTTCGTCCGCGCTGCGCCCTTCCTCGCAGCCAGTCCTACGTACCCGACGAAACTTCGACCAACTTCGACATGTTAAGGGATACCGAGGAATCAGACAGGGGCAAGCGGGATAAGTCGATGGAGGCATTATGACTGTGACTTTGCAAGCTGCAACATGTGTGAGTATCCAAAACTCTCGCCAGTCAAGGCGTCCCCAAGGGAGACCAAATGGTACTGAGGATCATTGCAGCTGGACCTCAAGCGATGAATGGGCGACATGCCCTAGTAACTAGCCAAAACCCTGCTGCCTCCTCTCATGCTGGCCCGAATCAGCAAGACGGTAATAGTACCGATCAGTCTCGAAGCCATGTTCGCGACCTCTCCGGGTCTCGTGGTCGAGGCCCGGCGCTCCCAAACATTGCCGTATCCAATATGCAGGCTCCGCAAGCTAATACTTCAATAACTCCGAGGTCCCAGTCGTCAGCTGGCGTAGGGCGCTCACCCGCAGGTCTCAATGGCACGCTCGAAAGAAGACCGTCCGCAACCCATAATCACTTTCGCCAGCCATCAAGGGCTCATAGCAACTATCCACAATCTCGCAACGCAATCTTCGTTGCTTCACCGGCGACCAGCCCCCTCAGTCCAGAGACCCCTGGCTCTGCGATCACCGATGGAAGCCTGCCCGATTTTTCCATCAATACGATGGTCCGTCGTCAAGCTTCAGTACGGTACCCAGGTGACTCGCCGATCTCTACAGTGAATGGGTCAACACAAGTCTCCTCGTCATCAGCGATAATGAATGTGGATCGTGAATCTGGAGATATAAATGAAGGGACATTGGCACAGAAGCGCGCCGAACGAACACAGAACGGGAAATCTCGAAATGGACACAGTCACCATCGCTCGCAGTCGAGACACCATCACGAGCAGAAGTCTGTCGGCGAATACGCCCTTCATCATCTTTTCAACAGGGTTAGTCACATCTTCTACCATCCACATGGATACTCTGACAGACCGACAGTTCGTTGTGCGGGCTGATCAGAAGATTGAAAACTGCGTAAATCCGGCTCCCGACATGGTGACCCTTGACAGGTTCTGCGGGGCGGGCGTCGATGTGGAGCTAGATCAGTTGATTTCAGCTCTCGCTCACATAAACAGGCAAAAGCCCAAGCCATTAGTTGATACCATGATGTTGTGGCGTAGGGCTAAAGGCGAAGAAGTCGTCAAGGCGAAGGAATTCCGTAATGTAGGCTTGACAGGTCTTATAGTTCGTCAACGCTGACCAATTATAGAATTCTTCATCAAATCCAACTCCCAAAGATATCAGTAGGCCTACCACAGAAGCCTCTTACAACTTGTACCCAGATGGTAGACAACATGGCAATGTCGGCGACATTCCATTGTATTCGCCGCCAACCTCTCTTGATGATTCAGTGCATCGAGCCGAGATGTGTTCTGCAGTCTCGATTTATCTCCTTTGCAGGGTATTGATTCAAGTTTATAACAAATCGGATGTGGCTGCCCTTAACCCTGAATTGGCCAAGAAGATTGAGGAGATCATATTCAGTCAATTGAGGAGTATGGAGCCAGAAAAGGATTTCCAGCCTTATCCCTTTCGATATGCCAATTGGAAGATCTACGGCCAGCTTCTTGGAGTCATGAGTAGTGCTAACTTCAAGACTGTCACCCAACGTTTCATCAATGAATTAGCATTCTATCAACAGGATTCAAATGTTAAGGGTGGCGCGACAAGCCTCATCGATGCTAAGGCTGAACTCTTGATCAATTCCATGCGACATATCCATATCCGGCCACTGCCAGACGGGTCCTGGAAGGAATCGTGTGATTTTCTCTTCAGGGTAGGAGAGTTCTTTGCCGACTCGCATGGAATACAGATCAAGCATGCCTATTGTCAGGTTCTCGAGGATTTGGTTATGCCGGTTGCGGCCAAATGGATACCAGCTGTCAATACACAAAAATGGAAAGACTTTCTGAATATGGTCAATTGCCGAGTAGCGCAAATGATAGTCAAGCCTAAACACTGGAAAGAAGCATATCGTCTCACTATTGTACTTCTCTGTGCATCACCGACGGAATATTTCGCCTCGCAATGGCATTCGCAAGCGACCTCTCTACAAGCCAAGCTGAAGGATCGAGCTCACTCGCGGGAAACTGCTCTACAGGCTATCTGTCGGCTAGTGTGGACGTATCTTTACCGTCTTAACGAACCGTCAGTTTCTGTAATACGAAAGCTCGAAGATGTAATGAAGGTAGTCCTCCCCTCGGGGAAGAAATCATACTTGTCAAATGATCCTTTGTTTTCTGAGCCCATAATCGAGCTCATCCGGATCATTGGCAGTGGTCATCGAGAATTCTGTTTCAGACACATCATTTTTCCACTGATAAATTCCGATCTATTTGCCCCAGGTAAGGATACAAAAGTTGAACAACTTGAACCTGAGAAGATCGTCATTGGAATCAGGGCCTTCTTGAAGATCATGGCGGATCAAGAGAACACGGAACAGGGCTTTCCACCGTTCCCACGCTTTAATGGAGGCGGCCTTGCCATGGATTCTCGTACAGTGCCTGGCGCACTATATACGTCCCAGCCCTTGGGGGGACCTACTTCATTACCCGAATTTGACAACAACCAGCTATCGCGGCCTGTAAATACGTCCAATTTCGACGCCATAGCAAAGGAATTCTACAACCGGTTTTGCGAGATCCTGGGCAGAATTACGCTCATTTGTGACAACGCAATTGGAGGACAAGCCGTACTAGATGAAAAGTTCGGTGGAGGCACCCCTAAAACACCACTAACTGCGAGTTTTCCTTTCAGTCGCGGGGACGAACATGCGGGATTAGTAGAGCATAGGCAGGGATTTTACGAGCTTTTCCACACAGCGGTGCAAGCGTTGCCACGATGCCTGTCACAGCACATTCAACTCAAACCCTTGATTAATCTTTTATGCACCGGCACCGCCCATGTGCAAAACAATATCGCTATTTCATCAGCGATTTCACTCAGGTCCATAGCGCGGCAGGGACTTGCGCAGCCCGTTACCATGGGCTTCGCAAGATTCATCTTCAGTTTTGATGCTCGTTATTCAACGATGTCGGATGACGGCCTCCTGGGTCCGGGGCATATTGAGAGTACTCTAAGGCTATACGTCGAATTGCTCCAAATCTGGATCGAGGAGATTACGAGGAAGAGCAGAGATGCTGCAATAGAGAAATATGGAGACAGCCCATCCGCACACCGTGGCCTTCAGCTAGATCTTACAAGCGTGGAAGTGCTCGTTGAAGAGGTCGAGTCTCATGGTGTATTTTTCCTTTGCTCACAATCTAAAGTGGTGAGGTCGTATGCCATTAAAGTCCTCAAGATTGTTACAGAATTTGACACAGCGCTTGGAAGGGTCAATCCACGAATCATCCAAATTCTGGAGGGAGACTCTCAGAGAGTCATGGACAGTAATGATGAGCAACTCACTGTCGCAGAGAGGAGTCGATTGCAAAAGGGGAAGCGGAGAAAAGCAGCAACAAGTACTCTGATCGAGCTTTGTGGAAGTGACGTGCCTCATGAGTCAACATTGTGGTCAAAATTGTTTCCTAGAATTGTTCGTCTGAGCTACGAGCTTTGCAATACTGCGGTCACACTAGGGCGCGAGATCGTATGTACACGCTTGCTACATATGCAAGAGAGCATCATTCGATTGTCTTCTGATGTGCGTGGGATGTCGCATTCTGGAGTAGACCACGGTACGCCGCACACCTTGGATCGCCATGGGACACAATCGTCGCAAATAATCATCGAGCAATGGAAACTTTATCTTGTTATGGCCTGCACTACAATGACGATTCCTGGTGCTCAGACGCAAAGCCAGCTTGATAAGACGCCGCACGCCCGCAAAATCTCCAGAGGTATTCAGCAGGGACTTGACAAGATCAGCTCTGCTCGGCAGCTTTTTGCATACATAATTCCCCTTCTGTCGGCGGCTCAGAGCTCTATTCGCGACGCCATCGTGATTGCTCTAGGCTCTATAAACATCAACCTTTATAGGACGCTTCTAGAGTCACTACAGTATGCAGTTACAACATGTAAAGAGGAAGCAAAGCAACGTATAGGTATCCAACATCAGCGTAATGGGAGTAATCCACGCAGGAACCCGAGTACAGACCGTCTCAGAGCAGAAGTCACCCATGTCTACAAATTGACTGCCCGCTTCTTGCATGAGTCAGTGGTCCTGCAGGATGATTGGATATTGAATAATCTATGCACCTACACAAAAGACCTCATGATCTTCTTGAATGATGCTAATATTCAGAATGACTGGGAATGCCAAAAGTTAAGGCTTCAGTATTGTGGACTGATGGAGGAACTCTTCGACAGCATCAACCGCGTATCCGATCCTTCTCGATACATATCATTTGACTCAAGGAGATCTGCTTTTGCCCTCATGGAAGATTGGTGTGGATACTCTCCACATCAAGCCAGGATAGATCAGCGAGAACAGAACTGGCAGTACGCCTTTGAGCAGCATCAGCAAGCCGGAGAAAGAACGAACTTTACGGTGGCAATGGAGATTGAGAAGAAAAACCTCAGAACAGCTGCCCTTAGCGCCATGGCCGCTTTATGTGTAAGGGTTGAATCGAATCGTTACTTTGACTTTGTACTCACACTCCTTTAGGCTGGGCCCATCAAGGTGAATATGGACCGCGCAGAGAGTCGGTCCTTCGATGTCCGCCGCATGCTCTCATGGATCAATCAGATCTTCGGGACTCCAAGTGACAGAAATCACGCCATTGGACGTCGGGCTCTTTACAACCTGATTACACATAATCGAGATTCCCCGTACTTACTAGAGTGCTCTATAGAGAGTTTGTATCTGGTAGATCCATCAAGGGCGTTGGAGAGTTACTTTGAAGTCGTGACCAGGGTCTTGACCGAGCAAGTGAACTATCCGTTAGCATTCTGGAGGGTACTGGCCGCAGTATTGTTTACCCTAGGCAATAAGAAGAGCGAAATCAGAACGAAGTCGGCGAAACTCGTGCGACTTCTCGAACAGCGTCAAAAAAGAAATTCAAAAATCCAGGATTTCGATATCAGCATATCGGACCAAACAACGGCGGTCTACAAGCTAGCACAATTCGAGATCTCAAAGCGGCTGGCGGCGCAGCATACCGAGCTCGCCTTCTTCGTCTTTTCCCAATTCTCATTCCACTTCAAAAAAATGCCTTCCGATAGCCAGCGTAACATGGTGGCAGCCATTCTCCCTTGGATTCAAGTGATAGAATTGCAAGTGGAGCCCAATGGGCGTCCAACTGCCCAGTCATATATGCTACTGGCAAATCTAATGGAGATCACGATCACAGTCAGTGGTGGACTGCATAACGAGATACAAGCACTTTGGCAAGCGCTTGCTACTGGACCACATGCAGGCAACGTGCAGCTCATCTTGGACTTCGTGATATCCCTGTGCCTGGACAGACGAGAGCAAAGTTTTGTGGCCTATGCTAAGCAAATCATTGTATACTTATCCAGCACAGTAGCCGGGCAGAAAGTGGTCGAGTTTCTGCTCTTGCAAATAACTTCAAGGAACATGGTACAGAAGCAGCAAGAACCTAAAGTCCTACCACCACCAGACAAGCTAGGTCTACCGTACGTAGCGGATCTTTCTCTAGCGTTGCCCATAGGCACCAAACAGGTCAGTAATGGATTACCCTTTCGTCGCCCGCTTGCTGAGATTTTGTAGCACGGATTTTCTTTAGGGCAGCTCTCTATGATCTTCTTAGTGGACCTGATGGTTTCGCCGATGAAGCTTAACAAAGAGAGCGTGCCGCTCCTTTTGCAGGTAGTGATCGTGCTTTGGGATCATTATACCTCGCTAGTGCAAGAGCAGTCTCGCGAAATGCTGGTCCACTTAATTCACGAGCTCGTAATCACTAAGATTGAGGACGACAGTACTACGCCCAATAAGTCAACGATTGAAAGCTTCGTTGAGTCTGTCAGACAGCATGAATCGCATGTGGTGTGGACGTACGATGAGTTGAATGGCAAGGAGGTACAGGATGACAGCAAAATCCCGGCGTCGGCGGATATTCAGGACGATAATCGAATTCCAGCATCGATGTCTTATGTAACCTCCCAAGTCATCGATCTCTTCTCTATTGCATACCCTCAGATCCAGGAACAGTGGGCTAAGATCTGTCTGAGCTGGGCTACGAGCTGCCCCGTTCGACACATCGCGTGTAGGTCTCTTCAGGTTTTCCGTTGCATACTAACGTCTCTGGACCGACCGATGCTGTCGGACATACTTGCTCGCCTCTCGAATACCATCGTTGATAAGGCACCGGAGGTACAGATATTCTCTCTCGAGATTTTGACGACATTGCGAGCTATCATTCAGGCTTTGGAAGTGAAAGATCTCTTGCAATATCCTCAGCTGTTTTGGACGACATGTGCCTGCCTGGACACGGTATATGAGCGCGAATTCATCGCAACCCTTCAAACGCTGGAAAAGTTACTCCAAAAGGTTGACTTGAGCAATCCTTCAGTAGTAACACTACTGGAAAAGGCCAAGCCAAAGGATTGGCATGGTTCCTTCGAAGGCATTGCGTCTCTTGTATACAAAGGGCTAAAGTCGGACGCTTCTCTGGAGATGACGCTCCATGTCCTCGATCAACTCGTGCGATTTCCCGATAACGATTTAGTCGGTACGCGAACTCGACTTCTGTTCGGGACTTTGGCGAATATACCTAGGTTTTTGCATTCTTTCGATGAACCAGAGCGACGGAACGAGTGCTACCGCTCGGCACAGATATTGGCGTCTGTCGCAGAGTCCCAGGATAACTCACAACTGTCGATGGTCCTCAATACCTTTGCGAAGCACAGATATACGTCAAGTAAGGAATTTCTGATCCAAATATTGTCATCACTGCGGCGGACCTTCTTCCCAATTTGGGAGCTCAAAACACTAATATTCCTGATCGGACTTCTCACCAATCGGCTCTCTTGGTATAAGCTGAGAACTCTGGAAGTCCTCCTCACGATAATACAAGATGTCGACACACGTAGGACTGAGATTGCAAGCCAAGGACCAGACCTCATTTCGCCACTGCTGCGATTACTCCAGACACAGTACTGCAATCAAGCCCTCGAGGTCATGGATCACATTATGATCATGTCAGAGACACCCATGAGTAAACAGCACATCAGAATGAGTTTTGTCGGACCCGGGCCACGTAGCACACGTCAAGCATATGATAAGACCCAAAGTCTGTATGGTATTCCAGAAGAGACCGGATGGTCCATACCTACGCCTGCCGTACACACTAATAATTGTAGAGCGAACATGCAAGCTGTGTATCTGGCCTGCCTTCAGGTAGGCTCGACGCAGCCTCCGGCTGCACCGACTCCAGAAATTAAGTTCCACGCCGACGATGAACATCATGGGTCATATTTCCCCACGGAACACGCCAATACCTTGAGATCTGAGCACAGCCTTGCGGATAGCGGTGTTGGGACCATGGAGGGAGGCATGGACGAGCTTCTCACCAAGCTCGACAGCCTCGATGATTTCTTCGACGGCACGCTTGATGAGGATGAAGATACGAACCGTTACTCGAACGTTACAATCACCCAGTACGATCATGATGCAGACCATAGCGGTGACATCTATGACCAACAGACTGCGCCCATACTGTATCAGTCTCTAAACCGAACGGCCTCAATCTCATCCCTGCACCACGATAATGGATATTACGATCGCTACCGTGATATCCGCAGGCCTTCAAACAACAGCATGACTCCCACAGCCTTCAACCCTCCACCCATCACAGCCTCGTATCCAAGCGCTCCACCAACCCGACCCAGCCTGCACTCCCGTTCCGTAACGTCACCTGCGAACAACATGATAAACAAGGCGGTCAACAGCGTCAGCGAATTCCAATCCGGAGACGAAGCCGACGAGACTTTTTCGGAAGATGAGCGCTCTACGGGCTACTTCGGCGACGGAGCGAGATCGCTAGGCAGTACCTCGCTACGGGGGGCGCAATCCAGCATCCGCAAGATGGCACCCGGACTGGAGGGCAAGGACTACCGACACCGAGGCCTGCTGAGGGCACAGAGCCGAAGCAGAAGTCAAGCGCCAGGTAGTCCCAGCGTGCCCAAGGTTCCGGACGCTTACCTGCAACAGCATCCGCTGCCGCCGGGCTTGAGACCCTCCGATACTTTCTAGGAAAAGCCGATGATCGACTTGGCTGAGTGTCCAAAAATACTACTACTACTCTCCTGCTGTTCAAGACATGTAGATCTATATCCTTCTCTTTGCAGTCCATGCATGACGGCCGGCCAGCACGTCCGGGGTGCATTGCATTGCATTGCATTGGCGTTTTTGTGGCTGGGATGAACCTTTCTTGGTCCCCCGGGGGGAGTTGCGTGGAGATGATACCACATAAAGCGTTTGATTTTTTGTGTGATTTGGCGAAGTTTGTGCATTAGCATAGAAAATGGGTTTACATTACTTTGTTATGTATATAAAGTTGCCTTGGCGACGATTCTTATGAAAGCTATGAGAAACATCTCAAGTAAGTCCCCTTGACTAATTCTTGTGTCCTTTTTCATGAACCGTGTGAATGCAGTCCGAAAGTGCCGTGGTCAAATATCCGTTGGATAATGTGGACATGATTTTGCCGATTACCAAGTACCGAATTCATGTGGACTAAAATTAGCCAAGAAATCCACCGGAGGAGATGACACACGGATGCACGAAGAAGACTACTTTTCTTTAAGTTAATAGGTCAGCTACACAACGCTGTAGGGAGTATAATGATAAAGAGCCACCCTGCACCGCGGCGCAAACACACCGAGCTCGCCTCGAAGCCCCACCTAGTCCCAGGCACCACTGTACAAGCCACAAATCGACACACTCTCTCTCACCCCCTCTCATTCCTCTTCCTCGCATCGTCCACACTCCGTTCCCAATCCACACCCCACAAGTAGAAACTCTCAATGACCGTCACGAGCCCCAACGCAATAGCCACGCCGGCCCACAAGCCTTCCAACCTCCATCCCAATCCGAACGCCGTGCCCATACTAGTCGGCATCGCAACCGCATAGTAGCAGAAAAGCTGCACGTAGCCACCCACCTCCTGTCTGCCCAATCCGCGCAGGATGCCATTGCAGCAAGCGGCGGAGGCGTCGAAGAGCTGGAAGGCGGCGACCAGGGGGAGGATTTTGGCGACGAGCCCGATGACGTCGGGGTCTGAGGTGAATAGTTGGGGGATGTAGCTGCGGAGGCTGGAGAGGAGGATGACGTTGAAGAGGCCGACGGCGGTGGCGGCGCAGCCGGCTACTTTTGCGGAGATCTTGGCTGGGTCTGCGAGGGTGGCGCCGATGAGGTTGGCGATTCGGGTCGAGGCGGCGATGGAGATGGGGAAGGGGATCTGGAAGGTGCAGGAGGCGATGGTTGAGAGTACGGACTTGAAGGGGAGTGCGGCGTTAGCGATCCATGTCCCAATGTAAGAATTTAAGCGGTAGGAAAAGCAGTTGCCCCCCTCGAGATATATCTTGTAACTCGAGGCCGCTACATGCCCTGGGAACGAAAGATTCTGCGATACGTACCTGAGCAGCGAGGTGGGATGTTCCGAAGTAGCTAGCTGCGAGGGTTAGGATCTCGAAGGCAAGACATTCGGCTTCGACCATCAACAGTCCGGGAAGGGCGAGACGGATCATAGGGAGCCAATTGTGGAGCGCTAAGACCGTCAACAGCAGTACAGATTGTTTCGACAACCCCAAGGGAAGCAATATGGAAGGTATACCTCTTTTAGTGAAACCAGGCCAGCAGTTACGGCCAGCTACGAATCGGACGTAAAGGATCAGGAGGATAGGGAGAAGGTTGTCCGTGATTGCAACTGCGATGGGAGCACCATTGAAACCCCAATTGAATTGCTGAAAATGTGGTTAGATGAAAATACTATGGAACACAAAGGAAGAGTCGACTATTGGAAGAGTTGGCAGTGGTTTTGATATAACGCTCATATTGTACCCACCAAGCAGATAAGCAAGGCAGATTTGCTAGACATCCCAAAGCATGCTTGGAAAGGAAGAGACCGTAGTGGATGGAGCGAAGAATTTGTTTACATACCCAGACAAAGAGCCAATTCATAAAGGCGTTGAGCGGAGCACAAATCAAAAGAACGTAGAGGGAAGCAGAGAAAATGCCCTGTGCCTGGAGGTACCGCTTGGTAGACTCGAACGTGGCATAGCCAGGAGCACCAATAAGTACAATCTTTAAGTACCGCCCGGCGAGTATAGCCACATCTTTCTCAGGCACGATCCTCATAAGAATCCTTTCAGCGCCAAGCCAGATGATTCCAATGGGTATAGTGATTGACCACAGGAAATACACCATCCTTTGGGTCTGAAGTCCTACCAGACTCTTCCTCCCAGATCCATAAGCTTGTGCACAGAGGGTATCCAGACTTGTGGCTAGACCTTGATAGACTGCATAACCTGTGATGTTTGCGGTCATGCTCGCCAGGCTCACGGCGCCTAGCTCGACCTTTCCAAGATGGCCCACGGTGAATATGCTAGCAACAGTCAGGGAATATTGAAGCAAGAAGGTGAGAACCAAAGGGCCCGAATATCGAGCTAGGACCTTGGCTTCACGCTGCCAGGTTGTCTGGATCCTTCCTTCCAGTACAGCTTCTTCCCATTTTTTGTCCAGCGTTTCAGGGTTATCCTGGCCCCCATATGGTAGACTTGGATCGCCCAACAATGGCGCCGTCTCCGAGTGAGAATCATGTTGATCTGTCGGGCCATCGAAGGTGCCTGCACCCGGATGCATCACTTTCCTAGTTCCACCTGGGATACCAAGGTTTGGCACGGACAGATGTCGAGACACTCGACGCCCAAGAGTATCAGGACCCTCTCCTATCTGAGGATGTTTCGGCGGAATGACGTTGTTGTCTCGTAGGAGGCTTCTCTCTTCTCTCCTGGCTTCGTGTCGCTCCTTTCTCGTGGGCGTTCGATGCGGTTCTCTCAGGCCTGTGCCAATGGTGGCTCTTGAGCCTGCTATCGTAAAGCTGGGTCTTCTGTACGACCCCACCATTGAAGGCCCATTATCGCTTAGCGTTTGATGCAGAGTCTCGTTTTCCGATTGGGAGTCATCTTCAGTCAGGTCGTCGTCAATGGGATTTTCAGGGTCGTTATCTGGCTCGTCCTCCATATCCTTAGCGATAGAAGCCTTGGCCAGAGGGGCGGACGACGAATAGAGAGAAGATCGGCTGCGCGTATACCATAATCGCCCTGGACGGATAGGTTTCTGGGAAGTCATAGTGGTGATACAGAAGGCCCTTCCAAAAAGGAGATAGGTTCAAGCCAATGGGAGAACTGTGCCAACAGGGGGTCAGACCTCAGACCGCCGTTCTTTCAAGAGTGCCGGAACATTAGACCAGCGTGGTCAACAGATAACCCCCCTAATGCACCGCACGCAGGCCAATTCGAACCTCCGATTTCAGGAGGGGAGGAGGAGGGGTATGAGCGTGCGTCGAAAAGCGTCCAACCCCCACTTCGCCTTCCAGATCCACGCCAAGGCCCTAAAAAAGAATTGGTTGTTCCTCAGTACTCCGTAGTTCTACCGCATCTCTGCCTCGCAACTTTGAAATAACTTTAGAGTCCAACCTTTGGTCGCAGATATGCCGGTCCGGAAGAGAAACGAGTATCTGGACGCGAGGGGCAGTGATGACGACGAGAGCATTGGCAGCGACTATGAAGCTGCCGCGGACAGTAGAACAGCCGGCTTGGTATCTCGCAGCTCGAAAAGGCAAAAATTGACGGCTCGCGAGCGAGCATCGGACGAGAGCGAAGCCGACTATGTTTCTGATGGTCCAGATAAGACGTCTAAGGAGGATGTTCTGGTCCTGTCTAAAGCGGATACGCCATTACCAGAGCACGCTCTGGCAAAGTCCTCGTCGACTCTTCTTCCCTCCACTCAAAGGAACAACCGCGTTCTTCCAAAATCAATCAGCAAGCACAAACCTGGTGTAGTCTACCTCTCGCGCATTCCCCCATTCATGCGCCCCTCCACCGTAAAAACTCTCCTCACAACTCATGGTCCCATCTCCAAAATCTTTCTCACCCCCGAACCACCAACCACCTATCTCCGCCGCAAGAAAGGCGGCGGCAACAAGAAACACAGCTTCATCGACGGCTGGGTGGAGTTTGAGCGGAAGAAACATGCCAAGCAGTGTGTCGATGCAATCAATGGGCAGACTGTGGGCGGGAAGAAGGGAGGCTGGTATAGAGACGATGTGTGGAATGCCAAATATTTGAGGGGGTTCGGATGGGAAGATCTGATGCAGGGTGTGAGGGCGGAGGAGAGGGAGAGGGAAGAGAGGGTTAGGGTAGGTACGAAGCGGGAGGGGAGGGAGAGGGGAGAATTCTTGAAGAACCTGGAGCGAAGTAAGGTGGAGGCGACGAGGAAGCAGAAGAGGCAGAAGAGAGAGGGTAATGGTCCGGTGGAGGGAAAAGATTCCAACATCGATAAAATACAAGAGATTACCGGTAACGGAGGCGGAGAAGGCAAGCGCAAAGGCTTTGAGAGGAGATTCAGGCAGAACGAAGTCAGAGGCAAAGGAGGCGCAGAAACAGAGCAGCTCAATGAGGTCCAGAGGGTATTGAGCAAGATCTTCTGAAGATCACAATATCAACATCAATATTCTTGGGCACCCCTCATATGATCCCAATATTCCTAGAAAGGATCCCCACCCCTACAACCTTAGCGGAAGCATTCTCATAGCCCCTCTTCACAATTTCTTGCGCACCATACCATGAATCTCCACTGGCATACTTCTTCCCAAGAACCGAATGACGATCTAATCGATCAACCCCACTGCAGCGTCCGCCCACCGATCCTCCCACAAGTATAGATCACGCTCCTAGGTTTCCATTTTGGCATCCGGAGCCATGTGACCGCTACAACTGCCATTCACCAAACCCGTTGGATACGAGCTTAACTGGGTTCGACTTGGATCATTATACTTATGATCGCGGTGATACAGGTGCAACTCCAGTGCTGATAGACCTATACCGGGGCCATACTCATGACCTGGTGGAAAAGATAGCCTCTTGGGGCTCTGAACAGGCTTTATCGGTGCTTCTGACTGGAGTCCCTAGGCCCATAGACCCGCGCATGAAGAATAATCACCAATCAATGGGTCTTAGTGGACACCGTTGACAGACCCATTTCCATTCCGCAAGGCATCCAGTTCTCCCATTATCGCCCTATACGATTCCTGTGCTTCTTTCTCTCTCTTCTTCACAAAGGCGACTTCATCCTGTAAACTCTCAAGTCGCCTCGGCAAAGCAGCCTGTTCCGCGATCTGTAGCGTTTGCAGGCAATCCAGTTTGATCCTCTCCTCTTCGAGCGCCTCGGAAGCCTCAACAATCTTCCCGCGTAGCATCTTCGCTCGCTTCTGATAGCCTCCGAGGTGAACAGCGAGTATCGATTCCAATTTGTTACCTTTCTCGGCGTCGTCCGTGATGGTTCTTTGAATGTTATCCAAGGCTTCGGTAATGATTTGTCGTTCGTCAAATTCGTCCTCTTCGTAGGCTGCTAGGCCGGGTAGGCCTGAAGCCGCATGCAAGCTCTCCCAAGACGCATCGAAGTCTTGCTGCATCCTCTCCTTCTCGCTTGACGGCGTTTCAACGGCTATCTCTAGTCTAGCTTGGTTCAATGCATTATCGTCGAAAACCTCTAAAGGTCTTGACGACCCTCGGACTTTGGCCCCAGGGAAAGAATACTTCAACGCATCATTCGCAATGAGTAGTGCAGTCTCCTTGGCTATCATGGCTTTGACCGGATCTGTTACTTCCGCAGCTACTTTCAGCAGAGCATCGATGTCGACGACTGAGGGACGCGGTAGATTCTTCTGCATAACTTGAGTTCGCCGCTTGAAGTCCACCCTCTCGGCGGCTTCACGTAACACCTCGTTTCGACGGTCACCCTCTGCCGCATCCTCGTCTAAGACGCCAAGCCCCCCATCGAGCTCCCGTTGCTCCTCCGGCAATTCGAGTTCGAAGTCTACCTCTTTCGGCTTTGGTAGCGCTGCAAAGCGAGACTTGAGTTTCGACCGCATTGCCTGCTCCTGTAGCTTGACTTCCCGAGGCGTGCTACCAACAATCTGCATGACGCCGGACTCATCTCGATTGATAGCAAAGTTGTCCCGAGGCGTTCGCATTGGAGTTGCACCAGGGCCAGCAGGTGTCCGCAATGGCGTTGCTCCTACACCATTCACACTGCCTTGACGCACCGGGGTCGCCATTGGATTGGGCGTAGATACCACATGCTTCCTAGGAGCAACCCCATCAAAACCTGTGGATCCACTACCTTCATGTAACGGCGTGTTCTCTCCACCCAGTAGCGACGACTGAGTCTCTGTCAACGCACGAATGTTGCGAATCTCGTTCGCTATGTGGTCTTCCTGAGGAGGCGCTCTTGGCGTACGAATTGGAGTACCGCCAACGATGCCGGTATAGTTTCCAATGAAACCTTTCGTAGCTTCATTATCACCCTCCCCAGCTAGTCGATGTGCTTGCTCGCCAACCATACCCATCTTCACAATGTCCTCGAGCTCAGCTTCGTCCACTTGCGGCGCCGGTAGATTCAGTGCTCTCCTCTTACTGCTTTGCTCCGCTTCTCGAATTTTTTGCATCTGACCAGCTTTTGCTGCTGCTGCAAATGCCGCCGAAGGGCCTGGCTTGTCCCCCTTCTGCTTCTTCCTCTGCATGTCATCATCCTGATCGCCTTTCCGCTTGTTCGCCAGCTGCTGTCTCCTCGGATCAAAGGCTTCCCGCTCCTTTTCGTTAGTTTCCTTCTCTTCCTGAGTATCGTAGAAGCCAGGCACAGCTTTCTTCTCGAATGGAATGTCGGCATTGTAGTCCATCTGGCCCTTCTTCCGATTGACTATTTTTATGTTGATACCAGCATTCTTCAGCTCTCGACGCTTTTGAAGTAACGCCAGTCTCCGGGATTCCTCTAGCTGGCGTTCTCGAGCTTTCCGCTTGGCTTTCTTTCCTTGAGTGTTGGCCAATCGTGCACGAGCTTCGCTGAGCATCTCTTTCTCGTCTTCGTCGAGATCGATAGTATCAGGTCGCGCGGGCTTGGACTCAGGATCTGGGTCTAACTCCCCAGGCCGTAGCCGTCTCACGTCGTCTGCACTGGGCGCTGCGGTCTCCCCTCCATCCGGGCCACCTAGTCCCAGCTCATCATTTTCTCTCGCCTCAGCCTCATCGAGTAGCTTCTGATACCTCTCCAAGCACTGCGTAGCGGTCCTGCCGACCATAGGCGCGATAGTCCTCCATTGCGTGGGCATCAACTTCGCCAGATGGAGGAGCTTCTCATCCTCTTCCTTCGACCATTCGATCTTCCGAATACTAGGATCTAGCCATTCCACCCATCGTGCTTTGCATTGCTTGGGCGTCTTGCGCGCGAGGAGCGAAGACACACGTGCCCACTGATTCAAGCCATACTTGGAGACAGAGGCCTTAAGGACCTCATCCTCGATATTGGTCCAGACACCACCCTTGACGACAGGCATCTTCGAGAACAGTTGGAGAAGTGGTATGTAGAGATGAGAGAAGTGTCTCAAAGCTCACTAAACCCTGAGGTCGGCCTCGTCGGCCAAGAAATCGCCGATCCGTCAGCCCTACAGAGCTCGACGTCACTCTTCGTGCTTCTTCACAACTTCTCATGGCGATGATCACAGTCCTCAAGGATCCCGATCATGTCGAGCAGGACTATACTCGCTTATAACAGCTTTTCTCGCACTGTGGTCAGTCACAGTAGATTCACGAACGGTCTGGCGCCAAGATTCTCCTCAACCAAATCCTCAAATTCAGAAAAGCCTACTCTTGAAGCTAAAGTACACAGTCTCAACAAGACCATGACAATACCGTTCTAATTACTCTAGAGCGAGAACACAGACAGTCTGAAATCTAAGATTGAGAAGGCCCTGAAGAAAAAGAACAAGACTCAGGCCGAATTGGATGAAGAGCTACGCCAAAAGCTTGATGGCATAGCTGGGGACGGCGGCGAAGCTGGCATGGAATTGGAGAACGGACAACCAGTTTCCATGAAACGAGGAGTGAAGAACAATATGTTTAGATATATCTGAGAATACGAAAGTGCGAAGTATCAGCAAAATTACATGATAAAAGCCTCTTGAAATCACAGGCCACACAAAATTCAAGATCCAGATATGTAGCTACTGTGGCTTTATAGGACCTAGCATCGCTATATAGGAAAGTCGTTCCAGCTTCTTAGCGACACAATGGCGACTGCGTCTCCTCCTCGATCAGCTATCCTCTGGCAAAACGCCACAAGGACCGTGACACTCCTTGATATCCCGCTCTCCATATCTATCGCACAAGGTACGCCTTCCTGTCCATGCACCCATCAGATATACTCATCCCCGGCTTTACAAACGCCATATCCGTCCACGGAACCGAAGACCGATAGAGCAAAAGCCAATGTACTCCGAACGAGACCCTATAATAGCAATGACGTTGATTTCCCTGCAACCCTCTTGTACGAAGCACATGGCCAAATCGCCAAAATTCGGGATCGTACATGGTGCATAGAGCGTCAGGTGTCGCCTTTTGTAGAGGACAGACGAGGCCAACAACCAGAACATGAGCAAGGGTGCTGCGAAAAAAATGAACGAAAATCAAGAGGCTCAGATCAACAATGTGCAAAAGCTCGTCCTCCCAAACTGGAGCTAAGCTATGAGCTAGACTTCACTGTGTCACAGAACAATGCTCAAGATTCCCTAGACTTATCATCTCTCATCAATCCTACAGACATGGGCATATGTCCAAATGTGAGGCAGGTCACCAATAGACTGATTAATAATCCTTGTCTCTACTCTCTATCGATGCGACACTTGCAGCCATCTAAAATAGCAGAACAAGTTTACATAATCCCTCCGAGCGCGAGTTTCTTCCTATCCAAGATTGATCATACCACAAGTCCTGCCATCAGTATGGCAGCTTTGACTATGTATCCTGACTCTAGTGCCACTGCAGGCCCTGGACAGTTCGACTTTGTTTCACTTGATCCCCCCTGGGAAAACCGGTCGGTCAAAAGATCAGCAAAGTACAGGACTATGCGAGAGCCGGAGCCCATGGAAGTGCTGCAGAGCATGATGATTCTGCACCTAGCTCCAAACGCGCTGGTAGCGTGTTGGATAACAAACAAGGCAAGAGTCCGTGCTGACGCGCTCGAGGCCTTCGAAGTCTGGAAAGTACAGCTTGTGGAAGAGTGGGCATGGCTAAAGACGACGGAGCATGGAGAACCAGTGACAAAGATCGATGGACTGTGGAGGAAACCTTACGAGATGCTATTGGTCGGTAGGATGTCGGAAGATCGACCTGACAAGGTTGTAGAAGATATCCAGCGAAGGGTCATTGTGGCAGTCCCGGACTTCCATTCCAGAAAACCAAATCTGAAAGCACTGGTTGAGCCAATGCTGCCACCACATTATCGTGCGTTAGAGGTCTTCGCAAGGAACTTGACAGCTGGATGGATGGCTTGGGGTGACCAAGTACTCGAGTATGCATGGGAAGGTTGTTACGTGTAATACCCTTCAAGTATCACACTTGAGTGTCAGGTAGTGATATCTTCTAGACTCTGGCTGAACCTCCTGTATAACTCCTCAATAGGGATCACTAGTTACTATTCAGAGCTTTCGATTAGCATGCGCAAGCAGACAGGATAGCATGGACTGCTTTTGAAGCGTGGATGAAGTTCTTTGAGCCTCTCTAGGCAGTTTGCATCATATCTCGTCCAAATAAAACATCGACTCCGAGAGGCTTGTCTCATTGCCATTTGCAGATTCTCGCGTATTCTGTCCGCCTGTATAGGATAACCGCAGGAACACATCGCATCAAGGACTATGATGGCGCCAGACAAGTTCGACTTCTTGATGAGAGGGTCACGTCGAATTGCGGCCTCCATGGGGAAAAGTGTCAGGAAAGCATCAAATATTCGGTGGAAAGCTTCCTCCGGAATCTTCGATGAAGACGACTGCAACTCATAGAGCCTTTCAATTAGATACTCTTCAGTGTAGCTAAGATGACCAATGACAATGCCATGGCGTATCATAGCCAGAGGATGAATTAAGACGTCTGCATTTGGAGACCGAAGCAATGTGTGATTGAACAATATCAGGAACGGAGTCGAGGGATGGTCGTGTGCATCTGTTCCAACAGTGTCGTTGGTCTGCTCCAAAGGCATGCTTCGCAGATATTGGACATGAGCCGACAAAGTAGTGAGCTCAAAAGTGAGTCCAGGGAGAGATTCTACGTCTTCGTTACCATTGATCTCAGTCTCGCAATATAGTGTGCGCCTTCCCAAGCTGCTCCGTTGATCTTGTCGTCAAGACCCTCATGGTCGATGTCTCCAGGATGGATGTCTGCCGCTAAGGATACTGGGCGACGATTGTAAAGCTTAGTGTGATTATAGTAGATGACCCACCGTATCAGGGAACTTTGTAGAACGCAAAGATCACGTGTGAGGCACTACCAGCTGTTCCGATAGAGAGCTTTGACCAATCTCCTGGTCCGGTAGAAGGCCTTCCTGACCCAAAGACAGCCTGCCTTCTTTCCGCTCATGCCTCATCAACATCTTGCCCCATAGATCCTCTAGATCTAGTTCATCTCGTTTCTCTTGCGTGAGCATTTGAATGACCACCTTAGTTCCTCCAGCCCCGCTCCCAAAGCCCACATAGCCCTCTCGTCCCGCAAAGGTCTCTACAGGACTCCTTCTGTCCTCGATAGAGCCGATGTTGACGCATATCCAGCCTGTGCGTATCCCGTCGTCTGCATTACCTGTCTCCGATGATCCAACATTACTCAACAAGCGGGCTCGACGCGCTTTTCTCCGAAGCTTTAGCTTCAATTCTCCCCTTCCTAGAAGCCCGTCTGCATAGGGAGATAACTTATGTGTCACCTTGAGCCATCTGCAGAACCTGTCTGCTGATACGTGCAAATGCTTTTCGCTTCGAGCGGTACCCAGTATCATCAGCAAATTTGCACCTAGTGCGGGTGGCGGGTCAAGATTCCGAAGGTCAAAGATGGTAAGATCGTCGAGGCCGAGATCGATCGAAATATGCTCGAGCATCGGCTTCAGTAGCGTAGGAGGGTCAGGAGGTAGCTCGGGGAGTCGCTGGCGCTCTAATAAGGAACTTGAGACTCGCTGGGGAGTCTCGACTTGGAGGTACCACGGCGTTGCAGAAGTTGATGTGTGGGTTTCTCCAAGGTCTACAGCAGGATCTTCGTGATTGGGGTCCTCTTCATAGGACGCCATGTCTTGCAGTTTCCTCTGTGCGACGAGATCTGATCTCCATAGTGGAGAGGAGACGAAACTTCGTCGATGTAGGGGGATTCTGGTACGAGGAGTCGTATATCGGCGGAACGGTGCAGGACGGACAGAGAGGCCTGAGGGCGAGGCAAGAGCTCTCCAGATAAGCCGACAATCGCTGCAGCTAACAGGTGGGGCTAAAGTTTTCCTCAAGATCATCCTGTATTGGGCTCCCTCTCACAACAGCTAAGACCCAGACGTATTGCTCGTATCAGTCCAAGTCGAGTCTGGGAAAGACTTTGAACTTTCACGCGTGTACGATATCTGAATATGTCGGCTAATCATGATGGCCAAGCCCCTTCAGGTTAGCCATATTGACTAGGATACCGAACGGGATTAGTTCCAACGACTAGCCTGCTTGCAAATGACTGACGCAAGTACGCAATTGTGTACTTTAATATCATTACTTTTGCCGCCTACGATTCACTATTGCAGACTTGTGAGCAGTCGACATCAAAGTCCCCGAACATGTCTATGGATATTGATGCGCCTGTGGCTTTACCTTCAAGATCATTCATACTGCAAGATAGCGCAACGTAGGTATTCCCCCAAACTACCGAACGAGCCCTCGCAGGCTGACTTGTCAGTATACTCTGTTGTAATTGTGGAGCGCCGATAGACGGGACTGCTGCAGCTGGTGCACTTTGTTATGATTGCGTGAAGCTTACAGTGGACATCTCTGAAGGCATACCAAGAGAGGCAACATTACACATTTGCAGAGATTGTGAAAGATGGCTGCAGCCGCCAGCCCACTGGATCACCGCGTCACCTGAATCGAGAGAATTACTGGCATTGTGTTTGCGAAAATTGCCGAAGCTATCAAAAGTCAGGATTATAGACGCTAGTTTTATCTGGACAGAACCACATTCACGGAGGGTAAAGGTCAAGATCACTATTCAACAAGAGGCTTTCGAGGGGACGATACTACAGCAAACTTTCGAAGTTGAATATGTGGTGGCATACCATCAATGCCCTGACTGTGCGAAGTCATTCACCGCGAATACATGGCGAGCCGTCGTCCAGCTGCGGCAGAAGGTTCCACATAAGCGGACTTTCTTATATCTCGAACAGTTGATCCTGAAACATTCTGCCCATAAAGACACCATCAATATCAAAGAAGCGAAGGATGGCCTCGATTTCTTTTATGCGCAAAGGAACCATGCCGAAAAGTTCGTCGACTTTCTCAGCTCCGTCGCCCCTGTCCGAAGCAAGAAATCCCAGGAGCTCATCTCCATGGACATTCACACCTCGACCAAATCCTACAAATTTTCCTTTTCCGTTGAACTAGTTCCGATATGTAAAGACGACCTAGTGGCCCTACCCCTCAAGCTGGCAAAGCAGATTGGTAATATCGCTCCCCTCACCATATGCTACCGCGTCTGCACATCAATCAATCTTCTAGATCCGCAGACCCTTCAAACAGCTGATGTCTCAACCCCTATTTATTGGCGTTCGCCTTTCACTTCACTAGCAGACGTACAAGAATTAGTGGAATTCACCGTTATGGATATTGAGCCTGTAGGTCCGCAGAAGGGCCGCTTCTTACTCGCCGAAGCCACAGTGGCACGGTCTTCAGACCTTGGGTTAAATGACATTACATATTTCACTCGGACGCACCTGGGCTCAGTCCTACACCCTGGAGACCAGGTCATGGGTTATCACATCACAGGCACCAACTTCAACAACCCGAATTTCGAAGCCCTCGAGGAGAGCAACTCCTATTCGTCCAGCATTCCCGATGTCATGCTAGTCAAGAAATTTTATGCTCGCAAGAAGAAGAGCAAGGCACGCAACTGGCGTCTTAAGCGCATGAACAAAGACGAGGGTGAGATGCTACCTAGGAAACAGGACCAGGAGAAGATGGAGCGAGATTACGAAATGTTCCTGCGGGACGTGGAAGAAGATACTGAATTGCGGAGTACGCTGGCCGTGTACAAGGCACAGCAAGAGAAAAGGATGAAGGACAGGATGGAGGGTGTGGAGACAGCTAGCGTTGTGGAGACTGAAGGGACGGAGGATGGTGAAGGGGTGCCGAAGATCGATATGGACGAGTTGCTGGAAGATTTCGATGAGCTTGATGTTGCAGACGAGGAGTGAAATCATGTAATTCGCTCATGAGCCAGCAGCCTGGCTTATTAGACTCATTGCATGAAGGACTTGAAGTATTCCCAGGCTGCGCATCAATATGGGTGATATTAACAACAGACTTCTGTGGGGTCTGTAGGTCCCTTAAGTTTTGTCTTTATCTGCGTTTGGTTGCGTTTACTATCTGATTCCGAAACAAAGAGATACTGCAAGTTACTTTCGCTCCCTGTGTATCCAGATGGTTTGCGTATTTTTATGGCTCCATTGTACCCACCTCAACACCAGATTGGTTTCTGGGGATAACGTCACTTGCAGAACATAAGCCAACGATGTAAAAGCTATGATCGAAGCAGTGTGGTGTCATTGCACGAAGTTCTATATGCATACCTGTGGAATAAATGGACAGTTATTTCTGACCGATCGTCATATCAAGACTCCACACATCCCCTATATACATCTCTACTCTTCCATCTTCCTACAACGATCGCACATATCATCCATATCCTCATAAATAATGATTCGATTGTGCGCCAACTTGCTATTGTTCAGATACGGCATCCCAGTAAACACCTCGCAAAGCCCCGTGCAAACATCATCGACCATTTCCTGCGGCTCAAACGCGGGCCCTTGCCCACTTCCAGGACCAAGGGCCCGCTCTTGCTTGTTGAACGTCATCCAGTCCTCCGTGTCCGAGTACGCGCTCTTGTACGGGATGTAGCAGAATTTGTCGTGGTGGGAGACATGACCATCTCTTTCCCAGGACCTGCATACTTTGTCTGCCCAGTCTGGATTGTCTGATTCTCCTTCGGCAACGGTCCTTGGACTCAGGCAGGTGAATTTATCGTCGGCTGAGGCTTCGCAGAGATGATTGAGGATGAAGGTTGTGTTTAGGTGCAGGTTGTAGTATTCGAATTGGAAGTAGTGAGCTTCTTCCTTGCGGTTGGAGACGTGGTTTGGGAGGGCGCAGTAGCAGAATGTGCTGGTGAGGAAGTCGCTTTGACGTGGGGGTTGGCCGTCCAAGTAGCCTGGTACTTTTCCTATGGCGACCTCTTCTGGGCTTGCGGCATAGGTGACAGTGATGAGAATAGCCGCGAGGCCCAGGTGCAGAGTTTTTAGAGGAAACATAGTTAGGTGTTATATATAAAAGAGTATCCCTGAATGGGAGACCTGATGGTAAGAATGGAATGGTGGGACAACAAGGGACTCGAGATGGATGTGCACGAATAGCAGCTTCACCGAAAGAAATGTCCTCACTGATAGATGTAAAGAGGTATTACCTTTGGTGGCCTTGGCAGTTCACGTGGTGGCGTATCTCTGGGTAGAATAATATATATTGAAATCGAATTCAAAGTTCTTCCGGTAGCGGACGCATACTTGGAGACCCGCTGTTGACCTGTAGACATTGTAAATCAAAGACTTGATCATTGTCACAGTTTCGACGCACTATTATAGAGTCAACTTCATTGTTGCTATTGCTTGGAGGCTTGAAGATTTCACTCAACCCTATACCACAGACGCGTGCCATTTGAAGCGAGGGACTTATTGCAACGTTGAATTCATACGGGACGACTTATACAGCACAGGTAATATTGAGAACGCAATGGACTGGTCCTGAAATCGTGCCTTGTTACGTTGCCGGTATTCAAAGTATCGCTTTTTAAAATCCGCGAGACATTGGGTTCATTATCGAATGTCTGGCCACGGCAGATCCTTTATACGACAGCTTGAGAGAAATTACAAAGACATGATCGCAAAAATCAGGAAACTGTGAGATCAATACAAGGGGCGATGCAATCAAGGATTGTCCGAAGATTGCAGAGTCAAAAAGGGGCTCTAAGATATTTGCAGAAGAGGATCTCGTGAGCATCTTCGACAGCACAAAGCCAGCAGCAAAAGATGGTATCAGAGGTGATGCATCTTTTTACTGTTCCTTCTCAAAACAAGACGTAATAGACGAGATGATTATTGACCCACGAAAGTGCGTATCTTCCAGACATCACCCGGAGAGGCAGCTCACCGTGTCATCTATGTTTACGCTCGGTGTAGCGGCTTTCGTCCTGTGAGAAGCAGTCCTGGATCGATCGATTTCAATTTTGTGGACAGAGAGACGAGCTGTGACAAACGACAAACACGCACCTGCAGGCTGCAGGGAGATCGTCTCTTGATTCTGGTCGTCCGACGGTGACTATAGGGTCGGTATTCGATGTCGATCTGGGGAATCCTGAGCCATGGTCCTTGTCTCAACGTAAGGGATTGATACGATAGTTCTAACTCTTGCTGTACAATCTTCTCAACGAAGATGGATGAAGACCTGTTAGGAGGAGCTTTGAGAATCTCGTAATCTCCTGAGTCCATACTTCATGCGACATATGATGATATGACCGACGCGTAATCTCTTTAGGTAGATATCACAGTACTCTTGTAGCATAGAGATATGCGAGCCGCTGGTGTAAACACTATGCATATGGTCAAGAATTATGTGTACATAATTCCATCTCCGCGCCAAGGTCTGACACATTGCCGAGTCACGCGACGTTTCCAATATGTCGTCCGGCAACTTTCCAACCAGTCGGCTATTAGCTCTACAGCGATTGTTGAGCTCTACCTGACCGTTTGGATGACCTCATTCAGGACTTCCAGGTGAAGGGTATGAGCCAGGCCGATGGCCATGCCGCTGCTCCAACACACACTGCAGAACCACCCAAGATGGACTTGCCTCAGGGCGGACAGAGTTTACAAGATGAGCCACGAAGTGTACGGCCTACGGATCGAGGGACGGTAGCATCGAAGGGGGCTGGGAGCCAAAGACATCAGGACAAGCAGAACATAAACTATGCTTTGAGGACTGGCCTGGCTGGCGGATTGGCAGGGTGTGCCGTATGGGTCCAAGCCCATGCTATGTCCTATACTAAAAACTACAGGCAAAAACGGTAGTCGGTCCTCTCGACCGAGTCAAAATCCTTTTCCAGGCCTCCAATCCACAATTCGCGAAGTATACAGGCCACTGGTTCGGAGTCGTAACTGCTATGCGTGACATCAACCACCAGGATGGCCTGCGAGGCCTCTTTCGTGGTCACTCTGCGACCCTGCTCCGAATATTTCCTTACGCCGCAATCAAGTTCGTGGCATATGAACAAATTCGCTATCTGCTCATTAGATCGCCCGTCCAGGAAACGCCCATTCGTCGTCTACTATCCGGCTCCCTTGCGGGCATCACCTCTGTCTTCTTCACCTACCCGCTCGAAGTTATACGGGTTCGTCTGGCTTTTGAGACCAAAGGAGATTCGCATAGTTCTCTCTCTAGTATCTGCCGCCAGATATTGTACGAGAATCCTCCTGACGTCTCCTCAAAATCGACTCGGTCAACGGCAGCTCCAGCTGCTGTTGTTGCAGCCGCTACCCCTAAGGCTGGCCTCATGAACTTTTACCGTGGCTTTTCGCCTACACTTGCAGGCATGTTACCCTACGCCGGGATGTCCTTTTTGACCCACGACACGGTCACCGACTGGCTGAGTCTTCCCTGGATGACGCCTTACACTACCACTGTGTCCTTCCGAGGTCCCGATGCACCTCCCGTACTGACAGCTTGGGCTCAACTGTTTGCAGGTGGCATGGCGGGTTTGGTATCCCAGACAGCGTCATACCCGCTTGAAGTCATTAGGAGGAGGATGCAGGTCGGGGGGGCAATAGGCGATAGGCATCGGTTAGGTATGGCCGAGACTGCGCGTAGGATCTTTGGGGAATCAGGATGGAGGGGCTTTTGGGTGGGGCTGACCATTGGATACGTCAAAGTTGTACCAATGGTTGCGGTCAGCTTTTACGTCTATGAACGAATGAAAATCGTGTTGGGAGTATAATTGACGACAAGTGGACGCGAGATACCCAATGCATTGGCGTCAGATAAACTTTTTGGAACACTACGGACTCGGGCTGGGAGCATTAGGAAGCTGTACGCAGATGGCTCCTTCGCTGGACGAATCATGAGTCGGTCTAGCTTGGAGGTGCCTCTGAATAGCTGGCTTTCTTCACGTCGTTCGCTTATGAGGGAGTGTCCCATATACCGACTGTGGCTCGTCGACCCGGGCTAGCTACTCGGTATACTGGTGAAGGTTACGACGCAGTGAGACGTACGTAGCAGCTAGAATCAGCTTTACATACTCCTTCTCCATCAGCGTCATGGCCTTCACCGCTCCTTCATATGAAGATAGATTCGTGCGGTCCCTTGCAGCACTTGTTATCACGTACCATGTGCAGCATGATTTGTTTGCTGAAGCAAACTGTATATTATGTAACCTTAATTGTTTGCTAGAAATGGTGATACTAAACCAGATGTAGAGGCGGAGCGGGTCATCACATCTATACTCGTGTCAGACTCTATGCGACAAGCCGGTGTCAGAGTCCAGTTCATGATGTTGTGACGCCATAGAAAGCCATGTCTAATAATATCTATAGTGATCAGTTGGTCTTGGTGTACGAATGTATCACGTTCTGGAGATACACACGGTAATACACCGCGGATAGGTCCTGTGGTAACCAACCACAATCTCTTCTCTCGACAAGAGGTAGTTTGACATATGATTCGCTCACATAGCAACTGGAAGTCCTGGAAGCAATCAAAGATGGCGGCAGATTACATACAGGATTGTCTTTCCTGCTTCCTTACATACTGTACTTGAACGCCTGTGACCAATACTCGAATGATATCAGGAACGTTGCAAAACAAATCTCTTTCCTGTCCTTTGCTGCTCTCTCGACGGACCATAAATCGAGACAGCTGCTATTCATTACATCAAGGAGGCAAGAATGGAGACACCGTCTGCTGCCGAGCTAGTCCAACGATTTGAAGCATACAAACTTCTCAACCAAGGTCTGACAGAGACCCTGAGCATTGACGAGTACTTCAACTAATAAAATGTCACATAGACCAGGGCGGTCGCCGTGTGACTCTTCTCGGCAAGATTGATGGCCTCCAGACTTTGCTCACTGCCGAACGGGCAGCGTTCCCAAGCGACTTCGACAAAGTGAAATCCATCCATGACGATATCGTAAATATCCAAAACTTGGGCAGCAATGACATATACCGCTGGTATCTTGCCTCTTCGAGTATCACAGATGCAACTCCTCCCGACCTCAAACTCAACCTGATCCACCCTTGCACCGAGAAGCACATCAAAAAATATTCTCCACAAGCTGTTCGTATGGTGACAGAGACGCCGGGGATCTACAAGCAACATGTACGACCATATATGCAGAGGATGAGGGACGAGGGACGCCTCAATTGGGTCTTCAACATCATCGAAGGCCGTGCCGAGCAAGAGGATGTCTTGTTGCGAGATGCCGGTCCTCCTAATGCCGATGAAGGATTTCTCCTCACACCAGATCTCAATTGGGACAAGAAGACCTTGACAAGCCTTCACTTGCTCGCTCTGGTGGAGAGGCGGGACCTCTGGAGCCTGCGGGACCTGAAGCGAGGCCTTGTGGAGTGGCTAAAGCACATGCGAGAGAAGATCTTAGATGCTACGGTGAAACTCTACACAGGCCTAGAGAAGGATATGTTGAAGCTTTACATCCACTGTATGTAGTGCCCATCACTCCCTGTCCAAAATCCCAAGCTTATTATAGACAGATCAACCGACTTACTACCACTTCCATATCCACGTGGTGCATGTCATGTGTGAAGCCACCGGCACCCAATCGGTGGGTAAAGCTTTCGGGCTCGAAAACCTCATCTCGCAACTCGAGACCATGTCCGGTGGTCTTCAGGCGAGCATGGCAGACGTAAGTCTGACCTACTACCTCGGAGATGCCAGCGACATCTGGAACGAGATCTTTCTGCCTCTCAAAGAGGGCAGAAAGTGAGTAGCAAAGTTGACCACGCAACGAGCGGGAACATCCCAGATCTTGGGTTTGTTTTGTGACATCAACCTATGCTGGCCATTTCAGCAACGTCTCAACAGACGCTCCAATGAACCTTAATGCCATAATGGCATTGTGAGGAAAATCCCTAGTCTCTTCGACCCTTCCCTGGAAGTTGGAAAATTACGGTGAAGAGGACTACGTGAGTGAGTACCTCTCAAGACCGTTCGCGGGCTGCCAACACGAGGCTGCCAATCGTCTCTCACGCCGCTATCATACTCCTGATAGTATTCAAATCAAGTCTCATTGAGCTGTATTACCCAGTACAAACTCTATCATTCTCAAATCCGATTCCCTTGTTCTTTCTCTTCTTCCTCCATCCCACGATAGGGAATCAATAATTCTACATGAACAACTTTCACTGCCATATGCATCATTCCTACCAGGATTCGAAAATCCCAAATAGTCTCTCAAAGGCAAGTTCCAAGTCACAATAACGCAGCAAAATTTCGTCTCACTAAAGGAGCCTGATTGAGCTAAAGAAGCCATTCGATGTCTGCCTACCTACACAAACGCCCCCTAGCCTACAAAGCCAGCACTCCCCCTCCTTCTCAGCAACATTTACCCCTTCCACCCCCCTACCCTCTCATCCCCACCCACCCCAATCTCCACCCCCCCTTCAGCTCCCAACCCTATATCCCCCCTTTCCCTCCCACCCCTTGTCGTTCCCTCTCCAGCATCGCCCACGCCTCATACCGTTCCCTCACCACCGGCACCTCCACCCCCCAACTCTTACTCGCAATACCCGACACAGCCTGCTCATCCACCCCCTCAAACATCCGCCTGATCCTCCCCGTATACGCCGATCGATACAGGATAAACGCCACCGCGAAACGTTTGGGTCGATGGTCCTTGGCTGCTTCCTGTAACCTGGTTTCTGAGGATCGATTCACCCAGACGCCCATGTCTTGGAGCGGGACGTCGTGCATGTCTTTTGTTAGGACGCTTAGTGGGATTTCGTCTGTGATGGGTTTGGGTTTCTGGGCGGTTTCGGGGCTGATGAGTGTTGTGGCCCGGTTTCGGGTTTTGATCTGGTTCTGTCGTAGAAGGTTGAGGGGTGCGGATGAGGATGCTAGGGGTGTTGGGTTTATGGTCGTTGAGGATCTGGATCTTAAAGGTAGTGTAGCGACGGAGTTCTCGGTTGCATCTGGTGCCAGTTGACTGAGCGGTACGCTCGCTGTGTCTGAGGATCTAATGGTCGGTATGTCTACCCAACTAGGCTGTTCCGTCGTATCTTCCGCTTGGCTAATCTCTTCAGATAGGAGCGCGGAGGAGCGAGTAGGACTGCTTGAAGGTGTGGGTTGTTCCCCTTCTAGAAGGAGTTCACTTGGGTCGTCTGCATCGAGATTCAATACCTCCTTAATCTCATCACTCTCGTCATCGTAACCCTGCGAAGGGCAAGATGTGTAGCCCTCGACCTCCTCGACCTCGTCATCACTATCTGTGTCTGGCGACCTCAGGTCGGGAGCGACGTTGGTGGCCCTGGCGAAGAAAACACTAGCCCGAAATCTTACAGTATCTCGAGGATGTTCATCTCGTATAGGTGACTGGTCGTTTGCAGGAGACTTTCCAGCCATACTATCTTCGCACTTCTCGAGCCAATCTCTGATACACTCGGTTGAGATACCGTATCTATCCCCACAATCCAGGGCCAGCCCGAACCGCTCATGCGCCTCACTGAAGCGCCGGCTATGATAGAAAGCAATGCCGATCATGAATTGGCACCGGGCGGATAGAGGCAGAAACTTCAAGCTCTCTGCGGCTTCGAGGGCTTCAAACGCAATCGTTGCCATCCCTTCATAATCTGCAAGCATGAATCTGCAGCAGGCACGGTTTACGAGGGAGTCGACGCGTGATTCGCGGAACATGTTTGGGAAGTCCTTGTAAAGGGGCCCAGTCCGTTTTCCGTCGGAGTCGACTTCCCATACGGGCTGGGCGTTTTCTTCTGGCATGATTCCGACGGCCTGCAATTGTCGTCTGAACTGGACTATCGCGCGATCGAGCTTCTGCTCTGCATCGTCTTTCTCCTTGTGAGCCTTCACGAGCGCGATTCTGGTATCGTTGTGGGCTGCCTCCTGCTCTTCCGCTTGAGTAGTAAGCCCTCGGGAACTTTGACCTGGCATTCCTTGTCCTGCACCGTGGTCTTGGAGCGTTTGTTCGTAGTCCATCTGCACGCGTCTGAGCTGCTGTTCTACTTCTTGTTTTCTCCTATGGACATCCAAGAGCGCTATCTTGGTCCTGTTGTGGCTTGCCTCCTGCTCTGCCTGGTCTGAAGGGGGTTCTCTGATGATAGCCTCTGCGTCACTTCTCGAATCCTTTGACCTCATGCCGTATCTCGGCGAAGGTGGGACGCTATGGCTTGCAAAATGCTGTTCCTGGATGCTGATGGAGGCCCCTACATCACTATCATAATCCGTCGCTATGGGCGAAAGTTCGGGTGAACGCTGGGAGCTTGGAAACGCGGAAACGTCGTCCGACCGTTGACCGATAGTCTGTCTTGCTCCCTCGTCGGATTGCACAAGCGGCACCTGCTCGAGTGATGCTGCAGGGCTCCCGTTAGGTGAGGAAGGAATGTTCTGAGGTGGGAAAGTTGCGATGATAGGCTGCCTGGGAGCTTCAGCTGTACGCTTGGGTTGAGAACCAATTCTTTCGGCAGGGTCATCGACATTGTTCACGGTTCCTCTCGTACTGTCCGCCTTTACGGTGTCTGGTGGGTAACTCATATCGCCAACGTCACTGGGACTGTCACAATACACAAACCCAATACTGTTCGAAATAGTCGCTTTCCTGTAGCTCTGATGCTGGGTGCGCCCCAAACAAGAGTCCAGAAAAGCCCCATACAACAGGTTTGTACCCAGAGCTGGCTACAATTCCTTGGAGCTTGGAAACGATACCTCAGACGTTGATCTCATGTTCATGCTGGCGGCAAGCATCATCTCGAAAATATGTGGTGCAAAGACTAGTGCTACTAAACTCGAGTCTTTGTTACGAGTGGACTCTCTTGTGGTCTAGTTGGCTAGGACAAAGGAGGTAGATACCAAGAACGTCACTTTGCAGATATTCCGCAAATGGAAATATCGCGCGCAACTAAAAGGAAACTCATGAAAAAGAATGATGTTTTTTCGAGTATGGATTTTTATGCACAAGTATTACTAATCACCGTGGAGTTGCCGCATAGCCTTTTAGTCTCTGTTGATAGGGATAACCTGAAGTTCGTTGATCGCTTGGGATCATCCTCAGAGAGGGCTTCGACTTCTTTTTCCGCCATGCGCCTGCAACTATCAATAATCTTTTCATGGCAATCCAAGTGCGAAGACAGAATGAAACACCACACGGCATTGGCCGGCTCACCCATGTACAAGTAGCAGAGACCTCGATGGAACTGGGCCTTTCCAACAAGTTGATGCAGCTTTTGGTCAGTAGCAATCTGAAGAGCTTCTTCGGCGTATCGCAAAGCGATAGAGAGTTCAGACCCGGTTGACTGGATCAACGCTGAATGTAGCAGCCTGCAATTGACGTGGTGATACTCACCAAGGTCTTCGCGTATAAGCAATGCGGGCATGATAGCCAGAGCTTGTTGGAGATGACCATGACGCCATGCTTCCTCAACGGGGAAGAGCGCTGGATAGTCAAGTGGTGAGCTCAGCCAAGTCCCAATCCAACTCTTTGGCGGGGGTGATACTGAGCCCTTGCCCGGGGCTGGAGTATAGAAGTGCTTGTGGGCATTGTTTAGTAATCTGTCGAATTCGATGTTCTGAAGTTCAAGCTCAGTGATTGTTTGCTTGGCGATCGCAAGCTCATGTCGAAGAGCCTCCCGCTCACTGACTATGCTTTTCAAAGCCGCCAGTATCTCTTGGTTACCAGGTAGATCTTGCATGATGGTCTAACGACACCGATTTGCGTATGGCTGTGCTGATAATCCGGCGAGATCTCAGTGCTGCGAATGCAGAGGCGGTCACGGTTGATGATGCTAAGGTGTTCCAAATTAGAAGACGTAGTGAGGGACATAGCACGAATTGTACCTAATGGCACTGGAGATGATAATAATCCCCAAGACAATTGCATATCTTCCTTTCTCCATTGTCAGATTGTGACAAGGACATATTGTGGAGAGGCAATCAATGAAATTGAGGAAAGGACTATTGTTCCACTCTCCGAAGACAACAACAGAGTGGGTCAGATACTCTCACGCCTCTGTCGACCAGACGGATAATCGGTTCTCGGTAAGAACAAGCAATGGACAAACGCAGGTCTGAAAATGCAATGGGAATGTCAATTCTCCAGTCTCCCTGCTTGACCTAAATGAAACATCGACGAAGAGCCGTCATCTCGGTTTGCAACTTCCATACCAACCTGAAGGACGGCCCATCGATCTTGTAGAGAATTGCGTGAAATCGACGTGGACATGCTAGATTCCGACTGTTATGACTCTGCAGGATGTATCAAAGGCCATCCCCTCAGGCCGCTGAGGCAGATTGAACAGCTGCTCTGAAGACCCTACCATATCTGGTCTCTACGTCGCGTACTTTGTGCACTCTTCACGAAGATAACGCCATGTCGTCAACTCGCAAATGGAATTTTGCATACAGTGGATAATCCATTGATGTGATGTTTGTACCAGTAATTGAGAGAAGTATCGTATGTAATTGGTGACAGATTCACTTGGAATTAAGATAGGCTAGGATGATACGGAGTAAGCGTGGCAAACATGCATGGCAAGCTAACCCGCTTTTGGTATCCCTGCCGAAAAGATTCTTGGTGCAAAGGAGATATCGACGTGATATCAAGGGAAAACTAACACTTTAATTCATAGATTCCCCTCCTTTTTCGGTCCACCATAGTTTGCCTGGGAATAGAGGCCTGGACGATCGATATCATCAATCTTGGACGTGTTTGTAGCATGTTCGCTCGAGCTCCAAAGCGCAGCTTGCCACAAGAAGCATACAGACAGTCCATTGCCACCTTGGAGTGCTTACAACTGCCTTTCCTATGCCCTGCCCTCTTTGGAAAGCCAAATCATGCAAGAACAACGTTTACTGTCGACCGAAGTACCCCGAAGCGAAGATCAAATCAGTCTCGTGCGATCACCGTGCAACCGAAGGCTTGCGGCGAGCCCCATCGAAGAAGTCTTGCCTCTGCTGCCACCGCTGTCGACTATGCACCTCAATATGACTCTTACATTCCATGGGATAAGTCCCGTACAGAAACCTACAACTATCAGCCAGATTTTACGGATCCCAGCATTGGTGTCCACCCAAGATACGAGCCCGATTCGCCGCCAATAATAATCAAGGATTCGCTCTCAACACATCCCAAGAGATTTCGTACCTCTAAGGATGCCATTTCTGGCGATACCAATGAGATTCATCAAACATTACATGCTTGCCTCCAGGTCGGTCGTCTCGAGCGAGCGGCGGCTCTTGTGCGGAGGCTCAACCATATTTACAAACCTAACGAGGAGGGATTGTTAATTGCACATAATGAGTACGTTTCCGAGCTCACCCACCGAATTGTCAAGAATAAGGACCAGCCTCTTCTGCAACATCTCCAGAGATGGTTTCAGGTGGACTTAACGGACATGGGTGTCGAGCCGGACGCTGTCACATATTCTATGATGATAAGAGCCAGTCTACAAGGGGCCGACGTAAGGAAGGATCGCACGGTCAGGAGATATATCAATTTAGCCAAGGAAGCTGGGAAGATTGAGGAGACAGAAAAACTTTTGTCGGTGTACGAAGAGCTAGACCAGGTATGCACATTTCTTTGCATCGGTTCACCAAACCAGCTGACTCAATTCCAATTAGGAAATTGCTCCCTATCTCCAGGATCAAAATCTTGGCGAGGCCATAGAAGCCGAGCCCATTAACCTGGAGCCCATGCTTAGTCAACCTACGAATAAGGTGGACGAAGTACGCGAAATGCAGCTGAAGGGGGCGGGTCTTTCTACGCTCAAGCAATCATTGTCCATTTTCTCAAAAACAGGTCTCATCCCAAGTCCCGATGGTAAAGATATAACGCCAGCCGAGCGGCAGACACTTCTAGAAAACAACACGATCAATGCTGCCATGGATCGTTGGCGGGAAGAAGACAAGTATTTGAAGAGCATAGGCGTCAACAGCGGTCTCTCAACTGCATCTATTGGTGCTATGATGTGGAGATGGCACGAAAAATTTGTACCCCTCATCAAGGACGATATACGCAAGTCACAAGAAGCCGAGCAGAAGGAGAAGAGGAGCAAAAGCGATGAGGAGTATTTGCTGTGGGGTCCATATTTGCAGTCCCTCTCACCCGAAAAGATGTCCGCAATCACCATCCTCTCAGCGATGAAGACTTGCAGTACTGACGTTTCTGACGAGAGAGGTATCAGAATTCACAACCTTGTCCAGAGCATTGGCGATGGGGTGCAGAACGAAAGCATTGCTGAAGCGATTAGAAAAAATAAGAAGGACAAGAATTGGCGTGCCCTTATGTCGGTGGCCAATGCTAGATCAAGGTACGACTCGCTAGCAAAGCTGGTCCGCAGCTCTTCATCACGAGCATACGACAAATTGGAGTGGAGTCCGAGCATGAGAGTAAAGGTGGGGGCTAATCTACTGTCTCATTTGATGGACATTGCCAAGGTGCAGGTTTCCCGGAAAGATCCTAAAACAGGGATCAAGGTGCAGGAGTCCCGGCCTGTTTTCTTCCATACGTATCAGTATGTCCAAGGCAAACGTGTTGGGGTAGTGCGACTGAGCTCAGAAGTGCTGGACAAGCTCTCAAGAGTACCCGTTCTTTCGGCGATAGCCAAATACCTTCCAATGGTATGCGAGCCCAAACCTTGGGCAGGATACGCTGAAGGCGGATTTCTTCAATATCCACTCCCCGTCATACGCCTCCACTCTGGTGATACGCAATCAAAACGATATGCTATTACTGCGGCCGAGAACGGCGATATGAATCAAGTGTTTGCCGGTCTTGATGTTCTTGCTCAAACACCGTGGAAGATCAACCGGTTCGTCTTCGATACCATGCTCGAAGCTTGGAACAGTGGCGATGCTATCGCCAGTATCCCACCCGAGAGTCCTCCTATAGATCTAATACCCGAGCCCCCACCGTCCGAAGGTCCTGTGACGCGCTCTAGATGGATGAAGCGTATGCGTGAAGCTCAGAACCATCGTTCGGGTCTCAAGAGCCAAAGATGTTTTCAGAACTTTCAATTGGAGGTCGCTCGAGCGTACCTACACGAGACATTCTATTTTCCACATAATTGCGACTTTCGGGGACGTGCATACCCAATGGCTCCTTTTTTGAATCATATGGGCGCCGATAACTCGCGGGGACTACTGGTGTTTGCTCATGGCAAAGAGCTTTCTTCCGAGGGTCTGTGGTGGTTGAAAGTTCATCTTGCCAATGTCTACGGTTACGACAAAGCCAGCTTCCAAGAGAGAGTAGAGTTCACCGAGAGCCATCTGTCTGAGATACGCGATTCCGTGAACGCTCCTCTCAAGGGTAGCAGGTGGTGGTTGAAAGCTGAAGATCCCTGGCAATGTCTGGCAGCCTGCAACGAATTGAAGCACGCGCTAGATCTACAAGACCCTACGAAGTATGTCTGCCAACTTGCCATCCATCAAGACGGTACTTGCAATGGCCTTCAACACTACGCAGCACTTGGTGGCGATGTCGCTGGTGCCCAGCAAGTTAACCTTGAACCAGGCCAAAGACCCTCAGACATCTATACGGCTGTTGCTGAGATCGTCAAGGCTGAGATTGCAAAGGATGCAGCCCTAGGCAGCAGCTTAGCACAAGCTCTGGAGGGTAAAATCACCAGGAAAGTAGTCAAGCAGACAGTGATGACCAATGTGTATGGCGTTACATTTACAGGAGCCAAACGACAAGTTCGAAAGCAGCTGGATGACCTTCTGACGACATTTCCGAACACCACGGACGTAAATCTTGCGGCTGCAGCTCCGTACATCGCTAAGAAGATATTTGCGGCTCTTGCGACCATGTTCAACGGAGCGCACGATATACAGTACTGGCTCACTGCATGTGCCGCGAGAATATCCGAATCACTTGCCCCCGAGCAGGTTGCTTACATCGATAAGACGTCGCGAGGCGAACAACACACTGGGCCGTTCAAAAGGACGTTCTTGAGAGGAATCGCAAAGGACGAGATCACGGACTTCAAAACGACAGTGATATGGACTACTCCTTTAAAGATGCCTGTCGTACAGCCCTACCGCAAGAAAACTGCACGTAGGATCGAAACCAACCTTCAGAAGATCACCATCATGAATCGGTCAGCTGCGGACCCTGTGCACAAGGCCAAGCAGCTCCAAGCGTTTCCTCCAAATTTTATACATTCCCTTGATGCAACGCACATGTTTTTGACGGCTTTGAAGTGCAAAGAAGTCGGTCTCACGTTTGCAGCGATTCACGACTCCTTCTGGACTCACGCTGGAGATGTCCATGCAATGAATAAGATCATTCGCGACGCGTTTATCAGGATGCATTCTGAAGACATTATTGGCCGCCTCGCAGCTGAATTCAAAGCTAGATACAAGGATTACATGCACTTGGCATCTGTACGTCACGATACTCCCATCGGACAGAACATCTTGGCTTGGCGGAGACAAAGGTCTAAGGAGCTGGCACTCATTGGCGACAGACCAAGCCCTGCCAAAACCATAGAAGCTCAGAAATGCGACGAATTACTTCTGGAGCGCCGCCGCTTGGATCTTCTGGCTTCTGAAGACCCCAAGGAAAGGGAAGAGGGGGAACAGATGAATACTCCAGCGAAGATCTTCTCCGAAGCCGCAGATGAGAAAGCTTTGGCGCCGTTGGAAGCTAAAGCTGCTACTATTGGACTGACACCGACTGCGAGGAGTCCCAAGTTGAAGGCCAACTTGCAACTCAGTGTCGGTGATATGGAGAACGCGGAGCCTGTTGAATCCGCAACAAACCATGACGCTATCGAGGCTGATGCTCTTACATCCATAGACGACGACGAAGACCTGGAGGACGAAGTCGCGGAAGAGGAGGCGGTGGAGGAGCAGCAGCCAAAGGCCGAGCAGAAAGCCAAAAGGCCGATCGTAAGGAAGATGTGGGTCTGGTTACCGTTGACCTTCCCGCCTGTGCCGAAGAAGGTATGTTTTGACTGAATCATCCTCTCGTTATTATTGTCCAGCTGACTGATGGTGCGTTACAGGGCGACTTTGATGTCACGAGGTTGAAGGACAGTCAGTATTTCTTTTCTTAGAGGGACGAGAGAATACTCTACTCCGGATTTTGCTACATAACATTACGCCATATGGCTAGATTGGCTAGCTGAGGTCTATACCCTGTTGTTCTTTTTGGTTGGCATAGCGATGATGCTGGCGATTGCAGTTTATACTCTTTATATTCTGTGGAACGTAGGGTGGTGCATAGCGAAGGTTATCTTGTAGGTATTTCTTCATATTTTGTAACAAGATTGAGGTCTATGAAGAACATATATCATACAATTCATTTTTCTTCACTTCGAAGTATCTATGTTACTTTAAGTTGTTCCTTTGATTGACCAATTCCCCGTGTGTGGGAAACCTCAAATATTCGTAGATGATATCCTGGGTGATCTGAGAGATTTGAGGGAGAAGTCAATGCATGGCTAGTGTGAGCATTGGATGGGATGTGAGATTGTAAGGGATGGTGGATCGTTGTAGCATTATGGAATATGGTGCTGTGGTGATAAGAGTAGAGATAGGTGCTGGGGGTGATATGTCAAGAGCGAGGCATTCAGCATAGATACATAGCTTTGATATCACTATTCGAGCAACAAATTTGGTATTCTTGATCCATTTCTTGATTCACCATTGATAGAATCCCAGCTACATAAGCCATCAATCCACATCCACCCCACTCACAACTTCGACGCACTCGGCTCCGAAATCTTGATCGTCAGTTTCCCAAAATGCTTCTGATCCCACATATACTGATACGCCTCCCTCGCCTCCTCAAACCCAAACACCTTCTCATCCACCACCGGCTTAATCCCACTCGCGTCGATCGCCGCATTCATCTCTTCAAACTGCCGTCGCGACCCCACCACCAATCCACGCACGGTGCACATGTTGCTCAGGCAGTCCATGAAGCTCGGCTGGTCTTTGCTGCGTCCGCCGCCCAGGAAGCCGATGATGGAGATGGTGCCTTCGGGCTTCACGGCCTTGAGGGACTGCGTCATCGTTTTCGGCCCGCCGACTTCGAGGATGTGCGCCACGCCGAGGCCGGCGGGGGTGAGCTTCTTGGCCGTTTCGCCCCAGTTTTCGTCCTCTTTGTAGTTGATGATGTGGTCTGCGCCGAGCTTTTTGAGGGTTTCGGCTTTGGCGGAGGAGGAGGTGGTTGCGATTACGCGGGCGCCGGCGGCTTTGGCAAACTGTCACACGGCGTTTTGGTTTAGTGCGCAGGCCTAGATGAGGGTTTGAGCCAAACGTACCTGCAGAACGAAAATACTGACACCACCTGTCCCCTGCGTGAGGACTGTATCACCCGGCATCAGCCTCTTCCCCTCGACGCCGTATAATCCGTTCCAAGCCGTCAAAGCCGCACACGATAATGTAGCGCCTTGCTGGAAATTCAAAGTTTCCGGCATCTTGACTAGGCCATTTTCGTCAAAGGCACCGTATTGACGCAGCGTCCCGTCGACGGCCCCTCCGAGACCTGTATTGAGGTCCTGCACCGTAATGTTGCCGGACAAATGGGACTGGTTGAAGAGCGTGAGAACGGCGTCACCTTTCTGAAAACGAGTGACGCGAGATCCAGTGGCTACCACGGTGCCGGCGCCATCGGAGGCGGGGATTATGGGGAAGTTGATTGGGAAAGGGTATTTGCCCTGTGATATGGGTGAGCTCGAGGTTATCGAAAACCCAGTGCACAATTATTACTTAAAGGGAAATTTACCTTGGGAATTGCTAGGTCGCGATAGTTCAGCGAGGCATAATGAAAGTTGACGAGGACGTCTTTTTCGCCGAGTATAGGGATCTCAGCTTTGTCATTCAACTTGAGGCTATCGAAGCCGTCTTTGCCTTCGATCGTCCATTGCTTGTTGTTTGTCGGTGCCATTATGAGAAGCTGAACAGATTATGGTAGGATATGAAGACAAGTCCTAGAGATTATAGCAGACAAACACAGAAGATATTAAAGGAATATTAGACTTCTGGATTTCAAAGCATTATGATATTCCATGCATGCATCGCATGGACCCCTATCCCGATCAATGGAGGCTGAAAGCGATCCGAAGATGATGATTAGCCTTCTGTACTGGAATGTATTCTTTTGCCTGCATGAATGAGGGTGAAAGGATGATGAAAGGGTACTGTTGGAGATATGACGGTCTGGTGGGGGGACGAATTGGATGAAATGCCGTTGGTGCGTCGGAGATAACTGCTGCAATTGCCGGACTCGTGCTTGGCTTGAGAAAAGAATAGCGGTCAAGGAGAAAGGAAAAAGGAGAAAGATTTCATTGACTGAATAACTGCAGATCAATCGTGTAGTGTAGAATACTCATAAAACAGTATGCCGAATATCAGCTGTTAATCTATGGCAGTTGTGAAACAGGAACTTTTGGCCTTTTCTTATTCGCAATCGCCTCCTGGTCCCTTATCTTCCACAAGCGAGAGCCTGTATCTTACACCGCCAATGCACACTGCTTTGTGCAATACTTGTACCTCTAATCAGATGTTGGCCCGGGGAGTCATCGAGACCTCGGTGGCTTCTTTGTCAGAGGGGCAATATGCCGTGTGAAGCTTGTAACGAAGGTCCGCAGTGCTGTCACCCTGCAACCCATGGCCCGAGCCTGTCGACGGCGTCCTCTCCAGGAGGAAGGAACGTGTAATCAAGGCAGCGGTGCTTTCTGTATGCTGTCCCATCATCAAGGAAGAGCTGACGCTACATCAGCCAACAATTTTCTGGTTGGAGGGCGCCAGCTGCCATACCGGTCTCCTGACAGTGCTACCATGCTAGCCATAGGATCGGTGTGTTTGCGAAAGCTACCTTCTATGGGTGCTCCCTGTACACTTGCTTAGTACAACGCACTTCGTTCTTCAATATCGACATACGATTTGAAGACTTCGGGTTCCACTGCGAGTATTGCCTCGAGGGGGGAAGATTTGACGGATGAAAGGTAACGATCTGAATTGGTCCATGCATGTCATTGTTCGTTCTCGAAGTGATGGCATACACCAGATGTTGGGTTGCTCTGATGTTGTGGGAACTCGGAGACGGAAAGACTGGCAGAACCCGCTGAAATGCTGCCAAAACCGAGATGACCAACGCGGCACGCTTAAATGCAGGCAATATAATGAAAGAGGAGGAACGAATGACCATGCAAAGTAGTACAGATGAATCGCTTCACACCAGACTGTAGGAAAGAAGAGAAGGTGTACAGCAGGTAGATGAGTTGGCAAGATTGGAAGGGCGTCGACCGAAATGAGGATGAATCTGGACAGGAATGCCGAAATTGTGGTGAGAGTCAGGATTGTGGGTCGTACCCATGACGATGGCCACGCGATGGTGAATAGCTCGGAAATATCTCGTTTCCACTACTGGAATGCCGTCACAATGGTGGTTCGTCAACGCAAAACTAAACAGCTATCATAGAGAAGAGCCCCCAAACATTTCACTCCTGGTGGAAAGGTAAATCTCTGACTCCTATGCTGCGGGAAGAAGGCCTTGGTTCCTGGGGCACTCCCTTGCGTTGCTGATCTGCATTCTCGAAACTCCTGGTGCCACGCTTCGGAGCCAGGTCCTGATCGTCGCTGACAGCGCTCAAGAGTACAAAACCTGGAGTCCCTTCGTAGCCAATCGTCTTTTGGATACCCCAAAGCCACTATCGTTATTGCTGATTTGGGTAATGCTTGATATGGAAGCTTTTCAGCCTCACAAACTGCTCGAACCCGAATTTGCTCAGCGTGACACCCTTGCCAGAGTTCTTCCAACCCGTCCACGCAAGGTCCTGCTACGTATTAGCGCGACCGTCCAATGACGGCCGTTAGGGCTTACTGGACTGGGGAAGTCGCATCTGTTGATGAAGACCGTTCCTGCTTCGACCTGCTCTGCAAGCTCTTCGCCCTTCGCAACGTCCTTGGTCCATATACTTGCGGTCAAGCCAAATTCACTATCGTTCATGAGTCGAATTGCCTCTTCATCATTACCGACTCGCATAACGGGAATGACTGGTCCAAATGTTTCATCGTTCATAACGTCCATATCATGGGTCACATTCGTGAGGAGCGTAGGTTTGACGTAGTTTCCATTGGGTGGTGGAAACTCAAACGTCTCGTTTGCGGGCGTTGAGTCAATAGCGCCTTTTGATAATGCATCCGTGACATGTGCTTTTATAGTCTCAACGGACCTCTGTGATACCACCGGCCCAACATTAGTGCTTGGGTCAAACGGATCCCCAAGCTTGTAGCCTTTAAGCACGCGTTGCACCGCGGATATAAATTCGTCGTGGACCTTCTCAGCGACATAGACCCTCTCCACACTACAGCAGCTCTGCCCCGAGTTAAATACGGCTCCATCTACTATTTCTTCTGCTGCCCATTGAACATCAACGTCTTCTCTGATATATGAAGGGTCTTTGCCTCCAAGTTCGAGTCCAATAGGAACCACCCGATCTGCTGCAGCACGTTGGACTTGCAGACCACCCGCAACAGAACCAGTGAAGCAAATCAATTTGATCTGTGGTGCCCGTGCAACACTCTCCAAGCGCGATATAGAGCCACAGTGGAAGTATTGTATAACTTTGTCAGGTAATCCGGCTTCAGAGAAGATATCATGTATGTGTTCCACTATGGTAGGTGTTTGAGGGGATGGTTTGAGGATAACAGAATTGCCAGCAAGCAAAGCTGGAATCAGGGAATTCATCAAGATCAAATATGGGTACTGATCATACCATGTCAGCGTCCAGTACGTTGAACATTGAGCCGTCACAACCCACATTCCAGGCAAATAGAATGAGTACAGGGCCAATGGGTGCCTTTCTGATGAACCTTTTGAAACCATGCTCGTACTCACCCTGCGTATCCATCATTGCATTCTCACTGATCTTCAAGAGATATTCACCCCTGGTCACTGCTGTTGTAATTTCTTTACCAGTATAAGCGATAGGCCTACCCATCTGCTCAGTGAGTTCACGTGCAAGAACATTTTGCCTGTCAGTGATGAGCTGCAGCGCTTTCCCGACGATAGCCTGTCGCTCTCGTAACGATATGAGTCGATAGTCGTTGAAAGCTTGAGCCGCGATAGCAGGTAGAAGCGCTACGTCTGAGCATGAGAGGCCGCTCCTTGTCAGTATCGGCTGGTTGGTCGAGGGCGATATTGTTGTGATCACCTCCGTAGCCATTGTGGTTCCCAGCTGTCTGCTGACTCGTAAAGGATGTCCTGTGTAGGTGGCTACGCCAACCACTGCCTTTACGCTCAACAAACGTTGGACTTGTTACGCACGGTACGGTATTTGTATGTTTAACAAGAGGTCGATCCTTGCACGTCTTTGGGCTGAATTCAGAGATTAGGGCTCAGCCCTAAGGATATGCTCCAAAACCTTTCGCTACTGCAACTCACATCATCAGCGTCCTCTATCCCCAAATGATATACATCTCGACATGGCAGACTCAAGTCGGGAGGCCTCATCGGGAGCTGGCATATCACAAACAAAGGCTCCTCAAAGTAATAACAAGGTGGGAGAGTCAACAACTCTGAGATTCATTCCACTAGGTAGCTAGAATAGATGACTGCCTTCCCAGTAGTATCGCAGTTAATCATATGGTAGAAAACAACCCCGAGGTTATGTCTTCTCTGGTGCACAAACTAGGTCTCTCTTCGGATCTGTCATGGCATGACGTCTACTCTCTGGACGACCCGTCCCTTCTGGCTTTTGTACCTCGTCCAGCACACGCCCTTCTATTGGTATTTCCTACCTCTTCATCTTATAGGAAGGGTCGTTCGGACGAAGATAGCACTCTGCCCGACTACACTGGTACTGGATCTGAAGAAGAGGTGCTTTGGTTCAAGCAAACGATCGGTAATGCTTGTGGCCTGATGGGCCTCATCCATGCAACTTGCAATGGCATGACTCGGGATTTGATCGGTATACTCTCCGTCATTTGATCGTGTGATTCATACTGAAATCATCCAACAGCACCCGCGAGTCCATTATCGGATCTCATCACAAAAGCCATACCGCTCAACCCTCACTCTCGCGCCAAACTCATTGAGACAAATGACGATTTAGCATCGGCACATGCAAATGCAGCTGCAGGGGGTGACACAGCAGCACCGTCAGCCCAAGACGAGGTCGATCTCCATTACGTTGCGTTCGTCAAATCCGAAAAGAACAATCTCTGGGAATTAGACGGCTCACGTAAAGGGCCGCTGAACAGAGGAAAGCTCGAGGAGGGAGAGGACGTCCTATGCGACACAGCTATACAATTAGGACCGAAGAAGTTTTTGAAAAGAGAAGAGGAAGCTGGTGGTGGTGAAATGAGGTTCTCATTGTTAGCATTGGGACCTAGCTTCGGATAGCTGTCTGAAAACTCTAAGCAAGGGCTTCAGTGAGGAATGGAAACATTTCGAACCTCACTTTTCATATACTCACGACCGTATACCCTGGCTCGTACCTAATTCCCAGCAACATATAGCTGTGCATTTGCCACAACAGAAACTGAGAAGGGGCTCTACGCCCTAAAACCCTCGATCTGATCACTCAGGGGCATCATGATCCGTCACCAAACGTCAAGATGAGCGGCGTAGTAAGCGCTCCCAGCAGCAAACCGAACAATTTTACCGCACGTCAGCATCATATCCAACAAATCCTCGCGGTGACATCTGCTTCAATCAGCGTCTTTTTCGCGCTTTTGACCATTTACTACTTCGTGAGGGTGAGAACACTGCTTTTTCGACATCAGTAGGTCTTGCCCGATCAAACGCGCCAGTGTCGAGACATCCAGACCGGCTGACTGGTGGATAGTCTCGTTATCCTACTCATTGCGAGTGATTTGTTCAAGGCGATCTGGTATCTTGTGCCTCCGGTGGTAATATTCGCTCAAAATGTTCCCACCGCCTGGAAAGTTTGTCAAGCGTCCGGGTTTGCGCTTGCCATTGGGATCGAAGCATCAGGTCGGTGTCTGGCGCAAGGCTTTGACAGTATTAGCATCCTGACCGGGTAGCCAGATTTCATCATCCTACTCATAGCCATACACACAGTACTCTCGGTCCTTTGGCCCGGAAATTCCATAGGGTTATATAGCTACCGATATACAGCGTATGCGTGCTCGGCTGGTTGCTCCGTCCTCCTAGCCAGCTTAGCATTCATCAATCAGGGGGATGCATATGTCTCGCAAGGGACCTTTTGTTACCTTCCTGTACGACCTATATGGTATCGTCTTGTTCTCAGCTGGATTCCTCGCTATTTGATCCTCACCTCTATCGTGGCCATCTACCTGACAATCTACATCTACACCAAATCGGAGTTGGGAAAAGTTGACATCAACCTTGCAAGCAGCACGATTTCGGAAGGAACATCGAGTGATCTAACCAAGAGCCCTACCAAACCCGATAGACCGTCACGTGCGAGACGCTGGTTCGGCCAATGGACTACGCATCAAAGGTCTACATCAATAGGATGCCAGGCACCTGCGACTTCGAGTGAGCCCTCTCCTGTAGCAAGTCAGCAGGAACCAACAGATCCGTCAGCAGAACCCCCCAGTCGCCAGCAAACCCTCCTCGAAGCCCTACGTGACAAATCCTTTCTTCCTCACCAAGACAAGGAGCCACAACAAGACTCAAACAACATTCTGCGCAAGCGGCACAAGGCTATCCGACGCCAGCTCCGATACATGTTCATATACCCTCTCGTCTACGCTGTAATGTGGTTTCCGCCCTTCATCAGCCACTGCTACTTTTACACAAAGGAGCATAATCCCCCATTTGCGCTCAGCTGCCTGTCTCTGGTCTTGCTGTCCCTCCAATGCGCGGTCGACTGCTTGATCTTCGGCATTAGAGAGAAGCCTTGGAGGGGCGGTGTTGGGGGACACAAGCCTGCGAAGAGAAACAAGTCTGCTGTGAAAAGCAGTGATGTTGAAAGGGTAGCGCCGGCGGATGGCACGGAAGGGCCTGCTTCCCCTAAACATGTACTCGGGGCGGAGAATATGACACCCAGGCAAGAGAAGAATTGGTGGGACAACGAGCCCGTGTAATTTATGTACAGTTGTTCAATTATCAGACACCGAGCCCGTATAACTTATGTACAATTATTCAACCATCGGACAAGCGGCGTTCCTCTCAACTTTCCGTACAGCATCATATCGATCACCTATTGCTGTTCGCAACGAAAGCCTCGTGATAGCCGTCCCATTCCCCATTCTGGGGCGCGCTGCTCTGGTGATCGTCCCGTTGCTTTTCTTTCTGATCGCCCCCTTTTCTCTCTCCCAGCCCATCGTAAACAGCCGTCTCAATCTTCGCCCACAGCCCCATAACCTCAGAATCTACAATAGAACCTGTCAGCACTACCATCTTCAAAAAGCGCGACGAGCTGCCCACTCACCAGCAAAAGGCAATATCTGCGACGCCACTAAGCCCGCCACGCCCTTCTCCCGATCACACCACCAGAAAAGATTCGGCAACCCAGCCCACCACGCCGTATTCCTCCCCCTTCCCGTCGCCCCTTCATGTATCGTAAGCATGAACGTCAGCCCCCACCCCTGCGGCTGCTCCTCCGGCTGCGGGTAAAGCTGCGGAATATCGTTCGAATACGTCGGCTTCGCAGTCTTGATGCCCTTGCGTCCGAAATTGGGGAAATCGGGGACTTGATTGGTGAACATCTCGTCGATGCTTTTCTGCGTCAGGATCCGGGCGCCGGTCGTGGGCGAGACGCCGTCGTTGAGGAGCGTGGATAGGAGCTGCGCGTAGTCGGTTGGACGGGCGAAACCGCCTGCGCCGGCGGAGTTGTAGATGGTGTCGTGTTCGGATGGGGAGGCGATGAGGGGGCGGCGGTAGGGGTGGTCGCGCGCTCGGATGTTTTGGCCGGGTGTCTTTTGGTGCATGTGGGCGAGGTGGTGTTTCATTTGGGGCGTGGGGAACAGGGTTATGTGGTGTAGGTTCAGGGGGGCGAAGATGTGGGTTTGGAAATAGGTGTTTAGGGACATGTTGGTTACGCGCTCGATGAGGGTGCCGGCCCAGTCGATACCGACCTGAGGGATATGTGTTAGTATTTCGAATGTCTTGGATTGCTTTCGAGTGGGAAAGTACGCCGTATGCCCAGTCCGTGCCTTGAGGGGAGAGGTTAGCAGGGACGTTCAAGGGGATAGCGGCCAAGAGCGTACCAGGTTCAAACATGATGGGTTGTTCGAGTATCCCGCTGCTATGGGCGTCGAGCTCGTCAATACCGACTGGTTGGCCGTTCAAGCGAAGTATGTCGTTGAAGAAAGTATATCTGTCAGTCTCTGATCAATCTCTGCGCTCAGGTGTTCTATGTGCCATGAATGTAAAGCCATACCCGAAGCCAGCTTTTTAATGCGTCAGCTATGGCTCGCATAACAGAGATTTTTCATTATATAGGCTTACCGGTATGACTTAACAACATCCTTAAGGTAATCCTATTCTTCTTTTCTACAGTCTCTGCTTTCCCATTCTTATCGATTCCTTTAATAATCTTCACGTGCTTGAGTTCAGGGCAGTGTTTCTCCAGAAGATCGGCGTCATCGAGAGCTAACCTCCCCTGCTCAACGAGCTGCATAGCCGCTATGCCACCAATCATCTTGGTGCATGAAGCTATCCAGAAGACGCTGTTCAGAGTCATGGGCTCTTTTGTATCAGCACCCCGGGTGCCACTGGCGTGCTGGAACAGCGTCTTGCCGGATTTATCGACCACCACTGCAACACAACCAGGTATTCTGTTGGGATCAGATGTCGTTTCGTCCATCATCTTGCGTATGCCATCACTGGCTGAGGACGAGAATAGGTCTGCCATCTTCTTCTATCTGCGGATTTCGACGTTCACTGCAAATTGATGCACTGGAAATGAAGAGCGATACATGAGAAGACCATAGGGAAAGCAAACAGAGGAGCCGCTCAACCGCGAGGAGTATGAACCATATCGAATGTTCTCGCAGATCTTTTGCGGGGTAGCGCAGTAACAGAGTGTACCAGGCCTCGTTCAGCGGGGTTGAAAATAAACGTGGAGACGCCATTGAATTTATCACCTAGGTTAAAGGCCGAATACTCCGTTCCATTCTAGGAGCCATGACCTCTTGGTTTGGCTCCTTAGTGGGCTCAGGCACCCGGAAGCTATCACCCGAACCGTCCGTAGACATGCCATTCTTCAATCTATGAAACGAAAGAGATGAGTTGATGCAAGTCGCACAATTCCGACAGATAGGATAGAAGAAAGATGGCGAAGATGACTCATGAAGATTGGTACACATAGAGACAAGAATTCATAACATCAGATTCTCCGCAGTGGTATGTCCCAGACAAAGCTCGCAATTACCATACCACCAATACTCATAAGGAAGGCCATGAGCAGGTTGACCCCATTATTATCAAGGATGCTATGACCACTTTCAACGTGTCTGCTTGGCTCATCGCTCTTCTTGTATGCTGGGGTTCGAGATCCAGCGACAAGCACCTGTAATGAGTCAACGACCACTGTCTTAATGTGCTTATCAAACTCACTTTCTTCCCACCAACTCCCTCGATTATCTTTCCTGTCCTTGTATCGACCACACTGGCTTGAAGCCAACCACCAAGTGCACTATCCAGCACGCTTCCTAGACCTCCCCATATTGTAATTGCTAGCACCCAAAGCGTCCTCTCTTGCCATCCCCAGCCACTCCCATGCTTAGATCCAGGCTGTAGTGAAGACAATATACCCGAGCCAGCATTTCCGTGCCCATCGCAGAATGGTAGCAGGATCACGGAAGTCAAAGCAATGAGGAATGCCCCTAGAAAGCCAGCTAGGGTACCGATCAAGCTAACGCCGCCATTGGTGCCTGGTGGTACTTCTCGAAAGTTCCAGGAGGTAAGCAGACGTGGGTTTTTCCTCGACAGGATGCCAAGCTCCGAGGAGAACGTATCTGCTGCTACAGCGGCATAATTACTGAGGTTATCAGTTAGGAGAATGCGATGCTCGTGGGATACGGCCTAGTGCACCTCACTATGCCAACAACGATCAAATCACTGCCATAGGCCCAGCAATCCGCATGAGCTGCAAGAGGGCTCCAGAACAGATGCAGAAGTATCAATGCCGATGATACGACTGAGTTCGCAAGCACTTGAACATGAGTTCTGGCACCTTCTCCTCCGGATGCTCCGGAAGAACCCAGTGTCAGTTGTGCTTTCACTTCATGTTTGACCTGGGTAGCTATGAGTCTGTGGACTCTGAAGAAGCCACGGTCGCGCAAGATACCTTCGTGACAGCGGTCCCAGAGAGGAAGAATACACAAAGTAATGCGAAGAATATGCTCCAAGGATGTAAGGCATGGATGATGGCTGTCAGCGCCGCTGTTACGATGCCTGCCGGTGTCAGCGACTTGCGGGAGTAGGCTCGGTACACGAGTGCCGCTGTCGCTGGAACAGCTATGTAGGGGTGCATGCCCTCTAAAGTCTTGAGATGTCGGATATCATCACTAATCCAAAGAAAGCATGCTGAATCTTCAGCTCCTTCAGCTACGCTAGCGGGCATCTAGCGCTGCCAAGACTCTTATCGATAAGGTAGGTACCAATCTTGATTGATCGAACCTCCACCCCACTGCTCACTTTCACATCTCGTACCGTTCCATACATTCGACCGTGATTATGGTGAGGACCCTTCCATGGCTGAAAGCGGGCTCGTCAGCAAAGACTCCCGCTGTACATACGAGACCAAGCAAGCGACAGCGATTACTCGACCCAGGCTCCGACTCTGAATCTACCACTCTCCCAGGCAAAACACCCTTACCGAAGAAGCACGCACCGTTATTGCCACAAAAGCAGACAGCTCTTCGAGCTACAGAGCGCTCACCATCCACCTCGCCTCCACCCGAACCTCCAACCGAAGAACCCATGCGCCCCGGCCTCTCCGCCGACGATATCTACATAATGGTCGAAGACGAATTCCTCTCCGTCGCGCGCACATTCACCGCACACCTCCATCACGCCGAATATATCCGTCTCAAAAACGAGGCTCGAAATCGAAACAGTGCTACCCTCTCGAACATCTCCAGACCTGTCGATAGCATAACCACCATGCGAGCCGAGACGAAGAAGAAAGAGGAAGCCCAAGCGCAGGAAGCAAGGACGAAAGCCGGATTAGAAAGTATCAAAGGCCCAAAGCGTCCAGTGACCGCGAGCGACGACAGCGACATCGACGAGACCGAAGGCCAAGCGCAACCGTGGGAAGGGACGCAGCTCCAACGGTTCATGATGACCAGCCCCAAAAAGGCCTTGACAAGCCTCACGGGCCTACAAGGCGTCACTTCACACACGAGGGCAGCAGCCGGATACGAGCGATCGAAACTCACTCGGCAAAATCCCACATCTTCGCAGCCACGTGGACCGGGAAAGGCAAACGCAAAAGCCACGGAAACCAAGCATGAAATCTCCGAAGACGACGACGACGACCTGGACGCCCCACCCCGAGCTCCCTCCCATCCACCAGTCGCAACTTCAAAACCCCAGCCTACGCCAAAGTCCTACGCACCACCCCCACCACCACATACAAAACCCAGCACGAAACCTCCCACACCCCCCCGCCCACGCGCCAGAAGATCGCTCCTCGACATGACACCCCTCCCCCCACCCCCACCTACCTCAACCTCAAAACCTCCCTCAAAACCGCCAAAAAAGGACCCCCATCCCCCAACCCCCTACCCCGAGCCTGTCCACGACCCCAGCTCCTCCTTCGACCGCGAAGCGCTCAGGGCACGAAAGCGACGGATGCAGGCAAGGAAAGAGAAGGAAGGGAGGGTGATGGGAGCGGACGAGATACCTATCTTTCTCGTGTGAGGTGGGGATTTGTGCTGAGATTGGGGGGGTTGGATAGTTATACGATACGATATGGCAGTTTCGTTAAAGCGTGTGTAGAATAGGATAGTCATGTTTCGTTGAGTAGGGCTATGACTATGACACTTGATGCGCATGGAAGATTTGGTATATTGGAATATGTATCTTACCCACCGAATCAATGCGTGTCGAGAGTATCCATCAAGATACCTACGTATCGCACATGCCCCAACTACCCTCACCACCACAACCCCTTTCTACACTCCCCACAGCATCTACCACAATCCCAATCCTAATACCAACACTACCACCACCACTATCACCAAATCTTCCCCCCCCCCAACAGCCCTCCAATCCTCCTAAAACCCACATCCCTTGCTATCCAAGCATCCAAGCATCGATCGATCGATCGCACAAGAACAAAAAAGAAAAAGAAAAAGAAAAAGAAAAAGAAAAAGAAAGGAAGAATAAAATCCTTCTCGAAAACATTATCGAAACCGAACATAGAAATTCGGAACGATAAGTAGTTCTAATAAAAGTCCTTGATGACGGATACATGTCGGTAAGACTCCTATCTAGGACATCACACACAAGCTCGAACTCCAACTCGAACTCCAGTCACCGTCGTGAATCGAACCCCGATCCCATACATAGTACACTTCATCCCAGCAAATAAGGCATTCGTTTCAGGGGTTCCTGCCAAGGCTCTATTCTTTTCTATTCTAGCCGAGACGAAACGCCTGATACGAGTACCCTTGCCCTTGCCATGCCAGGACATGGATTGGGATTGGGATAGGGCTATGTATGTTGTATCTCCGAGCGAGGATTGAAGGGGTGTGAAAGAACGAAAGAAGGGAAGACTGCATGCGGGAAGTATGTTGTACTGTACTGGAACAAGGGTAGGATTCGTAGGGAGTGATAGGTCCAATCTCGGCCGCCGAATGGATGGTGGTTGATCATTTTCTTTTCGTCCCCCCCACCGACGTAGTCCCCTTCTTCTTCTTCGGCGCCGCAGGAGTCTTGTTCCCTTTTTCGCCCCCAGCCGATTTCGGCGTCTTCGTCTTCGTCTTCATCTTATCCAAAGCCGAGAACTCCTTTTTGTTAATTTTCCCCTGTGCTCCTTGGATCTCCCACCCTTCTTCGAGCACGGGGGGTGCAGGTTGGGGCGGGATGACGATGTTGAGGACTTTGGTTTTTGTGGCACTGGGAGGGGGGAGGGCTTGGATTTTGGGATCGTCGCAGGGGGCGGGGATGTCGCGGTCTAGGTTTCCGAAGTGGTTGTGGATGTCGGTTGAGGGTGGGGGTATGAGTTGGGTGATTAGTGGTGGTGGGGCTTTGGGCCAGGGACTATTGGTGTCGGGAGTTGTGGTTTGCGGGGGCGAGGCTTCGCGGATGAAGGCGGCTTTGTTTGGGGTTCGGGTGTCTTTTTTGCCGGCGAAGAGTGTACGCTTGGAATTTGGTGTTTTGGGGGAAAGGGGGTTTCTTGCGGGTTTGTGGGGTTTGGGGATGATATGGTCGGTTTTGGTAGGGTTTTCGCAGAATTGCCAGTCTCCGTCGTAGGGGTCGTCGTCACTGGGGGACGGCGATGGAACGGTGAAGGTGCGTGTGGGGCCTGGAGAGCGGCCAGGGCTGTACGTGGGATCTCGAATGTGAAGGTGCTGGAGGCCGCTTCTTGTTGTTTCAGCAGATGTCTTGGGAATCACACCATGTCTTGCATGAGTGGCTGCAGTGGGCGTCTCGACTCCGTCCTCTTCCTCGTAAGCCATTGTCCTTGGAAATAAAGGTGAATCTTCCGGACCCAGCTCGTAAGAATCGTCCCAGCAGCTTTCGGGACTAGTCGTTGGTGTGACATCCACCGTACCTCCATCGGAAGTACCTTCGAGGCTTTCATCTTCCTCCTGGATGGCACCTAGCCCAATCTCTTCCTCGACCTTCGGTAGCTTTGCGCCTGTAGCCCAATCCCAAAGCTCGTTGTTTTCCACCATCTGGTTGTATGTTCTCCTGTTTGCGTATCGCCAGTAGCCTGCCATACGTTGCATGGTTTCCGCTTGCTCATTCTCCAACGCCGCCAGATCTTTCAGTATGGCGTTGCGAAGCTTACTGTCTAGGACCTTGCGCGCTTTGGCAGCCTCTGCGAGATTGGTCTTGATTCCTAGCCTTTTGAAAACTAACGTCAAGATCTCGTCGATCTGTTCTGGATTTTCCAGGTTCACGTTTCTAGGAGCCCTGTTGTTTTTGAGAACCTTCTTCTCATGGACACTTTGCCGAAAGCTTGACCATCGGAAACAATTGGCATTGAAGACGATGTTTTTGTCGATTGTGCTGTTGTACAAGAATTGGGTTAGCATTCATTTCATTATGGAATAGAAGTAGTGATTTTAGGGAACGATATTAGCTGGATCGCTCTTCGCACTCAGATCGTAAGCTGGGAAGCTGGTACTGATGAACAAGAATGACCGCCCACTGCCAGTGGTAGTCAATTGCTGTATATCGAGGTATCTCCTTACTCGAAGCGTACGACGAGGATACATGGATTAGACATATGACACACAAACAGTGTAGAAATGTAGAGAACAGCGCTCAATGACGTACCTGTTATCAATAAGGCCCTGCCCGTTAGGCGCTTGAGCTGCTTCATTAGCATGGTCTATAGTATCAACAGGATGCAATGCAATCTGGATATTTTCAAGATCTTCCTTGGTGATGACGTCGAAGCGAATCTGGTTCTTTGCGATTTTGCGCTCGGCCTTCGCTGCTTTCCCAACAAGAGGATCGTTCCAGTTTTGCTTTCGCTCCTCGGGATCTTCCTCGTTCAGAGTACTAGAGTTGTTGTCCCAATTGACCTCTCGCTCGTCATCTTCAGCTTCTGCAGCGTCCAGCCTAAGAGCGTCCAGGTTCATTTTGAGCTTGTTCTTGATCTTACTTTTTCCTCTGCTATTAAAGACATTGCTGGTATATCCGTCCAGGCGATGTACATCTTGGATAAGGGTCGCAATCTCACGATGCCTTTTGTCGTGAAGTTCAATGGTTTTGTGACAGCTATCAGGACGTCAGAATCGATGGGCTAATACCGGGATCTTAACGACTTACGCATCGCAGTGATGTGACTGCCCTGGGCATCGAGAACAATTAGTACTCCTTCATCGAGCATAGTGGTGATACTAAGGTCAACATACCAACGTAAAAGAGTGTCTTGTGATATCTGGTGCAAACCTCTTCATGAATACCAAAACAGGTTTTCTTAGCCCGTGGGCTCGAAAGAACGGTAGCGCAGGTCCCGCACTTGTGTTCTGCATGCTGCTATCAGCATGGATGGTGGTCCTGGGATGTCAACGTGTTTCAGCCTGTTTGACGCTGTACCTAAGCCATGATTGCGTTCCTAGATTGACGCGTCAGCCGGAAATCAGCCAGATCAAATCTGAACATCTATTAGGACTCGACCCACCTCCCACCTGTAGAGCATACCTGCAGGCATGCTAGCGCTGGCTTCAATATCCTTTGACAGATTTGGAGGAACGTGTAGATAAGCAAGAGCAGTAGCAGATTTTTGAGATATCCGCGGGAGGTGAGTATGCGTGTGTTTGAAGATGGGATATTGTTGCAAAAATTATGGTGGCATATGTAACAATGTCTCGTGTCAATGATTGATAAAATGTTACTGGTTCAATTGTGGAGTGATGCCGGAGATTACAATATGCGAAGAGCCGATGTTGTCCTGTCGATATCCAGACGCCTATTGATGTTATGTATCCAAAGTGAATGATGTTGAGTATTGTGGTAGTCAAGGCCGAGGGGGGTAAACAAAGCAACGGATGCTATCTGACAACACCGGCTGTCCCTTTCCATGTTCAGGATCCAACTTTGCACCACCTTTGGAATATATCGACTAAATGGCGTTGATACGCGCAAGCTGTCGATAGGCATCCATTTGCAGATTGTAGAAACACCATGGACATACTTCCCTCCCAATTCAGAGCGGTGTTAACAACCATGAATTGGAGAGTCGGGTATCTACCAGGGGGCACGTACCTAGCCAATGCTCTGCATTGTAATCCTTTTACAAGTGACAACGTCTGTGCTTCCATCATATTGCTTTGCAAAGAATGGGTATACAACAAGGTCGAGCCCGGCCCATTCATCGGGAAGATGGAGCTTAGAGTCCGAGGTGACGGAGGAGCCACATTCAGAACTCCATGATCAGGAATTAGCAGCGCACGAGACAGAGGAACGCAAGGCTCGAGAAGCACAGCGCACAATATTGCAATTAGTAAGCAAGCTTTCCTCTACATGCCTGTCATTACTGTTTTTGGCTCTTACTCGATGGAAAAAGGTCTCAATCTGAGCATGAATGCCACCTTATTGTGAGTACGCAAGGTTTGATCTGCTGCTGGCCTTTGTTAGAGAAAGGTGATGTATGGAGTGGATTTCGCTCGTATTGGAGAGTAGAAAAGGGAGATCTTGTGCACCAAGTGCTGCTGAATAAATGCAAAGCTGAGTCCCTTTGCACACTGCGCACTCTTTTCTTATTCAATCAAGGGTCGAAGTTGATTCCCGTCTCACTGCTACGTCTTATATTGGAGACCTGTGTTGAACGCTCCTAGTGTTTTTTGGGCCTAGAGGTCACGGACAAGGCGAGCGCCACACCATGCGTACGGATAGTTCCTCTGGTACCAGTTGACGCTTGATCCTGTCAGCTTTGCCTTGCGTAGAACGGTGGCGAATATGGAACTTACAAGGTCTTTCGTCCTGCAATGCGAGGATGTGTGGCCCATGATCCACCCAAGACGATATTGTGTTTTCCATCGAAAAAGTCATCTGCATTTCATTAGATCACCACAGACGTCAAAACCTCTGCAGGAAACTAAACCTGTATAAGCCGGATACAGACCCATAGGCTCAAACCCTTTGTACCTTTCCAGAACCGAACTTGTCCATTCCCACACTCCACCCATGTCGCCCTGTCCGGACAGTCTGTTGCCGTTCTGTGTGACTGGTGTGGGATGGAAGTGCTTGAAGCCGACATTGTAGCCTTCGAGGTCAGCGAACAGCTGTTTAGGATCTAGAGACTGCTTGGCGCCAGAGGCGCTTTTATGCGAAGGGTGTGATGGGGGAGAAATCTCAACACCGTCATTTGACAGATGCCTGGCCGAGTCTTTTCAGCCTATGAAACATCACATAAGGAATAATAGCCTACCCATTGACTGCCGAAACCTTTTTGGTGATGATGCTGTCAGTATGCTTGTTCTTGTTGATGTCAACATGGTGGTAGATGCTGCGAGCCTCTTCAACAGTTGGAATGCGACCATTCATCCATGCTGCGCATGCAGAAAGCTCATCGTATGACGCAAAGACTGGCCAATCAAGAGCATGTTCTAGGGGCACCGGTCCGAAGACTGTCCGCACAGACTTGTCTCTCAAGTACGCATTAGTTAACCGGGGACCAGCACCGTTCATGTAGGTACTGTCACAGTTGGCGTATTCACGGTTGTTCGACTGGGATGCTTTGGTCTTTCCAGATATCCATGAGACCGGGATCTTTTGCTGACTGGTCTGGTCCAGAAACCGAGCGTAGTCTTCATTGGTGAGAGGTCTCGCTTGCGCCTCAAAAGCTGGTACATGGATGGAACGCTTAGGCTTCTCGTTGTCCCAACCAAAGTAACGGTCCGGTCCCTCGTCATTCTCTGGATCATTCATGCCTTCGCTTAGAGTACAATATGGTACCATGATCCATTCATTAGGCACAGCTACCTTTTGGGCCTGCTTGGCTAAGAGCTCAAAATCTGGTCTCATAGCAGGAGGCCGCGTTTGGTCACTCTGCAAAAGCATGTACAAAAGAGTTTCAAGATGCATGGCTACGCAGGGTCAACATATCCGTCATGTCGTTGATAGCGCAACATTGGGAGACCTACCTTCGTGTTCGAAGCCAATCCAGATTGCTCTTCCTAGCTTTCGATCCGTCTCAAAGATCTCACATTGATAAAGCGATCGTGTTCGAGCTCGAACCCTTTCTTGATAGGAAAGGATTTCTTCCGCTGGAGGCCATTCGTCCGGGATCTCGCTGTGCGCATGGCATTGTTCGGGATTATCAACATCTGGGTCGATCCCACGCTCGAACATCTTCTGGAAGAAGCCTGGATTTGTGGGTGCTTTCCCAGTGGCTCTTGTAAGGTGTATATCGAAGAAAGCGGGGATGTGTCCTAGATAGAACAAGCAGCAATTTCGGAGTTTGATGGGCTTAGACAACAGGTGATGTTGTGGAATCATGTGCTTGGTAACAGCGTCCCAGGCTGCCCAGAGCTGTTCGAATTCATAGAGTGATGGCACTGGCTGAGCAGCGTATTCCACGGCCTCCAGTGGGAAGGAAAATTTTGCTTTCGAAAGAAGATGCATATCTGGCGCGATATCCATCAGTGAACGACGAATGTCAATATATTGATGGTGTTCTCAGGCCACGCTCAAAGCGCCTCCGAGGCCAGGAGATGATGCAATCAATACCGAGAGGTTAGTAGCAAGACATGTATGTCGTACTTGGCTTGGTGGGGAAAATTGAGCGTGGTAACAACATCAGATTGACAAAAGCGATTGGTGATAGGGTCAAGAGAGATGTGTAGCTAGCCAATGGCGGGTTCTTGCGGATTGGAAATAGTGTAGGAGAAGACTTACGATATTGATTGAGACTATCACCAAATCTCGCCTTTGAAACCAATTGTGCTTTCTCCCAAAGCTCTGTGCTTTGAATAAGTGAGTATTTGTAGCTCTCTTCAATCCGAATTCTTTCCCCAGATTCGACAGAGACTCCTTCGACCATGACGTTTCTCACAGGTGAAACGAAAGCTTGATGACGGCCAGCTTCTTCATCGTATTCTCCGATGACTTTCCATTCGCCCTTACGGAAGATTTCTCTCCCCGAAAGTGTGTTGGCATGGTCGAGACCATTGAGGATGAACTCGTGAGTCTTGCCCTCTCCGTCATTGTATGCATGAAGAACCTTGTCCCTGTCTTGGCAGGCGTCGACGCCGATTAGCATTGTGTCCTGATCTCTAAGTATTCTCGAAAACCCCTTTAGAAAATCTGCCGCCTCTAGGCGGTTCAGATTACCAATAGACGATCCCATCCAGAGAATGCATTTCGGCCTTCTGAGATTTTCCGGCTTTGTCAACCATACAAGTCCATCGTCATAAGTTCCCAAAAGCCCACGGCAGTGCACATGCTTATATCTACCTTCCACGGCAGCAAGTGTTCTCTCCAATTCAGGATGAGAAAGATCCAAGGCATAGTAGTCGATATCCTTTCCAGCCCGTTCAAAAGCCTGCAGTAAAATATTGACCTTGCGGAGATTGCTGCCGTACCATTAGTATTCGCACTTCCGCGGCAACGGCACCCTGTCATTGGGAGGCTCTCGATGACATCGCTGGCTATGTCGGGCATCATACCCGCTTCCCAATTCAACCACCAGGGATCCAGCACTAACGTGACTCGCCATTTCGTCCGCGTGGGTAGTGAGGACTTCGATCTCCGCGTTCGTCAGGTAGTACTCATCAAGGTACGTAATCTCCTCGAATAGCTTCAGCCCTTGCTCATCATACAACAACAGAGTAGGCATTCGCTTTTCCTGTCCTTTGCTTAAGCGAAAAGTTGCCCGCAATTCATCAAGGATGGAGAAATCGAGTCCTCCTCTGCGGATGTCAACGATGGGAACATCACTGGGATCTTTGATCAACGCCATCATTGGAAGGTCGAAGATCGACTTAGGATAGGTTCAATCAGTAGAGGAAGACGCAGGCCATTAATATCCATCAACGTTCCTCGGAGTCTTGACGTGAACGTCAAAGCCGTTCGTGCATAAACAGGCGCCATGACGACCCGGCATCCAGGTCTCTGGATTACTCAACAACCGCATCCGCACAATGCGCCTGAACAACTGCGTGCTATTGGCAGAAAAGGCAGTGAAAGGATGGACAGCTACAATTAGTGCAAACCTTGTAGGCTTCTCCGCAACGAAGCAAATGGAAACAGTATGGCTTCGCTCCAAGGGTCCGAGGACCGAGGGGAAGATCGTGCTGAGATGACGTTGTGTAGTCTTTAGTGCTGATTTGTAAAGTCAATACCAGAGCTACATCAAATGGCACCCAGATGGGGATTCCAAATCACAGTAGTGAAACACTAAAGTCAGTATTGAGTACCGTAATTTACTCGAATAAAGTATCTCTAAAGTACCTTAACTCATCGATCTTGCGCTTCTGCATCAGCCGCCGCGCTCCAGTGTGTTTGGCGCCAGCGTCTGTCCCGATAACGATCGGTCACGACAGGTTAAATTAGTGGTTGTCCGAGATGTACTCTGCTCAAGACCCTGATTTACCTTGCCATAGACTTTATATGGACCAGAAAAGCCGAGGTAGGGGAAACAGGGGGACAAAGGACCAAGACACCAACGTGGCTCGAGAGTCAGTGTCTCGACCTGAAACGCTTTGTTTGTTGCTCACGGAATGTAATTTGTTCGGATACGAATTGTGTACGGGACACCAAAAGACCGCGCCCAATCATGCTTCGATTCCCCTGGCCTCGTCGCCCCAAATCCAACATACCAACCGTAAGATAATCTAGAATGTCATGATCCAACACCAACCTCATGAATACAGATCTGCCAATATGTGGTTCGTCGCCCATGGCGAAGGTATGTTCCAAAATTGTTGAAGATGACATACATAATCAAAGGCTAGGATCCAACCCAGATGCTCCCCTTCCACCCATTATCGCCTCCTCGTAGATAATTTCATGGTGATTTTACGTCTAACACGGTTGCAGCTCGAGAGTGCTGATGGTGATGGGATGGCATTGTGCGGCCCACTTACGGTCATATAGGTTGAAGAAGCTCCCGCTTTGGCATTGGTAGAAGATGTTCGACCCTCCGAGAGCCAATGACTGGTTTGCACAGAATGTGAAGCCAGCGGTGTAGATAGCACCAGCTTGAGGAGGACCATCAAATTGAAGTTGAAAGTTGGATGCAATGTAGCCAGTGCGGTCCTTGGCATCCTTGAGGATACCGTTGTTAAGAGTGATTGCAAGGTCTCCCGGCTGCTCGCATGCAATCATCTTCATGCTAGGTGCAGAAGAAGAAGCGGCAGTAGCACTGCTTACTGTGGAAAGGGTCTGTGGGGATGCGGTGGTTGCTGGTGCTGCACTTGTTGGTACTGCACTTATTGGTGCTGCACTTGTTAATTTTGCACTTGCTGCTGCTGGGGTCGATGTAGCGGTGATAGTGGAGCTGCTGATGGGCACTGTAGGCGCTTGGGGTTGTCCGTCGATGGTCTGGGTGACAGGGGCCATCATAATCTGAGGCTGACCATCATTGAGCTGATTGGCGATTGGCATCATGACCTTGGTCTGGAAGCCAGCTTGGATTTGGCCGTCACCGATGATGGAGACAGCACCATGAGTGATTTGAGGTAGGTCACTATCACAGAAACCTGTTAGTGTCGTGGTTGAAGATCGAGTCCAAGTATGAGGTACTTACCTGGAGGTGTTTGTTGCCTGTCTTTTCACCTGCGCAGGTATTGTGCTGATAGTGTGTACAACGATACCGTATGTCCTGTCCGCAGCGCCCGTACATCCAGGTGGTGGCGGGTCCGATGGAGCGATGGAGGCGGTGACTGCCTGCCTAGCGACCAGCTGGGCCACCGGGTTTGCAGAAGCTGCAGCCGCGAGGGCGAGGATTGCATAAGAATATTGCATTATGAATATTAATGGATTAATTACAAGATATAGTATACGCGACGAGTGACTTTCTTTTGCAGACTGAACGAGTGGAAGTCTGTGAAACAAGGTGACAAGGTTGGAGGTAAATGATGAAAGGGATGTTGGTGAAATTGCGCGTTGGGGATGGGCAAGAGAAATGGAAAGGGAAATTGGATTTCCGTTCAGAATCCCACATGGACAGCGCCAATACAGAAAGGGGCAGGGGCAGGATTACTAGGTACTTTACCTCACGATTATTGAAGGCTAGGGGCGCTAGGCATCTCGCTTGATCCAATCAATTCGGATGAAAGTTCTCGGTAGCTTGGCCAACTGCGAGCTAAAAGTGACAGATCCATCCTAGCTGCAGTGCTAACCTCTTCCCGATCTTTAAAGTTGCATCACTGACGACTGTTACCGAGCGCTGAAAGTGACACTGCTACTTTCAGCAGTAGCGTACCTTGCAGAGTCCCCATAGAGCAAGTACTGCAAGGTCGTAGATAATGGCATTCAGTTTAGAAGAGATGTGGCCAACAGATATCTGAAGGGATGGAGAGCAGGGAATACAAAGGAGGCGCCTCCAGTAGAAGAACTACCTCGGGATCTGCGAGCCGCCGTGGCTAGCCTCAGGGGTAAATTTAGTATACCTTGGATGCAGTTAGCATCAGATAACGACCTTGATCACTAATGATCAGTAAGGTAAAATCATGTTCTCAACCAGGTTTGCTTATCGTTTTCGCAGGCGGTGCGGTATCCCATTCTGTATTTACAGACGTCTTTCATCATCCTGGTCTATATGTTCGCAAGTCGCGAACCATAAGGACTACAGCAATAATCCCTGATCCCCTTGGATTCCATGTCTTGTGCCGAAGGTCAAACGAGAGGTTCGCAATGACGGTTCTCGCAACACTTTAAGGTAGCCTCTAGAGGACACTAACAGAGTACACCTAACCGCTCTGGACTTAGCGCTGATTACTTGGGGCTAAGGTACCTAGTCACGCTAGTCTTACGCGTACACTGTTGTGAAGCGTCCACTCGGACCTTTGTCGTATCAAGGTAAGGTAATATCTCAAAGGTGGTAATATGTATACTACGTAGAGTATCTCGTGAATGAGGGCACTTTGAAAAGTTCCCTCTACAATGATCTAGAGAAGCTGATCATGTAAGTCATCTCAAGCTCCAAAGCGTTTCGATAGACACCCTTCTAAGCGGTCGTTGCAACGCGGTGCGAACGTCCATGATACTCAGACCGAGCAACCGTCAATTGAGGAAACAAGATCCAATGCATAGAAGCTGAAAGCCGAAATGTCTTCCATACTTTTCTTCCAATTTCCTGGCTCCCTCAAAATAGTACTCTGGTTTACTTGTCAACTTATCAAAACTCTATCATGGATCTCTCTCAAGCACTGCGCTGTTGGCCATAAATATATATCCTCCGATCTTTCCCACTCTTTCCCATCAATCCAACAAACTAGAACATACTACACCATATCCAATCCCTCCTCCGCACCCCCCCAAATAAAAAATACCCATCACCCACCCTACCTCATCCCCAAACCCACTCAACCCTCCCCCCACTCACCGCCCAACCCACCATGCCCTCCCTCCCCCTCCCCACCACCTTCCTCCTCCTCCTCCTCGCCCTCCTCCCCCCATCCACCCCCGCCACAATCCCCCAAAACACCCTC
>JAABUN010000603.1_pt1 | contig 90609 bp, 87 predicted proteins | sample 5559311 | NCBI WGS metagenome assembly JAABUN01 (sample SAMN10711877, study PRJNA513370) | rock metagenome | isolation source: Antarctica rocks | place: Antarctica: Victoria Land, Siegfried Peak sud
TCCGAACGGCCCGCTTCGTAATCGCTGACGCCACCGAAAAACGCTTCTGCCGCTCCGAGTCCGTGTGCTACACCCGCCTCGGTAAGCTCGAGGAAGTACGTGACGCCCGCGTCGTCCGGGCTCAGCACCTGCACTCGCTGCCAATAGGGGAGGGCCGCTTTGGGCCGGTTTTGCTCGAGCAAAATACGCCCACTCCAGCGCAGCGCCGTCTCGTCGTCCGGCGCAATTTCGGTTACGGTGCGGTAGGCGGCCAGCGCGCTTCCCGCTTCTCCCTGGTTGTAACGGGTGTAGCCGACCTTGACGCCGCTCTCGGCGAACTCGCGGCGGGCGTCGGCGTCTAGGTCGCCACCCACCGCTGCAAAGCGCCGCCAGATACTAAAAGCGGGGCCGTAAAAACCGCTGTCACCGTAGACCTCGGCTAAAAACCGAAGCGTTTCGGGCTGCTCGGGTGCCAGGTTGACCGCCCTGCGCGACAGGCGAATCGCCTCACGGACGAGCGGACTGTCGGGACGAAAATGGCGGTCGGCGTTCAGGGCGTTCTGGACTGCGGCTCGCGCCTCCTCGAGGGCGACCCGGGCGTCTTCGGGCAGGTCGGAATCGGGTTGTAGCGGCGTCTGTGAAGCCTGTGGTGTTTCGGGTGGTGGCGTCGGAACGATAGTGATCTGTGCCGTTGCAGACGCAAGGGCTAAGACTACGCTGAAAACTGCGACCTGAATCATCGGTACGTCCTCCGGTTTAGGTGTAGGCAGGGTTTACGCCATGCTGGACCCGTCAAGGTGACGGGTTCGACCGCTTCGGGTGTGGCCTGTTTCGGGTGCTACCGCAGTCGCTGCCGAACCGCCCCCACTTTTCCACCCGGTCTTCGGGTTTCCCCGGACCTAGTTTAGCTTCCGCTTAGCGACGCCGAGTGCAAGTCACGTGTCGGTAAAATCCCGTTATACTCGGTCCTGCTTTTTGGTCTCTGTTCTCAGTTCGGTGTTACGCGCTTCGTTCTTCCAGCCAAGTCGAAAACGACGCCAGCGCGCGGGCACGGTGGCTTACCCGGCCTTTAGCTTCGGGTGAGGCTTCGGCAAAGGTCTCGGAGAGGTCGAGGCTGTAAAAAACCGGGTCGTAACCGTGGCCTCCGGTTCCGCGCGCCGCCTCGGTGATACGCCCGGCACAGCGGCCCTCAAAGGTTTCGGCGTCGCCGCTCGGGGTCACAGAATCCAGTGTCACAGAATCCGGGGTTACGAACCCCAGCACGCATACGAACTGCGCGCCCCGCTCGGCCTCCGGAGCGCCCCGGAGCTGCGTCAGCAGATGTTCGGTGCGTTCCCGCTCGCTCGTCAGACCGCCGAAACGCGCCGAATACAGACCCGGCGCGCCGTCAAGCGCCGCGACCTCGAGACCCGAATCGTCCGCCAAGCTCGGCAGGCCGGTCTGCGCGGTGACGAACGACGCTTTGGTGAGCGCGTTGGCGGCGTAGCTGCCGCCGGTCTCTTCGGGAAAATCGCGGACGCCCAGCTCGAGCGCCGAAACCACCTCTATACCCGTCAAGGCGCGGCGAAACTCTGCGACCTTGCCCCCGTTGGTCGTCGCCAGTACGAGTTTTTTGAGCGTCACAAGGAGCCGCGAACGCGCTCTAAAAGAAGTTGCGCTGCGTCCAAACCCTGTGCGACGAGTTGCACATAGAGCTCGGCGGCGACCGGTTTACCTTCAGCGCCGCCCTGCACCTCGATCAGCTCGCCGCTACCGGTTGCGACCACGTTAAGGTCGAGCTCGGCGGCGGTGTCCTCGCTGAACTGCAAATCGACCAGCGTCTCGCCGCCGACCATCCCCACACTCACCGCCGCAACCTCGTGGGTCAGCGGCCATTCGCTCAACGTCCCGGCCTGTACGAGCTTGTCGGCAGCGTGATGGAGCGCCGCGTAGCCCGCCAGAATCCCGGCGCAGCGGGTACCGCCGTCGGCTTGCAACACGTCGACGTCGACCGTCAGTGTTTTGCCGACGAAGAGCGACAGGTCGGTTACGCCGCGCAAACTCCGTCCGATCAGGCGCTGAATCTCTAAAGACCGTCCGCCTGCGTAGAGCCGTTCGCGCTGCACCCGTTCGGGTGTGCTGCGCGGGAGCATCGCGTATTCGGCGGTCAGCCAACCCTCACGTACTTTTTTGTTGCGGAGATGTGGGGGCAGCTTGTTTTCTATCGTGACGGTCGCCAGCACCCGCGTGTCGCCCCACTCGACGAGCGCAGAACCTTCGGCGAAGCGGTTGTAACCGGTCGTGACCGAAACCGGGCGCAGCTCTTGTGGCGCGCGGCCCTCTCTCATGTCTGTCTCATAACGTTTGCTTCCTGTTCGTGAGGTGTTTCTCGAGGTGAATGGGACCGAGGCGCGATGTGGCTTTGGGAGAATGTGTGGGGCTGAGGCGCACGCTCGAGGTCGACGCGGGTCACACTGCCTTTCGGCCCGCCCAAAAGGGCGGCGGTGTGGCGGTAGCTCGCTACGTCCCCGGTGACGAGGTGCTGAACCGAACCGACCGAGCGCCGCTCCGCTGTCAAATCCAGGTCGGTAAGCTCAGCGGCGACCTGCTCTGCGGTGGCTTCTGCTGAATCGACCAGCACGGGTCTTTTTGATACGGCGCTGCCCAATACTTCAGCCAAAATCGGTTTTAGGGCGGGGTAGTGGGTGCATCCCAAAATCACCGCGTCCAGCGGCGGCGCGTCCCCTAGATAGTGCTGCGCTACAAGTTTGGCGATAGCCGTATCCGACACGCCCTCCTCGACGATGGGGACAAACAGCGGGCAGGCTTTGGCCCACACCCGGCATCCGCCCGCCGTAAGCCGCTGCTGATACGCGCCGGTTCCGACCGTCCCGACCGTGCCCAGCACCCCGACACGCCCACCCGGTGCTGCGCGCAGGGCCGCCTGCACACCCGGCTCGAGCACCCCCCAGATGGGGACGCTTAGCTCGTCGGCGAGCGCCGGAAGACTCGCTGCCGAGGCGGTGTTGCAGGCGATCACGATCCCTTTGACGCCGCGCGCGAGCAGCTCTAAGCTGATCTCTTTCGCAAACTCCCGCACCATCTCGAGCGGTTTCGAGCCGTAAGGGACGCGGGCGGTGTCGCCCAGATAGATAAAGTTTTCGTTCGGCAGACGTTTTTGGAGGGCCGAAAGCACGGTCAGGCCGCCCACCCCGGAGTCGAAAACGCCTAGCGGTGCGTCGGCAGAGTGGCGGATCATACTCACCAGCTTAACACCCGATGTTTCCACCTCCGCCCTTCACTACGCTTCATGAGAAAAACTCACGGCTACCGTGCGAGACGCTCATATTACTGCGTAAAGTGATAAGGAACTGGCACCCTAAACGCCAGGTAGCTCTAGTGCCAAAAAAGGAGACGCCATGCCGCGTTATATGCTTCTGCTCTTTACGGTGCTTGCCCTCCTCCTCGCCGCTTGTGGTGGAAATTTACCTACGCCGACACCACCGGACCCGAACCCGCCCACTACACCCCCGACGCCGCCAGCACCACCCGAGCCTGAAACCCCGGCGCTAACGCTTTCGGGTATGGCTGACGGGTACATCGGGGCGGAAGGTACCCTGGTTGCCAGTATGCAAAATAGTCTGGCTGAGGTTGCCACAGGCACGATCTCTGCGGACAGGTCGTTTACGCTCGAGCTCCCGGGTGAACTATCAGACGATCAGCTTTCTGACAATAACAACTACGTGTTTTGTAAAGCTAACCCGGTCGACGTCTCTTCCGCCACCTGGGAAGCCGACCTGCTTGACTCCCCGGAAGTTCGAGAAGGCGGCGAAGCGACCGGTGAACTGCTGCTCAGCAACGCCGCTGACTTTACCGACCCGTCAGCCCTTACTGGCCTGAAGCAGGTCACGCCTGTATACAGCGCGTCAGCTCTCAGCGTGACCGGCGATTGTGGTGACGATGGCGTAACCCTGACCTACAACATGCAGCTTCAAACGGGCTGGAACTACGTCGTTTTAGAAGCGACCAACGATGACGCCTCGTCGAGTACCCTCAGCACCGTACCGAGCCTTCCGACCGATGTGCGCTGGGACTTCTTACGACCCTCAAGTCCCTTCTCGGCGAGCGGTGTACAGGACTTGCCGCAGTGGGCCCTAAAAAGGAGATAAGCCCGAACACCGCTCCAACTTCATCCGTAAACGAGACGCGCCAGCCACAGTGCGTCTCGTTTTTCGGCGTCTGTAGGTATTGCTGCCACTTTGGGATTCGTCCGTAAAACCGCTCAATACAAGCGCCTACAGAACCCTCACGCCAGCTTGTGCTTTTTCGCTCCCGCTTGCAAAAACGCCAACCCTTTCGTCGCCAATACCTCCGGCGGTTCGTTCGTGGGTCGCCACAGACAGGTCGCGGCGGCGATGTCCGGGTTGATGGCGGCAAACGACTCGAGCACTAGGTCGCCTGAAAAGTCGGCGTCTTTGAGACCGCTGAAAACTTCGTCCCAGACGACCGTCCCGGTACCGACCAGACCCCGGTGGCTCTCGCTCATGTGAATGTAACCGAGTACGTCGGCGGCCTCTACCAGGGGCGTGTGAAACCCCTCTTCTTCAATATTCATGTGATAGGTGTCGGCGTGGAGTTGCAAGTTGGGCGCGCCGGTCGCCAGCACCGCTTCGCGGGTGTCGTGCAGGGTGTTGTAGAGGTGCGTTTCGTAGCGGTTACACGCCTCGAGTGCCAGCGTGATACCGCGCCCCTGGGCATCTTCAGCCAATTCTTGTAACCCTTCAACGATAGTGGCGCGCTCCTCTTTTGTCGGCGGCGAGCCGGTCAGCGCCCCGAGCGAATAGCCGATACACCCCGCCAGATAGGTGCTGCCGAGCGCCTCCATATGGTCGAACACGCCGCGCAGAAACGCTTTGGCTCCCTCCGGGTTGTCGGGCATATGCACCTCGCGGGGCAGCGCCAGCGATACGGTCGCCGCTATGCCCGCCTCTTCAAGCACCTGTTTGTGGCTCCGGGCGTCGAACGTATCGGGTTTGAGAAGCGGAATCTCCAAAAAGTCGAAGCCGGTCTCTGCGGCCTTGCGGATGGTGTCGTTGCCCGAGACTGTGTTCCAATCGCCGAGCCAGACAAATGCGTGTGCGCCGTAACGAATCATCGTGTCTCCCTTGGGTGTTGCGCTTAGAAGTGCTGCGCCTAATCTACCTCAAGATGCCGGGCTGGGTAAAGTTGGGGCCGGGCATGGCCCCAAGTACGGTCGTCACGCGCCGCCCCCACCCCGGCATTTTAGAATTGCTGGGTGAGCGCGCTCGAGCACGTCTATTTCAAGCTTCCCTACGAACTGCGGCGAAGAATAGCTAAAACGGCGTTTCCGAGCAAATACAGCGCCCTGCAAAACCTGCGGATACGCCATCCCGACAGTACCGACAGCGCCTCGCTTAGACCTTTTGTCGAACACCGCTGCATCTTTATCCACATTCCCAAAACGGCCGGAATTTCAGTCAACGCCGGACTGTTCGGCTGCAACACCGGCTATCACCGGACGATAGCGGGGTATCAAACGATTTTTAATCGGCGCGAGTTCAGTGGTTATTTCAAGTTCGCGTTCGTCCGTAACCCCTGGGACCGGGTAGCGTCGGCCTACTTTTTTCTCAAACAAGGGGGGCTTCACGAAGACGACGCACGTTGGGCCGCCCAAAACCTGTCTTCATACAACGACTTTGAAGATTTCGTACTCGACTGGGTAAACGCCGAAAACATCCGCTCAGGCAGGCATTTCAAACCGCAAGCCGACTACCTCTGCCTGCCCGGAAAATCCGAGACCGAACTCGATTTCATCGGCCTTTACGAAAACTTGCACGCCGACTACGACCACGTGCGGCAGATACTCGGGACGGGCGCGGCGCTGCCCGCTGCCAACGTAACTAAAAGCAAGCATAAAGACTTTCGCTCGTACTACACCGACGAAACTCGCGCCGCCGTCGCCCGGGCGTACCGGGAAGACGTTGCGCTGCTCGGGTACACCTTCGACAACAGCTCACTCGAGAAGCAACTCGCAAGCCGCTAAATTGCGTCGTCTTTTGTTTTGATGGCAGCGTTCCAGGCGTAACAGAGCGTAAAAACAACCAAAGTGAACACCCCGGTTGCTTGTGGGCAACTGAGTCCGGAGTATCACTCACCTTACGCGCACTGCGGTTTAGCTTGACTGACAGCTCAACCCTTGGAAGTCAGTAGCAAGTGGTCAGGAGTCGCAACCCCTTCTGAATTCCGACTACTGACCCCTTCAAGCTTAGCCTACTGCTCTGTTGGACCTTACTCTGCGTAAGGTGAGTTATCAGTAATCTTTCGAGCCTTGGGGTGCTCGATTGTATCGGTCGAATTTGCGTGTATCTCTCACGTGAAACTAGGGTGAAACGCGACTCTGCGGAACCCCTAGACGAGCGCCGTGTTGACAGGGCGACTCCTGGCGCTTTAGTATAGAGCGTTTTGAGAATTCATTCTCATTGGAGGCTGACGTGATACTTAAGAAAATATGGGCACCGCTGTTTCTGCTGGTGGCGAGCGTCGGCTGGGCGCAGGCTTCTATCAACGTGGTGGTCTCGATGCAGCCCCACTTCGACCTGGTGCGGCAGCTTGCGGGGGACGCCGCTGAAGTCTCGCGCATTTTGCCGCTCGGCGCGTCACCGCACACCTTCGACCCGAGCCCGCGCGACGTGGCCCGCCTTGCCGACGCCGACCTGGTGGTTATGAACGGAAGTATCGACGACTGGCTACTCGAGCTGGTCGCGGCGTCCGGGACCGAGGCGGACGTGGTGACGTTGATGAACGTACTCGAGTTTGACCCCATCGCCGACGAAGACCACGAAGGTGCTGACGAAAGCGACGGCGATCACGACTTCAGCGGTATCAACCCGCATATCTGGCTCGACCCGGCGCTGATGGTGCAGGCGGTGCCCGTGTTGGTCAACGCGCTTTCTAAAGCCGACCCGGAACACGCCGCGACCTACGCTGCCAACGGCGAAACGTTAAAGGCGAGCTTGAGTGCGTTACATACCGAACTCTCCGAAATGCTCGAGCGTGTCCAGGGCGAGCCGTTCATCCCCTTTCACGACGCCTGGCCCTACTTTGTTCGGCGTTACAGTCTAAATCAAGTCGCGGTCATCGAACCGGCCCCGGGCCGCGAACCCAGCCCGAAGTACCTCGCTGAGGTCTTGGGCATCCTTCAAGAAACCGGAGCGACCGCCATTTTTACCGACGTGCAACTGCCCGCGCGCCCCGCCGAGATCATCGCAGAGTCGGCGGGGTTAGGGCTTTACACCCTCGATCCTGAAGGTGCAGCGGACGCCGGGTATCAGGACTTGATGCGTACAAACGCCGCTACCATCGCCGAAGCCCTCGCCCGGTAGCGTTCCTACTATGTCTCGTCCTGTCCTGCACCTTCATCACGTCAGCGTCCGTTTCGGTGACGCCGAGGTCTTGCGTGACGTTTCTTTCGACCTGAACGCGGGGGAATTTCTGGCGCTGGTCGGGCCGAACGGGGCGGGTAAATCGACGCTGATGAAGGTCGCTTTGGGGTTGGTCACGCCGCTAAAGGGGCACGCGGCGCTTTTCGGCGAGGCTGCCGGACGGTATCCGGAGCGCGTCGGTTACGTGCCGCAGCTTAAAACCTTCGACCGCAGCTTTCCGGCGACGGTTTTGGAGCTGGTCGTCTCCGGCCTCCGGCGCTCATGGCCTGCGCGGGTGCGCGCGCGTGAGCGGGACGCGGCTCTAGCCACCCTCGCCGAGGTCGGGGCGGAACGCCTGGGGGCGCGCCCGCTCGCCAAACTCTCCGGCGGTGAGTTGCAACGTGCGTTTCTGGCTCGAGCCTTAGTGCGTCGCCCCGCACTCGTGCTACTCGATGAACCCGCGACCGGCGTCGATTTTTTAGCCGAGCACGACCTCTACGACCTGTTGGAGCGGTATCAGGCGGTGAGCGGCGGGGCGGTCGCCATGATCACCCACGACCTGACGGCGGCGCGCTACCACGCCACGCGCGTCGCGGTGCTCAACCGGCGGCTTCACGGTTTCGGTACACCTGACGAGGTGTTGTGCGAAAGCTGCCTTAAAAAAGCGTTTGGACACCTTGGGCACAGCCACGGGATCGTGGTTTAGGCGTGGGCGAATTGTGGGAGGTTTTTCAGCTGCCGTTTATGCAGCGGGCGTTGCTGGCAGGGCTTTTGGTCGCGCTGATGAGTTCGGTGCTGGGTGTTTTTATCGTGCAACGCGGGTTGTCATTTTTAGGCGACGGTCTCGCGCACTCGGCCTTTGGCGGGGTGGCGCTGGGCTTGCTGCTGGGCGTCGACCAACCGCTCTGGGTGGCGCTGCTGTTTACGCTCTCTGCGTCTCTGGGCATCGCCTGGGTACGCGACCGGACGCAGCTGTCGTCGGATACGGCTATCGGTATCTTTTTTGCGGTGTCGGTGGCGCTCGGCGTGCTGTTTGTAAGCCTCGAGACCGGTTACAGTGTCGACGCCTGGAACCTGTTGTTCGGGTCTATTTTGGGCATCGGGCAAGAAGAGCTGTGGCTGATTGCTGGGGTGACGCCGCTCGCGCTGGGGCTTTTGAGCGCGCTTTGGGGACGGCTCGCGTACGCAACCTTTGACGCAGAGCTGGCGCAGACCGACGGCGTGTGGGTAAGGGGGCTCGAGTACCTTTTGTTCGCGCTCGCCGCCGTGGTGATCGTGGCGTCGGTGCGGGTGGTCGGGGCAATCTTAATTGCGGCGTACCTGGTCATTCCGGCAGCGACGGCCCGCCTGGTATCGCGTTCACTTTTTCAGATGACGCTTCTGAGCGTGACCTTCGGCGTGTTCAGCACGGTCGTGGGACTCGCGCTGTCGTTTTTCCTCGAGGTCCCTTCGGGCAGCACGGTCATCCTAACCCAGGCGGCGCTCTTTATCGCCGCGGCACCCTTTGCCCGACGCTAGCTCGCGCTGGGCTCTAGTTTTTGTGCAGGATACTGTCATAGACTTGAGCGCAGGTCATAAGGAGGCCCCATGGAATTTCTGAGTCGTGACGATTTTTTCGCGTTACCCATAGCTGAAATCGAGTCGCTTACCGGTGTCGAAGCTGACGGCGAAGACGAGGCGAGCTACCGCGCGCGCGCCTGGGAGAACTACAAGCAAGAGGTCGGCAACCAAGAGGAGTGGGTTGGTATTGAAGGGGAGAACACACCGGAGGCCGAGGGTTAGATCGCTGGCGCTGCTACACACCGCGGCTTCTCACGCGCCCCGCTTCAGCGCCCTGCTCGAGTCGTTGGAAGAAGGCAGAGGTGTGGACGTGCAGCACGTCGTCGAAGAGACTCTCCTGACGGACGCGCGCAATTTGGGTGTGGACGACGTACGGGTCCAGCGACGGCTCGAGCAGGTCTTGACGTCGCTCGCGGAGACCTCCGCAGTCATCCTCTGTACTTGTTCAACGCTCGGCGCGGCAGCTGAAGCCTTCGACAAGACCTTTGGCGCGCGAATTCTCCGCATCGACCGGCCTTTGGCTAGGGCAGCTGTTGCCCAGGGTTCAACCATTGTCGTGGTGGCGGCTCTGGCGAGCACGCTGGAACCGACGCAGGCGCTCCTAAAAGACGAGGCCGCGCGCGCGGGCAAACCGATTACCCTCACGACGGTGGTGTGTGAAGGTGTCTGGGACCATTTTGAACGCGGCGACAAAGATGCTTATCTGCGGGCTGTCGCCGCGCACGTTGATGAGGTGCAGGCGCAAGGTGAGGTGGTGGTGCTGGCGCAAGCGTCGATGCTCGGCGCTGAAGCGTGGGTGAAAACGGCGAAGCCGGTGCTGAGCAGTCCACGTCTGGGTTTGCTGGCGGCGCTCGAGCTGCTCTAAGCTAACGGTGCTGTACCAAGATTCGAGAAATACAGTCCGAGTGTAACGGGAACTGCCACAATACCGAATATCGTTCCTACGACCGGATGCCCGGTGTCGAGCAGCGCGGTAGTTGCAGCGGTAAAAACGGCGAGCTTCAGGCTCAACTGGTACGGAGGCAAGAGTGAGATAGCAGCCTTCGGCGACACGAACAGCCCCCAGAAAACAGCCCCCAGCAGCGATACGCCGACGCCTAAGGCGGCGCGACTAACGGACGTTGGCCCAAGCGAAGCGCCCCAGATACCAAAAGCGGTGAGGGCCGCCAGCTCGAGCCCGAACGCTACCGCCAAGATAGCAAACCCCGGCGTGAACATCAGCGTTTGTCCAGCCGCCGCGCAAATGCTTCGGTGGTGCGGCGCATGGCCTCGACCGGACCCGCGAGCACCGGCCCGTGACCGACCGCCAGACGCCTCGGGTCAAGGGCGGTGAGGGTGCGCGCACTCTCGAGCGCCGTCGGTGCGTGCCAGGTCGCCAGAGCGGGCAGCGGGAAGAGCACACGCAACTGTCCGGCAACGGCTAGGCCGCCTTGCGTCTGCAAGGCGTCTCCGGCGATCAAGGTTTCGTCCCGAACATCGAAAAACGCCATATGTCCGGGCGTGTGACCGGGGGACGCTATCGCCTGCAAACTGCCCACGGTGTCACCGTCCTCGAGAAGCCTCGTCGGCTGGGTCTGTACGTCGGGGAAGCCCCCGCGCAGCTTGACTTGCGGCTCATGCGCTTCCAACGACATGTCACCAGCCAGAAACCGCGCGTCGCGGGCGCTGATGATGACTTCGGCGTCCGGATAGTGTGTGTGCAGCGCGTCCAAGCTGCCGACATGATCGACGTGAGCGTGCGTCAGCAGGATGCGGCGGACAGGTTTGCCGAGCTGCTCGGCAGCCTCCAGAATCTGCGTCTCGGTACCGGGGACAGCGGTATCGACGACGGTCAGGCCGCCGTCCTCGACGACCAGGTAACAGTTGATCAGGCCGTAGCGGATGAGGCGGTAGAGATGAGGGCTGTGCTGGTTCAGGTTCATACGGTTTTCCTCCAAAATGAACGGCGTTCGTCTTGCTGACAGGTAGCGTACAACTTGCGCTCGCACGTGTCAAGACGTACACTGTTCGTTATGCCTTATCCTGCAAAACTGACCGCTGAAAAGATTTTGGCAGCGGCGCTTGAGCTGCTCGAGACAGGCGGTCCCAACGCGCTCGGAATGCGTCAGCTAGCCGACGCTCTAGAGGTGCGTCCAAGTAGTTTGTACCGTTATTATCCCGAAAGGGACGCGCTCTTGGGGGCGCTCGAGGTCCACGCTACTCACGACCTGCACACCGCCATCCGGGACGCTACTTGGGACCAAACCCCTGCCGCCGCCCTCACCGCAGCGGCGCACGCGTATCTCGAGTACGCACGCGCTCACCCGCACCTCTACTCGCTCCTGCTACGACCTCGCGCGCCTTACACCGCCGAACCCGGCCCCGGCAAAGAGCTGTGGAACGAGGTGCTGGCGCTTGTCGGCGCAGTAACCGGAGACTCGGACGATACCCCCGCCACAGTCGCGTTCTGGGCGTACCTGCACGGCTTCACCCTGCTCGAGCAGAGCGGACAGTTTGGCTCGAGCGGTCCCAAAGGTGGCTTTGAACGGGGGCTGGTGGCGCTGGTCAGCAGCTTTCGTCATACCGGAGAGGCATAGTGAGAAAATATTCGCTTTATCTTGTCGCCGGTGCGCCCGGGGCCGGGAAGTCTACAACCGTTGAGGCGCTGCTGAGGGTCGATTCGGCGTTCGTCTTCTTCGATATCGACTGGCTGGCGGCACCCGCTTCGGCGTTATTCGGGCACGATATCCGCTTTGCGCCGGAGAGCTGGAAACCTTATGGCGAGCTGTGGTTTAGCGTTTTACACGCAGTAGTTCAGAACGGTCGGGTGCCTGTTCTCTTTACGCCGGGTGATCCGAGCGATTACGAAGGTAAGGAACTTCCCAACTGATGCGGGGGGCTCGAGTGGCTGCTGCTAGACTGCGACAACGACACCAGGCTGGAACGCCTGCGGCAGCGAGGGTGGGCTGAAGCGCAGCTCGAAGAAGCCTTTCAGGACGCTGCGGTGCTACGCAAGCTGTTGTCGCGGCGTATCGACACCGGCAAATTAAACCCTGACGAAGTAGCCGAAGAGGTGTTGATGTGGATGCACCAGACCCGCTGATGGCACCCCCTAGTCGGCTGCATTTACCTCTGCGAAGAGCCGCGGCCACAATTTGTCAACCTTGTCTTTTGTCTCGCTCGTCATGGTGATCTTTTCGGGCCACTCACGGCTAAAACCCTCCGCCGCCAGCTTGGGTGTGCCGTCCGCGGCAAAGACCGGCCCATGACCACCGTCCAGAATCTGCACGTCTCGTTCGGGGTCGATGTTGTTTAGGAGCGTCCACATACAGTCCTCGAAATCTGTGGGGTCGGTCTGGGCGTCGAGCACGGCGATAAGCCGCACGCCTTTGGCTTCAGGCTGCTCGGCGGCCCACGCTACCAGGTCACGACCCTGACCGGCTCGAGTCTTCTCGGTTGTCAAAAACCAGAACCCCCCGGCAACCTGATGTTGCTTCAGAACGTCTGGGTGGTTCGGCAACGTGTCTTGTGGCTGCTCCAGGTTGGGCGTCCAGGTGGCGTTTTCGCCCTCTTCGTCATGTTTGATGGTGCCGTCGATGATGAGCTTCGAGCCGTAGCTCCACGACCTCGAGGAGTGGTCGAGCACGTCGATGGGTCCCTTGGCGAACTGCGAATCTCGACCCGGCACGGCGTTTTTGAGAACGGTACGCCAAAAGTTCAGATGCTCTTGCGGTTTGACCTTTTCGTTGGTAACGAGCAAAACTTTAGCGAACATCATCTGGCCTAAACCGATAAGTCCGTTGGCAACTTTGTACGCTTGCCCCGGATAGTCTTTTTTGATCACGACGTTGACCAGATTGTGCGCGATACCGGCGGGCGGCAGGTGATAATCGATCAACTCGGGCATGATGAGCTGCGCGGGCACCAAAAAGATGCGTTCCGACGCCTCGATCAGGTACGCGTCTTCCATCGGTGGGCGGCCCACAATCGTCGCGGGATAGATGGCGTCGCGGCGCATGGTTATCGCCGTCACGTGAAAGACCGGGTAGAGGTCTTGCAGGGTATAAAAGCCGGTATGGTCGCCGAACGGCCCCTCAGTGCGCCACGGCTCGTTAGGGTCGATGTAGCCCTCTAAGACAAACTCAGCGTGCGCCGGAACCTCCAAGTCTACCGTCACGCCCCTGGTAAGTTCGATAGATTTGCCGCGTAAAAAACCCGTCAGTGAAAACTCGTTGATCCCCGGAATCGGCGGGATGGGCGCGGTCGCCGCGTAGGTCAGGGCGGGGTCGCCACCCAAGGCAACGGCGACCTCGAGCCGTCGCCCCAGCTTTTTAGCCTTTTCCAGATGCCGCGCCCCGGTTTTGTGCCGCTGCCAGTGCATCCCGGTAGTGTTTTTGTCATAGACCTGCATCCGGTACATGCCGATATTGTTGTCGCCGGTTTCGGGGTCTTTAGACACTACTAGCGGCAGCGTGACGAAGGGGCCGCCGTCCCCCGGCCAGCACTTGAGCACCGGCAAGCGGGTCAGGTCTACCTCGTCGCCGCGCCATACGACCTCCTGCACCGGTCCGCTCCGTACTCGTTTGGGCGGCAGCGCCGAGAGTTCTCTGAGTTTGGGCAGGTTCGACGCCAGCCCGAACAGGCCGCCGCCGAGTTTGACATCTAAAAGGTCGCGGATACGGTCGCCGATAGCGTCCAAACTCGGCGCGCCGAGCGCCAGCGCCATACGTTCGCGGGTACCGTAAAGCCCGATCACGAGCGGGAAATCTTTACCGACGACGTTTTCAAACAGCAGGGCGGGGCCACCCTGTTTGACCATCCGGTCGGCGATTTCGGTAATCTCGAGTTCTGAAGAGATCGGTTCGGTAACACGCAGCAAATCGCCCCGTTTCTCGAGGGCGGCGATGAAGCTTCTGAGGTTGGTGTACATGCTTCAGAATACGGGTGCAGGGCGTAGATTTCCGTTGTGCAGGGGGTAGAGATAACGAGCAAGTCGTTTACATCAATTTGCATTGAGGCCGAAAGCTCGAGTCCCGAGTTTGGTTTTGTAAGAGCTTTCGTACTCTATGACTTCTCTTGCTGTAAGAGATTTTGGCAGCGTCCGAAGAACTGAATAGTTAAACCCCCGGTAAGCGTGAGGGTCAGTGCTGTGCAACGCCCTAAGTCGTTCGTTTCCGCCATGCCCACTGATAACGTAGGTTGCCCAACGTCCAAGGATGCCTTTGGCACCATAAGCAGAGCCGACATACTGAGCGCCCGTGCTGGCCTGCACGATGAGATAAACGCCCGCTACACTGGTTAAAGCCGTGTGCCACGCTCTATTGGACTCGGGATTGTGAATGATTTGGACGAGTTCTTGATGAGGCAAAATGAAGTCGAGATACCCTGGAAACGGTCTGGCAAACCCTTTCGGTAAAACCTGAACGACCTCTTTAGGGGATAGCCACTGGTGCCAGGAGCGAGTAGACCCACCCCAGTCAATCACCACGCGCTGTTCTAAATCCTCGAATCCCGGTACTTTTTCAAGAATGTAAAACAGGTCTTCTGGGTTTTGCGAAAATGTATAGTTTTCCGGCAACTGAACGTCGGCAACTGTGGCGCGTCCTTTGACTCGGTACAAACCGAGGAATCTGGTCTGCCCCCTTGGTAATCCGAGAAAAGAAGCCATATAGTCGCACTCGAGTACCGGCTTGGACTGACAGGCTTGGTACGTTTCGATCAGCCCTGAAAGTACCAACTCGTAGAGGTCGACACGTTTGTCCTGATGACGGACGAGCTTAACGCTTGCATGTTCGTCCAAACCGCGAAGTTTTAGTAACTCAGTGATGTTCATGGGTTCAAAATCCAATCGGCAAACGAATTTTTTGGGTTGAGTAATGTTCGGCTTTTAGCAAAACCGTTTCACTTCGCTATACGCTCCTCCCACATTAATTTTGAGGTTGCAAGGTTAAAGCGTGTTATGAAAATGCTAGCGTTTCTTATGTCAAACATCACGCTTCATCCTATCGCTGAAGCCGATGCCGCCGAAGTGTTGCAGTTCGAACTGGAAAACCGTGCGTTTTTTGAGCGTACCTTGCCGAGTCTGGGCGACGCCGACTTCACCTTGGCGGCTACCGCCAGCACCCTCGCAGAGCGCGAAAAGGCGTGGGAAGAAGACGCGAGCTACCATTATCTTGCCCGTCAGGATAAAGAACTCGTCGGTTGTATCGGGCTCTACGGTGTGCAACGCGGCCCTGCCCAAAAAGCTGAAGTCGGCTACCGAATTGCTGAGCGTCACAGTGGCAAAGGCTACGCTAAAAGTGCGGCCGCCCTCGCTGCGAACGAGGCGTTCGGAACGCACGGATTGCACCGGATCGAGGGCGTCACCTCACCCGAGAATCTGGCCTCGCAGCTCGTTCTCCTCAAAAACGGTTTTACGTTTTGGGGCCGCTCGCGCCGCTCCTACCTGCTCAACGGGGTTTGGGAGGATTGTCTATTTTTCGAGCGGCTGGCTGACGAGTAGGACTGGGGTCTGAGGTTATTCGGCCTTGGAACGTGTCGCGCTAGAGTTGGAAAACGGGTCAACAGTCCTGGTCAGCCGGTGTTTTACATATTTGTATATCTGCCCTGAGCTGCTTTTGTAGCACTAACCCAGTTGGTAAGCCGGTACTCCGGAACGCCCTAAAAAGGTTTTACGCACGACGCTTAAAGTTTTTTGACGTCTTCTGCATTGACGTTAAAGGTACCCTGGTCGGTACGGATAACAATTTTGCGAGCGGCGTTGACAGGATGTGTGATGAGCACCCCGTCAAGGACGTCGCCTCGACTAAAAAGCCATGTTCCCTTGTCAAATTTAACGCCCAGAGAAGGGCGTAACACTAAAAAGCGGTTGAGCTTGTGGGTCAAGGTGCGTGAAGGGTTCTTAGCCCATGATTCGACGACTTCCGCATGTCCCCTCAATCTCATCCGTTACACTTCCTCAACTGTGTATACCATTACTAGACCATTTTAAGGGAGACAGGGGAGAGATGCTAGATACAGAGGTACGCTCTTCACAGTACGTTCGTACCCAACTATGCTATGTGACGATAAGCATCACCCAAAACACTGTAAAATGCACGTACTAGAAAATATGGTCTCACCCTTTAAGGCTTCTGCGTGGTAGCAGCTTCGGGTAGGTTAGGCGCGTCGTCCGGTAGACTTGAACGATGACCCCTTCACCCCTGAAACTTATCCTGGCGAGTGCCTCCCCGCGCCGCCGCGAGCTGCTGACCAACTTAAACTTCCCCTTCGAGGTCGTACCCGCCGACATCGACGAGAGCTTCACCAGTGAAGACGAACCGTTCGATCTGGTGCGCCGCTTGAGCATGACCAAAGCCGCTACAGTCGCCGAAACCTACCCGGACGCACTCGTACTCGCCGCCGACACGGTGGTCGTCTACCGGGACGAAATATTGGGCAAACCTGAAACTGCCGAGGAAAATCTGGACTACATCACCCGGCTTTCGGGGCACACCCACGAGGTTTTTACGGGCCACGCACTCGTGCTGGGTGACAAACGCGCCGACCGCGTGGTGCAGACCGCCGTACGTTTTCGCAAACTCTCCGAAGGCGAGATCGAGCGGTATGTGGCAACGGGCGAGGGGATGGACAAGGCCGGAGGGTACGCCATTCAGGGCTACGGTTCGGCGCTTGTGCGTGAGGTGCGCGGCTGCTACTTCAACGTGGTGGGGTTGAGCGTCCCGAACGTCGCTGAACTGGCGCAAACCTTTGGGTTTCAGCTTGTCTGAACGCCTCAAAGCCTGGTACTTGCTGCTGGCGCTCGGCCTGTTGACGCTCCTGCTGCTGAGCTTTGCGGGTCGCCCGCCCGCCACGCTCAGCAGCGCGGTCGCCCTGCCGCACCGCCTCGTTTACACGGCGAGCGTCAACCTGCGTGGGTTTTTAGCGAGCGGACGTGACCGGCGCGACCTGCGCGCGGAGGTGTCGCGCCTGGGGAGCGAACTCGCCTCGGCGCAGGCGCAACTGCGGCAGCTTGAGCTGCAAAATACCCGCTACGCCGAAATGCTCCACCTGCGGGCAACGCAGTCCCCCGGCGTGGTCATGAGTGCGCCGGTCGTCAGTGTCCCGGTTGTAAGTGCTGGTGCGAGCACGGTAGGGGGGACGCTCGAGCTGGGCGCGGGCCGCGCCGCCGGGGTGACGCCCGACATGCCGGTAACGGTCGCGGACGGTCTCGTCGGTGTGGTGACAACGGTTTCAAACAAAACCGCGTGGGTACGAACGCTGGTAGACCCGGCCTCGAGCGTCGGCGTTACGGTGCGCGGACGCGGCGGTCAGGGTATCGGCGTCGGTGAAGCGGGGGGGGTGGTGCGCGTGGCGGATTACGCCGAAGAGGAGCCGATACGGGTCGGCGACGTGGTGGAGACCGCAAGCCGGGGCGGGCTGTTTCCGCGCGGTATCACGGTCGGGCGGGTGGTAGCGGTAACGCCCAAAGACCTCAACGCGCTCAGGCGTGAGTTTATGGTCCAGCCGAGCGTGAATGTAGACGGGTTGCTCGAGGTGGCGCTGATTAGACCGTTGTAGCGAGTTCCTGCTATGGTTTGCAAGGGTAGTCCAAACAACTCACGGATTCTTGCTCTTCACTCAGAGAAGATATTTCGGACAAGCATCGGAAGAATTCTGTCGTCTATCTAGTTCGCTGGAAGAACACTCTAGATTGGACCAACGATGAACCCACTCATCAACAAAAATTCGGTTCTGTTCAGACTCCCAAAAAATCTCAATAGCAAGCAGCGATTAGTTTTAGACGGCATCCGTTATTCTGTTCAAATAGCGGATCAATCGTTTTTAAGCCTCTTAAACTCTCTCTTCATGTATTCGGCGATAGAGCCGACTTTGCAATCGTCCGCAGCCATCTTTGCGAATGCATGGTCCATAGTTGACTCTCTTACACGTTTGGACAAATTACTGAATTGTTTGACCGAACTACACGACCAAGAGCCAATAAAGCAGTTTAGAGAGAAAGCGAAAATTAAGCGTATGCGTAATCACATACAGCATTTGGACGAACGTTTTGACAAACTGGTTGAACTCCGGAGACCTACTTGGGGAACCTTGACATGGATACGCTTTGAGAAGGATTTCCTAAAATCCCGAGAATTTGAACACCACACTTTAACGGCTGGAAGTTTCCAAAGTACTTTTGTAGACTGTGAGCTGCCAACGGGTAAGATTCAGGTGCGTTAGCTCGTTGAATTTGTGAAGTTGGATGCTTTCGATTTAGCAATCTCTCTGAGCGATGCCCATAATGCTCTTGAGGTTTTAGTAGAGTTCTTGCAAGACTTGTTTTCAAAACAGTTCCACAATTTAGAAATGGCGACGGACAACAATCACGTGAAAATGAAGTTCAGAATAAGTCAGGACGAAGATGAAACTGTAGTTGTCCCGCAAACGTTCTATATGCACGTCGAACCGAGTGAGGATACACTTGACTAATTGAAACGAGTTTTGAAAACCTTAGCACAAGCTCTTGCAAGGCGGTAAGAACTCTACATCTCGTAATTCTTTCTTGTTTGGCAATCCGGCTACGAGAAGCAGTCCTGTTGCCAAGAACCCCCAGACCCCCCGAAGTGATACCTTATCCTCGTGAGGTCGCTATGCCCCTGCTGAACAAACCCCCCGCCGCGCTCGCCCTCGAGGACGGCACCATCTACTACGGTTACGCCTTCGGCTATCACGGCGAAACGGTCGGCGAGATCGTGTTTAACACCTCGATGACCGGCTATCAGGAGATTTTGACCGATCCGAGCTATCACGGGCAGATCGTCACCATGACGTATCCGCATATCGGCAACTACGGCGTGTCGGTCTACGATATGGAGTCGAACAAACCTTTTGCTCGAGGGTTTATCGTCCGCGAGTTTTCACGGATGGCGTCGAACCACCGCGCCAATCAGGATTTGCAGAGCTTTATGGAGGAGCATAACGTCGTCGGAATTGAAGGGGTCGACACCCGCGCGCTCACCCGCAGGCTCCGGCAGGGTGGGGTCGTCAAAGGGGTAATCCGCCACGGAGAATTGATCAGGGCCGAGGGCGAAGCCCTAGTCGAGCGCGCCCGCGCCCACGCCGACATCGACGGGCGCGACCTGACGCCGGAGGTAACGACGCCGCTGCCTTACGCTCGACCGACCTTTAAGGACAACCCGCGCGTGGTGGTAATGGACTTCGGCATCAAACATTCGATTGTCTACAAGCTCGAGCAGGCCAACGCCGAGGTGATCGTGGTTCCGGCCCAGACGACTCCCGCGCAGATCATGGCACTCAATCCTTTTGGCCTGGTCATCGCCAATGGTCCCGGCGACCCGGGCGGCCCCAAATACGCGCACGATACGGTATGGCAGATGCTCGGGCTGTTGCCGACCTACGGTATCTGTCTGGGGCATCAGCTGCTGGGTTTGGCCGTCGGCGGAGAGACCTACAAACTTAAACATGGTCATCACGGGGCCAACACGCCGGTTAAAAACCTGGTAACGGGCGAGGTCGAGATTACCAGCCAGAACCACAACTACGCGGTCGACATCGACTCGATTCCGGGCGGGCAGTTTCGCGCGACGCACATCAACCTGAACGACGGCACCTTGGAGGGTATGGCGCACACCCGCTACCCGGTCTTTAGCGTGCAATACCACCCCGAAGCCAGCCCCGGCCCCCACGACGCGTCGTACTCGTTCAAGCGGTTTATCGAAGAGGTCAACGCTTTTGAAGGCGCGACGGCGCTTCCGGCGGCGAAGGAGTTTGCGGACTTCTAGAGAAGTGCCGAGTTATGAGTGCCGAGTGCTGAGTCAAAAACTCGGTACTTGGAACTCATGACTGCTCTGGTCTTTCCGAACGCCAGCCCCCGACGCGCACCGCGCCGTGGTCGTAGCTGCGTTCGTGCTCGAGCGCCGCCTTTAACGCCCCATGATCGAGTTTTTCGCCGAGAACAATGACGCCGACCGTTCGCACGAGTATCTTGAAATCGAGCCCGAGCGACCAGTTGTCGGTATACCAGACGTCTAGGGCGATGCGTTCTTCCCACGGTAAATAGATGCCGCCGCAAACCTGCGCCCAACCTGTGACGCCGGGTTTGAGCGACAAGCGCCGCCTCTCGAAATCGTCGTATTCGGCAACCTGCTCTAAGAGCGTCGGGCGCGGCCCGACGAGGCTCAGGTCGCCGGTAAGGACGTTTAAGAGTTGCGGCAATTCGTCGATCTTGGTGCGCCGGGTTACGCGGCCCACCCTGGTCACGAGCGGGTGCGCGCCGGTAACAGCGCCCATGCTGGCAACCGGGGCGTCGTTGACGGTCATGCTGCGAAATTTGAGGATGGAAAATGGTTTTCCGTGACGACCGGCGCGTGTCTGCCGAAAAAAGACCGGACGACCGTCCTCGAGCAGGATCAGGAGCGCCATCAGCAGCAGCAGCGGAGAGACGAAAAGAAGCGCGGTGGTGGCGACGACGATATCGAGCGCGCGTTTGACGACTAGTGAAAGAGTGCGAACCATGCTCCTAGACGCTAGCATCTTTTAGCGTAAAAATGGCGTACCGCTGCCTTCAGAAGCTGTCGACTCGAGCGTCCATTCCGCCTTCTGCCTTCTCTATTCTCGTGTTTTAGACAGTAGAGCACCCGTAAACTCGAGAACACCCCCGCCTTAATTGAGCAGCTTGATAGGATCGTCCTTAACCTGCCGCTGCCGCGCCAGTAGATACGCGCCCAACCCGAGCGGTCCGGCGAAGAGGGTTAGCAGGACGTAGGGCCGCGCCTCGATCCCCCAGTATTTGGCGTCGCGGAAAAGCCACACTCCGGCGAACAGGTCGAGCGTCAGCAGGTGCGCCCACACCGCCAGAAAGCCCCACTCGAGGCTCAACCCTTGCCGGAGTGCGTCGAACGACAGGTCAAAACCCGTCCCGGTAGCGAGCGCGCCGATGAGCAGCAGCGCGTACACTGCGCCCAGCGCAATGTAAGGCCAGTACGACTGCACCAGCCGCTCGGTAAAACGGGCGCGCGGAAAGAGCAGCATCCCGAGCCAGAGGGGGAGCGGCAAGACGTTCAGCAGACTAAAGACGGTTTGGGCCATGCTTTAGTCTATCCGAGTAGGGTTTGAAGACGCTCCAGTTGAGCGGTGAGCAGGTCGGCGTCGCGCCGGTACTCGAGCGTGACCGTCCACGGCGCTGTTTTTTGCAAAACATCGGTTAGAAGTTCGTAGTCGGCTTCCCACATCGTTTCATGGACATCTTTGAGGGTGCCGTCTACCGGACGCGGACCGTTGACGTGAAGCTGACGTACACGCTCCAGCGGTAGCCGCGCCAGATAGTCGCCTACAGTCCAGCCCAAACGTGACGCGCTGACCTGAGCGTGCGACAGATCGAGGAGAAAGTAGGTATCGGTGGCCTCCAGTACGGCGCTGATGACTTCAGGCTCGTAGATGTGTTCGTACGCGCCCGTGGCGTTGTAGTCGAGGTTCTCGAGTAGCAGCGGAACTCCCACCGCAGCCTTGAGTGCGTCCACGTTACGGATCAACCGGTCTACCAGGGCGCTACGCTCGAGCGTCACCGAAGCGGTCTGGAAACCGCCCTGAAAGGTTATCGACTCGGCGCTAAAACCGAGGTGAACGCTTAACCAGGGCGCGCGGGTCTCCATAAGCGCCCGCCGCGTTACTGCCAGCACGTCCTGTTGTTCCAAGGCGCGCGGATGCGCCAGCGACCAGTTCCAGACGCTGTTGTGGAGCAGCCAGTAGTGCTCCGGAAACTCCTCTACAGCCGAAGTGGTCAGCGGACCCCCAGTTTCTACAGGCACGGTCAGCTTTTGTTCACGGAGCAGTGAGCGCGCCAGCGGACTGTCGGAAACGGCCAGCGTGGGAGGGGTCACTCGAGCGTCGTAAACAGATTGTTCAGCGACTCAGCCAGCGTCGGGTGCGAAAAGGGGGTGTCGCGGAGCGCCGTGTAAGGCAGCCCTCCCATCATCGCCACCTGCAACACGCTCATGATCTCGCCGCCCTCATGTCCCAGCACCGCCGCGCCGAGCAGCCTGTCGGTGTCCAGATCGACGAGCACCTTCATAAACCCGCGCGTCTCGTCAAGCTCTATGGCGCGGGCCACGCTGCTCATCGGCAGTTTGGCGACTTTGAACGGCACACCCTGTTCGGTCGCGTCGTTTTCGCTCAGCCCCACACGCCCGAGTTGCGGGTCGATAAAAACCGTGTAAGGAACTAGGCGGCCCTGAATCGTTTTGTTTTTACCGTCCAGCAGATTGGCCCTGACGACGCGAAAATCATCGTAAGATATGTGGGTAAAGGCGGGGCCGCCTTTGGCGTCGCCGAGCACGTAGACGCCGGGGGCACTGGTCTCGAGCCGTTCGTTTGCGCGGATGTTGCCCTTGTCGTCGGTCTCGATCCCAGCGGCCTCCAGGTTGAGGGTATCGGTATTCGAGACGCGTCCGGTAGCGACCAGCAGGTGCGAGCCCGCTACGGTTTTGCCATTGCCCAACGTAAGCGTTATCCCGTCCTCAGCCTTGACCTTTTCGGTCGTGGTCTCCAGCAGCACCGTTACGCCGTCCTCGCGCAAAATCTCGGTTACAGCGTCGGCTACGTCCTTATCTTCACGCGGCAGGAGCTGCGGGCCGCGCTGAATCAGCGTGACCTCACTACCGAAACGGCGAAACATCTGCGCGAACTCGAGGCCGATATAACCGCCGCCCAAGATCAACAGGTTCTCCGGCACCTCACCGAGCTCCATCACCGACGTTGAGGTGAGAAACGGAACCTCTTTCAACCCGTCAATAAGAGGTACGTTCGGGCGCTGACCGACGTTGATGACGACGGTTTGGGCCGTCAGCGTCCTTTCGCCGCCGCTATTTAGCTTGACCGAGACGGTCTTCTCGCCGCTAAACGCAGCTTCACCCCAGATCAGCTCGAGGTTTTCCTGCTCTTCATAACTCTTCTGACTGCTCTCCCGAAACGACGTGACGACCTCCGCTTTGCGCGCCCTCACCCGCTCCATATCGACCCGAACCGGGCCGGTCTCGACGCCGTAGTCACGTGAGCGCCGCGCCAGATACGCGACGCGGGCGCTCGCTACCATCGTTTTGGTCGGTGTGCAACCGTTATTTACACAGGTACCGCCGACGTGCTCGCGTTCGATTAGCGCGACCCGTTTGCCCGCCTTTGCCGCCGCACTCGCCAGCGGCCCCCCACCCTGCCCGGAACCGATCACGATAAAGTCATAAGTCATACCCCAAGCTACAGCACAGGCGCAGCTCCGAGTGTCGTGATTTTGACGAATCGGCTGGGTTGTGTCGACGTTTTAAGCTAAACGGTGCGATGTGCTGGATGAGAAGAAGTAAGAAGCAGGGAGTAAGAATCAAGAAGGTTGCGAGGTGTGGGCGTTTTACGTGTTCATCATGGGCTTAGGCGTGTTTTCCGAACAGCGAGCGTCAACAAAGTGTAGGTCGGGCGCTGTGAACTGTGCCTATTCCGGTGAACTGGCGTCTTTCTGAATACGGTGAAGTGCTTTGATGACTAGTGGTTCTACGAGACGTTGCCCCATCTTTTTATGGAGATCATCAAGCTAGGCTCGGTTAGTCAAGTGAGCAGCAAAGGCAGGACACTAAACCAGCGTGACCCGTGGGTCACGCTGCGAGGCTATCTACAACCGTTTATGTCTTGTCTTTTATGTCAAACCGGCCGGGTGCGTCTCAGAGCACCTTCAAAATTTACCAGCGACCTTTGAAGAGGAGGCGATTGGGTGAACCTTTAGTGTCGCTGAGCGCGCCCCCGGTAGCGTTCCTTTTGATTCTATAAGCCACCGTGCTGGGGATGGCCCCCGGGTAACGCTGCAAATAGAGTGCCGCGGCTCCGGCTACGTGGGGTGCCGCCATCGAGGTACCGCTGATGGTGTTGGTCGAGCTATCTGTGGTAAACCACGCCGAGGTGATGCTGGCTCCCGGCGCGAACAGGTCAACGCACGAGCCGTAATTCGAGAACGAGGCGCGACTGTCACTTTTCGTCGTTGCGCCGACCGTCAAGGCGCTGCCGACTCTGGCTGGTGAGGTGCTACAGGCGTTCTGGTTTTCGTTCCCGGCAGCGACGGCGTAGGTGACACCGGCGCGAATCGACTTGCCCACAGCTTCATCGAGAGCCCGCGACGCGCCGCCGCCCAAGCTCATATTGGCAACGGCAGGTTTTTTGTGGTAGTAGGTGACGTAATCGACTCCAGCGATGACGCCCGAGTTGCTGCCAGAACCGGCACAGTCGAGAACGCGTATGGCGAAGAGCTTAACGCCTTTGGCGACGCCGTAGGTGCTGCCGCCGACCGTTCCAGCGACGTGGGTACCGTGACCGTTACAATCCGACGAGCCGCGACCGTCTTCAATTGCCGTAACGCCTCCGACAACGCGTTCGCCGAACTCGTCATGACTGCTGCGAATACCCGTGTCAATGATGTAGGCGGTGACGCTGGGGGCCGTCGTGTTGTATCTGTACACGCCGTCGAGCGGTAGGCTGCGTTCGTCGATACGGTCGAGACCCCAGGTGGGGTTGTACTGGGTGGCGTTGGCCGTCATGATCTGGTCTTGTTCGACGTACGCCACGCGGGTGTCGTTTTGAAGCTGACGAAGCGCTGCGCCGCTGACGTTCTCGGCTAGAAAACCGTTGATGACCCGTAACGGGGTGGTCGCCTGCACGCCCAAGTCGGTCGCTACGCGGCTAACGCTCAGCTCGAAATCTTGTGAAGACTGTTCGCTAAGTTCAGGCGTTGCAAGTACGACGATGTACTGACCCGGAATCGGTTGCCCGGCCAGCGGGACTGCGGGCGCAGAAGCGGTTGGCGCAGGTGGCGCAGTATCGCTACACGCCGACAGAAACGTCACAAAAGTGAGGACGAACAACCAGCCGTATCTCATAAGAACCCTCCAGGGTCGTTGATGTCATCTGTCAAGGTTTTATGGGGTTGTCTCCCTCACGCAATCTGTGCGTGGGAGGATGGTGTTCGCTGCCCCTGAAAGACATCACACTTTATCACTCCAAAAATGTAACTAAAATGAAAAAATAAAGTCTATGATGAAAAGATCGATTCCTCAGAAAAGTTAATGTAAAAGAAGTAATGTGTGGGACGGATTTCGGGTTCACATGGCGGTGTAACAGCACGCTCACGTGTTAGAAACCTCACATGCCATTAGCTGGCCGGAAGTTCCTCTACCCAAATCGTTACCGGGCCGTTATTGGTGAGGCTCACCTGCATGTCGGCTCCGAAAACGCCGGTAGCGACGGACAGGCCGGTCCTTCTGAGCACCTCTGCGAAATAGTCGTAGAGCGCCTCCGCCCGCGCCGGTGGCGCAGCGTCCGTAAAACTCGGGCGGTTGCCGCGGGTGGTGTCGGCGTAGAGGGTGAACTGACTGACGACCAGCGCAGCGTTGCCTGCGTCCCTGACGTTCAGATTCATCTTTCCGGCAGCGTCGTTGAAAATTCTGAGCTTGACGATTTTAGCAGCTAGCAGGTCGGCCTCGAGGTGGGTGTCGCCGTATCCAACGCCCAGAAACACGAGCAGGCCCGGCCCGACTTCGCCGACCGTTTGCTCCCCGACCCCTACACGAGCCGAACGTACCCGCTGTACGAGCGCGCGCGCCTCTAAGCCCCGGTCAAGCTCGGGGCGTGTCCGGCAGCGTGCTGCGTAGCCCCTCCAAACGCCCCCGGATGGTCTCGAGGGCGTGCTGAAGGGAACTGCGTTCGGTTTCGTTTAGGTTGCCATACGTTTTTTGCTCGAGCATCACCAGCAGCTCCAAACTGCGTTCGCCGGTGCGCTGCGCGAGCACCCCGTCGCGCGCGAGATGCCGCACCATCGGGCTGTCGGCTTCACCCAGGGCGGCCTCGGCAGAGGCCAGCAGCGACTGCACGAGTCCGATAAAACGCGGGTCGCTAACACCCGCCACTAAAAAAGACCGTCCTGCTGCGCGCTATCGACGACAAAGCTGTGCGCGGGTTTGGGACCGAGCGCGTCCATCGCCTCTTTGAGCGTCCGCACGTCTTCCCACATCAACCACTTGGGCGAGCCCTTTTCGCGGCTCGGGTTACGCAGCAAGTAGGCGGGATGAAACATCGGGAAGACCCGAACACCGTGCCAGTCGAGCCAGGTCCCGCGCGTCTTGGTAATACCGTCTTTTGTACCGGAAAAATACTGAGTTGGGAAATTGCCCAGCGTGGCGATGATCTGCGGGTGGATCAGTTTGAGCTGCTCCAGCAGCAGCGGTTCCGACGCGGTAATCTCGTCAGGTTTGGGATTGCGGTTGTTCGGCGGGCGGTACTTGAGGATGTTGGTGATATAGATGGCCTCGCGCTCGATGTGAGCACTTTCCAGAATACGGTCGAGGAGCTGCCCGGCCCGTCCGACAAAGGGTCGCCCCTGCGTATCCTCATCCTCACCGGGCGCTTCACCGATAATCACCACGTTGGCGTCGGGGTCGCCTTCGCCGAAAACAAGATTGTCGGCAGTTTCTGCCAGGGCGCTCGGTTTGGGCGCGGCCTGGGTCTGTTGCTCGAGGTCTAAAAGCGTCATGAGACTAGTTTAACCCACCCAAAAAGTCGTTTACTGCGCGGCAAAACCAACTCGTTTGGGTGCGTGTAGCGCGAGTAAAACGTACCGCCAAAGAGATGCCGAACCTCAGTGCGACCCGTTTTGGGACAGTTTAGGACGCTGGCTGCGAACCTCACGCCGGACTTTAGCCTCGAGGCCGATCATCAGAAAAAAGTTTTCCAGAGCGTTTTCTTGACCCTTGATTTCAGAATATTCGCTCTCGCCGGTACCGCTGACAAAGGGCAGACCCTTGTAGCACTCGAGCGCCTCGGAAACGACCGCGCTTGGACTCTGCGTTTCGGCGACCTCGGTAAGGCGTGCGTAGACGCCCCGGCGCGCTTCGGCGTGTGACAAAAAGATGTCGGGGTTGTCGGTCTCGGGTGCGCGCAGAACGTCTTGTCTGGCGATGCGGCGGTAGTGTTTGAGCCCTCTTATGATTTCGTCCGAGCTGAGCACGACCCTTACGTCCATGTATCACACTTCCTTTCGTTACGCCTGTGAACACAACTAGTCAGAGCAGTTGAGGTGATTATAGGAGTCTGGTGGCGGGCTGTCAAAAGGGTAAATGCACCCGGTTTTCGGTACCGGCGTACTATCTAAGTGTCCCATATCTAAGCTGTGGTGACGTACGGCCCCAGCGTACGGTTTAGGCGTCGAGCTTTTTGATCGGGATGGGGGGCCGCTCGCCCCGCTCTTTAAGGTTGCCGCTAAAACGCGCCAGGTCGGCGATGTCCAGAGCTTCGGAGGTGTAGGTGCAGTGGCGGCACTCGAGTTCTGAAAAGCCTTCGGCGTATAGGTACGTCACGGTGTTGCTGCTACCGCACTGCGGGCAGGCTTCCCCAAGCTCCATCCCCTCGGCGTCGAACACGGCTTACCTCCTTGTTCTCTAAAGTGTAGAACGCGTGCGCTTTCTAAAAAGTGTCGCGGCAGCTTGACACCGACGGCTGAAGCAAAATCTGTCCGGATGACAGTGACCCCAGCATACCGGTTTCGGAGGGCGTCGGAGGTGCTAAGCTCAGCCGGTGATCACGCACGCACCGCCGGACTACCGGAGTCCGTTTTTAGACGTAGTGGAGGGGCTCGAGCCGCCTTCTACCTTAACCAAACAGAGCGATGTGTTTTACCGAGACGCGGAGCTCACGGCGTTTATCTCCTCACACCGCTACCAAAAGCCCAGCGGCAATGCACTTATCGTCCCAAATGAGCCGTACGAAAATCTTTACACCATCCCGGACGATCTGCTCTGCGCCGTTCACCGCCTCTCCAAACGCCTCGCGTCGGCGTTCAAAACCGTCTACCGCTGCGACGGCGTATTGATGCGGCAGCACAACGAGCCCGCGGGTAGCCAAGACGTGTGGCACTACCACCTGCACGTGATTCCGCGTTTTGAGAACGACGACTTTTACGCGGCGCTGCCGCAGAAAATCTTGACGACTTCGGCGGAGCGTGAACCTTACGCCCGGAAGCTGCGCGCCTACTTCGAGGGGACATCTACCTGAGCTTTGGTGAGCTTCGGCAAAGATCGAGCTTGACCTTTACGTCTGCGATGCAGCAAACGCTTCAATTATCTGCACGTCTTCTTCAAAGACAGGTTGAAGCTGTTTCATCTGCTTAAGCGTGACCCACATTATTTCGGTTACTTCATGGCTACATACCCCGGCTTCACCCGCGATGATTTCGGTGCTCCAGAAACGCAGAATGAACTTGTCATCGGCTGAGGGGATTTCGCGTACTTTTTCGACCGCAACGACCTCGAGGCCGACTTCTTCCATGACTTCACGCTTCAGCGCGTCCTCTTGGGTCTCGCTATTTTCTACATGTCCGCTGACGGGACACCAGTAACCGCTCGCCGCTTCGGTGTAATCGGAGCGTTTGACGAACAAAAAAGTGTCAGCCTTCTGAATGATCGCAACAACTGCGTGGATACGGTTGGTTGACATCTGGACGGACTATTTCGAGGGGACGCCCGCTTGAGCGTCGTTGAGGAGTTCGCGGGCGTGGGCCAAAGCGGTTCGGGTCTTCGCGCCCGAGAGCATCCGGGCGAGTTCGGCTTCGCGTTCAGCGCCCGAGAGCGGCGTGACGCGCGTAACGGTGCGGCCCGCTTGCTCACGTTTTTCGACCTTGAAATGCGCGTCGGCGAAGGCGGCGACTTGCGGGAGGTGGGTGACGACCAAAACTTGACGCTCCTCAGCGAGCCGTTGCAGGAGGCTCCCTACCGTTCGGGCCGTCTCTCCACCGAGTCCGGCGTCCACCTCGTCAAAGACCAGCGTTGGTTGTTGCGACCCCGTAACGACGTTAAGCGAGAGCATCACCCGCGACAGCTCACCCCCGGACGCGACGGTAGAGAGCGGCGCGGGCGGTTCGCCGAGGTTCGCGCTCAGCAAAAACGTCACCTTGTCGCGGCCTGAAGCGGTGTACTCAGGTAGCGCCGTCAATTCGGCGCTAAACTGCGCGTTCGTCATCCCGAGTGGGCGCAGCTCGAGGGTCACGGCTTCAGAAAGTCGCGCGGCGGTCTCCCGGCGCGCGGCGCTCAGGGTTTCGGCGAGTTCGGCGAGTTCGGTCTGAAGCTCCGCCTGTTCGCGCTGGAGCTGCGCGAGGTCGCTCTCGGCGTTTCGCAAACGGGTCATTTCGGTTTCGGCGTGCGCGTGAAACGCCAACACCTCTTCGACCGACCCCCCGTATTTGAGCTTGAGCGTTTCGATAAGAGATAGCCGGTGCTCTAGGGTCTCGAGCGCCGCCGGGTCGCCGTCAAAGTCGGCTAAAAAGCTCTCGACTTCGGCACTTGTAGCCTGCACGCTCCCGAGCGCCGCGCGCAGTTCGGTCGCCAGCGCCGCCGGAACCGCGTGGTAGCGACCGGCCGCCTCGAGACCCTGCGCCGCTTCAGCGAGGAGCTCGAGCGCGTTCGGTTCGCCTTCGCTAAGGCGCTCCACCGCCCCGGCGCTGCCTTGAACGATGCGTTCGGCGTGACGGAGAGACTCGAGCTCACCCCGAATCGTCTCCTCTTCATCCGGTTCCAACCCTGCCGCCGCAATCTCTGAAACCTGAAACTGCAATACGTCGAGCTGCCGCGCCCGTTCGCGGAGCGCACGCTGCAAAGCTGAGAGCTCGCGCGCCACCACCGTAAAGCGGCGGTAGCGTCCGCTGTAACGCACCAGCACCCCCTTCGCCGCGCTGTCTAAAAGGTTGTCGAGGAGCCGCCTCTGTTCGCTGCTGCCCAACAGTGTTTGCGACGCGTGCTGACCATGAATCGCCAGCTGCTGCGCGCCCCTCTCTGCCAGCTCGGAGACGGTAACGAGTTCGCCGCCAATACGGGCGCTGCTCCGGCCCGACGCCTGCACGCGGCGTGCGGTAACAAATTCGTCGGATTCATCAGCCGAGTCGTCTGCAAAAAATCCTTGGACGAGGGCACTCTTCGCGCCTGAACGCACCACCCTGGCCTCGGCGCGACCCCCGATGAGCAGACCCAGCGCGTCGACCAGAATCGACTTGCCCGCGCCGGTCTCGCCGGTCAAGACGTTGAGGCCGGGGGCGAAGTCTACGCGCAGGGCGTCGATGATGGCGAAGTCGGTCAGCTCGAGCGTACTCAGCACGGGGATAGTTTAACAGGGTCTGTTTCCTGAAACGTGCCCCGACGGTTTGGGTAGGGGCACGCTGAGTTCTTTTGCAAATTGAACACGGATATTCAACGACTAAAGCTTTGTGGCTTCTGGAAGGGGGTAAAGCACGCCGTCCTCCTGCTTTTTTATATCCGCGAAGACAGGTCCGTCTATAAATACATCATTGACGTAGAAGTCATTGCCAGCAAGTCTCGTATCGAGCCCGCGAAAAACTTCAACGAAATAAACCGTTGCATCCGTTACGACTGATCTTCTGGAGCTACGAGTCCAGCGCGAGCGTAAACGCCACGACTCCGTGCGATAACCGGAAACCGACGCCCTCAAGCACCACCGACGCGGCACGTTCGTCGTCGTGGGCGCGCGCCAGCACCATCTCGACGCCGGAATCCTCGAGGGCGTCGTGGAGACCACGCAGCAGCAACTCGCGGCCCAGCTTCTGACCCCGTGCGGCGGGCAGCACGCCGAAATAGGCGACCTCGGCGTAGCCTTCGTCGGGGAGGTGCTCGAGTTCCAGGTGTCCGACCGCCACGTCATTTTGATAGGCCATCGTAAGGCTTACCTCGGGGTTGCTGAAACGTTCCTGAAGGTCTTCGTCGCGCCACGCCAGCCGGGTGGCCCAGTTGTCGCTGGTATCACGGTAGAGGTCGCGGTAGACGCCGACATCTACGGCGTCACCTGAGCGGAACGTCTCGCAACGAAATACACTGGGGCTGAGGGGCGCCACTTTGGTATCCCGCCGAAACTCATAGATATAGGTCGTGCGAAACGGTGCAAAGGCGTTTGCGATGAGCGCGCTCTGCGCCCGGACGTTCTCCTGATCAACGAACGCTTCGACAAAGCTGTAACCGCGCGTTTTAGCCTCGGCGACGGCTTCCACGAGAAGCGGAACCACATCGTCGGCGGTGAGTTCGGCGCGCATCAGCGGTCCCTCTAAAAACGCCTCGCCGTCATATTCGCAGAGCGCCACATAAGCCGCCAGCTGACCGTGCTGCTCGAGTACCAGCGGGACCAGTTCGGTATACGGGCTCAGCTCCCCGAGCTCGAGCGCCAACTCCTCGACGCTGCGGCTCTCGGGCGTCATGCTGCGCTGCGCGGCCCGCTCGTCCTGGGTTTGGAGCAGCGCCAGCAGTTCGGGAAGATCACGGTTTTTGAACTCGCGCACGCTCATGACCCCATGCTACCGCAAAACCGCCCCGAACTTTGCCGAGCCCTGGTGTTTCTATTACAGCTCACGCCCGTAAGCTATTTGCGCGGCTTTACCGGCTCGAGTTCAAGCTAATTGCCTCGATCAGGATAAAGACTGGGATACTGCGCCAGAAGGAAGCTTCGGACGTTTCGGCAGGGATATGTTCGGGTTCAAAGGGTCGTGACACGGTGAAGTTGTGCGTTCTCAGCAGGTCGAAATAAGTGGTGAGGCTGCGGTGATAGTGGTTGTGGCCTCCAAAACCTTCAATACGCCAGACCTCTTCTTGGTGATAACCTGTAACTGCTCTGAAAGGTCGCCCCGCCTCGTCACGGCGCATCTTATGGTTGAAAAAACAAGGGTGAGGCGTGGTGAAGATAAACCTGCCTTCGGGTTTGACGGCGTGAAGAACATCGCGCACAAGTGCGTCCAGCACGGGAATATCCATCAGAACCATATGCGCCACAACGCGGTCAAACATCACTATGGTGTTGGGCAGTCCTGCGCTAAGGTCGTGCTGTACGAAAGGTGTTTCCGGGTGCCTCGCTCACGCTTTCTCCAACAACTCTGCCGAGCCATCTATCCCTGTTACACGCGCGCCAGCTGCCTGAAGTTTGCCGCTCAGCCAGCCGTGACCACAACCTAAATCGAGTACGTTCAATCCTGCCAGCTCACCCAACGAGTCCCACAAAACCGGTTCCAACTGCCGGTAGATGCGGTCGTCCGGGCCACCCACGACTTGGGTATAACGGTCGGCAATGTTGTTTCAATCAACGAGGTCTTGGGTTTACTGCTCAGGATTTTTCACGCCAACTCAGTACCGGCTCGGGGGGTCGTAGCGGCGGTGAATCGTACGGGCGCGCCTGTAAAACTCCAGGAGCCCTTCAGTCGCCGCCCGCCAGCCCCAGCGTTCCATTTCGGTTCGTGAGCGCCTTCCATACGTCCCCCGCAGGTCCGGGTCGAAAAGCAGTGTGCGAAGTTTTTCGGTCAGGTCGCCGAGGTCGCCGGGTGTGAACATCAGGCCGGTTTCACCTTCGGCGATCACATCCGGAATCCCGCCCGCCCGCGCCCCGACCACCGGCACGCCCGACGCCATCGACTCCATCGCTACGAACCCGAGCGTTTCGGTGTCCGAGGGAAAGGCGAATACGTCCGCTGAAGCGTAAGCTTGAGCGAGTTCTTCACCGCTCATATAGCCCGTAAAGACGGTCGGCGTCCCGGCGAAGCGTTCGCGTAAAAACCCTTCCGCCGGACCGGAACCCACAAATGCCAAACGCACGCCCTGAAGCTGGGTGATGGGTGCGTAGAGCCAGTCGAGGCGCTTTTCATGTGAGAGTCGTCCGACGTAGACCATCAGCGGCAGCTCCGGTTGCCCGTCCGAGAGTCTGAGCCGCATCGCGACGTCTTTATTGCCGGGATGATACCGCTCGGTATTGACCGCTTTAGGCCAGAGTCTGACGCGTTTGATACCGAGACCCTGCGCCGAATTGACCATCGGCTGGCTTGTGCAGAGGTTGACGTGCGCCTGGTTGTGAACATCCCGAATCCAGGTGTGCGACAGCGGTTTGAGAAAGCCCAATTTGAGGTGCGCCACATACTGCGGCAGGTCGGTGTGAAAACTCGCCAAAAGGGGCAGGTTGCGCTGTTTGGCAATCGCCGTACCCCACATGCCCAAAACGACCGGGTTGACCACATGAACGATGTCGGGTTTGAAACGGTCCAGCTCTCGCCCCAGGCGGGGGCGGGGGAGACCTAAAAAGAGTTCGGGGTACCAAGGGTAAAAAGGAACGGCGGGTACTTTGACGACCTGAAACCCGGCAAAGCTCTCCGGCGGATTTTGTGGGGCGAAGATGATGGCTTCGTGGCCCAGTTCGCGGAGCTGCTCCAAAGTCCGCACCATCCGTGTGACGATGCCGTCGATCTTGGGTAAAAAGGTCTCGGTAAAGAGGGCGACGCGCATCAGAGCTCGAGCAAACCGCGTCCGATGAGGTCGTCCAGAACCGGGCGCGCAGGTGGCCCTAGCGGTTCGGGTAGCGGGAAGAGTGGCGTAAAGACAACCTCGGTCCCCTCTTCACCGTCCGCTGCCGGGGTACCGCTGAAGTCGCGTGTCAGATAGGCGACCGTAACGTTGTAAACCTCATCGCCGTTGGGGGCGAACCAGTGAAAGTCGGGGCCGGAGTACGCGCCGACCAAGCTCAGCGCGCCTACGGTGAGACCTGTTTCCTCGAGCACTTCACGCCGCGCGGCGTCTTCCAAGGTTTCGCCGAGCTCGAGAAACCCGCCCGGCACATGCCACGCTCTTGTCCCGGCACGTTTTTGCATGAGCAGCTGCCCGCCGTCCACGATGAGTACCATCACGCTCGTCAGGATGAGCGGGTGGTGTCCGACTAGCTCACGGACTTCCCGGATGTAAGCCAACGTTAGGGCGTGGACTCGAGTTCAGGTACGCCAGCCTGTTGCGCCTGCGTCCACAAAGAAGTGGCTGGAATCTTACCCAAGTCGGCGCGCTCGGCGTACTTTTTGGCGATTTCCGTGACCTCCAGAAGCAGACCTTCAGAAAGCGTCGTCGGGTTCAGACCTAGGTCCAAAAACAGGTCGTTTTTGACAAAAAGCTCGTTTTCCGGCGATTCTTTACGCGGGTTCGGGACCAGCGCCACCTGACCGCCGGTAAGTTCAGCGACGAGTTTAGCCAAGTCGCGGACCTTGTGCGTTTCGGTCATCTGGTTGAGGATGCGGACGCGCTCGCCGGGTTCGGGCGGGTTGGTAAGCGCCAACTCGACGCAGCGCACCGTGTCCTGAATATGAATAAACGCCCGCGTCTGCCCGCCCGTCCCGTGAACGGTGAGCGGATAGCCGACCGCCGCCTGCATCAAAAAGCGGTTGAGCACGGTGCCGTAATCGCCGTCGTAATCGAAGCGGTTGACGAGGCGTTCGTCGCGGCTCGTCTCCTGTGTATTGGTTCCCCAGACGATACCCTGGTGCAGGTCGGTAACGCGTACGCTGTCGTTTTTGTTGTAAAAAGCGAAGAGCAACTGGTCTTGCGTTTTGGTCATGTGGTAGACGCTGCCGGGGTTCGTCGGGTAGAGAATCTGCTGCTGCACCCGTTCGCCCGTATCGGTCGTCACTTCGATGTCCAGGTAGCCTTCGGGAATCTTCATCCCGGCAGTACCGTAACCGTACACGCCCATCGTACCGAGGTGTACCACATGAATATCCTGCCCCGATTCGACGACCGAGCAGAGCACATTGTGCGTCGCGTTGACGTTGTTGTCGACGGTGTAGCGTTTGTGACGCGGCGACTTCATCGAATAGGGGGCGGCGCGTTGCTCGGCAAAATGCACCACGGCGTCGGGGCGTTCGGTCTCGAGTACCCCCAAGAACCGCTCGTATTCGGTCGCCAGATTGAGATGGTAAAAACCGATCTCTTTACCGGTCAGCTCGAGCCACGCCGCCAAACGCCCGTCGATAGGTAAGATGGGCGTCAGCGACTCCGCGCCGAGTTCATTGTCGATAGCACGCCGACTCAGGTTGTCGACGATCACCACGTCGTGTCCCTGATTGGAAAGGTGAAGCGCGGTAGGCCAGCCACAAAAGCCGTCCCCACCCAGAATTAGAACTTTCATCGTAAAACCTTCATGGTGCCTCCGTAAGCGTTCGGGGCTGCTCGAGCCCGCCGCTGCAAGTCTCGACAGTTTAGCACTTCGCTCCCGAGTAGATAATCCTGAGCGGATTATTCAGACGGGGCTGACACCCGCAAAGAGAGAAGTCGCTACCGCACGCGTTTGTCTGCTCCGGTCGCGCCGCTTCTTGTGATGATAGGCCGACGAAACCCGGCCTTCACTCTGTCTCCAATAAGGTCGGCGTCTCTAAAAGGTCGGTGCTAAAGGCCAGTAAGCTGAAATCTACAAGCTACACGCCACAAGCCACTTGCCTGCAAGCACGCGAAGAACAGCATTAGCGGAAAACAACTACCGACAGAATCTAGAGAACGCTGCCCCCACGCACTTTGCGTAACCACTCGCGCCACTGCCGTTTGACAAAGCGGCGGCGGTAGCTCTGCGCTCCGGCTCGCCACTCGCCCGACTTAAACGCTGCCCAAAGCGTAACCGTGGCGATAAAAAACGGATGCAAGACCGCCCACGAAATCGTGGTTAGGCCGCCCAGGTCGCGCCGCCCCATCAGCCGCTCGGCGACGTGCATTCCGATGATCTCGACGGTAAGTTTTGCGCCCCAGAGTCCGAACACCCAGGGCGTCAGGGTGGGTACGAAAAAGGCCAGCATGATACCCAAGCTCAACACCACGCTCTGCGCGCCCAACACCGAAATCGCCAGAAAAAACCCCGGATGGTAGTGCATGATGTGTTTGTAACGGCTTACCCAGCGGCGGCGCTGATTTAGCAGCGCGTAAAGCCCCGGCATCGGTTCGGTATAGACGCGGATTTCAGGCGTGGCGGCGAAGACGACGCGGCCCGTTTGCAAGCGGCCCATACGCTGTGTAAGCAGGTCTTCGTCACCTGAAGGCGCGCGCCCCGACGCGCCGAACCCGCCGATAGCGCGAAAGGCGCTACGGCGGTAGCCCTGATTGTTGGCGCTCGAGGCGAATTTCCAGCCGAAATGCGTCAGCGCCATCGAGGTCATCATGAGAGAAAGCCAGTCGGTCGACTCGAAACGCTGTACGGCGTTCGCGCCGTCATACGGGCGGGTGCTCTCGACGTAGCCGACGACCATCGCCACGTCGGGCGCGAAGTGCGACACCATCCCGGCGACCCACGTTTCGGGATAGCGGCAGTCGGCGTCGCTGGTAAGGATAATCTCGCCACTCGAGGCCCGGATACCGGTATCGACTGCGTTGACTTTAGGCGACAGGCGGCGGCTCGGCTCATAGACGTTGACGAGACGAAAACGCGCGTCGCGTTCGGTAAATCCCGCAATGATGGCCTCGGTCGCGTCGGTCGAACGGTCGTTGACGATCACGAAATCGAGGCCGCCTGCGTAACGCTGCTGCTCGAGTGAGGCGAGCGTCGCGGCTAGTTTGCCCTCTTCGTTGTGCGCCGGAATCACCACGCTTACAGAGGGCGTCTCTGCACTTTCAGGCCGGGCGTTACGCCGCAAAAGCCCGACGAGCACCAAAAGCATCAAACCGATATAAGGCAGCACGAGGGCGTATAAAATGACGATAAATAGCGTCATGAGGTCAAAGTGAGGTTGAAATGTGTCCGCACACAGGAGTCTAGCATGTGACTAGGGTTCTTGAAAGCGTTTGGGGGCGAATAACTCACTTTTTGGGCGAGAAATCGCCTACATACGGTTGCTTAGATATAGATGACATGATGTTCACGTATGTCGTACAATTGCGCCGACGTTTCGGTGTTGCGGAAATCAGCTACTTCCAGCTTTAGAGATGTTGCTACAAGACGCAAGCATCGCTGATCTCGTCGGGTAGTGGCGTGGATAAGAACCGAACCGCTTTTATCTTGGTGCGACCTTCTAGGATAGCTTTGCAGAGACGATGCCCACCGTCCATGAGCGACCCGTCGTAGTTGAGGATGATCGGGTAGGTAAGCTCGGCTTTTTGTATCCGCTCGAGGTGCGCCAGTACCTCTCGAAGTGTCGGTGGACGCGAACCGAACCAGCCGTTTTCGTCCAACTCCCTGATAGACGCAATCTCAACCTCGAAAGGGGTCAAGTGCTCAACCTTTTCCCACAATCCTTATTGTATACCAGAGTAACCGTTTTCCACCACGAACGGTGGTGTGTTTTTCGGGCATGATGTCTCGGCTCCTCACACGTTACACGTTAGATCGAAGACAAGTCTAGCGCAGGCTGGGTAGACAGCTCTAGTGCGTCAAATTTGATGTTTACAGATGCCTCACTCGGCGTTTTGGGTGAACGGTTTTGCAAAATGTCGCCTCATCTCTCGGCCTCTAAGGTTTGGAGCTAGTTGTGCTCGAGTCCTCACACTTTCTATGGTGAGCGTTTGGACTGTGAGCGTTTGGGCGGTGAGACGGCGCAGGTGCGGCGGTGGCGGTACGCTTTGTGAGATGACCCGTTTGCCCGACGCTATAGCCGAACACCGTTCGTATCACGGCTGGCTCGGCGCGCAGCCGGGCTACCGAGGCCAGATCACCTTTTTTAGCTTCCAACCGGGGCGGGCGCTGGGCGTGCGGGCGGACCCCGGCGGGCGCTACGAGGCGCTTTTGCAAAGCTTAGGCGTTACGCCGTACCGTCACCAGGCGGTGGCGCTGACCGAGGCCGAAGCGGGTCGTAACGTGGTGGTGGCGACGCCGACCGCCTCGGGCAAATCGCTGAGCTACCAGGTGCCGACCCTGGACGCGCTCGCGCGCGGCAAGCACGCGCTCTACCTCTTTCCTACAAAGGCGCTGGCGTTTGACCAGCTCGAGAAACTCTCCGCGCTGGCGGCAACGCAGGGGCTGGCGGGGTTCGTCTCGACCTTCGACGGCGACACCCCGGCGGGGCAGCGTCAAGGTGTCCGGGAACACGCGCGCTGCGTGCTGACGAACCCGGACATGCTGCACTACGGCGTGTTGCCGCACCACCGGCGCTGGGCCAGGTTTTTGGGCGCTTTAGAGCTGATCGTTTTGGACGAACTGCACGCCTACCGTGGGGTGCTAGGGACGCACGTCGCCAATATCGTACGGCGTCTTTTGCGACTGGCGGCGCATTACGGCGCGTCGCCGCAGATGGTGGCGGCGAGCGCGACCATCGGCAATCCGGCGGAGCACGCGCGCAACCTTACAGGGCTGGCGTTCAGCGCCGTGACCGAAGACGAAGGTCCACGCGCCGAACGCGAGCTGATCTTCTGGCGACCCCCCGATCTGCCCGGACAAGCGGGGCTCGAGGGGCGGCGGCGTAGTGTTCACAGTGAGGCCGCCGACCTCGCGGCGCTGTTCGTCAAAGCGGGGCTTAAAAGCATCTTTTTTTGCAATTCGCGCAAATCGGCTGAACTGCTCCGCCGCTACGCTGCCGAGAGCTTGTCGGCTGAAGAAAAAGAACGGCTGGCGAGCTACCGGGCCGGGTACAGCAGCGAGGACCGCCGCGACATCGAAGCGGCGTTTAAGGCGGGCCGAATCACGGTCTTGACCGCGACGAGCGCGCTCGAGCTGGGCGTCGATATCGGCAGCGTCGACGCAGTAGTTTTGGTCGGGTATCCGGGGTCTCTGACAGCGTTTTGGCAGCGCGCCGGACGCGCGGGCCGGAGCGGGACGCGGGCTTTGACGCTGCTCGTCCCCGGCAACGACCCGCTCGGCGAATACTACCTGACGCATCCCGAGGCCATCACCGAAGGGCGGGTCGAACACGCGGTCGCCGACGCCTTTAACAGCGAACTTCACCCCCGGCATCTGGCGTGCGCGGCGGTCGAACACCCGCTTACAGAGGGCGAGGCGGTGGTCGGTGACGCGAACTTGGCTTCGCTCGAGGGTTTTGCCCAGCACCGGGGGCGCTGGTTTTATCGGGGCGGTTATCCACACGGCAAGCTCAGCGTGCGCGGCGTCGGCGGCAAACGCGTCGTGCTCCGCGACAACCTGGGCCGCAATCTAGGCGAATCCGACCTCACAAACGCCCTCCGCGAGCTGCACCCCGGCGCAGTTTATTTGCACCAAGGGGAAAACTTTCTGGTACGTAACTTGGACCTCGAGAAAGGCGAAGCGTTTTTGTTGCCGCACTTAGAGGACACCTACACACAGGTGCGTTCAGAGACGGAGATCACGGTTTTGGAGCGCACTGAAGACTTGGGCCGCGTCCGGACCGGGCGGGTGCAGGTGACGACGGCGTTTACTTCGTATGTTCGCAAACGCCTCTACAGCGAGGCGGTTTTGGACGAGCGTCTCTTGGACCTGCCCGACGTGTCGTACCCGACGCAGGCGCTCTGGTTCGGTGTGTCCGACGTCGCCGGAAGTGTCCACCCGAGTTTGCTGCCGTCTGCGCTGCACGCGCTCGAGCACACGCTGATCGGCCTCTTACCCGCTTTTGTACTCTGCGAACGCGCCGATGTGGGCGGCGTGTCGTACCCCTTTTACCCGGCGTCGGGCGCGCCCACCGTGTTTATCTACGACGGTTATCCGGGCGGCGTCGGGTACGCCCGTGAGGGGGCGGCGAGGTTTGGCGAGTGGTTGAGGGCGGCGCGCGACCTGCTGGCGCGTTGCCCGTGCAAGGGCGGCTGCCCGCGCTGCATCCTCTCGCCCAAATGCGGCAATGGCAACCAGATTCTCGACAAAGGGGCGGCGCTGGCGCTCGCCGAGGCGCTGCTGGTACAACTCGAGTCGGTTCCTGTCAGCTTGCGCGCTTAGATTGAACTGCTGTTGAGCTGTGGTTGATCTGCGTGCGCCAAGTATACCGCCGCCAGAACGTCGCTGCCGCGCCGCCGCCCGAAGTTCTGTAACGACTGCTTTGCTACGCTTTCCGAATGCCTGAAACAGCCGCCGCGACGAGATTTCTCTATCACGCCTGCCCACCTGAGCTGTTCGGCGACGTGCTCTACCCGCTTGCCAACCTCGCCGAGCTGAACCCTAAGCTTTACGCCCGCGAGCTGTCCAAGTACAGCGACCATCCGGCGCGGCGGCGTATCCCGTGGGCGCGCGTCGCCAAGCTAGGGTGTGCGCGCCGGGAAACCCTGAACTTTGCGCCCGTGCATCCGCAACTCATCTACCGGGCATGGTTCGAGCTGGGGATCACGCTCCCTGCTACGCGGTGGTTCAGCGTCCCGGTTAGACGGTTCGGGGGGCTTCCAGCGGTGATCTACACGCCGTCCGGGGGAGACGCTGGCGCTGATCTCACAGATGCGGAGGTAAGTTGGTTTAGCGCTGAGACGTACCGGGAACTGACCGAACTGCCGCCGGAAACGCTTACGTGGTACCGACAGCTCCTCGAGACCCACAGGCGCGGGGGATGGTTTGCGCGGGTACCGCATGTACTCGTCAAAGGCCCGGTGAGCGTGGCGGGGTTGGAGGCGTTTGGTTGGTCGGCGTCCGGGTGAGTTAAGGTGAAGTGTATGGACACCTACGACGCGGCACATATCGCTTCGTTTTTCGACACTTACGGTGAGCGCGAATGGAACCGCTTCGACCCGGAGCCTCTCGACAAGGTCAACCTGCATATTCACCAGCACTATCTGGGGCGCTTTGTCAAACCCCATATGCACGTGCTCGACGCGGGCGCGGGGCCGGGACGCTTCACTATCGAACTCGCTCAACTCGGCGCAAAGGTGACGGCGCTCGACATCTCGGCGGGGCAGCTGGCGCAGCACCGGCGACGGTTAGAGGAGGCGGGGCTCGAGCACGCCGTAGCTTCTCGTCATCAGGGTGACGTAACCGACCTGTCACGTTTTGACGACGCTTCGTTCGATGCGGCGGTGTGCTACGGCGGCCCCATAAGCTACGCGATGGACCAGGCCGACGACGCCGTAGCCGAACTTTTACGCGTCACGAAACCGAGCGGTTACGTCCTGCTGAGCGTAATGTTCAAGGTTGGCGCGACGCGGATTTTTTTGCCAGGGGTGTTGGAGTTGTACGCTCAAAACCCCGATGGGGTTGAAAACGTGATGACGACCGGCGTGCTGCCCAAAAGCCTCAACAATGGGCACGCTATGAAGATGTACAGCTGGGCGGAGCTGGAGACGTTGCTGGCGCGTCACTCGGGTGAGATCGTGGCGGCGTCGGCAGCCAATCACCTGAGCACCACGCATTCGGAGGCGGTTCTGGAAGCGTCTAGAGACCCCGAACTATGGGGGAGGCTGCTCGAGTGGGAACTCAGCCTCTGCGCCGAACCGGGAAATCTGGACGGCGGCACACACATCTTGAGCGTTTTGCGCCGCCGGTAGAGCGTTCTCACCACGGTGCCGACAGTATAAGCAGCAATAGAAAGGGGCTGGGATGCGTCTTATTCACACAGGTTTCGGCGGTTGGGGTCTCGACTGGGCGAGAATCGTTCGGGATACGCCGGAAGTCGTGGTCGTGGCGGTGTCCGACCCGAATCCGGTGGCGCTGGCGGCAGCTGCGGCGCGCTATGGTCTGCCCGAACACGCCCGTTTTGCCACGCTCGAACACGCCCTGAGCGAGACTGAAGCCGACGCGGTGCTTATCACCGCTGCCGCGAGTGCCCACGCACCGCTGGCCCTCCACGCGCTGGCAGCAGGCAAGCACGTGCTGGTTGAAAAACCTTTTGCCCTCACGCTCGCCGACGCGCAGGCTGTCGTCGACGCGGCAGCGGCGCGCAGCCGGGTGCTGATGGTCAGTCAGAACTACCGCTTTTTTCCGGCTCCTTGGGCGGTACGCGACCTCGTCGCGGAGGGTGCCATTGGTGAGCTGGGCAGCGCCTACGCGGACTTTCGGGTGAATATGGCGCGGCGGCTTCCGGCAGGGCACCCCTACTTCGCCCTGCCCGACCCGCTGCTGCTCGATATGGCGATTCACCACTTCGATCTGCTGCGGTTTACGCTCGGTGAGGCGGCGGCGGTGAGCTGCTCGAGCTGGAACCCGCCGGACAGCCCCTTTACCCACCCGCCGGTAGCGAGCGCGGTGGTGCGCCTCGAGACCGGGACTGTGAGCTACCGGGGCAGCTGGCTGGGTAGCCCGCCTACCCATTGGGCGGGGACGTGGCGTTTGGAGGGCAGCCGGGGCCAGCTCACCTGGACGAGCCGCAACGGTCGGGACTTGCGCGGCGAGCGGGTTACGCTGCGAGGGCGGCGGGTGGCGCTACCCGACCTGCCTCATACCGGGCGGCGCGGGGTGCTCGCGGCTTTCGCCGAAGCCGTGGCGGCGGGTCACGAACTGTCTTGTCACGAGCCGCTTTCGGGACGATACAACCTCGGTACGCTGGCGCTGACGCTCGGGGCCGTCGCCTCGGCTGCGACGGGACGCGCGGTCTCGCTTTGAGGTAAGCGCGTGCTAGACTACGCTGCTTATGCGAGCTGGTTTCATCACCCAACTATTGTGGTCTCGTTACGGAGCGTTCTGGACCGGACTTGTTCAGGGGGCGGGTCTCGAGGTCGTTTACGCCGACGACGAGCGGGTGCGGCGGACGCTGAATGACCCCCGCTTAGACGGGATTCCCGGTACGGCCTTTCGGCTCGCCGCGGCGCAGGCGCTGGCGCTCGACGCCGACGTGATCTTCGCGCCTGACCTGAACCCCGGTGAGAGCGCCACGCGGGGCGGGGGTCAGGACGTTTTTATCGCTAACTTTCCCGAGGCGCTCGCCACCACGTTCGGGGGTTTGCCGCAGGTGGTCGGAGTACCAGCGTCGCTGACCGGGGCAGGGCTCGAGAGCCTCGTCGTCAGTACGCTGCTTAGCCTGACGCACGACGCCGGGTTGACGCGGCGGGTTTGGGAGCGGCAACGTACGGCTGCTCGAGCGCCGCGCCTGCCTGAACCCCGGTGGCGAGTGCGCCCGTCAGAGGGTGGTACGGTCGGTGTGGTCGGTCAGCCGTGGCTGGTGAGTGACGCCCTCGCGCGCCGCGTCGCCGGTGACGCGCACGTAATAGGGCAGCATCAGCTCGAGCCCGCCCTGCTGCGCGAAGAGGGCCGCCGCGTCGACGACCGCCTCATCGGCACCGATACCGAGGTGTTGGGGGCGGCGCGCTTTTTAGGCCGTAAAGGCAGCATAGAACGGCTCGTGATGATCGCCGACGAGACCTCGAGCGTCGATCTGTGGCTGGTTTCACAGGTGCAGCGCGCCACCCATAAACCGCTCTCAGTTGCCTACGTGCAGCGTCTGGACGAAGGTGTCACCCCTGCCGGTAGCCCCTGATGCCGCTGCTGGCATTTCTGGTTACGGCTGCGTACGCCGTCGTCAACGCCTTCGGCGCGTGGCTGGTCAGCCGCCGAAAACCTTGGGTAGCGCGGCTGTTTATGCTCTGCGCGGTGATCTTGGTGGTCGCCGCCGCCGCTTTCGTGTCGGCGATCCCCTACACCCGCGTGATTCTGGTCGTCGGGCTCGTCGGGGCGTCGGTCGCGTCTTACCTCAACGCTGCGGTAGTTATCGGCAAGGTCGTCTTACGCAACCACGTCGTCCGGGCGCTCGTGGCGGTCGTGATCTACGTCATCGGTGAGCTGGCGACGCGATATCCGTTTTAGGGGGCGTTGCAGCGCGTAACCGGCGGCGTCCGCGCTACTCGCCGAAGAGTTTTTTAAGCGCGTCTTCCCGGTTCGTTTTTTTGACCGCGAAGTAACGTTCGTTGTCGGTCTCGAGCTGTCCCTTTTGTACAAGCTTGTCGAGCGCGTCGCCGAGCACTTTGACCGACAGCTCTTCGTGGTGGTGCTCATCGATGTAACGCTGCACCTCACGCAAGAATGAGCCGTGGGGGGTAGCGGCGACGGCTTCTAATACCCAGTCGTCAACGTTCATACGTCAGTTTACGACATGCTGGGCGGCGACGACACAGATTACAGCGGCCGGGCGACGTGACGCGCGTAGTTGTGCGGCGACGCTGAAGGCGAGAAAATACGCCCGGGTTCGCGCCGGATACGTAATATACCGACTTGCGAACTCTTTGACACTCACTTCTTGCTTCCTTCTACTTTTCGTCCGGCGCAGCAGAGCCGCCCACAGGTAGGCTGGAACATCAGCGAAACCCGGTAGCTAAGTTTCTTGGCTTTCATAAGCTCGAGCTTTTACTTTAGACCGACTACGGCGGTCTTTGACCGGCTCACAAAGGGGTATACTCGGACTGCTTGACACAACTCCTTGGAGGTCGAAATGTTTAGAGTTTATTCACGCTACGCGGTTGCGGTCACCCTGTCACTCGTTTTATCGCTGGCGGCGTGGGGACTGAGCAGCAGCGGCGGCGCGGCGGACAGCAGTACCGTCTACCGCCTTTCGGCGATCTATCCGCAGACCGAAAGCAGCACCTTCGATATGGACTACTACCTGAACGAACACATCCCGCACGTCGAAGAGCTGTTTGCGCCACTCAGTGTCGAGGTCAATGAAGGTGTCTCGGGCGCAGAAGAGGGATCACCGCCGCCCTACGCGGTTATGACCGATATCACCTTCGCCACGCTCGAGGACCTCCAGAACGCGGTCGCCACGCACGGCGCTGAGATTATCGGAGACATCCCCAACTTTACAAACGTCGAGGCGCAGCTTCAGATCAACCGCAGCAGTGATTAGGGTGGGTTGACGCTCGAGTCGTTGGGGGCACTGCCTTGTCAGCAGCGAATAGAGAGCGCAGAAGGTGAGACGGGGCGGTTTCTGAAACGCAAGGTGGGGTATGAACGTTTAGGAGCCGGTACTTGCTACCGGCTCGGTTTTTTCTAACACGAGACCTGAGAGCAAGAGTTGTCGGGCATTTTGACCACTTCCGTTCTGTCCCGGTTATTTACTCACCTTATTTGCATTGCGGTTTAGCTTGACTGAAAGCTCAACCCTTGGGAGTCAGCGTTTGGGAGTTGCACCCCCTTCTGAACTCTGGCTTTTGTAAACTCAGCCTATTGCTCTATCGGACCTTACCCTGCGTAATTTACTCAGACGGGGTGGTTGCGCTCGAGAACAGTACCTTGCTCCTTGCTAGGGCCGGGTACGATGCGTGGGTGTCTCTCCCTGCGCCTGTTACAACTTCCGCCGAAACCGACGTGCTGATCATCGGTGGCGGCGCGGCGGGGTTTTTTGCAGCCATCACCTGCGCTGAACACAACCCCGCGCTGCGGGTCACGGTGCTCGAGCGGAGTGCTCAACCGCTCGCCAAGGTGCGTATCTCCGGGGGTGGACGTTGCAACGTCACCTACGATCAGCTCGAGCCTGCCCAACTCGTGCGTAACTATCCGCGCGGGACGCGGGCGCTGCGTGGTCCGCTCACCCGTTTCGGTCCCCGCGAGACGGTCGCGTGGTTTGCTGCGCGCGGCGTAGCTCTTAAAACCGAAGCTGACGGAAGGATGTTTCCGGTCTCGAACCGTTCTGAAACCATCGTAAACTGCCTTTTAGACGCGGCTTCGGCAGCGGGCGTCGAGCTCCTTACACGCAGCGCGGTGCGGGCGGTAGGCTCAGCGGACGGACGTTTTGTGGTGACGCTCGGGGGCGGCGAGCTGACGGCCCGGAAGCTGCTCTTGGCGACCGGCGGCAGCCCGCAGGCGCACACGTGGGCGGCGGCGCTCGGGCACACGCTCGAGGCTCCGGTACCCTCACTGTTTACCTTTAACGTGCAGGACACGCGGCTGACGGGGTTAGCGGGCGTGTCGGTAGATGATGTGCGGCTCTCGCTGGCGGGTACGAAGTTGGGGCAGCGCGGCCCGCTGCTGGTTACGCACTGGGGAGTGTCCGGTCCGGCAGTCCTCAAGCTCTCGGCGTGGGGCGCGCGCGAGCTGCACAGCCGGGGCTACCACGCGCCGCTCCTTATCGACTGGTTGCCAGAAAAGCATCCCGAAGCCCTTCGGCACACCCTGAACTGTTTCAAACACACCGAAGCGCGCAAAACCGTCACCACCGCCAACCCGGTCGGGCTTCCGAAGCGGCTCTGGGAGGCGCTGGTAGGCGCGTGTGGCCTCGCCGAACGCTGGGCGGACGTATCTAAAACTCAGCTGAACACGCTTATAGATGAACTCAAATGCGGACGTTTCGAAGTCGGCGGTAAGGGTGTGTTCAAAGAAGAATTTGTGACCTGTGGCGGCGTCCGTCTGGACGAGGTGGACTTTAGAACGCTTCAGAGCCGCGTCGTTCCGGGTCTCTACTTTGCCGGTGAAGTGCTCGATGTAGACGGCGTAACGGGCGGGTTCAACTTTCAGAATGCCTGGGCGACGGGGTATCTGGCGGGGCTGGCGCTGGCGCAAGGGGCCGTAACCGACGCCGAACACGTCTGAGGCGAGGGCGGTGTCAGCTGCTGAGCTTGCTATACTCGGCTTCAGGAGGCCGACTGTGGCTTGGACAGACAGAGTAGAACAGGGACTCAGGCGGGGTCTAAGCGTCGTAGGACGGGTTCTCGAGGAGGCGCTGCAAGCGGGCAACCGCCGCGAGGTCGTGATCACCGACAAGGGCGGCAAAACGCTCGGACGTACGCCGCTGACCTACGTGGTGTTGGGCGTGCTGGTGGTCTTTTTCGTTTTGCAGGTGGTAATGCCGCTACTTTTAATCGGGTTGGTCGTCGCCTACGCGCTCGGCTACCGGGCCGTGGTCGTTCCGGCGTCGCCGAACTGAGGGCAGTTTTTGAGTAGATGGCGAGTAGCTTGTGGATTTGAGGATGCGGGCGGCAGCATCCACACTGCCGGTTTCGTGCCTTCGATCTTCTGTGTGAAGTGTGCTTAAGACGGACTCTAAACAGCTGAACCTGTGAGTGTCGGCCAAAATCGGCTCGAGCAGAACGCTGAGCACAGCCAAGAGTTGCGCTGTAAGAAAAAAGTAGGAAGAAGCAAGAATTAAGAGAATTGGAAAGCGTAGGCGTGTTGCGCGTTTAGCACGACCTCGAGCGTGTTTTCCGAACAGCAAGTGTTAACAAAATGTAGTTATCGAGTCAACTTCTGCACGCCTCGTTGCTCGACCAGCTGACCGCCAAGTTATGAGCTATGGGAAGTGGGTAGAGCCGAAAATCTCGTTGCTTACTCCTTTTTACGCGTTGCTCTACGCTCAGCGACTCAACTCTTGAGTTGTCTCTCTCACAGCGAGTTGTTCAGTTCCAGCTGAGCGCCGCTCGAGTCTCCCAGTAGTCGGGTTCTGCAAACTCAGCCAAAGCCTGTTCTGCCTCATCGTCCCACGCCACCGTCAGCGCGCTCAGGTTGGCGCGCAGCTGCGCAGCTGTCGCCGCGCCGCTTAGCACGGTGTCGGCCCAGAGTTGCTGAAGGGCTGCCGCCAGCGCCAACGCTTCCGGCGTGGTGTGGAGCCGTTTGGCGTGCCGAGAAAGCACCTCCAGTTTGGGCGCAAAAGCGGCCTCGTGGTTGCGCCGGGTAAGCCGACCATTTGCCAGCGCCTCTTTGACGATCACGCCGACGCCCTCGTGACGGGCTACGCGTAGAGCGTTTCCGGCAGTGGGCTCGAGCATGTTCCAAGTAGCCTGCACGGTATCGAAAAGTTTTGCGCCGTTCACCTCGAGCCGCAGCGCCTGTTCAATCGTTAGGGCTTGCTCCGGTCCGCTGACGCTGAGACCGACCGCCGTTCCCTGCGCCTTGATCTCACCCAGACGCGCGAGCACCGCCTCGTCCTCCAACACGCCCGTTTCCAGCGTAGCTGAATGAATCTGGTAGAGGTTCAGAAACCCGCTCAGGTGCTCTTGCGTCTCAGACCACTGCCTGCCGAGCGTCGCCAGCGAATGGTTTTTGACCTCGTGCGTGGTGGCGTCGGCGCGCCAGTCGGCGGTGTAGGTGTACCCCCACTTCGAGCCGACTACCACGCCTTCAGGTTCAGGTGAGGCATCACGCAACCAGCTTCCCAAAAACGCCTCGGCTTGCCCGTACGAGCGAGCCGCGTCGAAATAGCGGACGCCCGCCTCCCAAGCGGCGCTGAGCAGCGCGTGGGCGCGCCGCTGCATCGCGTCTACGTCGGTACTGTCTAGGTCGCTCGCGTGACCCAGGTTGATATAACCGGGCCGCCCGAGCGCGGCGAGCCCGAGGCCGATGGGGGAGACGCGGTAGGGGGTAGAGCCGAGCGGACGCAGCATGAGGTGAGTTTAGCGGATGGGGGAAGGAAGAATGGAGAAGTCAGAATTTACTAGCCAAGCTTTGGGGCTTCAGGCGTGGTGGTTTTGGAGTGTTCGATACGAAACCAGGTGGATATTTGTTTGGGCGTCGATTACGACTACGCTGAGTCTGTCAGTTGCTTGAGGCGGTTTAGTTGGCGTTCCAGTGCTTCTGTTTGTTCACCAAGCGTTCCACGCTGTGTGCGGGCTTTGGGGTACTCGAGCGTCAGTACATCAGCGTCCGTGCGCTCCAGGGTCCACTCGAGCAGCGCGTAGTCCGTCTCGGTCATCTCTTGGTGGTCGTCGCGCAAGCCGACGCCTTCGACAAAAACGGGGCCGCACACGTGCAGCTCCCGAACCGCGTGCAGCGGCAGCGCGCGGGCGAAAGCTTTCGCGTCCACGCCCAGATGGTCGGCGGTGACGCGTAGGTGGGCCAAATCGAGCATTACCCCCACGCCCATTCGTTCGACGAGTCCCCAAAGCAGCGCCGGTTCGACGCTCGTCCGAAAGACGCCGTAGCCTGGTTTTAGCTCGCGGCCTATGTAGTCCATGTTCTCGAGCAGCAGCGGCACCTCGAGCCGGTCGCGTAAAAAGCAGCACAGTTCGGTGAGGTGTAAGGCCATAGCGCGCGCTTCATCTCGAGTCTGAAAACGCAAGTCGATTGTCCTGGGCCAGTTGTGGGTCGAGACCTCTACGTGCATGGCGATGTGCGGTGAGCCTGCACGCCGGAGCTGCGTGTTAAACCACGTCCAATCGAAGTCGGCGTAGGACGCGGCGCTGTCGCCGATACCGAAACCGACATGCACCAGCACCGGGCGGTAGGCCAGCGCCGAGGTGATGTCGGGCTCGAGGTCGGTCAAACTTGTGACTTTGAGGTAGTCCACCTTGGCGCTGCCGTGGTCTAGCAGGTGACGCAGAGGTGGAGAGTCGTTACAGCCCAGTTTCGTAGGTGTAGCCTAACGAAAATTCCGGGCTGTGTTTGGTGTAGGTGCTTGGCGAGCAGGACAAAATCTTGAAACGCCCCGTTGGACGGAAGATGTGCTTGCGGCTCGAGACCCACTATTCCTTGCACTTCTGACGACGCTCGACCCCCAGCTGATTGTTGCGCGCCGCTGCTCGGTCTGAAAGTCGGGTTAGCGCGGACGGTACCGCTGGTGAAAAGCTCTCGAATCCTTTGCGGGTTCGGTCGTTACCGGGCACGGGGCCGGGGAGCAAGCTGCTCGCCGTTGCCGCCACAGCGGCGCTCAGCTGCGGGAAAAGTGCGTCTACAGCGTTTGCGGCTCTGCCGTAAGGCGTGAGGATGAGGCGCGGAGAGGCGTTACGGCAGGCTTCCAGAATCTCCCTCGCCGCGTCCTCACCGCGCTGCGTCAGAAGCGGTAACGAATCGCCGACGGCAAACCATGCCAGCTCGCGTTCGTGCTGCCCTTTGACCACGACGTTGCGGTATGAACCTGTCCGCGTTAGCCACGGGCAGACGGTCGTGACCTGAATGTTGTGGGGGGCCAGTTCGGCGCGCAGCCCATCGGAAAGGCCGACCAGCGCGAATTTGCTGGCGCTGTAGGGCGTGAGGTGCGGGACGGCGACCTTGCCGCCAATCGAGGCGATGTTGACCACGCGCCCCCCGCCCTGCCGTTTGAGCTGCGGCAGCGCCGCCCGCACCGCGTAGAGCGGTCCCCAAAAATGGGTCTGCATGGCCCTCTCGAAATCGTCCAGGGTCATGTGTTCGGCGGGACCGACCTGAATCACGCCCGCGTTGTTGATGAGCACGTCCAGACATCCGTAATGGGCGACCGTCGCCGCGACGGCGGCTTCGATCTGTTCCCGGACGCCCACGTCGGCAGGAAATTTCAACACTTCAGCGCCGCGCCCACGAAGTTCGCGCGCGGCTCGGCTCAGGTCTTCAGGGTTGCGGGCGACCAGCGCCAACCGTGCCCCTTCAGCGGCGAGCTGCCGAGCTAGCAACAGGCCCAACCCCCTCGAGCCCCCCGTCACCAGCACCACCTTGCCGCGAAACGACCAGCGTTGCCGGGGTCTTAAAAGTGCGCTGAGGGCGACCCCGACCAGACCCACCCCCAAAAGTGCCCGTTTGTTCACGCCGTTCCGGCTGTACCGGTCATCAGGGGCGCAGCATCACCTTGATGCAACCGTCTTTTTTGTCACGGAACGTCCGGTACGCGTCCGGGGCGTCGTCCAAATTTAGCTTGTGGGTGATGACGAATGACGGGTCGACCGCGCCCTGCTCGATTTTCTCCAGCAGCGGTTTCAGGTAACGGTGGACGTGCGTCTGCCCCATCTTAAAGGTCAAACCTTTGTTAAAAGCCGCGCCCATCGGCAGTTTGTCGATAAAGCCGCCGAACACCCCGGCAACCGACACGGTTCCACCTTTGCGGCACGACAAGATGGCCTGCCTGAGCGCGTGCGGGCGTCCGGTCTCGAGCTTGAGTTCTTGTTTGGCGCGGTCGTACGCTCCGGCTGCGCCCATCCCGTGCGCTTCCATTCCGACCGCTTCGATACACGCGTCCGGGCCACGCCCGCCGGTCAGCTCGAGGAGCTTTTCGCGGGCGTCGACCTCTTCGTAATTAATCACCTCGGCGCGGCCCTTGTCGCGGGCCATCTCGAGGCGTTCGGGAACCCGGTCGATAGCGATGACGCGTTCCGCTCCCAGCAACCACGCGCTTTGAATCGCAAACTGTCCGACCGGCCCGCAACCCCACACCGCGACTGTATCGCCGCCTTTGATGTCGCAGTTTTCAGCCGCCTGATAACCGGTTGGAAAGATATCGGTTAAAAACAGCACCTGCTCGTCGGAGAGCGAGTCCGGTACCTTGAACGGTCCCACATCGGCGTAGGGTACCCGCACATACTCGGCCTGCCCACCCGCGTAACCGCCCATCAGGTGCGAATACCCGAAGATTCCGGCGGGCGCGTGACCGTAGAGCGTCTCGGCGGGACCAGCGTTCGGGTTCGAGTTGTCGCATAACGACCAGAGGTCGTGCTGACAAAACCAGCACTGCCCGCAGGCGATGGGAAAGGGGACGACCACGCGGTCGCCGACTTTGAGCTTTTTGACCTCTCGACCGACCTCGACGACCTCGCCCATAAACTCGTGGCCCAGGATGTCGCCCTTGTGCATGGTGGGGATGTAGCCGTCGAAGAGGTGCAGGTCGGAGCCGCAGATAGCGGTAGCCGACACGCGAATAATCGCGTCTTTGGGATTGAGCAGTTCCGGGTCAGGTACCCGCTCGACCCGAACATCGCCCCTTCCGTACCAACAGAGTGCGCGCATAGCTCTCCCTAGGCGCGGCCCGAAGGCTGGCCCTGAATAGTGGTGATTTCGCCGGTTTCCTGAAGCTGCCTGAAACGGCGCAGGTCGTCCTGAAGTTGCCGTTCGGGTTCTTCGCCGAGCAACCGCGCAACCGTCGCCCCCACCTGACCGAGGGGCGGTTCGTAGGCTAAAACGACCTTGATTTCGGTTCCCCGGTCGTGTGAAAGCTCGTTAAAGGCGACCGAGCCCGCGTTTTGGATATCGGAACCCTCTACCGAGCGCCACGCGATCATCTCGCCCTCGAGGTCTTGGGTGATCTCGGCGTCCCACGACACGCTCCGGCCCAGCGGCGCTTTAGCAGTCCAGTGCGAAAGGTCGCCCGCTTCTGTTACGGACTCGAGGTGACTCATCACCTGCGGCAAGTTTTCCAGCTTGCGCCAGAAACGGTACAACTCGGCGGCGGGCCGACCCACGGTGATGTGCTTTTCGACGCGAATACGTTTGTCGTTGGGCGTCGTTTCACGCGTCAGCAGGTAGGCGGCGTAACCCCCGATACCGACGAGCGCGAGCCCCAGCAGCAGCAGGTTGCCGTCGTTCTCCCTCTCAGAACGCGCCACGCTAAGCGCCGCACGTTTCGCTGACAACCTGATGGTAGATACCTTCACGATTAGACATATGACCCCCCGGTGAAGCGAGTAGATAACTGCCCCTGTAGCCTAAGCTGCGCGCCCCAGCTTGATTTTGAGGATGCCTCACAGTTTGCCGGATTGGTGAGAAACGTATTGCCGAGACGGTCTGACGGTAGCTCAGGTTCTGTTGACTTTTCACATGACCCGAGGTGGCTTTTGCCGTGCTTAACGTGAGAAGCAAGAAGTAAGGAGCAAGAAGCAGGGGGGTCCCGGAAACGTTTATCTCGTCCGTCACAAGGTTGGCTGCGTTTCTCAAAGAGCAAACGTCGACACAACCTAGCGCCTGTGCAGATTCTGCCGCTCCCCAGTTTGAGAACCTACGCCGGGACTCTTGACCCTCTCCAGGCTGCCCCAGCGCCTCAAGGTCGTAGGTGTTTGCTTGTTACTAGACCAGAGCCCCCACTTTTCGGCGCGGAGTTCCAACCTATAGCCGCCCTGTGTAATCTTCGGGTCTGGACTCGGAGGACGCTCGAGGCTCCACATCCCGGAGATCAACCGGAGACTGTGGTGACTGCGGCTCTGCCACCGACCGAACCACAGAGTAAACTGGGTTTACCGTGACTCGACCCGAGGCAACCCGGCGCATTCGCAGCACCCGCAAACGCAGACCCTTCCGGTGGTGGCACGTCCCCCTGTGGCTGCTCGCGGCGCTGCTCATGTTGCTCGTCGCGGGCGTATTCTGGCTCCGCACCTCACTACCCAAAATGGGGGGCTCGGTCACGCTTCCGGGGCTCAGCGCGCCGGTCGAAGTCGTGCGTGACCGCGACGCCGTACCGCACATCTACGCCAAAAGCAGTGAAGACGCGCTTTTCGCCCTCGGCTATGTTCACGCTCAGGATCGGCTTTTTCAGATGGATTTTCAGCGGCGGGTGGGGGCAGGACGGCTTTCTGAAGTGTTGGGTGAAGCGACCCTGGAGACCGACACCTTTTTGCGGACGCTGGGGGTGTACCGAGTCGCTGAGCGCACGCTGCCCAACTTGAGCGCCGAAACGCGGGGGTCGCTCGACGCCTACGCTGCCGGGGTCAACGCGTTTCTGGAGGGGCGAAGGGGTGCGCTGCCGCCGGAGTTTTTGGTGTTGGGTTACGAACCTGAACCGTGGAGGAGCGCCGACTCGCTCGTGTGGCTCAAGATGATGGCGTGGGATTTGGGCGGCAACTGGGATGACGAGTTGCTCCGGGCGCGCCTCTTGGAGGTGTTGCCGCCAGAACGCGTCGCCGAGTTATGGCCTCCGTATCCCGGCGACGCGCCGGTGGCGCTACCGGACTTTTCCGCGCTCTATAAAACCCTGCCGCTAGCGGCGCTCTGGGAGACCTCACCCAAACCGCTGCCGCCGGGGGCGGGGTCGAACAACTGGGTGGTAGACGGTAAAAAAAGCGTAACGGGCGCGCCGCTGTTGGCGAACGACCCGCATCTGGCGTTGCAGAGTCCGGCGCTGTGGTACTTTGCCCATCTTTCGGCTCCGGGCCTCGAGGTCACAGGCGCGACGCTGCCGGGGTTGCCGCTGGTGGTGCTGGGCCGAACCGACCGTTTCGCCTGGGGTTTTACCAACACCGGCCCCGACACACAAGACTTGTTTGTCGAACAGCTCGGACCCGACGAGCATTACCGGACGCCGGACGGTTGGGAGTTTTTGCGTGTACGTGAAGAGATCATCCGCGTCAAAGATCAGCCGGACGTGAGGCTGACAGTACGCGAGACCCGGCACGGGCCGCTCGTTTCCGACGTAAGCGCGGCGGCGGGTGAGGTCGCCGGGAACCGGGGCGCGCGTTACGCCCTTTCGTTCGCCTGGACTTCGCTGCGAAGTGACGACCTCTCCATGCAGGCGGGTTTAGAGCTCAATCAGGCGCAGAACTGGGGCGACTTTACCGAAGCCTTGCGCGGGTTTCACGCGCCGCAGCAAAACATCGTTTACGCCGATGTGGACGGTAATATTGGGTTGTACGCCCCGGCGCGGGTACCGATCCGTAAAAACGGCGATGGGCTGGTTCCGGTACCGGGTTGGACCGGCGAGTACGACTGGACGGGTTTTATCCCCTACGGCGAACTGCCGCACGTCTTCAACCCGCCGTCCGGTCAGATCGTAACGGCGAACCACAAGCTCATTCCGGACAGCTATCCACACTTTTTAACCCACGACTGGGCCGAACCCTACCGCGCCGAACGGATCGCCGCGCTTCTAGGCGCGCAGGCGCGGCATTCGCTGGCCTCGTTTCGGGATATTCAGGCCGATCAGTATTCAGGGATGGCGAACGATTTTTTACCCTTTTTGCTCGCTGTACCCGTAGACGGCGCGGACGCGCGGGCGCTGCAAAACCGCCTGGCAGCTTGGGACGGCGAGATGTCCCTGGACGCGCCCGAACCGCTGCTGTTCAGCCGCTGGTATCGGACGTTTACGCGGCTGGTGTTGGAGGACGATCTGGGCGCGTTGTTCGGCGACTACTGGGGGTTTCGCCCCATCTTTTTCCGCAACGTCATCGGCGGTCAAACGCACTGGTGCGACAACACCGAGACGCTCGAGCAAGAAAGCTGTGAGCTGCTCGCCGCCACCGCTCTGCGTCAGACAGCACAGTCGCTTTCGGAAGGTGACGCGGAAGGTAAAGGCGGGGATCTCGACTGGGGCGACGCGCACTACGCCGACCACGATCATCTGGTCTTTGACGACACGCCGCTCGCGCCGCTTTTTAACCTGCGCGTACCGAACGGGGGCGACGCGTTTACGGTCAACGCTGCGCGTTACGCCCTCGACGAGGACGGCGCGGCGCAGACCTCCGGCCCCGGTTTTCGGGCTCTATACGACCTCGCAGATTTGGAACGCTCGCGTTTTATCCAACCGACCGGACAGTCGGGCAATCCGTTCTCGAGGCACTACCGCGACTTTTTACAGCGGTGGGCCGCCACCGAGTATCTGCCGATGGTGATGGCGCGGGAACGGGTAGAGCAGGACGCCCTCGGCACATTGACGTTGACGCCGGGGCGCTAGGTTCTTTTGACGTCCTCGGCTGAGTGTTGCGCTGAAAAATAAGCAGGAAGAGTGAAAAGGAGTAGGAAGCAAGAATTAGGAAGCTTGGAAAGCGTCGGCAGGTTGCGCGCTCTGCACAAACTCGAGCGTATTCTCTAAACGGCAATAATCAACACCTCATTCTGAACGCCTTGTAAATTTTGGTTAGCGAGCACGAGCGTAGCCCAGCCTTCACGTTGCCACGCTGAAAATTCTTTCTAAACCAGCTGCTTTGTTGCGGACTTCTCCAAGAAATCCTTCTGCCCACGTATACTGGAAAGCTGTGAGCACCCCGCCCCACCCCGCCCCCACCGCAACCTCTGCGATGCGCGTATTGTGCGCGATGTCAGGTGGCGTAGACTCGTCACTCGCGGCGGCGCTCCTTAAAGAGCAGGGCTACGGCGTGCAGGGCGCGATGTTGCGGTTTTGGCCTGATGACCGGCCCAAGGGGGCGTTCGACCTCTGCTGTAGCCCCGACGCCGCCTACGACGCGCGGCGTATCGCCGACAAGGTAGACGTGCCGTTTTATCTGCTCGACGCGAGAGATCAGTTCGACGAAGTGGTCATCAGCCCGTTTGTGCCGACCTATGAGGGTGGAGAGACGCCCAACCCGTGCGTGTGGTGCAACCGTGAGATCAAGTTCGGGACGTTTTTGCACAAGGCGCGGCGGTTGGGGTGCGAGTACGTCGCCACGGGTCACTACGTCAAACGTATAGACGGGCCGGACGGCGTAGAGCTGCACCGGGGCGCGGACGACACCAAAGACCAGACGTATTTTTTGTGGGCGCTCCACCGCGACGTTTTGCCGCACCTGCTCTTTCCGCTCGGCGACAAGACCAAGCTCGAGGTTCGCGCTTTAGCCGAAGCGAGAGGTTTTGTAACCGCCGACAAACCCTCGTCGCATGGGCTATGCTTTATCACCAGCAGCGTCAAGGATTATCTGACCGACTTCAGCGCGGTTCGCCCCGGCGACGTTGTAGACGCTGCCGACGGCTTCAAAAAGGTTGGGCAGCATAACGGCGTGCAGTTCTATACGATTGGGCAGCGGCGCGGTTTGGGGATGTTTCACTCGCACCTCGAGCGCTTCGTGACCGAACTTCGCGCCGACACCAACGAGGTCGTGGTCGGGACGCGGGAGATGTGTCACTGGCGGGGTTTGCGGGCGCAGCAGGTCAATCTGCTGCTAGACGAAGACCGGGTACCGGAGCGGGTATCGGTGCAGACGCGTTACCGGCAGCAACCTGTGGGGGCGACGCTCGAGCTCTCAGGCGAGGGACTCGAGCTACGTTTCGACACCCCTATGTTCGCCGTCACGCTCGGTCAGTCAGCGGTGATCTACGACGGCTCTCGGCTTTTGGGTGGCGGCGTGATCAGCGCCCGTTTGTAACGCGCCCCAGCTATACATAGCACTTCCAATATATGTCGTACCGGTTTGCCGCCGACATCATCTCCTAAAACACGTGGTAGACTGCGTTTCTCTGATTAAGCGTGGTGCAGACCAAATGATACCTGCTATACATAGGCTAGACTAGCCGCAGGAGGTTCGCTGTGTTGTGGATCGTTCTCGCCGTACTCGCCGCCGCTGCCCTTATCGGGGTGGCGCTTTATAACCGCATCATCGTTCTGGAAAACCGTATCAAAAACGCCTGGGGTCAGATCGACGTACAACTCAAACGGCGTAACGATCTGATTCCGAACCTGCTCGAGACCGTTAAAGGTTACGCGGGTCACGAACGCGAGCTTTTTACCCGGCTTGGCGAGGCGCGTGAACGCTCGCTGCGCGCGAGCACCGTTTCTGAACAAGCTGAAGCCTCGAACCAGGTCAGCAGCGCGCTCAAAAGTGTATTTGCCGTAGCTGAAAACTACCCGGAGTTGCGGGCCAACGAAAACTTTCTGGCGCTCCAGACCGAACTCTCCGAAACCGAAGACAAGATCGCCTACGCGCGGCAGTTTTACAACGACGCGGTGCTGCAATTTAACAACGCCATTCAAACGGTTCCGGGCGTGTTTATCGCCGGACCGATGGGTAAGACCCCGCAGGTTGTGCTCGAGACGCCCGCAACGGAGCGCGCGGTACCAAAGGTGTCGTTTAGCTGAGTTTTGTCGTGAGTCCACACTTTCAACGTATTCTGAGGGTGAGAACAGCCGGAATTAGGCTGTGTTGAAATTTGCCTGAGAAACACGGGCAACCTTGTGACGGACGAGACAAACGTTTCCGGGACCCCCCTGCTTCTTGCTCCTTACTTCTTGCTTCTCACGTTAAGCACGGCAAAAGCCACCTCGAGTCAACTAAAAAGTCGACAGAACTTGGAACGGTTTATAGAGCATGGGCGAGTGGGTCAGAGGAGTCGATTTATAACCCGGTTCCACCCCAACACGACAACAAGAAGCCGCACCCGAGTCTCGAGTGCGGCTTCTTGCTTATCCCGACGTTTAGGCGTCGGTGGTTTCTTTTTCTTCTTCTTGCGTGGTCTCTTCCGCCGAGTCTTCAGGTGTTTCGGCCTGGGCTTCGCTCTTCAGCTCGGGCTCGGGTGTAACCGGGGCTGGACGCTTGCCTTGCCTGAACGCGGCGGTGAGCAGCGCAGCGGCTTCGGCGGCGTCGATAGCATTTTCCGGCTCGACTTCAGGCTCTTGCTCTTTTTGCTCGGGAGCGGGCGCGGACGCCTGCTGCGGCGCAGCGGTTTCATCAGCGGTTGAGGTTTCAGAGGAGGTTTCCTCAGTGACTTTGGCAGTTTCGACCGGCTCAGCTTCAGCCTGCGTGCTGCCGGTGTCGGCAGAAGCTTCCGCAGCGTCGTTGGTACCGGTACTCGGGGCGTTGTCGTTTAGACCGAACTGTGCGAACAAGTCGGCGTAAACGTCACCGAGTTTGGTAGTGGTTCGGCTCCCGGCGTCGGCTGAAGCGTACGAGTAATCGTAGTCGATACCCTGACTCCGGCGACCACCACGGCGACCACCCTTGCGGGCTCCGCCACGGCTCTGCGGCGCGCCGAGCGGGGCACCGCTCTCGTAGCTGCCTTCACCGGCGCTAAAGGGCAGGGTGCGTTTGCGTGACAAGCTGGCGCGTTGTTCGATGGGGTCGATGTTGAGAATCACGGCAGTAATCTCGTCACCCTTGTTGAAGTGCTGCGACACGTCGTCGATATGCTCGTGGGCCAACTCGCTGATGTGAACGAGACCCTCGACGCCCTCTTCGATCTCCATAAAAACGCCGAAATCGGTCATCCCGGTAATCGGGCCGGTAATCTCGGTGCCGGGCGGGTAACGGTCGGGGAGGCTGCTCCACGGGTCGGGTTGGGTCTGGCGCAAACCGAGCGAAATCCGCTGTTGCGGCACGTCGATCTTGAGCACCATCGCCTCGACCTCTTGGCCCTCTTCGACGACCTCTTTGGGGTGCCGGACACGTTTGGTCCAGCTCATTTCAGAGACGTGAATAAGTCCCTCGAGCCCCGACTCGATCTCGACAAACGCGCCGAACGGGGTGATGTTGGTAACTTTGCCGCTGATCTTTTGACCGATGTGAAAGGTGCCGAGCACGTTTTCCCAGGGGTCGCCCTTAAGCGACTTCATCGACAAGTTGATGCGTTCGCGCTCTAGGTCCATATCTAAAACTTCGACCTGGACTTTTTGCCCGACCTCTAAAACCTCGCGCGGGTGGTTGAAGCGGCCGTGGGTAATCTCGCTGCGGTGAACGAGGCCGTCTACGCCACCTAGGTTGACGAACGCGCCGAAATCGGTGATCTCGACGACTTCGCCCTCGAGCTTCGCACCGGGCTCGAGCTGCTTAAGCGTCTCTTCTTTTTGCCCCGCAAGCTCCTCTTCCATAATCGAGCGCCGCGAGATGATAACGCGGTTGCGGCGGCGGTTGAGTTCGATAATTCGTACTCGCATCCGTTTGCCGACGTACGGCTCCAAATCGTTGATCCGGCGCACATCGACCTGGCTGGCGGGCAAAAAGGCGCGTACCCCCAAGTTGGCGACTAGACCCCCGCGAACTTTTTCGACGATCTCAACTTCGACGGGGAGCTTTTTGTCGAAGATGTCTTGGAGCAGGTTCCAGGCGCGTTCCTGGTCGGCCCGCTTTTTCGACAAGATGATGGTGCTGTTGGCGATATCGACGCGGATCGCGTAGACCTGCAACTCGTCACCGGATTTGAAGTATTTGGCGGCCTCTTCGGGGGTCGTTTCAAACTCGAAAAGCTGGTTGTAAGGAACCAAGCCCTCGACCTTTTGACCGACGTCGATGACCAAACCTTCTTGTGAGAGCAAGATCACCGTACCGGTGGTCAGCATCCCGCGGTGAATCGGTTTACGCGCCAGTTGCTCGTCCGAGGCGGCCATCACCTCTTCCATGGTCATGTTCGAGCCGTCATCCTCGGGGGTTTCGGCCTGCGACACGCTTTGATCTGCGCTGTCTTGACCCACGCTGTAATCCGCACCTTGGCCCGTGTCCTGAGCGGCTTCGGTCTGGGCGTTGTCTTCAAGAGCGTCCTGAGCACTCGAGTCCTGAGTATCTGACGCCTGAGCACTCGTCTCACCCTGACTGCTGGCTTCGGTAGGTGCCTGTTCTTGCATTTCTTGGGTGTGGGCCGGTTCGTCGGTACTCGCTTCATCCGAACCGCTCGAGCTACCTGTTTCTTGCGAGGCGTCTTTGTTGCCGCCTCTGGCTGCGCCGAAAACGGCGGCGAGGCCCATAGCGGCGACACCGGCAACAACGTTGCCGAGGTTCGGCCCGCCTTCGCTGACGTGCTGCTCTTGGTCGGCGTGATGTTCTGTCGCCTGGTTATCGGCCTGGGCGGGGGTTTCGTCAGCGGTAGGTTCGTCCTGTAGAGCCTGAGGGCCGGATGAGGTTTCTACTGCTGATGTGGGGTCCTCAGCCGACGTAGCGCCTTCACCCTGAGGGGCAGCTGCGGTCGGAGCCTCGGTCGAACCGGGGTTCTGGGCGGGGTCGGTACCGGAGACAGGGTTTTCTCCGGTCTGGTTTAGCTTGTCATCCATGATGGGGAAGTTCCTCCTTGCCTAGTCTAAAGGGCAACCCTTTTATTTAAGCACGGGTTACGGCCTTTACACAAGGTCTGGCGAGTTCGCAGTGACGCACCTTACAACCTGTTTAAGATTTGTTGGGGTAAGGGTGTGCCGAAAGTCACTTCGAGTATAGCAAAGAAACCGCCCCTTGTCTAAGGCGGCGCGCCTGCAAAGGCGTACACAAAACAGGCTGTACGCAAACCTCAGCTACCGGGTTTTACTGAGCCTTGCTGCTTAGAACACATCCTCGAGTCCGCGCCGCACACGAAAAACGTCGATACTTTGTAATCTTCTTGATTCTTTCTCGTTACTTCTACTTTTTCTTACCTAACCACAGCACACTGCCGCGCTCAGCTAAAAACACGTTCAGAACCTAACTTCGGCCCACGACCAAAAACACCCTGAGACCGCCGTTACGAAGCTCGAGGCGTTTCAGGTGCGTCAACGTTACCCACGCCGGGTCGGGGGTCAGCAGGGCAAAAGTCCAACCCGGTGACGCGCTAAGTTTGGCGCAAAGCTCCGCGTAAAGTTTTTGTATGTTCGCAGCGTCCAGACGTTTGCCGTAGGGCGGGTTACAGATCAGCAGCGGGTTTTCGTGGGTGTCTCCGGTGCTTTTGTGTTCGAGGTCTTTATGTTTGAGGTGTTCATAAGCCAGCGTCAGGACGTCGGCTGCGTCAAACCGGACGGTTTCAGCGACCCCGGCGCGTTTGGCGTTTTCTTGTGCGGCCCGCAGCACCTGTGCGTCTTTGTCGAAACCCAGCAGCTTTACGGTCGTGGCGTGTGCCGCGGCTTCTGTCCCCAGCTTAAGGCGGTTCCAGCGAGCGGGTTGAAACACCGGAAAGTGCTCGAAAGCAAAGGTGCGCGCGCTACCAGGCGCAAAGTTGTGTAGACCCCGAGCAGCCTCGAGCAAAAACGTCCCGCTCCCGCACATAGGGTCGACGATGAGGTCGAATTTTTTGTACTCCACGGTTTTTAAGAGCGCCGCCGCCAGCGTTTCACGCAGCGGCGCGTCGCCGACGTGCGTGCGGTAGCCGCGCCGGTGCAGATGCTCGCCGCTGGTATCCAAACTTAGCGTGCAGCGGTCCCGAAACATACGTACGTGAACGTTGAGCGCCGCGTCATTTGAGCTTTGCGGATGCAGACCGAGCGGTGATAGGGCGCTCTGCACGGCGCTGAGGAGCGTCTCGGTAATTTTAGGTTGATGGTGAAGCCGTGAGCCCCGCGCGCTGACCGTAAACCGCACGTTTTTCTCAAAGCCCAAAAAGTGCTCCCAGGGAAGCTTCCGGGCTTTGTTGTAGAGCATCGGGTACGACTGCGCCAAAAAGTCTGCGAATCGCCACAAAATGCGGTGCGCGGTCGAAAGCCGCAAGTTGGCGTGGTAGATGGTCTCTAGGGGACCACGAAACGCGACCCCACCACGTATTTTTCTCGCTTCGATAACATCTGGAAGGTTTTGTACCTCTTCGAGCAACACCGTTTCAAAACCGGGCGCGCCGACCGCCAGAAAGTCGTGCGTTTCTTTGAGGACGTGGCGTTTTAAGCGGCGCTCGAGGGCGCGGGGGGTTAGGGGGTCCACCCTTTAAGAGTAGCAGTGCAGTAAGCGTAAAGAGGGTGCGGGCGGTTTGGCAGTAGCAAGACCCTTTGAACTGCGCTCTATACCTAAAACAACGCCTGCTTTTTCGCATGAGTTTAATCCTAATGCTGCTAAGCTGTGGCTGTGCTGCCCAGGAGAAGATGATCATGTCCAAGTTGCTCAAGATGTTTAGAGGTCGAAAGGAAAGGCGTATGACGCGCCTTCTGGCCTTACTCGCTGAGGAACCCACGGTTTACAAAATCGTAGGGGACTTGGCGCGTTCGTCGCAGTTGGGGAACGTCGCCTACCCACTTCTGGCGGATTTAAGCCGTCAGGGCTTGGTTGAGCATCGTTGGGCGGCTATAGACGAGGAGACCCGTTTGGTTTACAGACTAACGCCCAAGGGTCTCGAGCGCCTCAGCTAAAACGTCTGTGCTTTTGTAGCGGTTCTCATAAATATCGAGCCCAGACGCAGGTCTAGCTGAATCTTATCTCCTAACGAGTGCGTTCCAGACAACATAACGTGTGCTGAGCTTAGCTCAGGCCCATTCGGAACGTCGTGAGTTCGGCGAAGCGCCGAGGTTTTTGTAGCTTTTGCTACCGGCTTTCTCTGAAAACCTTTGCGATGTTTGAAAGGTACTGTTAAAAATGACTCCACCGTTACCAGAACCTTTTTAGCGGCAGACCTGGGTGCCTGAATCGGTAAAGCTTTGTCCTATCTTTTTTCCTAATCTCTGGAACGAAGGTCTAGTAGTTGTCGGTTTGCAAGGTGAGCTCGAGGGTCCTGTACACGCCGCTATGCTGGAGTTCGCTGTTGAGCTGAACGTTCTCAACGTCCGTTACGGCGTCCTCGGCAGAGAGGGGGACGGCGTGAGTACCGCGGCCTGTACGCCATCGTTCGCCAGGGCGTGCAGAAAGGCACCGTGACGTCCGTTCTCCCACGCCTTCGCCTCCTCTACGGCGGTACCTTCGCCCCATTCGTTAAAGGTCGTCACCAGCTGCCAGGGATCACCCACTGCTACCATCTCCCGAATGTTTCGCCGCCAACGCCTCAGGTCTCGGGGCAGGCGCGGCAAAGCTTCGTCGGCACGCCAGAAGCCGGGTGAGACGCTGTATGAGAAGCCGACTTGCCGGTCGGCGGCTTCGGCAGGCGCGTACTGATGCCAGCTCGAGGGTTGGTCGGCGCAGCTCCGGTATCCTGGAAAGACCTTGAGAACCACGTACCAGCCCGCCGCTGCCGCCCGCCACCGCTTAGCTACTTCGCAGTCGGTATCGTCGGCGTTATAGACAAAGATGACCGGCTTGCCGTCTACCACCGCGTAGCTAGGGCTGATGTAGGACTTTGTGAGATATTTCAGGTCGGCTTGAAGCTCGTGTACGCTCGGATCGCCGCTGCCCTCTTTTTCATAATACATAGCCCACTTGAGCGGTGACCCCAGCCTCTGCGTTTGGGCGAGCAGTCGGGGAATACGTACGCTCTCGTCGTGTGTGCCTTTGCCCCACCACGAGGCGACCGCTACCTCAACCTTGGCGTAGTCGAGGGCCTTGATGTGCGCCTTGGTAACGCTCGAGTCGTCGCTGCTGTAGTGACCCAAAACCGGCTGCTGGGAAACTGCTACGCCGTTCACACTCCAGGTCTCCGGGTACCACGGATAGTAGAAGGCTGCTCGAGCGGGTAGGGTGACGTTGGCGTGGGGGGTGTCATGCGAGAGCATCGTGGACGCCACCGGCAACCGCGTCCCGGGCTGACAAGCCGTCAGCAAAAGCAGTACGGTTACTATCTGTAAGGGCCATTTTTGAGGCAATGCGTCATTCATGTTTGCTTTCTTTAGCAGGTATCAAGGGATATTTCACTACGTTCGGAACTGGTTTGCACCGCACTCTGTTGATAAAGTACCGCCCACTACGCACTTTAGAAGGTGACCTGCCTGTGTCCGCCAAGGTATGTCTTCAACGGGTATAGCTGCGAAGAAATGGTGCATTATTTCGTGAAACTGCTACTTTTACCTCACTTCAGATGCTATCGGTTCCCGTAGCGGTATCTGGTTTGGGCCAAACTCAGCTTGTCCCGAGCCGTTCAGGACGTACTTTCGGTGAAGAGCTTCAGTTGGACCTACGGTCAACTGGCTCAGGACGTATGAAAACTGCTACGAGTGTCAGATCGGAAAATTAAGTAGCCTTTCGTCGGCCAGGAGTTGTTTAAGGTCTTGCACCCGGTCTTTACGCATCAAAAGCACTGCGTTGTGCCGCTTGACGATCACCAGGTCCTCCACTCCCAAAGTGGCGACGATATCCTCCTCGCTTTCGGTATAGATAATGTTACCCGAGGTCTCGAGCCCGATGTGCTGACCTACGACGGTGTTGGTGTCGCTGTGGTCTTTATGCAGCAGGCGCTCGAGTGCTTGCCAGTCCCCTACGTCGTCCCAGCCGAAGTCTGCCGGTACCATGTAAGCCTTCTGCGTCCGCTCCATAACTGCGTAGTCGATACTGATCTTTTGCAGACCGGGGAAAACTTCGTGAACGCGCCCTGCGCTGTGCGCTTCGGCGAGCGGGTTCAGGAGACCGGGCGCGTAACGGCAGAGCTCATCTAAAATGGACTGCACGCGCCACAAAAAGATGCCGCCATTCCAGCTGTAGCGCCCCGTCTCGAGGTACGTTTGCGCGCTCGCCAGATCCGGCTTTTCCACAAAGCGGGCAACCTTGTAACCGCCTGTGGTCGGCTCGCCCTGTTCGATATAGCCGTAGCCCGTCGCGGGGCGGTCGGGTTTGATGCCGAGCGTCACGATGCCGTCCGTTGTCTCGGTAAGTGTGACTGCCTGCCGCAGCGTGTCATGAAAGGCCGCGACGTCGCCGACGCGGTGATCCGAAGGGAAAAGGCCCATGATGGCGTCTCCCCCCACCTTGGCCCGCAGCTCGAGAGCTGCCAGCGCCGCAGCGGGCGCGGTGTCCCGGCCGGTGGGCTCGAGCAGCAGGTTTTCCGGGGGCAGGTCGGGCAATTGCTCAAAAACCAGCTCGGCGTAGCGTTCCCCGGTAATGACAAAGGTACGCTCCGGTCCCCCGGTAAGTGCCTGAAGGCGCTCGAAAGTAGACTGCAAAAGGGTGTGACCGCAGCGCTCGAGGTCGAGAAACTGTTTCGGCCGCGCAGCTGTTGAGAGGGGCCAGAAACGCTGTCCCGAGCCACCGGCCATAATAACGGCAACAAAGTTTGACATACTTACACCTCTCCTTTGGGGGTAAGAAAGTGCCTACCTGGGGGGAGTAGGCGCACGCCGGTTGCACAGGTTCTTCGCAGCTCTCAGACCGTAGGTCTGGTGGAATCTCATCTCTTAAAGTGCGTGGTCGTCTACGTTTGATAGGCTGAGTGGGGTGCAAACCAGATGATGGCTGCTGTATTTTGACAACTCAACTCCGTAGCGCGGCGCACTGCCAGCTCTAGTGACACATAGTTTTCCCCCTGTCGGTAAACGTTTTACCTGCTTCAGGTACGAACTCCCAGCTGTAGCTTTTTGGGTTCAGTGTCAACTTGAGAACACCGAAGGTTTGAGAATCCATGACCTCACTGTTCGGCTCCGAGCTGTTAAACGTGTAGAGGTTTTTGCCCCCGGTACCCACCACAAACTGTCTGACGCCCCCTTTTGGGTCGGCCTCGAGGTCCGGGGTCTGCGGCGCGAAGCGCTCATAATCGTGGTCGTGCCCACTAAGGACGATCTCGGCTCCGGCGTCGTAGAGCGCGCTAAAAATGTCCTCCATACGGGTGTGGTTACCGTGGTCCCCGGAGCTGAAACGCGGATGATGCCAGTAAGCGAGGGTGCATTTGCTGGGATGTGCGGCGAGGTCGGCAACTAACCACTCGTACTGAGGGCTCGAGGTGTCGCACCCACCGGCGGCGGCGCAGTTTGAGTTGAGCGCGATCAGGTGCCACAGGCCAACGTCGAAGGAATAATAGGCGGCGTCACCCTGCAAACCATCCGCGTTGCAGTTGGCTACTGCGCCAAAATACTCGCAGTAGCCCTGCCCGGCGTCCGCCGATTCACCTTCATGATTGCCGATAACGGGATAGGTTTTATCTTTGAAACGCCCCCACGAAAGGTCGTAGGACGCCATGAAATTTTCGTAGGAGGCACTTTCGTACTGAGTGTCGCCCAGCGTGAGCACGGCGGCTGGTGCCAGCTCGAGCACGAGGTCCGAGGTCGCTTTCATGTGACAACTGTCTGTGGTGCCTACGCCACCATTAAAGCGTCTGGATTCAGGGTCACAAGCGATGTCGCCAGCAGCGGCGATGGTCACAACCGATTCGCCAGCGGCCACGGCGAGCGCAGTGCGGTTTCCAGCGGCGTTGGTAGCGCTGGTGGGCGTCCCGAGAACGCAACTCGAGAGAAACAGCGCCGCTGTAGCCAAGATCAGCCGTCGATACATCATCACCATCTGCAATTCTCCTAGAGCGGTCAGCTCAGTCTTGTTTACCTAATGACACGTACTCGTCCCACTATCCGTGCCTGTCTTGCCCGCTTCCGGCACGAACTGCCAAGCGTAACCGGTCGGTTGAAGGGTGAGTTCAAGGATGCCGAAGGTGTTGGGAATTCTTACCTCGCTGTTGGGTAGAGGGGTGTTTAGTGCGTAGAGCTCTTTGCCGCCCGTACCCACGATAAACTGGCGGACACCCTGTGCTGTGTCAAGCACTCCGTCCGGCGTCTGCGGCGCAAAGCGTTCGTAGTGGTGGTCGTTACCGGACATCACAAACTCCACGCCCGCGTCGTAAAGGTCGCGCCAGAACGGTATACCTGAAGTGATGCTGCCGTTTTTCCCCGAGCTAAACCGCGGGTAATGCATGACGGCGAGGGTGCAGAGCTGTGGGTTGGCAGCGAGATCGGCTTTTAGCCACTGCTCTTGTGGTGAGCCGCTGCCGCAGCCCCCGACACGAGAACAGCTGGTGTTGAGAACGACGACGTGCCAGGCACCGATATCGTAGCTGTAGTAGCCTTTGGCAGGGTTTCCCGCAGCCGCGCCGAAGTACGCGAAGTAGCCCCCGGAGCTGTCATGCGTACCGACCGCAGGATAGGTGATGTCCTTGAACTGTCCCCAGGTCTGGTCGTAGACCTGTAAAAACTTTTCCAGTGTGCCGTCGGAGTACTGCTGATCGCCCAAGGTGAGCACAGCTTCCGGATTCATGTCGAGCACGACGTTCGAGGTCGCTGTCATGTGGCACCTGGTAGAGGTACCCGCGCCTCCTCTATAGCTCGAGTCAGCAGGGTCGCAGGCGACGTCGCCCGCGGCGGCGACTGTCACCGAGGTGCTGTTAGTCACTTGGAAACTCAGGGTAGCCCTATCTGAAGCGTTTTTTGAATCTATTACAGTCAGCGTAGGCCAGTAGCGCCCTGCGGCTGTATAGGTGTGCGCTTGAGAGGTGGTGGCGCGGCAATCGCTGATGGTGTAGTCGGCTACCCCGTCACCGTTAGCGTCTAAAGTGCAGCGCAGCGGGTTGCCGTCAGGGTCGGAAACCGACCACGAAAAGCGTGTCTGCCTACCCTTGACGACCGTGCCCGGGTCCGCACTAAAGCGGTTTACGCTGGGCGGGGTGTCCGTCGCGCTGTACTCGATGTGAAGAAGCGGCGCACCGGCCTGCTCGCCGTCGTAAGACCGCCCGATTCGCTGCCCCGTGCCGGTGATGATAAGCGCCAGCGCGTTGCTGCTCGACCAGCCGGGTCGGCTGATGATCTCTTGAATGATAGGGGCGAGGTTAGGAGTTCTCTGGACCGTATCAGCGGCTCCTGAAGTCCAGGCGGCGGGCGACCACGCTACCGAAGCGGTGGTTCTGGCTCTCGCCGAGACGTTGTAGTTGGAGCCGCTAAAGCTCGGCGGATCGTCGGCAGCCTGACCCTCAATGGTCAGGGAGGTCGCTTCGGAGGTTGTTTTACTCGCCTTAAACTGAACGTAGGCGTTCGTGATGGCTACCCCTCGAGGTAGGGCCAGGTCGGCGAAGCGCAGCCCAACGGTCTGATCTGTGGTGCTGCGGACGAGCTCGAGTGAGGTGCTTGTGCGGGTCACGCCGCCGTTAGTTACGCTCTCTTCGGCGTCGTCAGCGCTCGCCGAAACGCTAGCCTCTACGGTGGGCACTGTGCCGCCACCGCCACTCCCACCACCGTCAGTGACGCTGTACTCGACGTGCAGCAGCGGGGCGTCCGGCTGGCTGCCGTCGTAGGGAAAAGCGACGCGCCGCCCCGACCCCGTCACGATCAGCGCCAGCGCGTTGCCGCTCGACCAGCCCGACCTCCCTACAACTTCTTGGAGAACAGGGGCGAGGTTGGGCGTCCGTTGTTCCGCTCCGGCGGCTCCCAGCGTCCAGGCCGCAGGCGACCACGCCACCAAAGCGGCGGTGCGGGTCCTCGCGGAGACGTTGTAGAGAGACCCGCTAAAACTCGCCGGGTTGTCCGCCGCTTGAGCTTGGACCGTCAGGCTTGTTACCTCCGAGTCAGAGGTTTTCGCCTTGAACTGCACGTAGGCGCTCGTAATGGTGGCTCCGGAGGGAATGGTGAGGCCGGTGAAACGCAAGCCGACGGTCTGATTTGCACTGCTGCGAACCAGGTCAAGCGTGGTGCTCGAGCGGGTCACCCCACCACTGGTGCTCTCCTCGGCGTCGTCGGTGCTCGCTGCAATCCGAACTTCTAGTGTGTAGTTGCTTATGGCTGACTCTTCTAGCGGTAGTCCAGGTTGAACACGGGTGCTACAACCGAAAAGCAGCAAGCTGCTTAGTGATAAAACAGCCACCAACCGATTTTTGTGCATATGTATCTCGCTCTCCCCGGATTAAGGTTTTCGCACACGGCTCGTCGACACCTTAGAAGCTGCTTAGTGGCATAGGCTCGTCCCCTTGTCGCTAGAGGTTTTACCCGCTTCCGGCACGAACTCCCAGTCATAACTCTCCGGATGCAAGTCTAGTTTGAAGACCCCGTAGACGCCGCTGATCCTCGCCTCGCTGTGGGGTTGCAGCGTTCCGAAGCTATACAGCTCTTTGCCGCCCGTGCCCACCACGAACTGGCGGACGCCCTCCTCAGCGTCGAGCGCGCCGTCCGGGGTTTGCGGAGCGAAGCGCTCGTAGTCGTGGTCGTTGCCTGAAAGCACCAGCTCTACTCCCGCGTCTTGAAGAGCACGCCAAAGCTCCGTCACTTGCGTTATGTTTCCGTGCTTGCCGGAGCTGAAGAGCGGTTCGTGAAGTACCGCCAGCGTGCACGGCTTCGGGTTTGCGGCGAGGTCTGCTCGCAGCCAGCGCTCTTGCGGCGAACCGCTGTCGCACCCTCCGGCGTGAGAGCAACTGGTATTTAACACAACACCATGCCACTCACCCACGTCGAAGCTGTAGTAACCCTTCGTGGGATCTCCCGCAGCTGCGCCGAAATAGGCAAAATAGCCCGCACCATCTCCTTTGCCACCGCTTCCACCGATCCTGATGTTCTCGTCTTCCTCATCTTCTTCCGCTTCGTATTCATGGGTACCGGGTGCGGGGTGGGTGATCGGCTTGAACCGTCCCCAGGTCGGATCGTAGGATTGCCTGAAGTTTTCCAGCGTGGCGCTGTCATATTGGTTGTCGCCCAGCGTAAGGACAGCGGTTGGCTTCATGGCAAGCACAAGGTCTGAGGTGGCTCTCATATGGCATCTGTCGGCAGAGCCTGCGCCGTTGTTAAAATATTCGGAGGCTGGGTCGCAGGCGATGTCCCCTGCCGCAGCGACCGTTACAGACCTGGGGGAGGTAACAGCGACCTCCGCTGTGGCCGTGGTCGTAGCACCCGAAGCGCTTGTTGCGGTGAGCGTTGCCGGAAAGTACCCTGCCACCTCATACGTGTGGGTTTGCGTCTTCTTCGTCAGACAGCCCGCGATGGTGTAGTCAGGGGTGTGATCCCCGTCAACGTCGAGCGTGCAGCTTACAGCGCCGCCGTCTGTAGCTGAGATGGACCACGAGAAGGTAACTTCCCTCTCCTGCCGAACCTCAGCGGGTTGTGCCGCAAAGGCGTGGATGCTTACACGCTCGTCTGCTGTAAACGTCACGTGTAGGAGCGGCGCTTCCAGGCGACTACCGTCAAACGACCTGGCCGTGCGCTGTCCCGTCCCGGAGATAACGAGCGCTAGCGCGTTGCCGCTCGACCAGCTGGGTCGGCTGACGATCTCCTGAACGATAGGGGCTAGGTTCGGCGTCCGCTGCTCAGGCCCGGACGCTCCAGAGGTCAGCCAAGGCGACGGAGACCACGCTACCGAAGCGGTCGTATTCGTCTGTGACGAAACGTTGAACCTCGCGCTGACGAACGTCGGTGGGTCATCTTCAGCTACACCGTGGACGGTGAGGGACGTTTTCTCGCTCGACGCTTCATCCGCTGTAAAACTGACGTAGGCGTCTGTCACGACCGCTTCTCTGGGCACGTCGACGTCGGTAAAACGGAGACCAATCAGCTGATTGGTCTTGTCGCGGACGAGCTCGAGGTCGGTGCTCGAGCGCTGAACGCTCCCCGTCGGCGTCTCCTCAACATCGTCGGTACTCGAGGCAATGCGGCTCTCGGCGGTGTTCGCGTTCCCCTCCGGCCCTCCACTACCGCCGGAGCTACAGCTTGACAACAGAAGCAACACCAGTGCTCCGGCAGCAGCCAGACCTCCTAAACCTGATAGGGGGGCGGCTGGGCGCATCTGTTCGGTGACGTCTGACGTGCGGACATCGTAAACCTGATAGGGCGCGCGAATCTCCGCGCTGTTCTGCTGGGTGGGGGGCTTCATACACTACTCCCTGGTGTTTTGCCGAGGTGTCGCGTTACCGCCAGCGCGATGCTCCCGCACACGAAGAGGACCAGCCCACCCAGGACGGAAAGCCCGTAAAAGTTGCGCTGATCGGTGGTTCCGGGGTCGCTCGAGTCGACGCCGGTGGCCTTTACCACCCCGTCTTTTCGGTTGGCGAGCAGCTCGAGCGCTTGGGTACCGTAGGTTTCGCCGGGCTCAATGTGACTGTTTTCGCTAAACTCGTTCCAGCTGATAAGACCGACGGCGTCGGGTGAGGAGCGCACCGCTGCGTTGAGTTGTCGCCGCAAGGTTTCTCCACCCTTGCGCTCAACGACGGTGGTACCCCCGATCAGACGGGCGTCGAAGCCGGGTGCCGCCGGCGCTACCCAAAACCCGCCACGCTTATGCACGGCCCGTCCCAGCTCATCGAGTTTATTTTGGTAACCCGGGTAGGTGTCGGGATTGACCGAAGACCAGTAGTAAGCGTTGCCGTCGACAAGGTCGGCGAGGCGCAGATAACCCTTCAGGTTGCGCTCGGAAGCCAAGAGGTAGAGCCGGTCGCGGTAGTTCCGGGTAACCGCAGCAACTTCTTCGGGACTGAACTCCCACGTGCCGGACCAGATGACGACGGGGCGGTCGTACATGTGCAGCGCCGGATGACCGGCGTACGCGTCGACAAAATGTTTTAGGTCGCGGTTAATACGTCCGGTGGGGAGCGGTTTACGGTAAAAGTCCAGACCCTGATAGATGACCCAAACGGAAAAGTTGTTGGCGGCGGCGACGTCCAAGAGCTGCTCGAGGCGGCGGTTGAGGATAGGTGTACTTTTCCAGCTTACGATAAAGCCGCGTATGCCCGCTTCTTTGGCCCAGCGCACATGCTGCTCCATAACGTCGCGGTCGTCGCTGCTGTAGCGCCCCAGAACCGAGTAGTCGGTCTTGGCGCGGTCCCACGAGTTTTCGTCATACCAGATGTAGTAGTACGCCATGATAGGTACCGGATCGTGTACGCCCTCAGCGGGCGGAAACGTGCTGGCTCTAGCGGGTTGTGTCGACGCCATGATCATCCCCAAAAGGCACCACCATAGTTTTCTTCTAACCCTTACAGCCAGACCTGCCGCAAGGTTGCGGTACACGGATAAAAACGAGAGAACCACGAGTCAGCGCCATTCAGAGGGGTAGTGCTCGGGTCCGAGCGGCCTCTGCGAGTTCGTCCGGCCCGTGGATGCTGGTAGCGAGCGGGGTTTGCGTTTCAGGCCCACCAGTTGCGGCCTGCCCAGAAGCAGTAAGCTCAAAGCGAAAAAGGTACCCAGGCCGAGGCCCACACCCATGTCCAGCCGACTTAAAACCTTGAGTTCGACGGCCTGATCGCGGGAAAGAGCGACAGGAGTGAGCGGGGCCATGCCACGCGCGCCTACTACTTGGACTTTATAAAGGCCACGGGCCAGCGGGCCTATCTTGACCTCGTCCGCCGCGCCGAAACGCAGAAACTTTTTGTCCCCGTCGGGATATTCTAGGGTCACGCCTGTTCCCAAGGGAAACCCGAACACGGCGTCTACCGCCTGAAAACGGGCGTGGTAGAGAAGTAGCTCGATTTCCCAAATACCTTTGCGATTGACCAAGAAACGCTGTTGTCCCCGGTTGACCACGTTGGATCCGTCGATCTCCACGCTTTCCAAAGCGTAGCTGATCTCTTTTGCTTCGAGACCCGTGGTGCGGCGAACGACCTGGCTGGCTTGCAGCCAGACGGGGTGTACGCCCCCGAACGATACAGCTGCGCCATAACTGCTCTTTAGCGTCACCTCCGAAACCCGCTCTGCCGAGACGGGCTGGTCCTCGAGGCTGACAAATGTGGGTCTTACCAGGTGTTCAAGGTTAAAGCCTGCCTCGAGAGAGCGGTCTCTTGGAATCTCCACGCTACGGCTGGGTTCAAAGATGCCGTTTTTCCAGCGGATGAAGGTCGCCCGGCTCGATGGTGTACTCCAGGGGAGTACCTCCAGCTGGTGAACACCGCTTTCTGACACGGTGATCTGGGCTGTGCCGTTCGCCGCGGTACTAAACACGCGCCCATCCAGCGAAAAGTTGACACCTTCCAAGGGTGGTACCGTGCTCACCGTCAGAACAGCTGGCTGAAAAGTCAGGGTCGTTGTCGCCGAGCTGCTGAGGTAGTTTTTGTAACCGTCAAAGGCGGCTTTAAGGGTGTACTGACCCGCGGGCAGTCCGGCGTCGATGCGGATTTTCGCAATGCCCTTACTGTTCGTGTGAGCACTCTCTATCCATTCACCACCGATAAAAAATTCGAGCCGCCGGTAAGGTATCAGCTTTCCCTGCTTATCGGCGAGCTTTAGGCTCACGCCGACCGAACGACCTAGGGGCTGCGCCGCGAGTGGCGCAAAGGTAACGACCGTATCCTTTTTTAGCCAATCTTGGGCTACGGCCGGTTTTGGAAGCAACAAGAAGATGAGCACACCTAAAAAGCGCAGCGCAGGTAACGGGGGGGGGAATGTGCAGCTATTCATTTGAGGCCCATCGCCTTTCTACGCACGTCATGGGGCGATTCCCGACGCGCGCGTAAGGTGGCAAAGAGAAAGATGGTTAGTGCAAAGGTGATCACCGTACCGTAAGTTGCGTAGATCATCTCGAGGCGCGGTTTCGGCAGTGTTTTACTTTCAGCCCGAGAAAAGGAGAAAAACTCAGCGGCGCGGGGCGGTCGGGTAAAGTCAAAGGCGCTGTCAAGGCTGTTGGCTTGGGCGTCCCTGGTGGCGAGCGGCTCAAGGTCGTAGTTTTGCTCGATAAACTTCAAGATCGAGGTAAAGTCCAAGGTGGTGCTATCGATATACCCCTTTTTGGCGTAGGGGCTGACAAGAAGCGCCGGTACCCTGAAGCCGTAGCCGAACTCATCGACCTGAGGCGGCGGAACGTGGTCATACCAGCCGCCCCAGTCGTCGTACGTGAGCATAAAAGCAGAGCTGCGCCACGCACTACTTTGTATAAGAGCCTGGAGGGTCTTGCGTACGAAACGCTGGCCCGGTTCGGGCTGTGCCGGTGGGTGTTCGGTAGCTCCCAGAGCAAGCATGTACGATACGGCGGGCAGGGTTCCGTTATTGAGGTCTTTATAGTACTCGCTCATGTCGACGATATGGCTGGAAAGCTTTGGATCATCTATAAAGCGGTCCATGCTTAACAGGGGCACCCACTGAACCTGCGGATGCAGAAAAGGACTGTCTTGTAACATCCGGTAGGTGAGCTGAGGGTTGTAATTGTTGATGTAAAACTTCCACGAGATGCCCTTCTCCTCTAAACGGTCGAAGATGGTGAGCATGTCGCCAAAGCCCTCTTTAGGAATCCGGTGCTCCTCACCCGCTGGTTGACCGGCTACCCAGAACGTGCGGTTCCAGATGCTGCCGGCGTGTGCTGAGCTGAAAAAGCGGTCAAAGAGCACAAATTCGTCAGCCAGGTTCCAGTAGTAGGGTAGATCGCGGTCATCGTAGTGGCCCATCGAGAGCGCCCCGTCTTGTTTTCTTAAACGGAGCGCGTGGACAAACCCGTCCATGTTGCCGTCGTTAAACTGACGCCGGAAGATCAGAGGGTTATGGCTTAGATCGGCAGATTGGCCGTCACCAAGGTAGTACGGTTTGACGCACTCGGCTTCCGGTTCGGAAGCATTAAACGGCATACAAATATCGTTCGGGATACCGTCGGCACCGGGATAGGTTCCGAAGTAGTGGTCGAAGGTGCGGTTTTGCTGCATCAGTACGACGAGATGCTTGATGGGTGTGTTGGGTTCGGGGTCTCGTGGAGCTTTAGCTGCACTCCCTATCCCAAGCGTGAGGCTGCAAAGCAGTACGAAAAAAAGGGTTCGGCTCACGGGCGCACCTCGTAGATAATGATGATAGGTTTGTCGGTGGTTGTACCGTCGGGTGTAGATACGGGGAGAGCCCTCATATGAACGACCCGTCCATGATATTTCTGCACGTAGCGTAGTAGCGTTTCTGAAAAGAACGTCGTTCGCCCAGCTGAGAACGAATCCCAAACCAAGTACTGAACTTCGCCGCTACGAATCTGATAATCGAGGTTGTAAACGGGTTCGTACGATGGGTTCCGGTGCAGCGGATTAGGGCTGACCGACAGGCCGAATATCCGCCGGTGACCGTAGAACTTGAGAATATTTGCCATCGAGGGGCCGATAGCGACAAAGGTTGCGCCTTTGGGAACGTGGGCGTCGATCCAGAGCCCGGCTTCGCGGCCACCGGGGATGCCGCCCGAACCCGCGAAAAAGGTGGTAGACGGCGCGGGATCGATACGCGACCAGCTTGTCATAAACAGGCTCGAGGCAACAATACCGGCACCCAACAACCCCGGAAGATACTGGGGTATGCGCCAGCGGAAGATGCGGAGGCGTCGGCTCGGCAGATAGACCAGGGTGCGCGCCGCCAGCAGCGCCAAGGGGGGGGCGGCGGGCAGCAGGTACTGAAACCCTTTGGTGGGCCACAGTTCAAAAAATACTACCGGTACCAGAATCCATAACCCTAACAGTTTCTCCCGCCAGCCGTTTTCACGGCGCAGGAACCACAAGCCTAGCAGCGCAGCCACAATCACCAGGACACCGACCGCCGGAGTCACGACGCTCGGATAGAAGTCCCAAGTGTGGTTGGGGCGGCGGAAAAGCTGCCACACCAAGTACTGCTGGGTCTTACCGCCCCCACCACCACCCGCTAGCGAGACGGATAGAGGAAAGGCGGCCATAACCGCAACCATGGTAAATAGCGAGATAAAGATGTCGACAATCCGAACCGGAAGTTTGGGTGAAAGGGCCAAAAATGCGTAGATTGCACCCACCATAAGGATGCTCGTCTCTTTAGCCAGAAACGTTAGTCCCATACCGGCAGCCGCTGCGTACAACCATTCGGCACGTCTCGTCTGCGTAAAACGGACCATAAAGAACAGGCTGAGCGTCGAGCAAAAGACCATCGGCCCGTCCAGCAGCACCTGCCGCGTCACGATGACGTGGTAGGGCATCAGTGCCAAAAAGAGTCCGGCGTAGAGTCCAGCCCGGCGTCCGTAGAGGCTGACGCCTAGGCAATAGACCAGGTAGACCGTAAAGACGCCAACCCCAGCAGAAACAGCGCGTCCCAGCCAGTCGCTCGCGCCGAACACGCTGTAAAAAAGAGACAGGACAAACTGAAACAGCAGCGGGTGGGCGCGAAACACCGGAAAGATTTCGCTGAGAACGGGGTCCTGGGCGATGGCGGCGGCCTGACCAGCGTAGACGGCTTCGTCGCTGTTGTAGCCCAAGGTGTTGAGGAAGGCGACGCGCACGCCGACAGCGAGTAGCAAGACAACTGCAAGAGCGGCAAGGTGAAGCGCTGTCTGGCTGGTACGAGAACGGTCGAGGCTCCGGTCCGCCACCACCGAGTTGGAGAAGCTGGAGTGTTTTCTGGGTAAGCTCATCGCTAGCTCGAGCCCGCCGCTTCTAGCGCCGGAGTGTTTCCCCAGCAGCTGTACGGGTGACGCTTTTTGCACCATGCGGACGCCGGTAGACATGCGGACAAACTACTCACACTAATCGGTAGCTGTAGGCGCGGAGGTGTGAAACGTATGTGTGGGCGTAGCTGCCCGCTGAACGTCTACGTCTGTGCCGCCGAACTCTGCTTGAATAAGCTGTGGCAGCCGCTCATACCAGCCGTAGTCGTCGCGGCGAATCAAGATGCCGGGAACGCCCTGAATGGCCCCGAGCACCAGCCGTTTTTCCTCTTCGTGCAGGTCTTCGCCCTCCCAGTGGCTCAACTGGTCGGCGATAAACGGATACGGCGGAAACCCGTAAGCGTCTTCGGCGTTGGCGATGAGGATGTCTACTTTTTCGGCGTCGGCCAGCTCGCGTTCGGCCTTCAGGCCGCGTTCGATCAGCACGATCTGCTCGAGCCGCGATTGCTCGGTCAACTGCGCGCCGGGGACGAGTTTGGTCACCATAAACTTAGGTGGGGGAATAAGCCACTGGACAACCGCGCTCATGGTTGCGGCGGGCATCCGGATTTTGCTGAGCCACATCCCGGCGCGGCGACCTTCACGAGAGTGTAAGCGGCTCTGCACCCGCAAAAAGATGCGCTCGAGCCACGACAGGTCAGCGCCACCCACGGCTTGCAGCGTGTGCTGACTGACCGTGAGCGGTTTGGGGAAGTTGTAGACCACCCCGCCCTCAGCAAAAATGGTCATGTCGTCGCTTAAAAAGCGGCAGCTGCGGAGGTTGTGCCGGAGCGTGTGCAGAATTGTCGTCGTTTTGCCGGTGTCGGTCTGGGCGGTGATAAAGAGGGCCTTGTCCCCGAACGCCAAGCACGCGCCGTGCATCAGGGCGTAGCCTTTGCGAACCAAGGCCCAGCGTAGCAGCGGTTCAACGACGTTGGTATAAAGCACGTGCGGTGACCTCTTGATAAGAGGTGAGGCGATGACGTCGGTAGCGTTTGCGCGGCGGTTGATAACGATGCTGAACCCAAACCTGCCCAGAATTTCGTCATAGCTGATCGAGGAGGCTGTTTTATAGGCTGCCGGGTCGGCGTCGATGCGGACATCGATGTCGGGAGTTGAGGGAAGGTTTTCGGTACGAAAATACTTGAGTTCGGGAAGCCTTTGTACGGACCGGATGAGTAGCAAGTTGTGGACGTTGTAGTAAAACATCACTCTCCCTGGGCGGCAGTGTTGACGGACGCGGTGACGGCGACCGCGGGCGAGCCGACGCGGCTGTTACGCCAGATCAGGCTGTCAGAGACGGCGTAACGTAAAAAGGCGATGGCGATAAGGGTGAGGGCGTTGGCGACGAGGTAGTGCATGTTAAGCGAGATCAAAAAAATCATCAGTGGCCCGCGCAAAAGGAGCGCCGCATTATTTATCAGCAAGAAGCTGGTCAGGCGTTGCCACCGCGCTTTTTGCCGGAACTCGCGGTCTTTGTAAGCCCACGCCTCGAGCAACCCGAAGTTCCACAGCGTCGAGGTCTGCGTCGCTACGGTCGCGGCGACGAGGTAGTGTAGCCCAACGAAGGTCGCAAACATCATGGCGAGCGTATTGACAACTAGACCCGACGCTCCGACCATAAAAAAGCGTAGCAGGTACCTGTGCGGCTCTAAGCTCAGCCGCAAAAGCTGCCGAAAGAGCCTCATGGCCTCGTGCGTGTTGGCCTTGCTTTCACCGCTCAACCTTTCGCCAAATTCGAAAGGAAGCTCGGCCAACCGCAGGTGCGGGGTGCGGACGAGAATCTCGAGCAAAATCTTAAACCCCTCCGGGCGCAGCGTGTCGGGGACGAGCGCCTCTCGTTTGACCAAAAAGAATCCGGTCAGGGGGTCGGTGAGCTGCCGCAGGCGGCTGGGGAAAAGGGCTCGTGACGCGACCGCGAGCGTGTAAGAGATAATCTTTCGTCTCCAGGAAAGCCCTGCGGTGCTGCCACCGTCGGTCAGGCGGCTGGCCGCAACGAGCGTCGCCCCCGTTTCCTGCGCGTGCGCGAGCAGTTGCGGGATCACCTCGGGAGGGTGTTGCAAATCGCCGTCCATTACGCAGATCCACTCGGCTTTCGCGGCCGTGATGCCCTCAACTACCGCCATCCCTAGACCGTTGCGTCTTTCGGCGGGGCGCGCGATCACCGAGACGTCGAAAGGGAACTCTCGACCCACCTGCGTGATCACGTCGGGGGTGTTGTCGGTGCTGTCGTCGACAAAAATGACCTCGACCGGCAGATCGACTACAGCTTTACGAATGAGCTGAAGAAGCGGTTGCACGTTGCCCGATTCGTTTCTGGTAGGGACGATAATAGCCAGCCTGGGCTGGTAGACGGTGGGCTCGAGCTGCTCGCTAAACTCCCCCATGAGCTGCCTCTGAGCTGTAGGTGCGCTGTATGCTGTCATGGTCTGCGTTGTCCTCTCGACTTGGTCCCTTTGTCCCCGGCAGATTTCTCAAACTCGCTCATGCAACTCTCAATGAAATGTCATCGAGTTGTCAGCTGAACGCTATACTAAAGTCGGTAAGCCAACCCGTACAAGCGACGAAGGGGTGTATCAAAGGTAACCTTTCGATGTATACCAAAGGGCCTCCACCGGCCTGTTGCTTACATCGCCAATCGTGCTTGTACGACCCCTCCCGGCTCGAGTTCTGGTAGCTATAGACCCATCGGAGTGCTCACGCGTTTTGACGTCACACACGGCTTTTTGTCGCCCTCAAGTGCGGTTGTGTGAGCGTTGGCGTTCATAAGTATTTCAATTTTGTTAGGCAAACGGCCTGACAAAACCTTGACAAAACACAAGGTTTAATATAAATATAAAGCCGAGCAGTAGGCTTTATATTTCAACCCCTTATTGTGACTTTCTTTCGACCACTTTTTGTATGTCTGCCCAGAGGAGTATTTTATGCATGTGTGGGTTCAGTCCAGGTACCGAGTGTTTGCGGAGTCTCTTGTCACCCTGCTCACGCATCTGGGTGTAGAGGCGAGTTTGGAGCGAACGCCGGAGGCTGAGCTGCTGCTTTGTGATATGACGCGCTTGTCGCCGCCCTATCCGCCGCCCTCTGACCTGCCGACCGTTGCCCTGATCGAGGGCGAAAGCGCCGACGCCGTCGCACTGTTGCAGCAGCGTTACAGCGGTTACATTAGGGCGGGCGATGACGGTTTTATCTTGATCAAGGCTCTGGAGGCGGCCAGACGGGGTGAGATCTGGGCAGAGCGTCACGTGCTCTCACAAACCCTCGCCCGTTTTATGACCCCTCAACTCACCGCGCGTGAGCGGGAAACCCTGAGACTGCTCGCCAAGGGCCTGTCAAACCGTGCTATTGCCGAACAGCTCGGGGTAGCTGAAGGTACGGTCAAAATGCACGTGTCACACCTTTTTAACAAAATGGGAATGAAAAGCCGGGCTGAAATCATCGCTCATTTTCTCAACAACAACGCTACGAGTCTCGAGAGTGTATAGCCGCGGTTACAGCAGGTATCCAAGGCTGACTCACGACGTTCGCAACGGGTTTGAGCCACGACCCGTTTACATCGGGCCGCTCACGACGCATTTCATAGTGATGAGATTCAGCTGGAGCTATGGCCTGGGGCTTGCGTTCGACCGGTTCGGTACCTACGAAAACCGCTACAGGTCAAGATAAAGGTCAGACCTGCTTCGCCTGAGATGAACTGTCTGATACAAATTCCGATTGATTCCTGATCAATCCGAGCGTAGCGAGTGGGGAAAAAGGTACGGATGGAGCGGTATGGACGATCACCGAATGCACCCCTCGGTGATAGGGAATTAAGCGGAATCCGTGTGAGTCCCAAAAAGGCTTATGTTTGGTTGCGTCGGCTGTTAAACCGTCCGAACGACGCTGACCGGCAAGCGTGAAAACCACTTAAGCCGATCCCCGGGAACTCCGAGTGTGGCGTGGGTCGCGCACATCCCGAAGACCGTCCCCCAATAAGCTCCAACCCAAAACCGTCACGATGATGGCCAACCCCGGTACCAGCACCGGATAGGGGCTGAGCGCCAAAAACCCCTGCGCCTCGCGGAGCATGTTGCCCCAACTCGGCGTTCGGGGTGGCGCCCCGAGACCCAAAAACGAAAGGGCCGCCTCCGCCAGCACCGCCACCGCCAGACTCAGGCTCGCCTGGACGATGATGGGCGAGAGGGCGTTGGGGAGGATGTGACGCAGCAGAAGCCGCCGCTGCCCAGCGCCCAGCGCCCGCCCCGCCTCAACGAAATCACGGTTTTTCAGCTCCAAGACCGACGCCCGCAAAAGCCGCGCGAACACGGGCGCGGTTGCAATCCCGATGGCGCTCATCGCAGTCAGGGTACTGGGAGTATAGATGGCGGCGAACAGGAGCGCCAGCAAAATCGGTGGAAACGCGTAGAGCACGTCAATGATTCGCATCAGCACATCGTCGAAAAAGCCGCCGACAAAACCGGCCACCGCGCCTATCAGACAACCGAGCGTTAGAGCGATACCGACGGCGACGAAACCAACATAGAGCGCGCCTCTCGAGCCCACCAGTACCCGGCTCAGGAGGTCGCGGCCGAGCTGATCGGTTCCCAGCGGGTGCGCCGCGCTCGGTCCGGAGAGCTGCGCGGCGAAGTCCATCGCGTTGGGGTCATAGGGCAGCCAGACGAAGCTTACTAGTACCGACAGGGCGACCAGCCCGACCAGACACGCGCCGATCACGAGGTTGGCGGGTAGCACCTGGCGGGTACGCCGCGTACGGGCCTCAGTCATAGCGGATTCTGGGGTCGAGAAAACCGTAAGCCAGATCGACCACGAAGCTCAAAAACACGATGACGCCCGCGTAGATTAAAACTTCACCCTGCAAGAGCGGAAAATCTCTTGTACCGATAGCGGTGAGCGCGAGCCTACCGAGACCCGGCAGTGAAAAAACCTGCTCGATCACGATAGCGCCGACCAGCACCTGTGAGAACGACAACCCCAGCACTGTGACGAGGGTGACGAGCGCGTTTCTGAAGCCGTGTTTGAGAACGACTGTGCGCCCCGGTAGACCTTTGGCGCGGGCTGTCCTGACGTAATCCTGTGACAGCGTTTCTAGAAGCGCCGCGCGCGTCATGCGGGTAATGACGGCGGCCTGTCCAAGTCCGAGCGCGAGCGTCGGCAGCGCGAGGCTGCGGACGTTTCCGAGCGGACTCTCGCGCCACGGCACGTACCCGCCCGACGGCAACCAGCCGAGTTGCACGCTGAAGAGCAAGATCAGCAGCAGCCCGAGCCAGAACGACGGTACCGCCGCCCCGAGCTGTGCGGTAGTCGTGACTACCGGGTCTATCCAGGTACCGCGCCGGAGCGCCGCCAAGATACCGAGCGGTAGTGCGACCGTACACGCAGTGAGCATCCCGGCTAGCGCCAGCGGCAGCGAGACCGAAAGCCGGTCGGCGATGAGGCCCCGAACCGGCGTGCGGTAGTTTAGCGACGTGCCGAAGTCGCCGTGCAAGACGCTCCCGAACCAGCCCAGAAAGCGCGTGACGGGCGGCTCGTCTAGACCGAGCTGCTGCCGGACGGCGGCGAGCGCAGTGGGGTTGGCGTTCAGCCCCAAAAGGGTGGTGGCGGGGTCGCCGGGAATAGCGAGCAGCGCGCAAAAGACCAGCGCCGCCGCCAGAAACACGCTGAGGCAGGCGAGCAGGGCGCGGCGGACGATGAAGGCGAGCATCAGCGAAACTGGAAAAGGGTGTTACTGGGCCAGAAACGCTTCGGTCAGGTCGATGGCGACGGTCGGTTGGTCTTGCCAGTAGCCGTAAAGATTTTGTTGCGCCGCGACCAGGTACGGCGGGCTAAAGACCCAGACGTTCACCGCGTCCTCGGCGATGGTGCGAGCGACGTTCTTATAAAGCGTCATCTGCTCGGCTTCGTCGCTGGTCGTTTCGATATCAGCGAGCAGCTTTTGCACCTCGGGATTGTCGTAGTGGTAGTAGTAGTCGGGGTTGCCGTACACGCCGATGTCGCGCGGCTCCGAGTGCCCGATAATGGTCATGTCATAGTCGCCCTGGGTAAAAATGCGGTCGAGCCACGTCGTCCATTCGACGTTGGTGACGTTCGCGGTGATGCCCACTTCAGAAAGCTGCTGCGCGATAACTTCGCCCGCGCGTTTTTCAAACGGGTACGGGGGAAGCTCGAAATCAAGCGTCAAGCCGTCTGCGTAGCCCGCTTCAGCTAGGAGTTCACGCGCTTTGTCCGGGTTGTACGGATAGATTTCGGTCAGGTCTTCGTAATAGGGCTCGATGGGACTCGCGTGCGAGCCGATAGGGGTGCCGTAGCCGAACATAGCTCCTTCGACGATGGTGTTTTTGTCGACCGCGTAGGTGATGGCCTGCCGCACGAGCGGGTCGCTTAGAGGCTCGCGGGTGTTGTTCAGGGCCATCGTGATTTCAGTGGTGGCGGAGCCTTCGGTCACTTTGATGTTGGCGTCTCCCTGAAGCTGAATCGCGTTCTCCGGGCTGAGTGCGACGCCCACCATGTCGATGTCCCCGGCTTGGAGCGCGGCGAGCTGCGCGTTGGTGTCTTCGATGATGCGAAACGTTACGGCGTCCAAATAGGCGGGTGTGCCGTAGTAGTCCGTGTACTTCGTAAGCCGCACATTGCTTCCCTGCACCCACTCGGCAAAACGAAACGGGCCGGTACCGACAGGCTGATTGCGCTGCGTCTCCTCGGTACCTGCCGGGTAGATGATCGAATCCGGGCGGGCCAGATTATAGAGGAGGCTCGAGGTCGGCGCGCTCAGCGTCAGCACGACGGTGTTGCCCTCTGCCTTTACACTCTCGATAGCTTCGTAGTATTCGGGATGGGTGTGGCCGGAGTCAGGGTTGGTGGCGCGCTCCAGAGCCGCGACCACATCGTCCGGGGTAAGCGGGTCGCCGTTATGAAAGGTGACGTTCTCTTGAAGGGTAAACGTCCAGTTAAGGCCGTCGTCTGAAGTTTCCCACGACGCCGCGAGCGCGGGCACGATCTCACCATTCCGGTCGATACGCACCAGCCCTTCATAGACGTTGTGATACATCACCCGCGCGATCTCCTGTGAGGTCGAGACCGTCGGGTCCCAACCGGGGGGTTCGGCGACGATGGAAACCGTGATCTCGCCGCCGGACTGGGGTTCAGGGTCTTGGGCGAATACGCCCCCCCAGCTGAGTAGTAGAAGCGTTGCCAAAACAAAGTGTTTCATACTTGCCTCCTAGTTATCTCGAGAGTTTACCGCTTTGTCTGCCGAAGCCGTCGGGGTTATCTGAGAGTATCCGAACAAACGCCGCTCAAAACAGCCTCAGTGCCTTACGCCAGTAAAGAGGCATAGGGATAGTGAACGCCAGCTCGTAGGGTCGTCGGAGTCGGGTACGCCGACCTGTACGCCACTACCACCAGTAGGCGAGCCGTTCCTGACAGACGCCGCAAGGCGTGAGAATTACAAAGGGAGCGTCTTTATCCTCGCGTGAGACACAAACCGAGGCGGCGATAGACACGTTTAGTTTGTGCGCTTCGCAGATAGCCCCGGTTTCGTGGCACAAGTTGACGACCGAGTTGGGCGTCTCGACGTAAACGCTCGTGAGGATGCGACCGCTCTCTGTGTAGACGGCGGCAGCGCCCGCTTCTTCATCGGGCCAGCGCTCGAGCGCCTGCTCTATTGCAGCGTCCACCAATCTTTGATCGACTTGCATAGGGCTTTTTACCATGCCGGTCTGTACAGACGGTTCTCGAGGCAATTTCGGAAGGTGGGTGCATACGTCATCCGGAAGGTTCAGCTTTTACCTGGTCATCCGAAGGTTCGACGAGAAAATAGACAGCTGCCGCCGCATAGAGTTTGGCCGCTCTGACGATCTCTTCGGCGTCCACGTATTCGTCGCGCTGGTGCGGTACCTCGCGCGCTCCCGGCCCGACAGTGACGATGGGAACGCCCGCCCATGCCGACAAAAAAGTACCGTCGGTTGCTCCGGGGACGCCGCCGTAACGAGGTTGTGAGCCCAAAACGTCTGGGTAGGCACGCTCTAACGCGCTAACCAGCGGGTCGTCCGGTGGGGTCTCCGTCCACGGGCGGTCCTCGAGCCGCGTCAGGTCGAGCGTGGCTTCCCCTCGGCTCTGCTCGGCTAACGCCTCGAGTGCAGCCCAGATCGCCTCGTGATCCTGTCCTGGTACGGTGCGGATGTCGAGCGCGGCGTAGGCGGTTTCCGGCATCACGTTGAGCTGCGCTTCGCCCCCCGCAGGCGCGCGCAGAATCGTCGGGGTAAACCAGGGGAGACCTAAGTGTTCGTGCCCACCCAAACGGGTTTGTTCAGACTGCTCGAGTTCCCGTACTCCCGCCAGAAAATCCATGAGTGGCGGAACCGGGTTGATTCCGGCGTACGGCATCGCCCCGTGCGCCATCTTGCCGGTCGCCAAAACCTCGACCCTCAGCGCACCCTTTTGAAATAGGCACAGCTCGAGGTCTTCGGGTTCGCAGATGATAGCCCCGGCGACGTCTTTGGCCCAGCCTTGTTTGATGAAATGCTTGATCCCCAGCATCATGCCCTCTTCGTCGGCGACGATGCCCAGACGGATGCGTCCGGCGAGTTCGGGCAGGGTGCGTTTGACGGCCTCTACCGCCACGATAGCGGCGGCGACGCCCGCTTTCATATCGCACGCCCCACGTCCGTACACGCGTCCGTCTAGCAGTTCAGCGGCAAAGGGCGGGTGCGTCCACGCTGCCGGGTCGCCCTCGGTCACGACGTCGGTGTGGCCCTCGAGCATCAAGGTCTTGTGTTTTGCCGGGTCGAAACCGGTACCGTGCCAGTCTGCCACGACGTTCGGGCGACCAGGCGCGGCGTTTTCAACCGTAACCGTGAAGCCGCTCTCGCGCAAAATCTCAGCGACAAAGTGTGCGGCTTCGGCTTCGTTGCCCCCCGTGCTCGGCTCGAACACGCTGCGAAGCTGCACGAGCTGCCGGGTCAGGGTGACGGCCCGTTCGCCGTCTACGGCGTCGGCAGCTTTTGCAGCGAATTCCTCCAACGTCACAGGTAACTCATAACGGCGGGGTAAAACGACCGTCCTGCGCCGTCCAGCCGCCGTCTACGACCAGCAGCGTCCCGGTCACATACGAGGCAGCGTCCGAAGCCAGAAAGACGGCTGCGCCGACCATCTCGCCCGGCGTCGCCCAACGCCCGAGCGCGCCCTTTTCGGCGTAGGCGCGGTACCACTCGGGGTTGTTCTTGATGGGCGCGGTCAGCGGCGTTTCGACGACTCCCGGCGCGATGGCGTTTGCCCGCACGCCCAGCGGTCCCAGCTCGGACGCGAGCGTCTTGACGAGTTGCAGTGTCCCGGCTTTCGTCGCTGCGTAGACGCCCTGGCCCGGTTCGACGACCTGCGAGCGGATCGACGAAAACAGCACGATGCTGCCCCGGCCCTGCGCCGCCATCTGCCGTCCCGCTGCCTGAAGTGCAAAAAAACTACCTTTGAGGTTGAGGCTTACGACCCGCTCAAACTCGGCTTCGGTGTAGTCCAGCAGCGGTTTGCGAACGTTGATCGACGGTGTGGAGACGAGAATCTCGAGCCCCGTCATCCCACCGACAACCCGCTCCACTTGCTCGGCGTCGGTGATGTCGAGCTGTGCAGCCTCGCCCACGCCTTCAGCGACGCGTTCAGCAGCTTCCAGGTTGACGTCCGCGCACGTTACCCGCGCGCCGAAAGCAGCCAAACCTTGCGCCACGGCTTCGCCGATGCCCGAGCCTGCGCCGATAACCAATGCCTGCCTGCCGGAGAGGTCGAAAAGCTTGCCATAAGAGGTCATAGGAAAGTTTTACCAGACTCGAGCCTAAAACCGTGCAGATAGGTCTTTTTACGCTCTGACAGTTGAGGTCTTGGTCATACCCTACTAGCCCGGGCAAAACAAAAGCGGTGGTTTTCAGAGCCACCGCTTCGTCAGGTTTTCTGACAGCTTCTGGTCCTACTTGTGCCGCAGATGCCGTAATAGCAGGTTGTTTGCAGACCAGTCGGTGAGGAGGTCCTCGAGGGTGCTGCTGCTACCGTTGGGGAAGTTGACCGTCAAGTTGTCGCCAGGAACCCCGTTGAAGTTTTCGTCGTCCAGCGAACCGGAAAAGGTGACAGCTTGGCCTTCGTCACTGTTGACGACCAGAGCGCCGTTACTGAGTATGGGTGAGCTGCCGCCGTCCAGATCGTCGAAAGCAAAACGAAGGGCGACGCTGCGCGTGTCTCCGGCGAGTCCAGCCAGCTCTACCGCGACGCTCCCGTCACCCAAAGATACGGAATCACTGTAGCAGTCTTTCGAGCGTTCCAGATCGCCGTTGATAGCCAGGGTCCAGTCCAGCGAGATACCGTCATCGACCAGCGTGACCTTGCCCTGCGTCAGAAACGAATCACCGGCGTCCGTTTCGTTGACGCTGTAACCGACGTTCTCGAGCTGCAAAAAGCTGCCGCTGCCGTCTACCGAAAACGAGGTGGGCTCGAGGATACCTGCCTCGCAGCCGGAGCCCGCGTAATAGCTCGTGGCAACGTCCAGGTCGGCGGCGTTCAAGCCGTCCGCGAGCAAGGTCAGGTTGAGGCCGGTAGGGACTTCGACGCTCTCACCGTACGAATCGACCTCCGTGGTCGGGCTCAGCGCGTCCCAATCGAAGGCCAGGGTAGCGTCGGCGGCGTCGAAGTCCGAGGTTTCAGGGTCTCTGTCGTAAGTCCAGTTCAGGGTAAGGTCGTCGGATTCTTCCTCGAGCACCCAGGTTTCAGACCCATCTTTATTCGTAAAGCTATAGACGCCACGGGGCAAGTCGTAGTTGGCGAGCGCCTGAAGCGGCCCGCGCGCACGTTCCGGGTGCTTGGCGCGCGCTACTGTTACACCGTAGCCGAAAAAGGGGTTGCTTATCATGCCCGTGTCGGGAAAACCGCCGAGCGCGACCACGCCCTCGTCTTTAGAGGCTCGCAAAAGGGCCGTCTCGAGCTGTTCTGAAACCGAGGTGATGGTTTTCGAAACGTCTTGCTGGGTCAGGGGGCCACCCGGAGCGGGGAAGATGCCCTCTTCGGCACAGGCGCTGAGCAGGGCGGCGGTAAGCGCGGCGGTGAGAATGCGTTTTGAGTTCATCAGAGTCTCCTTTACCTGGGTCCGGCAATCTGAATATTTGCATAGACGACGAAAGCACGACTGTGGTCGGTAGTGTACTCGGCGCGCGGGCGTCTTGTCGCTATTATGAAAAATCTGTGAAGCCGACCCGGACTTTTTGTGCGTAGCATTTCTACATAGCCTCTGCCCGGTCGGTTCCCGGTGACGTTTCGGTCCGGGTGGCAGCTTCGCAACTCAGAGCCAGGTTTGAAGGCAGTAGTCTAGGTCTTCTTCCAACCCTTCGGGAATGCCGCCTTCGGCAAAGGCTACGAACGGTTCGGCACCCTCCGCAGAGAGCTTGCGAATATCTCCGACAACCATCTGCAAATATGCGGGAGCGTGCTGCAAAACGGTGTCGGAAGCTGCGCCGTAGGCTCTGCACAGCGCGTTTAAGCGGACCTCGAGCGTTTCTCTAGCAACCACGCCCAGCGTTTCACTTAGGCGTGCGTGTAAGGGGACGACCTCGAGCGCCAGCTCCGCCACGTCGTCGAGCGGGTCGCCGTAGCGCGCCAAATCCCAGTCGATGACGCCGGTCAGCCGCCCATTTCGGTGCAGCAGGTTCCACGGTCCAATGTCCCCGTGACAGACGATCATTTCGGCGTCGGGTTCGGTCGGTCCCCAGCTGAACCCGGCATCTCGAACGCGGAAACCCTGCACCACGTCGTGGTACACCCGCAGCCAGCGTCCCAGGTCGGTAAGCCACGCATCACCACGCACCGCGTCGGGCCAGGGACGAAAAACGGCCTCACCGGGGAGATAGCTCAGGTATTCGTGCTGCGCGTCGCCGGTTTGAAGCCTCGGGACGAGCGGCACATTGCACGTTTCCAGATGGTCTAAAAGCTGATGGACCGCAGGGCTGGCCGGGGTAAGTTTGCGCCGCACGACCTCACCCCGCTGCGACACCGAATTGACTTTACCGCCGTGCAGTGGGGTCCAATCCTCTTTCACGCTTAGAGGGTAAACCGCTCGACCAGTGCTTCGTACTCGGTTACGCGGCCCTCGGCAATCTCCAAACTGCCGCGCCAGAAATCCACCGATTCGATGTCGATGCCGAACGCTGCCGCCAGCGGAGCTGCGTCGTTCATGCCGGTTTCGGACAGGAGTGCGTCGTAGCGTGCGTGCCAGCCCTCGGGATTTGCCTGATACTGCGCGTAGAGACCTAGACCGAAAAGGTAGCCGAAGGTGTAAGGAAAGTTGTAAAAGCTGCGCCCGGTGCTGTAGTAGTGGCCTTTGTGCGCCCACATCAGCGGGTGACGGGCGTCCGGGTCTAAAGCGTCGCCGTAAGTCTGGGTTTGCGCCTCGAGCATCAGCGCGCTGAGTTCGTCGACTGAGAGTTCGCGTTCGCGGCGTCCCTCAAAAACAGCTTGCTCAAAGCGAAAGCGGGAGTCGATATCGACGACCAGCTGGGTGCTGCCCAACAGGTCTTGCTCTAAAATCGCCAGCTTTTCCGCTTCGTCGGCGCGGCTCAGCATCGCACCCGTAACAATCGTTTCACAAAAGATGCTGGCGGTCTCGGCGAGCGTCATCGGGGTGTCGTCTTGCAGCGGCGTGCGGCCCGCCCCGAACGAACAGGCGTTGTGGTAGGCGTGCCCGAGTTCGTGGGCGGCGGTAAACACATCGTCCAGCTGACCGCCGAAGTTGTGCATGATCCGCGATTCCTGTACGCCGTCGACGCTCATGCAAAACGCGCCGTTGCGTTTGCCCTTGCGCGGCGGTACGTCGTGCCAGCCCTCATCGAAGGTCTTTTGGGCGAAGGTGGCGAGTTTTTCGGAGTATGAACCGAAGGTCTCGGTAACGAACGCGGTCGTTTCGGCCCACGAAAAGCTGCGCGGCGTCCCGGCGCTCACCGGGGCCAGCAGGTCGTACCAAGCGAGCGTATCTTTACCTAAGAACCTGGCTTTGGCCTTTAAGTAGCGCCGAAAGACCGGAAACTGGTCGCGGCACGCGCGCTGCATAGCCTCGAGACTCGCTCGCGTGATGTGGCTGCCGAACAACGCTTCGTCCAGAGCGGACGCGTAGCCACGCCGAAGGCTGGTCTCATTCACCTGCGCCTTGATGCTGTTCATAGCAGCGGCGAAAGGGACGGCGTTCTGGCCCAGAAGCTCCAACTCCGCTCTATACGCAGCCTTACGCACCTCGGCGTCGGCGTCGCTCTGAAGGTTTCGCAGTTCGGTTAGCGGATACTCGGCTTCTTCACGTCCGGGCAGCGTTTTCTTGATCGTCGTGCGGCTGATGAGGTCGCCGTGCAGTTTGGCCCAGGCACGACCGCTGCTTGGGCTGAGCGCCGACATGAGTTCTTCGGCTTCCTCACCCATCAGGTGCTGCGCCTCTTCGCGGCTCCGGCGGACGAAATAGCTGTGCGCCGCCGCGACTTCGGAGGTTTCGATAAGCGCCTCGGCGTCCAGCGCCCCGACCCACGCCGTCAGCCGCACGCCCAGAAAGCTCAGCTTGCTGCTCAGCGGGCTCAGCTTGGACGTTTCCGCCTGCGCCCGGTCGTTAAAGGCGTCGGTGGCGGTAAACCCGGTCAGATAGGCGTATAGCGTGCTGAAGCGGGTGTAAACGTCGTTAAAACTGTTGACCAGTTCGTCAAAGAGCGCGGCAGTTTTTTGGTCGACCGGAACGCTTTCCTGCGCGTTGACTCCGTGCTCGTCCATCAGCTTGGAGAGCGCGTCCACTTGCGTTTTGAGGTCAGTTTTGGCCTGCTCGAATTCGGGGGACTCGAGACCTGGAAAGATCGAGGTCAGTTGCCAGTGGGGGAGGGTGGTTTGACTCATGTATTACCCTAACATCAGACGCCTGACCTAAAAAACCGTACCGTTTATATCGTCCTTCTTTATACCGTCATTTGTATCGCTAAATGGGATACGGGCTCCGAACGTCTGAAAACTTCATAGCGGAATCGGGTTTTAGCACGGTCTAATCTGGTATCTTTTAGGCGGCTAAACGATACCGAATACTAAAAGGAGATCATGATGAAATACCTTACCGGGTGGTTGGTTTTTGCGGCGGCGCTGCTGAGTTTCGGGTCCGCTCAGGGGTTTCAGTCTTATACCTTTGGAGAGATCAAGTGGCTTTCTGCTCCTGCGGTGGTCGTTGCGAAGCTGGAAGCCGCTGGTTACACGGTCGAAAATTCGCAACTGGACAGCCAAAATCAGCTTAGTTTTACGGGACCCTGGTTGGGCAACCGCGCGGTGGGGACCGCCGACTTCGGTGATCAACAGCTTCTCAGAGTGACGCTCTCGCTACCAGGCGCGGGCGAAGCGGTCTACCCGCAACTCCGGGATGATCTGGCCGAAGCGTACGGCTCACCGTCTCGAGAAGCGACAAACGGCGTGCGCTGGTTTACAGACGAAATCAGCGGCAACTTTGGGAGCCTGAGCCTGGGGGAAAGAGGCGACGAGATTTCGGTAGCCCTGGAGTGTCCCAGGTGGGACTATTACCTGACCAAGCTCCGCGGCGAAGGAAGCGGGGCGTTCTAAAGCCCTACTGCGTAACCTGAGCTAAAACAAGCCCCTGACCTCATCGTCGGGGGCGCTCTGACCCACCCGCACGTCTATCACCTTGCGGCGGAGCGGGTTGAAAAAGTACGACAGCTGAACGAGCGTACCGTAGCGGTCATCGACCTCGAACCCGCTGATCACGAAACCTGCCTTCAGTTTGGGAATGATGACGGCGTTGTTAGTTAACCTGAGTTCGGAGTTTCCATAACGCAGAAGTATCTCCTAAGCTGGGAATAGCAAAAGACCCACAAAGGAGATACCGATATGAATTTACTCGAGCTGTTTGTTGAGGTGGATGATTT
>JAABUN010000604.1_pt1 | contig 90583 bp, 85 predicted proteins | sample 5559311 | NCBI WGS metagenome assembly JAABUN01 (sample SAMN10711877, study PRJNA513370) | rock metagenome | isolation source: Antarctica rocks | place: Antarctica: Victoria Land, Siegfried Peak sud
CAGGGAGTATCTCCATTTCTTCGAGCTTGCAAGGCCTGGAACCAATCCCGCAGAGCGAGATACCATCTGTCGTCGAAGTGTGGCAAATGAATAGGGAAGTCCGCAGGATACACAGCGAATGCGTATGACCAGTGATACGCACGATAGAATCCATAAGGTCATACTGATAGGGAAAAAGTCGCATACTTATTTATTTCTAAAGCATAACGTCGTTTATATCCATAGAGTACGTCTACTTATCTTTCATATGGCGACGTATTCAACGGTATGGTTCGAGATGATGGATGATTGACGATCGCTGATCTTGATTCAGAACGATCCATTGTGGGGGTTGCCATGGCGAGAGGGGGTTTCGGATGAAGGATCCGGACATCCATGTTCAGAAAACCCAAGTCGAAGGGCTGTCCATTTGCCCTCCATGCAAAACACAGCCCATCGCTGAAACGGCGTGCTCCATTTGGTGTGCAAGAATCGACAATGGCTGGAACAGGAGGCTCAGCGACCGCGTCGTGAATCCGCTCCACACAGGCTTCCCAATTCGGAGGACGCGGCACCGACGGAACGCCGGATCTCCACGGATCGGGCGTCAGCGTCGCTTCAGTCCATGTGCTGCCTTTAGCGGGATCTGAAAATGGAGCATAGGATAACCTCGAATGATGAGGGGATGATGGTATGATGGGATAGTGGGGAGGTCAAAGCATCCTGCTCTGATCTCCCCACCGGCAATCAATCTATTCGAACCGGGATCACCGGTCATCATCTAGAAATCGACGATGTCGGCTAGGATTGCTGGCTGTACGATCGTACCGCCAAACGCATTTGTGCCTTCAAAGGTTCCGTTCCCCTTGCCGTACACAGTGACGTACGTTCCCTCGTAGATGCCTGTCGAATCACCGAAATAGGCAATAACGGCAGCCTCACTGTTGGTACCATCCAGGTAGATCTGCATGAAGGTCCCGGACCCTTCGACTTGAATGTTGAAGACTGTGCCACTTACCGCGATCTTCTTGCCTTCGAATGTGCCTGGGCGGATCACAAGATCACGGTTATCGACAAATTGATATTGTTCACGCTTGTCTGCCGCTACCGGCGGAACTGCGGTTGGCGCCGCGGCAACCGCGGGCGGATTGATCCAAACGCCGTTGGCATTCTTGCACACCGACCAGAGTCCGGTCTCATCACCCTTGGCGATACCACCAGTCTGCTCCATCCATGAACCCAGCACTCCAGCCTGAGCACTGTCAAACCCACCAAATCCTTGCGCAAGAAGCGCATGGTTCAGCAGGGCCAAGCCGCCAATTCCCGCATCCCAGTACCAAACCAGCGAGCCGCTACCAGTTGGGTCATCCTGGACCCAGACGGTGTTGCCACTCAAGGTGGTAACCGCTGCGCTTGTCTCCGGACCAAAACATCCATCAGCACCGGGCGTCTTGACGCCGGATAGCTTGACACTGTTCGAGGCACCCGTATCGAGCGCAACCGTGAGAACACCCGATCCTGAGATTCCCTGCACGGTGCCTTGGGAAATAACGAGAGGTGCCGGTGCATCCAGCGCTGCAGCGTCGATTTTGTCGACGAACGCATTTTCAAGCGGGAGGACCTGATCGCCGAAGATCAGGGAAGTATCGGCTTCAGCAATCTTGTCGATGCTGTACGCAGCTGCGATTCGTTCGGTCGCGCTGTCCACAATTGCGACGCTCCCGGTGGTATCGACTTTCGCTGCCGAGAGTTTCACGTCTGAAAGGAAGCTGGTCGGTGCGATGCCTTGGCCTGCTCCATTGTCGAGCGACCCAATTTCAAGGTCGGTGGCAGAGAATGAGGCATTCGAACCAGTGTTCGTGACGTCGGCAACGACGACTACCCATTGCTTACCAGCTTGTCCCTTCAATTTGAGGTCCGCGAATGAGTCCGCAATGGTGGCTTGCTGAGCCACGATCAACCATTGTCCGCTTACAAATCCCGTTGGCCCCGAAGTTGCGGCGAGCGCAGCAGTTGGAGCGGCAAATCCCAGTATTCCTTGAAACAACGACAGTGACACGACAATTGCCATCACACGCGATATCTTGCGAATCATTTCCACTCCCACAATTGCCGCGAAACATCTTGTTTGGGGCCCACAAGGAAGCGTGTCACCCGTGCCATGACAGGCACAACGTCATGATCCCGGAACCGACGCACCGCACGACGTTGGGCGGTGGACCGGCGATCCGGGAACAATCGATACCCCCGTCTGCATGGGCGAATCGCGTTTCCCGTGTTTCCATTATTGCGGGTTGGCTACGGATTTCCCTCAGTAAAATTACGGATATCCGACAGGAAAACGCCGCATCCGGGGAGTTCTCCCCAGCAGAAGCGGCGTTTCCGGAACAGTTTCGGTGGCCCAGCGAAACACGAGTGACAGCCCACTAGTGCAAGATCCAAATCCCACAACGGGCCTTCCCACCGTCGGCGCGACGAATGAATGAGGAGTTCAACGCCGCCCTCATTGAAGCAATCCCCGGGGGACGGCGGGGCCAGGTCGACGAGGTTGCCTAGGCGGTTCTCTACCTTTGCTCCTCCGGGGCGGAATACATTACTGGTGCGGTCGTTCCCGTCGACGGCGGCATGGATACCGGCTGGAGGCATATGCCGTTTAGCTCTCTCCGGTCATAGTTCGGAGCTAAGGGGCGGTGTTGGCAGGCAAAAACGGAGTATCGGCGAGATCGATCAGCCCCAGCAGAGGCAGAACGGGTGACCCGCTGGATCTGCATAGACTTGGAACCCCTCAGAGGCATCGGGATCGTCAGCCGGTTTCAGGACTCGCGCGCCAAGGGAGATGGCTTTCTCGTGAGCTTCCTTCAGTTCATCGACGTGGATGTCAACGTGGAGTTGCTGTCCAGGCATGCCATCCGGCCAATCAGGGGCGACATGGTTGGGCGCCAGCTGAAAGGCAAGCCGACCCACCCCATCGACAACCACGCTGTGCCAGTCGTCATCAGTCTGGACCTCGCCGCCCAATAGCCCGGCCCAGAATACGCTCTCGGCTGCAATATCTGGTGCGTCGAATACGGTAACGATGTGCTTGACCTTCATGAGCTTCTCCTTTGAGCGAGTCGCAAGTCCAACGATACTTCCATGATTATAACGGGAACGGCGGACAAACCTTGTCCGCTTTTCCCCTCAACAGAGGCTTTGAGACTAGGGATTAATTTCGGATATCCGACAGGAAAACGCCGCCTCCGGGGAGTTCTTCCAGGCAGAAGCGGCGTTTCCAGCATGATGCGTGTCTGCGGTAGCGGTAGCGGTTCGCTAGGTGGGAGGGGCCTCGCGAGCTCGCGCGAGTGCATCACGAACAGCGTCCTCATCACTCATGCCTAGCCCGAGCACCTGGTCAGCGGCGCCATCCGGATACGTTCGTTGGAGAATCGCCTGAGCCTGGGCGTCCCGGACATCGGGTCCGTCACCAAGGTCTCCGCCAACATCGAGTTGATGCAGCATCCAGTTTTCATCGGGGATCTCTTCATCGATGATCGCCTGCAATTCATTCCATCGATCGGCGTTGCTGGTTGAGTCGTCCATCTTCGTCCCTTCCTAATGATGTCTCACATCCTGGCCCACGGTCGCGGGAGATGCATCCACTCCTGCGACACTTGCAACTCTCGCACCCCTGGCGATCCTCCAACCACACGTGGACTCAGCGTGGGGAAAACGTTGTGTTTTCTCGATACGCCTCTTTACGAACCGGCGTCCACGTCAAACGCCCCCGATCCATGATCGGAACGAGGGCGTTTGACCGTGCGGCGCAGAACTATTTGCCGCCGGCATGCTCTTGACGACGGGCTGGCGGGTAGTAGCGCGCCAGCTGGATCGCAGCGCGAATCGCGGCCTCCTCGGTGGAGCCGACGCCGATGACCTGGTCACCGGAACTATCGGAAACCGCTCGCTCGACAATTGCCTCGACACATGGGTGTCCGGACATCTGCCGCACGTTCGTATCGAGCTGACGCAGAACCCATTTCTCGTTCGGGATGTCACGATCGATTTGAGACTGCAATGCGTTCCATCGCGGGTTGTTCGGAATCAGGGTCACGGTCACTGCTCCTTTGCAGATAGGCAGATTCAGACGATCGCTCCAAGCAATCGTCTTCCGTCGCTTGCGTCGCGATCAGATGTCTGCGCATAGAATAGCAACTATCGGGCCACCTGGTACGATCTGCCCTCCTCGGTAACGTTCTAGATGCACGGCAGAAGCGCGCGATAGCCACCGCGACACCTCGCGCTGACCTGGCACCAGATTCTCCGCGTGGGGCGATGTACCTTTGGTGGGAGAGAACTCGATCGATTATGCATGACGTCAAGGAGCACCACCGGTGGAATTACGACTCGACGGGAAAGTTGCCCTCATCACGGGAGCCGACAGTGGTATCGGCCAGGGAATCGCCCAGGTCTTCGCGGAGAGCGGAGCCGATGTCGTCATCAATTATCGTGGGGACAAGGACGGCGCCGAGCAGACCGCAAGGCTGGTCGAGGCAGCCGGCCGCAAGGCACTCGTCGTGCAATGCGACGTTGGCGTTCAAGCGGATGTCGAGCGCATGTTCGCGGCTCTGGACGAGACGTTTGGACGAATCGATATCATGGTCAACAACGCCGGCATCGGCAGGCGTGGCCAGATCCACGAGATCTCGTTCGAGGATTGGTCGGCCGTGCTCAACGTCAACCTGAACGGGACGTTCCGTTGCTCGCAACAGGCCGCACGCCGGATGCTGGCGCAGGATACGCCCGGCGGCCGCATCATCAACATCACCTCCGTTCACGAGGAAGCCTGCTCGGGAACCGGCGGCGCCTACAACGTCTCCAAATCGGGCATCCGCAACCTGACTCGCACGCAGGCGTTGGAACTGGCACCGCACGGGATCACGGTCAACAACATCGCGCCAGGCATGATTCTGACGCCGATGAACGGTCGCGCGATGGAGGATCAGGACTACCTCGATCAGGCAGAAGCGCAGATCCCGGCGCGGCGTGCCGGTCTGCCCGCGGATATCGCCCACATGGCGATTTTCCTGGCGTCGGACGCGGCGAGTTACTGCACCGGTTCGACGTTTTTCGTCGACGGCGGCTGGATGCTCACCCGGCCCCCGGTATAATTCCCCGCAGAATCACGTTCGGGCCGAAACGGTACCTTGCGGATAGCGACGATTTCTCCCTCACTCCGAGGCGTTCGGTCTGAACAGCGCTCGCACTCCCGCAATGTCGCGCCGGGGCGGGGTGCCGAACATGCGGGAATATTCGCGGCTGAACTGGAACGGGCTCTCGTAACCGACTTGGAACGCGGCGGTCTCGGCGTTCGCCGCGTCGGTCGTCATCAGGCGGCGCGCTTCGAGCAGGCGCAGCTGCTTCTGGTATTGCACCGGGGTCATCGAGGTGAACGCCTTGAACTGGCGGTGGAATGCTGATGGGCTCATCCCTGCCGTCATCGCGAGCTCTTCGATCCGCACCGGATCCATGAACCGGTCGCGCAAGAGATGGATGGCGCGGACGAGCTGCTGGGAATGGCTGTTCGCGAGCGCGATCTTGGCGATGTCACCGCTGCATGGACTCGTCAGCAGCCAGTAGCTCAGTTCACGCATGATCAACGGAACGAGCATCGGAATCGCGTCGGGCGTATCGAGCAGCCGGATCAGGCGCAACGCGCAGTCGGCCATCGGGCCGTCGACATCGCTGACGAAGACGCCGGGACCCAGATCGCTGCTCGGTTCAGGCCGTGGGGTCAAGCCTTCCATTACTTCCCGCATGGCAACGAGGTCGAACTCGATGATGACGCCGAGATAGGGCTCGGCCAGGCTCGCTTCGGCAACCCGGCCGAGCGCCGGCAACTCGACGCTGACCACGAGACCCTGCCCTGCCCGATAGTCGTACCGCTTGTCCCCGAAGATCGCCCACTTCGCACCCTGGAGGACGATGCACAGCGCGGGCTTGAAGATCAGGTGAGCGGGCGGTTTCTCGTGATTTGAGCGCAGAATCGTGAGGCCATCGATCGCCGTGGTGTACGGGCTCTCTCCAGGTTGCGCATTCGTGTACCGTGTCACCGCTGCTACCAGGGTATCCAGCATCCGCGTTTGCTCTCCTCTATCTTGAACTCAACGAAGCGTGAGCAGGAATAGGCAAGGAATAAGCGGTTTCCGGTATTCAAACCGCCGGGTGATGGAAGTATCGTGCTATTTGGATTATTCGCAAGGAGCAAACCATGTCGACAGGAACCAACAACGAATCAACGAGCAAGATAGCGATTATCACAGGAGGGAATCGTGGTCTCGGACGCAACACTGTGCTCAACCTCGCCAAGCGCGGCGTCGATTCCATCTTCACCTACCGCACGAACCGGGAGGAGGCCGAAGCGGTCGTCGAGCTCGTCGGTGAAGCCGGGCGCAGGGCCGTCGCGCTCCAGCTCGACACCAGCAACGTCGGTGCTTTCGATCCATTCGCCGAACAGGTGCGGCAGGCACTGGCCGGGCTAGGCGCCGAACGCTTCGACTACCTCGTCAACAATGCGGGCATGGGGCTGCACAAGCCGTTCGACGAAACCACCGAGGCCGACCTGGACGCGCTCTATGCCGTGCATTTCAAGGGTGTCTTCTTCCTGACGCAGAAGCTCCTGCCGCTCATCAACGACGGTGGGCGGATCGTGAATATCTCGTCGGGCCTGGCCCGGTTCGCGCTGCCGGGATCGTCCGCGTATGCGTCGATGAAGGGTGCGATCGAAGTGCTGACGCGCTACCTCGCGAAGGAGCTCGGCGTGCGCGGGATCACCGTGAATACCGTCGCTCCCGGCGCGATCGCGACCGATTTCAGTGGCGGCAGTGTTCGCGACAACGCCGAGCTGAACCAGCACGTGGCGGAGATGACGGCGCTCGGCCGCGCGGGCGAACCGGATGACATCGGCCCGATGATCGCCGCCCTCCTCTCCGACGACAATCGTTGGGTTAATGCCCAGCGCATCGAAGTCTCCGGCGGTATGAATTTCTAGATGAGTCAACCAACATCCAAAACGCTGTGCAAGGATGTGGGGAAATCTTTAGGCACATGCCGAGCTGCCCGCGAATAGCAGTGTTGTGGTTGGGTGCGAGATACCACGTCCGGCGCTGATCCTGCTCCAAGCGGATTCATAAAAGCTTTGGGCCGGGTGTCCGCCGTGAGTTCAGTCTTTCGCCTTTAGACCATAAGGGTCTGCTGATCGGCAGGAGGCCGGAGGTCGATATCGCGATCAACAGGCGCTAAGGTGTCAAGACTTTTGCAGATCCGCTGCGAGCAGATTCTCTACGTTGTGCCCGAAGTTCCGGAAGCAATCGCACGTGTCAGCAGGCGAAACCAGCGAATATACCGCTCTCGGCAGCGGCGTCTGGAACACCATCCTGATCGGCGCAGGCTGGTGGCTGGGTGAGCGCTGGAAGGATGTCGAGCAGTACGTCGGTTATCCTCCAGCATGTGGTCATCGCCGGCGTGATCGCCGTCGGCATGCTCTGGATCTGGAAGCGCAAGCCGTTCAGATCGCGACGCAAGGTCGAACCGACGAACTCATCCGAACTGACCGATACCGTCCAGCCGATCCTCTGCATACGTCATGACGCCTCAACATGCATCCGGTTGGGGCCATGTTCGGACCGATGGAGAGACATGTGCCTCGACATCGGACGTCGTACCGATACAGGATTTCCCAGCATGCCTATGGATTATCGCAGGCTCGCGGCCTGCTCGATGGAGGCTCCACGCGATCATGATCGTTCAGCAGACACAACCAGGTCGCACATTCTGGATCCGCCTCAACCCGTATGACGATGTCCTGCTTGGCTTGCGCGCAGCGGTCATGGAAGCCGGCATCGTGAACGGGATGATTCTCGGCGGGGTGGGGTCGCTCAGCTCGTACCGTTTTCACGTCGTCAGCTCGGTCGATCTGCCTCCCGAGAACGCCTTCGAGCAGGGAGCCGGGCCGTTCGACATCCTCACGGTCACCGGTGCGATTCTTGGTGGGCGCGTACATGCCCACATCACCTTTTCCAACACCGACACCACGCTCGGCGGTCATCTGGAAGAGGGGTCGACGGTCCTTACCTTCGCGATCGTCATGATCCAGGAGACGCCAGACGTTGACCTCGGTCTCTGGGACCGGGTCGGACCACTCGCCTCACCGGCTTGACCTTGGCCCTGACCTCGACGGCACCTCCGCGTGGCCGACAATGTTAAGAACCTTGCCATTGGGATCGCGGACGAAAAACCGGCGGACGCCCCAAGGCTCGTTCACCGGTCCGTAGACGACTTCCGCGCCCCACGTCACTACCTTCGCATGGTAGGCATCGACGTCGTCCACGTCGATAGAGACGTCGGCAAGCAGTGGCGCGGTTGCATCTGCGCCAATCAGACTGATTTGCGCCGAGGGGGTCCCCGGTGCAGCAAATGTCGCTATCCATCCAAGATCCATGATCTGCTCAAACCCCAGGAAATCGACGTAGAACGCCCGGTTCTCATCGAATTGCCCGATGTGCAGATTCGGAACGACGCGGCGAATCGACATGGCGGCGGTCCCCTCTCGTTCTTTGTCTGGTCGACGATCGATCCCCTCGTTCGGCGACCAGACCTCGTCCCCGTATCGCCAGTTCGACGAAAGTCGGATATCGTACCGGCGAGCCTGCGCGATTCAAACAAGATCGCCTCACGCTCGCGTATCAGGGTATACCGCACCAATACCTGAGAGGAAGCTCCATGGCTGATTCGTCGATCGACCGTATGCGGAACCCGGATCATTCGCGATCCGCAAGCGTTTCAAACGTACTCAACCGCCGCCAACTGCTCGAAGCAGCAGGAATCGTCACCGCAGGATATGCGGTGGCCGGCCTCACTCGGTCCGCCTCCGCGCAAGGCACACCTGAGGCATCGCCGGTTGCCGAAGCGACTCCGGACCCGAAGGCCACATTCTCGCAACTCTCGATCACACGCGCCGAGTTCCTGGCGCAGGTCAAGGATCATTTCAAGCTGGAAGCACCGGGCAAAACAGGTGGCGACGTGATCCAGGTCTTCACCACCGACCTCGCCACCGTCAACCCGCTCATCGCGCAGGATCTCGCGGCCGGCTACATCATCGGCCTCGTGTTCGAAGCGCTCGCCCAGGTCAACCCGATCAATGGCACGCTCGCACCGTCGCTGGCGGACTCATGGGAGATCAGCAGCGATGGGCTCCGCTACCGGTTCGCCCTCAACCCACAAGCCACCTGGCACGATGGGAAGCCCTTTACGTCCGATGACGTGATCGCCACGTACGACGCCGTGCTGGCGCCGGACAGCCTCAGCGCCAGTCGCGCCACAATCCTCTCGTTGCTCGCCAACTACACGAAGATCGACGATCACACCGTCGAACTGACGTCTCATGGGCGCATCGCAACGTTCCTCGAACAGATCGCCACGATCAGCATTCTTCCGAAGCACATCTGGGAGGGCGTCTCGTATCCGGATTGGCCAGCCGATCCCGGATCGAGCGGCCAGGATCCCAAGCGCGTGATCGGGACCGGTCCTTTCACCTTCGTTGAATGGGTCCAGGGCGACCACTGCACGCTGGCCCGCAACGAGGCCTACTGGTTGCCCGATCAGAAACCCGCCATCGATCGCTACATCTATCGTGTGGTCGCCGATGCCGCGAGTGCGCTTCAATCCTTGCAGACGGGTGAATCGGATATCGTCGGCATCTCCGCCGCCCAGGCGCCGTCCTTTATCAAGTCGAATCCGAACCTCGCGGTCACCGAATACGATACGACGCACATGTACTACTACATCACCAATCTGGACGAGACGAAGATGCCTTTCTTCGTCGATGCCCGCGTTCGCCAGGCTCTCGTCTGGGCACTCGATCGCGACCTGATCGCGTCCCAGATCTTCACCGGCTACGCCGTCCGCGCCGATGGATCACAGCCACCGGTCTCACCCGCCTACGCCCCAGACAAGATCACCAGCATCTACACCTTCGATCCCGACAAGGCGAAACAGCTTCTGGACGAGGCGGGCTGGAAACAGGGCAAGCAGGGCATCCGCGAGAAGGATGGTGTTCGTTTCACGGTCGAGATGCTCTACACGAATTCATCGGTCCAGAATCAGCAGCTGATCCCATACATCCAGCAGAGCTGGAAGGATGTCGGCGTCGAACTTACCGCCGCCGCGATGCCCTTCCCGACCATGCTCGAACGACTCGACAGCGGCAACTTCGCGTTGTCGCTGACAGGATTCTCGTTCGAGCCGGACGGGAACCAGGGCGTGATGTATCGCAGCGATTCCTTCTATCCGGCCGGGTTCAACATCGCCCGCTATAGCAACCCGGAATATGACAGGCTGGACGACGCCCAACAGCGAGAGCTCGACCCGGTGAAGCGCAAGGCCCTCATGATCGAGGCTGCCAACATCCTGGCGGCAGACCTGCCAAACGTGCCACTTGTCTTCGACAAGTCGATCGTCGCATCCGACCCACGCATCCACAACTATTATCCGACCGGCTACTTCACCGCTCCAGTCTGGGAGATCCCGTGGGTCTGGAGCGAGTAGCGGCCACAGCATGTTGCCGATCCGCAATCCTCGGTTCGGAATGCGGATCGGGTGACGACGCGACGGAACACAGGCAGCTCAGGAAGCCGAAGAAGCTCAAACAGTGCAAGGAGACCCAAGATGAAATCCGACAAGGACCTCCAAACGTCGTCGTGTGGCTCGTCCAAGCCAGCGCCTCGCCCCGTTACCCGTCGGCAATTCGCCGTCCGTGCCGCTGCTGGCGCGGGCATGTCGATCGCCGCTCTCGGGATGCAGGCTGCCCGTTCAGCCTCGGCTCTGGATACGACACCGCAGGCCTCTCCAGGGGCATCACCGAGTGCCTCGCCACAGACCGCGGCGTCTCCGGTGGCGGATGCAGTCCCGGATCCGAACGCCACGTTCAAGGTCATCTCCCCTGCCCGGGCGGACGTGATCGCCAGGCTCAAGTCGACGTACGCGTTCGAAGCGCCGAAGCAAACCGGCGGCGATGTCATTCAGGTCTTCTCATCGGACATCACGATGGTCAATCCGATGATCGCCCAGGATCTCGCCTCGGGCTTTGTCACGGGGCTCGTGTATCAGGAACTGACCGGCATCGACCCAAGCGATGGGACGATCATTCCGTTGCTCGCCGATTCCTGGGAGATCAGCAGTGACGGGTTGCGGTACCGGTTCGCGCTCGATCCAAAGGCAACCTGGCATGATGGCAAGCCCGTCACCGCTGATGATGTCGTCTTCTCGTTCATGGCGATGCTCGCCCCCGACGGGCTCGCTCCCTCCCGTGGAACGGTCGATCGCGCGCTCGCGAAGATCGAGAAGCTGGACACCCATACCGTCGAGCTCACCTCCCGACAACCGATGGCGACGTTTCTGACCGATACCGCGCTCACGGTGCCCATCATGCCGAAACATGTCTGGGGAGAGGTGGCCTTTCCGGATTGGCCCTCGAACGAAGGGACGACCGGGCGCGATCCGTCACGCGTGGTCGGCACCGGACCGTTCAGGTTCGTGGAGTGGGTGCAGAACGATCACGTCACCGTGACACGTAACGCCGATTATTGGCTGACCGACCAGCTTCCGGTGATCGAGAACTACATCTACCGGATCGTCGCCGATTCGACCTCGGCGTTGCAGGCCCTGCAAACGGGGGAAGTCGATATCTCCGGTCTCTCTCCGGCTCAGGCACCGGCCTTTATCAAGAGCAATCCGGATCTCAAGATTACGGAGTACGACCGCGCCAACATCACCTATTACGAAACCAACATGGACGAAACGAAGACGACGAAGTTTCTCGATGTCCGCGTTCGCCAAGCCATGCTGTACGCGCTCGATCGTGACCTGATCGCCGAGCGAATCTTCCTAGGTTTCGCCGTTCGTGCCGACGGACCGCAACCACCTCTCTCACCAGCCTATGCCCCGGAAGAAATCACGACGGTCTATCGGTACAATCCCGAGAAATCGAAGCAACTCCTCGATGAGGCAGGCTGGATCGCCGGCGCAAACGGGATTCGCGAAAAAGACGGCATCCAGTTCACGTTCGACTTCACGTACGAGCAGGACAGCGCGACCTACGCCCAGCTGATCCCCTACATGCAGGAAGCGTGGAAAGCCGCCGGTTTGGAGATGAACGCGATCGCGATGCCGTTCCCGGCCCAGCAGGAGCAGATCAACCAGCGCGTCTACGATGTTGCGCTGACCGGCATCACCCTGAACACGACTGGCAACCAGGGCATCATGTATCGCTGCGACTCGATCTACCCGGCCGGGTTCAACGAGGTCAAGTACTGCAATCCGGCCTACGACAAACTTGACGATCAGCAGCGCGAGGAACTCGATGCCGCAAAACGGCGGGATCTGCTGATCCGGCAATCCAATATCCTCGCCGAAGATATCCCGATGGCGCCTCTGGTCTTCGCCAAGGGGGTCGTTGCGAACAGCCCGCGCGTTCACAATTATTTTCCAACCGGGTACTCCTCCAACTGGTCCCTTGTGTGGGCATGGGTGGAGCAATAAGACAGGCGATCGCGCGTCAAGCATGAGGAATCCAGGTATTTCAACGCGTTCGGGGTGGCGCCGACTCCCCTCCATGACAAAGGATCAGCCGTGACATCTCCCGGGAACCCGACAACTGCCCGGAAACTGAACCGCCAGAATTTCACACTCGCTACCGCCACGGTGGCAATTGCGATTCCTCAGGGAATGCCGACAGCCGTCCAGAATGCATCCCTGCGGCATATCCAGCCGCGTCACCCGTCGCGTCACCCGTCGCGTCACCAGCAACCTCGCCCCTTGCCATTTCCTCCCCGGATCCGAATGCACCCTTCGCCGTCATCTCCCCAAGCCAGGCCGGGTCAGGGCATGATCCACAAACGTTCGGCAAGGAAACCGTGATTCACCGCGAGCGTTTCACTGGACTTGGGACCTAATCGATCTCACGCGCTCGGAGTGAGTGGAAACCCCCGCGTCGGTCGGCGCCAAGCTCGTCCACCCATGGTGGGACGAATCAGCGCCTGAAGGGCTAGTTGGACGGTAGGCCAGCCTATAATGGGCGAACAGAGCAATGCAAACGTGAAAAGCATGATCCCAGGGACACAATGGATACGTCCGAATGCGGTGACACCATGCTTTCATTCTGGCGTTGGATACCCAGACGATAGCGGGACGAACCACCTGGTCGATGATGGGAGCAACAGTCGATGGCAAGTGAAAAGTCACCATTTGATGACGTTGTCCGGGCAATGGATGCTGCCCATGCCAGCGCTCGGGAGTATGTTGCCGGATTAGGGGCGCGGCGAGTCAGCCAGGATGCCTCCTCCACAACGATGGCGAATTTGCTGGACGAGCCTCTGCCTGAAGGGCCGACGGACTCGACGGCGGTTGTGGCGGAATGGTTGCAGTGGGCGGAACCGGGAATCGTGGCGTCGCCAGGTCCACGATTCTTTGGATATGTCGTAGGCGGAGTGACGCCAGCGGCCCTCGCGGGCGACTGGCTCACCTCCGCGATCGATCAGAATTGCGGTTTGTGGGCACTGAGCCCGGCGGCTGCCCAAACCGAGCTGGTGGTGCTCCGGTGGTTGAAGGAACTCTTCGGTCTTCCTGCAGGATGGACCGGTGTTGTGACGAGCGGAGCAACGATGGCCAATCTTGTCGGACTGGGGGCAGCACGACAGTGGGCATCCGCACGGATGGGTTTCGACGCAGCGACCGACGGTCTCGGCGGGCATCCTCCGATCCGGGTCGTCGCGAGTGACGCGATCCACGCGAGCGCCATAAAGTCATTGGGCACGCTTGGAGACTCGGGCGGGCATCGCTGACAACCGTGCCCGCACCAGATGGTCGTGTCGATCTCGAATCGCTCCGCCATGTCGTTGAGGCGATTGATGGACCGGTGATCGTGATCGCCAATGCGGGAGAGGTCAATTCCGGCCAATTCGACGACATCGAACGAATTGCCGACCTGTGCGCAGACCATCCAGGTGGGGCCTGGCTGCATGTCGATGGAGCGTTCGGCCTTTTCGCCGCAGCGACGCCCCGGTTGCGCCATCTGCTGGACGGTATCGAGCGGGCAGATTCTGTGGCTTCGGATGCCCACAAGTGGCTGAACGTTCCGTATGACTGCGGTTTCGCGTTCGTACAGGACGAGGCGATTCTCCGTTCGACCTTCGCATCAAGAGGATCGTATATCGCCGCCACCGACGATTGGGATGCCATTGACTTGAGCCCCGAAATATCGCGACGTTTTCGCGCCGTCGCGGCGTGGTGCGCGATCAAGGCGGACGGCCGCGCCGGGTATCAGGCGATGATCGAGCGGTGCCTGGACAACGCGCAGGCGTTCGCTGGGTGGATCGACGAAACTCCGAACTTCGAACTGCTCAATGCGCAGCGCATGCACGAGTCGCCGTTGAACGTGGTCTGCTTTCGCGCCATTCGCGATGACCTGGATCAGGCCGGGACGGACGCGCTCAATCATCAGCTCACACGCGCCATCCAGAAGGATGGCCGGGTCTTCCTGAGCGGAACCGTCTGGCAAGGAAGCACCGCATTACGTGCCGCATTCGACAACTGGGCTACCTCTGCTGCCGACATCGCGCTCCTGGAAACGACGCTGGAGGAACTGGCGACACAGCTCGCAGGATAGACAGGATCAGATTGCGGAACCGGCTCCACCATCGACATTGAGGGCGACACCGGTGACGCCACTCGCCTCGTCCGATGCCAGGAAGAGAATCGCCTGCGCAACCTCCCGAGTCGACACCATCCGGCCCAGCGGTTGCTGTTGCTTGACGACAGCATTCAAGGCATCCATCCCACCGAGGTCGTCCGCGAGCTTCCTGTTCATGGGAGTGTCGACCCAGCCCGGGCAGATGCAGTTGCTTCGAATCCCCTGTGCCGCATACGAGACGGCCACCGCCTTCGTGAACCCGATGATCCCCGACTTGCTGGTCGTATACGCCTCGTAATGAGGCTCGGTCAGGAATGCCATCACCGAGCTCGTATTCACGATCGCTCCGCGCCCCACCTTCAACATGTGCGGCAGCGCGGCCCGGGTCATGACGAACATGCTTCGCAGGTTGACCGCCATCATGCGATCCCAGGCTTCCTCGTCAATGTCGAGCAACGGTCGGCTCTCCATGATCCCGGCATTGTTCACCACGATATCGACGCCAGACGCCCCAGACGCCCCCAACGCCCGAGACGGCGGCGATCCGAGCGCCAGGTCGATCGCACGGGTGACCGTACCGGTGTCAGCAAGGTCACCATCGCAGAGCAGAATGTCCGATGTCGCAACCGGTCTCAACATCGTTTCCAGAGATCGAAGCCCGGCACCATTCCGGTCCACCAGCACGAGCCGCGCGCCCGCTTCCGCGAACAGCAGTGCGGTCGCCTCACCGATCCCGGACGCGGCACCTGTCACGATCGCTGTCTTGCCTTCGAGTCTCATGATGACTCCTCACGATTCCATATCACCTCGCGGACGCGACACACATTCCTTCCGTACCAGCCTACAGCCTAAGCCGGGTTCATGGCCGCTCCTGGAATCGTCGCGACAGTGGTCGTTGGCTCGATCCGATCCGTCTTCGGCGCAAGTGGCATGGCGATCAACCGATTAAGTGAAGCACCGAGCACCACCGCTTCATTTGTCCCTGACCCAACGATCCCCGCCAGATCAGCACATTTCGATAAAATGAACCTTCAGAATAAATGAAGCGACGCGCGCAAGAAAACATGATGACGAGCATTCGAAGCGGATCAGCCCGTTGCGCTGATCTCCCGAACATCCATCTCGTGAACGACACGCTACACCCGTCAAGCCACCGGGATCGTCACGATGGTGATCGCCGGTTCGATCCGCTCCGCCTTTGGAACCAGAGGCGTGGCGATCATGGGAAATACCGCCGTCAACGCGAACGTGAGCGGATATCCAACTGTCCCGATCAGGGCACCGGCGACCGATGGCACCGCCGCCGCCGCCAAAAACTGCCCGGTGTTCTGCATCCCCATCGCCCGGCCACCCCAGAACGGTCCGCCGATCTCAGCGACCGAGGTGAACGCCAGACCGTTGTCCGCAACCGTAACGACCGAAGCGACGACGAGCATCGCAATCGCCAGCGGCGAATTCAGCCAGTCCGTGATTCCCAACCCCAGCATCGACAGCGCAGCCAGCACGGTGATCGCTCGCAGTGGCCGCATCCGGCTGCCGATCCGATCCGAGAGCACGCCAACGAGGACTCGTCCCAGCGCTCCCAACACCTGCGACACGGCCACGATCAGGCCGGCTCGGGCGGCGGGCATCCCCTGCTCCGTAATCAGCCACAACAGGGCATAGTTCCAGACCACGAACTGGGGAATCACGAGCAGGACTGAGACTCCATGGATACGCCACAGCAATGAGCTTTGGCGATAGGGATTGGAAAGCTGCCCAGTATCGGCGGCCTCCTTTCGGGTCGGTCGGGGCGGATCGATCACGGCGATCGCGCAGATCGCGCCAACCACGACCAGCAGCACCATCGGCAACAGCAGCGCGGCGTTCAACCCGTGCGTGGCCGCAATCACCGGCACGGTCAGGGCTGCCAATCCAACTCCCAATGGCTGCGCCATCTGCCGGAGGCCCATCGCCAACCCGCGCTGCTCCGGTGGAAACCAGCCGATCACGACACGTCCGCTCGCCGCATTGGTACTCGCCGCCGCCATCCCGCCGAGCAGCAGGAAGAAACCGATACCGATGTATGAGGGTGTGAGGATGGCACCACTCACTGCGAGCGCGGCCAGCAGCAATCCACCGGAGAGTACCCAGCGCTCGCCGATGCGATCCACCAGCATCCCACACAGGATCAGGGTCAGCATCACTCCGAGCGTCGGCGCTCCGATGATGAGTCCGGATTGAGCCAGCGTCAGCCCACGTTCCGTATGAAGAACAGGGTTGAGGAAGGCGGCACCATTGACGAACACTGCCCCCGCTGCCTGCGCGGCCATGCTCAGACCCAGCATCGACCATCGTCGACCGCGGCTGAGTTGTCTCGGTTGTATCGACGTCATTGCATTGTCTCGAGCGCCGCATGGCGCGCATTATGGAAACGCTTCACGGCGCACCTCGCTCGTCAGCGTGATCCTTCCTGCGTCGGGATGACAGGATAACAGCCTGTCGAATGGGTGGGACGACGGGACGGCGGGAACCGGGCATCAGTCAGGCGAAGATGTCACGCCCGATGTGTTGGAGGTCACCATATCCCAAACCGGGCCCGCCGACCTCCGACGATGGCACGGCGCCGCCCCTGACGGCGAATATCCACGGGAAGACCGCCGCCTCCTGCTTCGACGTCGCCGGAAAATACTGCCGCTGATTGCTCTCAATCGGGGCCGTTTGCAGCAATCGGGAAGCCAGGCCGACCGACTGAAGCAGGGCGATTCCAGGGTTGGTCAGATCCTGTACCGAAATCCGCAATCCCAGCACGGTCGCCTTCGCCAGCGCGAGCAGCATCAGGCTCTGCGTCTTGCACGTCTTGAGGGCGATACCGTTCCAGCCGAGGGCGACCGCCCGATCGATCGCGGCCAGACTCGTCAGCCCCTCGTCGAGCACGATCGACACGCGCTGCGAGGCGGACGAGAGGTCGATCGCGCGCGCGTCGAGATCCCTGCTGGCCGGTTGCTCCAATGCGTCGAGGGCCGCGAATGCATCCGGCGAGCGCGATGCGACGCCATCCAGCAACGCCATGATATACACCAACGACGGACCCCGTTCGTTCAGATCGCCGATGATACGCACCTCGCCGGCCAGACCGACGCTATCGCTGGCGGTTTCGTAGACGCGCACCAGGCGCGAGATGTCCCACTCCAGATCCCGTCCCTGAAGCTTGACCTTGAAGGAATGGACGCCGTCGATCGCGATCCAGTCGGTCAGGCAGTGATAGGCGCTGTCACCCTGTTCGATCGGAGTCAACGGATCGTCCGTCCCCACGGTGTGCAGGATCGGCAACGAATCGACTGGTTCGGGGCGCAGAAACTCCGGCAGGTATCTTCCCGCAAAGCGAGTTCCCAGCACGCGACTCAGATCCCATCCAATATAATTCGGTCCGAGCGCATCGTACGAACTGATCCCATGAAGTTTGCCGTAGGCATCATGGATGGCAGCATCGATGGACGAATAGGCGACCAGCGCCGCCAGAACAGGCACGACCACCGACTCCTCCGCACCGCGCCCTATCACGATCTTGCCCAGTTCGGGTTCGATCGCGAGAAAATGATCGAGCGGATGTCCGTGGGCCCCATCACCGATCAGGAGATCCCCAGCCATGCCGATGATCGCGCGCATGATCCGGTCTTTCGCGGCATCGGAGAGATCGGTACCGGGAAACGCCCATGGATGGGAAAGCAGAATCGCGCCCCAGCCTTCCGCTGTCCGCCCGGAGCGATCCGCAACGCGCACCCGCACATGAGCGAAGGTGAGATCACCGGCAGTCGTCGCTTCGAACGAAAACACCCCGGAGGGACGCTCGACCGAGAAGAACGGCTCGACGTCGATGATTTTCACGGCATTGGCATGAGCGTGGGAGCCGGCACTGCTGCTGGACGCTTCGGTTTCGTCTTTCTTCATCTCACCCCTTTTACCCCTTCTCGTTCATTCCTGCCATAGGGAGTCTATGGAAAGCCGGTCACCACGTGTTCCGAATGCCATCTTTCTGTCATCCCGAGCAAGGCGAGGGACAAGCTGGCATGCAATGCGTTTTGCTGCAACGTTGGCAAGCAGCGAGAGGCGGTCTACGCCAAGCGATCCCTCCTGTGCCCGGCGCGGCTGCCCGGTGCGGCTGCCCGGTGCGGCTGCCGAGATGACGAAAATACGTGAATGTGAGATGGCCCCATCAATCAGCGTTGCCCGCTGGACGAAACAATGAACATCGCGGCCGAGTCCCATCACCTCATGCCAGGATCGCAGATCGCTCCCGCGTCACCTCATGTTCGAATGGCGGGCCGGGACAAGCAAAGGCGTTCGTGATTTCGGTCCAGTTTTCCATCATTTCGAACAACGAGCTTGTCCTCGCAGCGCGGCCGAACCCGTTCGGCGGAGTTTACCCTCCCAGCGCGGTCGAGCGGAGCCAAAGGGCTCGACACGAAACGAAAAGGAGACCAAGACGAGCCGGGTACGCGGCAAACAGGTTTGGGCAACGTACCAGGCTTGCGAAGAATCCCATGCTACGGTCAACGAGGCGAGATTTCTCGACTAGCTCGAAATGACGGTTGATGGTGAGGACTATTCAGGCTAAACAGTGTCGGACATATGGCTCATGACGGTTGAGGGCGAGAAGGGTTGGCAGACAACGTGGGTCCGACGATCGTCAGGTCCTTCGGCCTGGGGCTGACTTTCGTGTTTCCATCGTCGACTCCGCCGGTCCCCGCCGCCAGAGTCGGAAACACCCCGTTCTGCCAGCGGGACGGCGCTCAATCCGGTTGGATACGGCCCACGATTGCGTTCAACGCGGGGAATACCGTCTCGATCACTTCTTCATGATCGGACCGGCCAAGCACCTCGAGCGATGCGGTCGCGCGAACCGTCATGATCCCGATCAGGGAGGCAAGCAACAGGTCGGCTCGCAGTTCAGGGGCATCGATACCCTCTTGCCGCATCCGCTCGATCAGCGGGCCGAGCACCCGCCGCTGCATGTGGTCCCGCGCGGAGCGACGGATCTCCGGATCGACATCGGATTCGCTCAGCGCCTGCATGATCGGTCCCATCCCCCGGCTGTCCACCCGCAGCAGGAGCCGCCGCAGCAGTGCCTTGAGATCTGTCCGGTCTTCCGAGCCGTCGTCGATCGAGCCTTCCGCTTCGAGGGTGGCGCTGTAGAGCGCGACCTTGTTCCCAAAATACCGTGCGACCAGCGACGCATCGACACCGGCACGCTCGCCGATCTCACGCAGCGAGGTGCCGTCATATCCTTTCGTACCGAACAGTTCGCGGGCGGCATCGAGCAATGCCTGACGCGTGGCGACGGAATCACGGCGGCGCGCGCCGGCCGTTTCGGGGGAATTCGCTATGGACGCCATGGGTTACCTCCTCTGTTGTCTATGCTACGGCGTTTGACGGACGATCACACGTCATCGCGCCCTATCCCGCCTTGACACCAGTCATACCGGCCTAGGCTCCCTGGCGAGCCGGGATTCGCTCGAGGGTGATCGCCTTCAGGCCCGAATCGGAAGCTTCGGAAGCTGGGATACGAGGCAGCATCGCGACACTGAACGCACCCGCCGCCAGGCAGATGACAGCACCCACCAGAAACGTCACCGTATATCCGCTGTTCGCCGGCAGATGCTGACCCACGGGTGTGTAGGTGCTCAGGAGGGCGATGCTGGCAGCACTTCCAATCGCGCCGCCCACGGACCGCAGCACCGCGTTCATGCTGGTGGCACTTCCGGTTTCCGATGCCGACACCGCCCGGATAATCAGGAGCGGCATCGCGGCAAACGTCAATCCGATGCCGAGCCCGAGCAGGATCATCGCAGCCACGATCTCCCACTGGCTTGTCCGCGCGACCGCCAGGAACACCATGTCAAGACCGACGAAGAGCGATCCCAGAGGCACCAGCAGTCGCGGACCGAACCGTCCCATCAACACGACCGACAGCCGGTTCGAGAGCAGGCTGCCGATCGCCAACGGTCCCAGCATCAACCCCGTGGCGACCAATCCCGCATGAAATCCGTAGCCTGCCTCGCGTGGCGCCTGGACGTAGCGATTGATCAGCGACGACATCGCGTAGAGGCTGACGCCCATCAGGAGAGCAACGATGTCGGCCGTCAACACCGATCGGTTCGTCATCAGGCGAAGATCGACCAGCGGATAGTCGGTCCGAAGCGCCTGCCTAATCCAGATTCCGCCGACCACGACCGCGATCGCGGCGAGTCCCAGGATCTTGCCAGAGGTCCAGCCCCACTTCGTCCCTTCGCTGATGAAGAGCAACAGCGAGGCAAGCACGATCGCCAGCAGAATGGCGCCCGCGACATCGAGCGGGTTCGACGCTCGCAATGACGTGACAGGAACAACCATTGCTACCAGCACCAGCGCGATCAGGGTGATGATCGCGGCGAACCAGAACCCGGCGCGGTAATCCAGCTGCTGCGCGATGAATCCGGTTACCGGGTATCCCAACCCGGCGCCAGCGGCCGTCGTGATCGAGAGTATCGCGATCCCCGGCCGGACTCGTTCCACTGGCAGGCAATCGCGGGCCACCGATATTGCCAGCGGCACCAGTCCCAGTCCGAACCCCTGCAGGGCTCGACCGACAATGAGGAACATGAATGATGGAGACACCGCCGTGATCACCGAACCGATCAGGACCAACGCCAGACTTCCCAGGATCGTGTGCTTGCGGTAGGGTCCATCGGCCAGACGCCCCGTAATCGGTGTTGCGATCGCGCCCACGAGGAGCATCACGGTCAGAATCCACTGCGCCGTCTCGAGTGTCACGCCCTGATCGCGGGCAATCGTCGGGATCATCGGCGCCCCCAGCGTCGACAACACCGACATCACCAGTGCCGAATACACCAGCACGGGCAGCAACGCCTTGCCCCGCCACTCGTTCACTTCATGCCGTTCCATTCACCCCTCGTCCACTCTGTACGATCTTCTGCCGCGACCGGGACCGTACCCGCCTGTGCATAAAGTCATGACATCATACGATGACAACGTGGATCGTTTTTCCAGATGGTGATCGAACGCCTTCCTTTGGGATCGCGTGTGCGTGCGAGCCGATGAAGCAAGGAGGAACTACCTTCATCGACACATGGCCTCTGCCGCAGAGATCGTTTGAGGATCATTGGCACGAACCTGGTCTCGTGATCGACCAGGTCGAAACGTCGTGCGATCGCCCACCATCTGGAACGATACCGACCGCCTCGATCCAGCGCAAACCAGATCGGTTGCCAAAGGTTGCGATCGACCATATCAGCCGAAAGACCTGATTCGTCGCCGTGTATAAGGCGCAGCCGACAGACCAGACGGGACCTCTCGCAATCACCGTCGCTGAAGCCATAACGTCGCGGCGGATGGGAGTGTCACCATCTCCTCTGATCGAGTCGATATCGATGTCGATGTCGACAACGGTCTCCCGACCGCCCCGCGCCAGATCGTCTTGGAGGACCTGGAAGTCGCGTCCGCCCAACCTCAGTGTGATCTCGGGCGAGACGGACATCCTTGCCAATCAGGGGATCACTCCGCCCAACGTCACGATCGAGGCAACACCGATCGCGATGCGCAGTGCCGAAGCGGCCGCGAATCAGACGCTACGGGTCTGACTGCGAACATACGCGGCACCCAGCGAGTGAATCTCAAGCGAAGGTTGGCATCGTCTCTGTCGCCTCCGATCACACGCCAAACGCATCCTGCGGGGACCGCTGCTGCAGACATTCGTTTGAACAGACGATCGATACAACTGCGCCACGGTGCCGCCGAAGCCGCTGAAACCTTCATCGTCGTATGCGATCGTCTGCAAACCGCTCCGCCTGTTCGACATTCCCGCGAGTGCCGATCAAGTCCCGTCAATTCCGCAGCTGCCTCAGGCAGCGCGTCGGGGTGCAATCGAGAAATCTCTCGTGCGTCGGCGGGGTATCGCCCTGCCCGGCAAGTGATACGTGACAGAACACAGAATCCGGGACGCCCCCTGTCGACGAGCCGGACGAGCCGGTCACGGTACCCGTCGCCTGGAGATCGCCACCGTGAACCACGACGCAACGGGAACCGTGTCGGCAAACTCGCGATGCCTCCTGACCCTCCTCACGAGGACAGGTCAGGGCCGCAATCGTGTCCAGCCAGCGAGCCGGCCAGTTGGCGAGCTGGCGCATGGTGCAGGTACGTTCGATGACGCACCACGATTGACGCACACGTGAGGCATGGGCGAGAACGGATTCACGTCCACACCAAACCTCAGGACCAGATGCGCTCATCGAGGGAAGTCACCCGATCGGTGCTACCGCTCACGGCTTTGATCCATGACCGACACCAGATCGTGCCTTATTCCGGCGCGATCCGACGATCGTCGATATATTCCTGGATGATGTCGTAGCCCAGGCCGGGTCGGGTCGGCAAGGCCACGTATCCTTCCGCATCCATCGCATCGAGCGACGCGGTCAGATAGGGAAGCGCTCGTTCGTAGTCGACACCGGGCGCCAGTAATCCTCGCTCGTAATATTCGCATGTGTCCTCGGGCGTGGAGCCGAGCACGTGCAGATTCCCCACACCGCTCATGTGGATCTCGCATTTCACGGCGTACGCCTCACAGACGATCGCGGTCTTCTTCGCTGCGGTGATTCCGCCCCGCAGCACATCGATCCGGCTGATATCGGAGGCTCCGCGTCGCAGCCAATCGGCCCGTGTGAACACATGTCCTTCGAGGATCTCCGGGGAACAGATCGGGATCGTGAGTTCCTGAGCCAGCCGGATGTACGCGTCCACCCGGTGTTCCGGCATCGGATGCTCGTACCAGTAGAAATCGAGCCGTTCCAGTTCACGGCCGACTCTCAGCGCCTCTTCGACGGTGTGATAGGTGCCCCACGGGTCGTACATCAGCACCATCTCGTCGCCAACAGCTGCCCGTACCTGCTCGCAGATCTGGAGATCCCAGGCGATGTGAGATGGCCGTCCCGGCACCGCCTCGTGCGTCGCGGGGTTCCAGTAGTAATAGGGATGGATCTTGTAGGCCTGGTATCCCTGCCGCTGACACGCCAAGGCGTGCTCGGCGTAGTTCTCGGGCGATCCCATGTTGGGATACGTGCTTGCATAGGCCTTCACTCGATCGCGGCAACCTCCCATCAGCTTGCAGACGGGCACACCGGCCATGTTTCCGGCCAGATCCCACAGCGCGAGATCGATCACCCCCATCAAGTTCTCGGGCGTTTTCGCCGCCCACAGATACTGCCAGAATCGCTCCCGGTCGAGCGGGTCCTGTCCCATCAGCTGCGGCTTGATCCGATGCTCGATGTAGGCGATATCGGCGGCATCCAGCCCATCCTGATCGCCATGGCCCTTGCCGCCGAAATAACGACCGGTCACACCTTCATCGGTCATGATCGCCGTCAGGGTCTGCATTACGGGAATGTTCGGCTGCGGCGCACCATTCTGATAGCGATCGACTTCCGTCCGAAACGATGTCACCTCGATGTCAACGATCTTCACAACTTTCTCCCATTGGATGCTCGACAAGGATCGGCCCTGATCTCGATCTGGCGACCGAGGTGATTCAAGCGCCCGTCGTTTTGACCGAAGCCGCGGCACAACCTGTTGGCCCCCTGCATGGAGCGCAGTGGAGAAATCTCTCTCCCAACAGGCTTCCCCACCCTTATGCGACCTGGGTGAAGCCAAGTCGCGCGCAGACTTCGTCGAGTTCCTCCAGCGTTACTGGATCCAGCGGGTCGATCGGTCGACGGACGTGTCCACTCGCGATCACCCCTTGACGCCGCAGGACTTCCTTGTGGATGAGGTGACCGCCGCCCAGTGACCCAATGCTGATCCGCAATAGTGGCGCGATCCGCTCCTCGAAGACATCCGTCGCCCCGGCACGATCGTCGGCTTGCCAGAGATCCCAGACCCGCACGAAGGCCCTTGGAGTACTTGGCCACGGCATCGTCCCGATTGCGCCCCGCCGAAGTTCCTGCAGGAAGCTTTGCCCGGCCGCGCCGCCGAAGATCGCGACCGCATCGCCACCTGCCTGCACCGCGCTGTAGATCTGCAGCGCGGGTGGCATGCTCTCCACCTTCGCGTACTGGACGTTTTCGCAGCTATCTGCGATCGCTCGGATGAGCGACGCTGATACAGGTGTCGATGCGGTGTCCTGAATCATCACCGGCACGGACACCGCATTCGAAATCGCCGCGTAATAAATCAATACCTCGGCCGCCGAGAAACCGGCACCCGGCGGCATGCACATGATTGCGGACGCTCCCAACTCCTCGGCTCGCTTGCTCAACCAGACCGCAAGATCGGTCGCCGCCGCGCCAGTGTTCACGATCACCGGGACCCGATTTCGCGTCTGCTCCACAACGATCGCGATCACGCGCTCGCGCTCCGCCTCGTTCAGCTTGTAGATCTCGCTTCCAAGCGCGATGCCGAGACCGTGCACGCCGGCATCGAGGCAAAACTCGACGAGTCGTCGCAAGCTCTCCTCGTCGATCTGGCCGCGCTCGTCGAACGGCGTCACCACAATCGGCACGACCCCGTGGAGTTCCGGCAGAGACATGACAACACGTCCTCTCGAAGCTGGTGCGCAGGTGGCAAACGACGGGTGGGGTTCTTCGCGATCTGTCCCGGATTGTCATATTTTTCGTGGCGCGATTGTATGGGCAACCCCAATCGCTGTCAATTCTCGCGGCCGGATTCGATCCGGACACGATCGTTTCACACACAATGAATGCAGAAGGTATGGACAGACAAGACTGGATGCCGTAAGAAGGTTCCAAGCAAAAACCGGGTCCTGCCGGACTCGCCCGACCTACGATCGTTGGCGTGCACCACGATGGACGAATGATCAGGAGTAGCCATGAACGCTTTTTCTCGACGCTTTGGCCTCAAGACCGCCGCACTGCTCGGCACCCTGGCTGCAACCGGCAGTCTCCGGTATGTTGCCTATGCGGCACCGAAGCCAATTGGAACGCCGGAAGACCCCGCATCGGCATCGGTGGGTGGTGAGCTGATCATCGGAGTCAGTGAGCTTGGCGACACGCTCGATCCGCACAAGACGGGCTCGGCGGCGGTCAGCACGGTTCTCGGCTTCTGCGGCGATCGCCTGATCGCGAAGAATCTCGACGGTGAATATGTTCCGAGCCTCGCCAAGGAATGGACCGTCAGCGAGGATGGGCTGACGTGGACGTTCAAGCTCCGCGAGGACGTGAAATTCCAGGACGGAACTCCGTTCGACGCAAACGCCGTGAAGTTCTCATTCGATCGGATCCTGGACCCCGCGACGAAGTCGATCACGGCGGGTGGTCTTGTTGGCTCCATGAAAAGCACGGCCGTGCTTGGAGACTACGAATTCCAGTTCACCCTCTCGGAGTCGTTCGCTCCGCTCCTCGACAGCCTCACCGCGGCCGTTCTGACCTTTGTCAGCCCCACGGCGCTCAAGTCCGCAGGGAACGATTTCGGCCGCAAGCCGGTCCTGACCGGGCCATGGATGGTGGACGAATGGCGGGAGGGCGATCGTATCATTCTCAAGCGCAACCCCGACTATGCCTGGGCACCCGATTTTCTCCATCAGAACCCACCGGGAGCCTTCATCGAGACGATCACATTGCAGTCGATCATCGAAGATGCCTCCCGAATCGCCGCGTTCGAAGCAGGCGAGATTCAGCAGGCGACCATTCCGGCGGTCGATATCGAACGCATCCAGGAAAGCGACGAATTCTGGCTCGTCGACTTCTGGCGAAAGGGAGTGGTATTCCTCGAGTTCAACGTGACCCAGGCCCCATTCGATGACGTCAAGGTTCGCCGCGCGTTCAACTTCGCCATCAACAAGCAGGACATCCTCGATGCCGCGGTCGAAGGCCACGGGCAGCTCGCCTATGGCTTCCTCCCTCCGACGATCCCAGGGTACTGGGAAGGCATCGTCGATTACGCACCCGCGTTCGACCCCGAGCAGGCGAAGGCATTGTTGACGGAAGCGGGCTGGGTTGCCGGCAGTGATGGCAAGCTGGCCAAGGACGGCAAGCCCTTCAAGTTCACGGCCCTCAATCTCCCGATCGATGCGTGGGGTCGTGCATCCCAGGTGATTCAGAGTCAACTCGCCGACATCGGGATCGAGATGGAAATCCAGCAGCTCGAGTTTGCGACCCTGCTGGAAGAAGCGAAAGCATCGAAGCACCAGGCCGAATTCATGGGCTATACCTATGCCGATCCGGACATCGCATATCTCTGGTTCCATTCGAAACAGGCGGGCACGGGCCTCAATCTGAGCCACATCAAGGATCCCGCGCTGGACGCCCTGATCATGAAGGGCCGTTCGACGATGAACCTCGCGCAACGGGCCAAGGTCTACGCCGAGATTCAGAAGTACGTCAGCGATCTCTCCCTCTGGGTTCCGCTATGGATCGATCAGTACTTCATCGGATTCAGCAAGAAGGTCACGAACGCCGTCATGCATCCAGACAATTATGCCGTTCTGTATGATGCCTGGATCGCCGACTGACACGGCGCGTCCGATGACGCTTGTTGACGGATACGCAGGTCTGGCGGCAAACAGTCGGGGATAGACCTCCCAGCGTATCCAGGGGTGAGAAAGAGTGGTTGCGAAAACCCGCAACCACCCTTTCTCGGATCAGCTGTCCTCCCACCTGCGTCGGTCGTGAGGATTCGCAGCTCGAGGTGTAGCGGTGTCACGGTATCTCCTACAGCGAATACTCCTCGTCATCCCCGTATTGATCGGCGTGTCGATCGCGGCGTTCATGATGAGCCACCTGGTGCCTGGGGATCCCGTAACCGTCATGCTGGGCGACCGAGCCACCGCGGAGGATGCGGCGCGGCTTCGCGAGCAACTCGGGCTCAACGATCCGCTCATCGTCCAATACGGACGCTACGTGCGCGACGCACTTTCCGGAGATTTCGGCACGTCCATTCGCAGCGGCCAACCTGTGCTGACAGAAATCCTGGCACGCTTCCCGTCGACACTGATTCTGACGACCTGTGCCTGCATCCTCGCCGCGATCGTCGGGATAACACTCGGCGTCGCCGCGGCAGTGAGTCGTCGCGGGATCGTGGACGCGGGAATCATGCTGTTTGCCCTCCTGGGCATCTCGATGCCTGGATTCTGGTCAGGCATTCTGCTCATCCTCTTTTTCGGTCTCAAGCTTGGCTGGCTCCCGATTGCCGGCACCGGACTCAAGGCGCTGATCCTGCCAACGATCGCGCTCGCGGCACCGGCCGCCGCCGTGCTGGCACGCATGACGCGGTCTTCGGTTCTAGAGGTCGTCGGCCAGGATTTTGTGCGGACAGCGAGAGCCAAGGGCTTGACCGAGCGAGTGGTCATCGTGCGCCACGTGTTCCGAAGCGCGCTGGTTCCCGTCATCACCATCATCGGACTTCAATTCGGAGGGCTGCTCGGCGGTGCAGTGATCATCGAATCCGTTTTTTCCCGGCCTGGACTTGGCCGCTACACCGTGACGGCGATCGAGTCCCGCGATTTCCCCCAGATACAAGGAATCGTGCTCTTTACGGCGGCAATCTATGTTTTTGTCAATCTTGCCATCGATCTCTTGTACGCGGTAATCGATCCACGCGTTCGCTATCGATAAGATGCCCGGGAGAATCGTCAGCATGTCCATCACTGCCATCGGGGATGACCGTCAGCCAGCTCTGGTGCGCGAAGAGCGCGTGGTGAGAAGCCAATGGCGAATCGCCTTTCGACGCCTGAGGGCCCGGCCAGGAGCGTTTATCGGTGGCATTATCGTTCTTTTCTTCGTCGTGACCGCCCTTGCAGCACCGGTTCTGGCTCCCCACGACCCAATCGAGATTTCGCGCGATCGCCGGGCCGCCCCTACCATGGCACATCCGTTTGGCACGGACGAGCTGGGACGAGATGTCCTCAGCCGGGTAATCTACGGCGCGAGGATATCGCTCCGGGTCGGCTTGATCGCGGTGGGGATCGCGGCAACCTTTGGCTCGTTGCTGGGAATCGCCGCGGCCTATTTCGGTGGATGGCTGGATGCGGTCATCATGCGATTCATGGACATCATGTTGGCCTTTCCTGGCATCCTGCTGGCAATCGCGATTGTGGCTGTCCTGGGGCCGAGTCTCTTCAATGTGATGATCGCGGTGGGGATCGAAGCCATCCCCGTCTATACACGAACGGCAAGAGCCTCGACGCTCGTTGTGAGAGATCTCGACTATGTGGTTGGGGCACAGGCAGCCGGTTCCGGGAACGCCCGAATCCTGTTCCGTCATATACTCCCCAACATTATCGCTCCCCTCATCGTGCTGGCCTCCATCGGCGTCGCCGGTTCGATTCTTGCCGCTGCCGGATTGAGCTACCTTGGCCTCGGGGCGCAACCGCCAACCGCGGAATGGGGAGCGATGTTGAGCAGCTCTCGCAATTTCCTTCGCGATTCATGGTGGATGGCCACGTTCCCGGGGTGTGCGATCATGATCGTGGTACTCGCATTGAATCTCTTCGGCGACGGACTCCGCGATATCCTCGATCCACGCGGTGGTCGCTAGAGCGGCGGTCAAACGATGTGCTTCCGCGATGTCCGCCCACAGGCTAATCCACTGCTCTGCAGTGGAGGGTCCGATGCAGCTGCTCGATGCAGCTCCATCCCCGCGACCACCATGCGGCACGCCATCGCGCGGCTCGATCGCCCACTCAAAAAAAGAGCCTGATCGCCACGGAGCGCGATGAAGCGGCCCGAACCGTCTGGCGCGCGACCATCACGGTCCTTCCGGTCGCGGATCTCGTTTTCCTGGATGAGACCAGCACCCAGACCACGATGACCCGGAACCGGGGACGAGCCCCGTGCGGCCAGCGTCTCCACGCGGCGATTCCTCGCAATCACGGACCCACTGTCCCCTGCATCGCCGCACTGACCCTGGCGGGGATCCGTCCGTCACTGGCTTTTGTCGGTGCGTTGGACGGACCGCTCTTCGCGCAGTGGGTGGACGACCACCTTGTGCCCATGGTGCGGCCCGGGCAGATCGTGATCCTGGACAATCTCAGTGTGCACAAAAACGCCGATGCGCGGCGAGCGATCGAGGCGGCGGGCTGTCAACTGCGCGTCTTGCCCGCATACTCACCGGACGTCAACCCGATCGGGGTCGCCTTCAGCAACCTCAAAGCCCATCTGCGCGGAGCGGGTGTGCGGACCGTCGAGGCCCTGATCACCGAGATGGGGTCGGGGCTCAATGCCATGACCTCCACCATCGCTGCGTCACTACCGCCGAATGGACTGCATCTTATCCCGGATGAAGAGTCAGGGATTACTCTAATGTGCAAGCATGACCGTTGACACATCATGACGATACCCTCCTAGTCCCATCCCCTCCTCCAATTGCTCCTTGCCACGTGCCGCTTCGGGCGAGGGATTCTGGAAGGCACTCACCTTCGCCAACGGGTACGTGGGAGAAGTGTTCGGCAGTTCCTAAAGTTTCCTTCGCGAGTCGTTGAGGATGGCGACGCTTCCAGATTGCGCGATATCCTTGAGCCACCGGTCCCAAACAGCATTCCGGGATCTCCGTACGTCCGGACCCCCAGATCCTTGCGTGCGAGACGACCTGTCCTCGCCGACTCACACGCTCACTTTCAGGGAGTAGATCGTCGATGGGTCAAACGCGCCGGATCTTCGCCATCACCATCCTCGCCCTCGTCGCCTTGACCGGCCCGATTGTCGTCACTGCCACGAGCGCGGCGTCAATGGCGACGCAAGCAACGCCGGCAGTGACGCCGTCAATGGCGACGTCATCCGCGATCTGGCAGCCGTCGTCTGGGTCGAGCTGGCAGATCCAGTTCGGCGAGCCGCTCGCTGGCGCGCCGCTCGACGTCGCCGTCTACGACCTCGACGGTTTTGAAACCGATTCCGCCACCATCTCCGAACTTCACGCCAAGGGCATTCATGTCCTCTGCTACGTCAGCATGGGAACCCTTGAAGATTGGCGTCCCGATGCCAAGAAATACCCGCCGTCCGTGATCGGCAAGGAGTGGGCCGATTGGAAGGGCGAGCGGTTCCTCGATATCCGGCAACTCGAACTTCTTGCACCCGCCATTGATGCCCGACTCGACATGTGTGCCCAAAAGGGGTTCGATGCGGTCGAATCGGACAACATCGACACCTTCCAGAATGGAGAGAAGGTCACTGGCTTCGATCTCACCGAGGATGATCAGATACGTTTCAACCTCTGGCTGGCCGACCAGGCACATGCACGCGGTCTGGCAATCGGGCAGAAGAATATCCCGGACCTGACCGCCGCCCTCGAGCCGAGCTACGACTTCGCCGTAACGGAAGACTGCTTTGTGGATGGCTGGTGCGACGAGCTGCTGCCCTATCTGCAGCACGGAAAACCCGTGTTCGCGATCGAATACACCGATCGTGACGCAGACCTGTCGACCATCTGCCCCATTGCTTCCGGCACTCACTACTCGGTGGTCCTGAAACATCGGGACCTCGATGCCTGGCGCCAGGCGTGTCCCTGACGCCCGAACCAGCGAAGGATATCACCCATGAACATTCGCCACACCCTGGTGATCGCCGCACTCGCGGCAGTGCTCGGCAATGCGGTCGCGTTGAGCGGCTCGGATTCAGTCGCGACTCCATCTGTCTCGCAGGAGATATCCGCCGCGACGCCGTCGGTCATCTCTGCCGGCGATGGGTGCAAGGCATTGGGGCCGTACTTTCAGCAATTGGCGGAGCTGGTGACACCCAACGACGGGCTCATCACGCTTGGAACGGTCGATCACGATGTGCTCGCCCTGACGGGTGCACAGGCAACCGACGTCGTCACATCCCTCGACGATCTCATTCCTCGCCTGCAAGCCATCACCCCACCTGCAGCCGCAGCCGCGTATCACATCGCCTACATCGATCTGATCGAGTGGTATCGCGACATGGCCGCGACCCGCGATTTGCTCTCGCATCAGCGATTGATCAACGGTGACAGGCGAATCCTGCCCGCGATCGGTCGCGGGGTATATCTCGGCCAGTCCATCTGCGGAGCACATGTGTGGAACGCCGCGCAGCAGGCGGCCTTTCCTCCTCACACCTGATCGGAATCCCTCCCGCGTTTCGCACGCGGGGCAAGGAATTCAACAGGTGTCCCGCCCCGATCTCATCTGCTCATGAGCGCGAGATCCAACATGGTTGACGCGGGAGCGGGACGGGCAGACGTGGCACGGCACCCATAAAGGGTGCAGCTACGAGAACAAGGTGCGTACCTTCATCACCCGGATTCCGTATGAGACCGATGAGAGGTATCAACGCATCAGAGCCACCAGGATATCCTGGTGGCTCTGATGCGAGATTTGAAACGCGATGCGCGTTGGCGAACTACGCGGGTTTGGCGATGCCGTCGATACGCAGCACCTGGCCGAGCGGGGCGTCTGGTGAGGAAATGATCGAGTTCGTCGCCACGAAGAGGTTGCCTTCCGCATCGAACACGATGCCGTGGGGGAAGAACAGGCCCTCGACCACCATCTCGGTGGAACCATCGGCGTTGATCCGGATTACGCTTCCCGGCGACGGAACCGCGCTGCTGAGGTCGGCAGTCAACTGGCTGGCGTACAGCAATCCGTCAGGACCCAGCGTGATATCGACGATCATCGTCAGCCCGGAGATTCCCGGGGTATAGGTCCCATCCGGCGCGAAGGTGAGAATCGACGGACCGGACCATCCCTCGCCGAGCAGGGAGACGACCACATTGCCCCCGCCGTCGACGACCACTCCGGTTGGCACCGGCTGCCGGGGTCCTGGCTGCTGCGCCTGTTCCAGGACGGTCGGCGTCGCCCCGGTGAGATCGGTCAGGTTCGGCACCACGGCAAAGAGGGCGAACTCGCCGCTGTCCGGATTGATCTTGTAGATGGCATTGCCACCGGCATCTGCCACGTAGAGCTGACCGTCCGCGCCAAAATCGAGCCCGTAGAGATTGGGGTTGACGTCGAGACCATCCGGATTGTTCGCCACCTCGTAAGGTCCGAGCTCCGCGACCTTCAGGACCGCACCTGTCGCGATGTCGACGGCACTGACGGTGTTTTCCTGCGGTTGCGGCGCGAAGCCTGATCCGACCGAGCCACCGCCGGTGGAAACGTACACCCACCCACTCAGCACGCCGATCCCGACGCCGCCGGTCCCGGTCGTCAGAACCGATTGCTTGCCGTCTGGCGCCACGGCGCTGATCTGGGGAGGAATGACCGGTGCCGCACCGAGCGGCAACGAGCCGTCCGGATTCGGGGTTGCCAATGCTGGGGGTGCGCTGGGATCGCCACCAGCGACACCGGTTTCAGCGATGTAGAGTGTGCCATCGTCGCCAAAGGCGAGGTCGCCGGGATTCCAGAGACCTTCGGCGACAACAGTCGCACCTTCCGGGATTGGTGGCAATCCGCCACCTTCGGCAACCGGAGACGCTGCCGGCGAAGCTTGCGGAGAGGCAGCAGGCGAGGCTTCCGGTGAAGCATCCTGCGCGGCGTAAGCGGGTCGCGCCAAGGTCGTCCCACCAGCAGCAATGACTCCGGCCATGACTGCCTGACGACGACTGACTTTTCGATTCAACAACGACATGTCTTGCTCCTTCACATCTCGGTGATTTTTCGTGGTCGCCACAAAACACCACAGACCAATCGCTCGTCACATTCCTTCCGACATTCCAACATCGACGCGCAGGGTCAATCGAGCCTGGCCGAACGGAAAATCCGTAGATGACCAGGAAGGAAGGCGAGCAATCAACGGTAATCAAGGGGCCCCATGTTACACCACCATCGACGCGACCCCGCAAGGGTGGGGGCGGATGGCGAACACTCAGGCTTCCATCATATGCCGTCATGACGCCTTTTGGAAGAGGAGACAAGGCCGGATCGGCGCTCCTCTTTCCAGCACCCAACACGCAAGGTGGCCATTTCCCGCCGATGCTTCGTCAGCTCCGTCACGCCGGGCGGATCGGCACATTCATCGCGCTGACCTTGTTGGCGGGGAACATTGGATTCGCCGCCGCTCAAACGTCGACGCCGATCCTGGTGGCACCAGTCGGAACGATCGGGACGGGCGACTATCCGATCTCGATTCATCAGGGAACGTGCGAATCGCCTGTCGCTCAACCCGATTACACGCTCACCAACGCCACGCCATGGGCTGTTGACAACGAGAAGGCCAAGGAAGTTGGCGTCAATCCCGACCCACTCGTTCCCGTCTCGGAATCCGTCGGCGATGCCAGCGTTGCCGGTGTCGCGGTGATCGAGAAGGGAAAGGGTCTCAGCCTGAACCTTGACAAGGATTCCTTCGACCTCAAGGATGACCAGGCAAGAATCACCGTGTATCTCTCGCGCTTGTAGCTCGCGATGCGGAGAGCGGGATCGCCAGCACGCGATCGCGATGATGCATCCACGAGTTCCCGATCGCGACGGCCACAGTGGACGCATCTCCTGTGGCCGTCGCGTCGTATGCGAGCAGGAGCGCCCCGACGACGGGCTCGAACGCACTTCGCACAACAGTGATCGATGGCGAGACGCACGTCACCCTCGTGACGATCGCGTCGACCAGCAGCGGTTCGGGATGCCGGAAGACACTTCCCCCCAGCACGAGTTCGAACGGCTCGCGCTCGATGCCGACCTGGCGCGCGGCGGCGAGTGCCGAATCTGCCAACTCGGTGCCTAGCGCCCCGACGATCGCGCGCGCCACAGGGTCACCTGCGGTCGCAACATCGAGCAGCACTCGCGCGAGACCGGCATAGGTCGAACTGGCAACACCATTCCGCGCCGTTAGCCGGTGCAGCAGGCTTTCGACATCCTCACATCCGGTGAAGGCAAGGACCTCGGCCGTCAGCTTCGTCGGCCTGTCGATCTCGAGGTGTGCACGGAACACCGCCTTCAGGGCCTTGTCGGCGAGTTGAACGGCACCACCGCCGACCTGCCAGAAACTGGAATGCCAGACCTTGCCTTCGCGGTTACGTGCGGCCGTCCCTGCTCCGGTTCCGCAAATAATCGCCACCGCCGGTCCCGAAGTCGATCCCGCCCACAATCCCCCGACCGCGTCGTTGACGATCCTCATCCGCCGACCCATGCCATGTTCGGCAAGGATGGTGTGAATCAGTGAAAAGTCCTCGGGCCAGTCGGCGCCAGCCATGCTGAAGACGCTCGCTGCGATGTTGGCCGGCAGGATTCCCGCCATCGCCAGCGCATCGTTGCAGGCACCAATCGCGTTCTCGAGCATCGCCTCGGGATCACCCTCGTAGATGCTGCTGCCGGCACGCCGGCCACTACCCACGATTTCGCCGGTGGCGGTGGCGACGAGGGCAATCGTCTTTGTTGCGCCGCCATCGACGCCCAGCACGAACACCATCGCGATTACCTGGCTTCCGTGCGGGCGGGGTCCTCCGACCCGCTGGTTGCTCCACCGGAGATCTCTACCTCGACATCGCCAGCGGCGGCACGATCTGCGACCACGACCACATTCCTGGCCATCCGCAACCAGGAGGCAGGGAGATTCGGTGCGACCGGCCCCTGCAGCATCTGCCGAAGGATCTCCCGCTTGTGCTCACCGGACACGACCAGGATCGTCAGCTTCGCCGCCAGAATACAGTCCATCCCAACCGTCATGGCCTGCCGGGGAACATCGCCGGCATCACCCCAATACGATGCATTGCTCGCGATGCTTTCCGATGTCAGCGCGATCACCCGGGTCGGGGCATCAGCCTCCGCCGGTGGTTCGTTGAACCCGAGGTGACCGTTGGGACCCAGACCGAGGATGGAAATATCGATCCCGCCCATGTCGCTGATTGCCGCTCCGAATGCCTCGCAGGCGGCCTCGGGGTCTGCGGCGTCACCCGCCAGTCGCAGGACTCGCTCGTTGGGGATGCCAAGCGGCTCGACGAACGAACGGCGCATCCAGCCATAGAGCGACCGCCGATCATCAGCCCCGAGACCGAGGTACTCGTCGAGCTGCACCGCGATCACTCCCGAGAAGTCCTGTTCTCTTCTCGACTGCCGAGCCGCGAGTTCGGTATAAAGCCCCATCGGGGTATTCCCGGTCGCGACCAACACCGCGGAATTCGGGCGCCCGCGCACGGCATCGGTGACGATATCGGCCGCCATCCGGCTCATTCCCTCGTAGTCATCGGCAACGATCAAACGCATGGGGTTCCCTTCGTGATATCAGCATGGAGATGCCTTCTCCAAGCATCGCATAGACGTATCGACGCCCTTGGAGCATACCGCGTACCCCGTCCCTTCATGCTGGGCGACATCACCGACCACCCCCGCCAGCCTATGTTTATCCGTCATCCCGCGCATTGCTCGGGATGACGAATTTGGCAACAGCGAACGAAGACGAAGCACATGATCGAGACCACCTGATAGAGACGGGCACCCGGGATGACATGCCGGGGAAGGCGAGGCACGTCACGCCTTCCTCAACAGCCGTTCCGGCAAGTACGCCTTGTGGGCAGCGGCCATCTCGTCAAAGAGCACTTCTGCTTTCGCCAGCGACATCACCAATGGATTGCAGGCAAGGGCCTGAATCGCCTCGCACCGGCCCCCCTCCCACGCCGCCTTCGCCGCGAGTGACTGGTACTCGCCGAGGTGCTTTACCAGCCCGACCACCTGCGGCGGCATGTGTCCCTGCTGCAGCGGCACGATCCCGTGGCGATCGACATACGCGGGCACCTCGACCACCCGGTCATCCGGGAAGTCGGCGATCGCGCCCCGGTTCGGGACGTTTACCGGCCAGACCTCGCCCCGGTCGTTGAACAGGGCATCCATCACATCGATCGCAAGTTCGAGCTCGTGGACTCCACCGCGCGAGCGTTGCGGATCGAGCTTCGGCGCCGCAGTTTCCGCCTCGGCGCGGTAGTGCGCCCAGTAATCCGGGACGGAGGCGAGGATATCCTGGGCCCGCGTGGTTGGCTTGGCCTCGAGTTCGGCGAGAATTTCATCCCTGAAATAGTAATACTGGAAGTAGTCCGCCGGAATCGACCCCATCGCCACCGCGAGCCCCAACATCCGCAGCCGCTTCGGATCGACCACCGGATCATTCCGCTTGCGATCGTAGGCATCTTGCAGGAGCGGCATCACATCATTGCCATCGTAGAGGTGGCGGGTCGACCAGCAGGCGTGATTGAGCCCGATCATCGTGGCATCGAGCCGGTCGGGGTCGAGATCGGCAGTCTTCGCGATCGCGCGTGAGAAGATGATCGGTCCCTCGCACAACGAGACCATCGAGATGTCCGAGTGGTGGGTGATCGCTTCGGAGACGATGTTGATGGGGTTGGTGTAGTTGAAGAGCCAGGCCGCCGGGCAGATCTCTTCCATCTCCTGGACGATGCCCTTGAGCACGTTGATCGAGCGCAGCGCCATGAAGAACCCGCCCGGCCCCTGCGTCTCCTGACCGATCACGCCGTGGTCGAGCGGGATCCGCTCGTCCAGCATCCGCGCCTCGAACCCGCCCGGCCGAAAGCTGCTCAACACGGCATCGCAATCCGCCAGCGCCGCGCGACGATCGGTTGTCGCCGTTACCTTCAGGTCGAGACCGTGGCTTTCCACCATGCGCTCGGAGATCTGCTTCACGAGGTGCAGACGCTCCTCGTTGAGATCGACCAGCACGATCTCGGAGCCACTGAAATTGTCACCCTGATCGATCAGTGATGCCATCGTGCCCGGCGCGCGCGTGCTGCCACCACCGATGTACGCGAGCTTGATCCGTGCCATGCGATCTTCTCCTCATGTATGGTTGGAAATATCAAAAATGGCTGAAATGATCGACATCTCACCTCCGGAAACCACGATTTCAGCCGGGCGGGCGCATTTCATCACTCATGATCGCACGATGAGAGGTGCAGCGAGCAGCGACATCCACGCATTGCGGTTTATTCCGGTTGCGGTTTATTCGGGAATCGTTGATATGACGGGGAATGAGGGACGGAGAGAAGCTATCAAACCGCAGACCCAGATAATTTCGCTTGCGGCTTAATTAGTTTTATGTCAATTCTTCATCACAACCGTGGCGACGAATTACCTGCGCAACGCCTGCGCGACACTCGCGCGGGCGGCGTTGATGGCCGGGGAGATGAGCCCGACGATGCGGTCACCGATGAGGCCCTGCAGCGCGCTGCTCAACGGGAGCACCGCCGAGGACGGAAGCGGCCACGTCCCCATGATCGGTATTCGCGCCTGAAGCTTCAGCAGGATGGCGACGCGGCGCAAGATCTCACCATTGGGCATTCTGAAACGACGATCCCCGACGGCATCAAACCGGCGCCTTTTGGACCACGCCGCGTTCTCCTTGATGTAACCGGTTACGCAATGCCGTCGCGCAACGGCACGAGACCTCGAACGGACGGATGCGAATCACATGGGGAATCATGGGGCTTTTCCAGAAGAGGCAGTCGAAGAGCGCGCGGCCGAACCTCTCGTGGATGCGGAAGCGGAGGTGAGTTCGATCCCGGACGATGAACTCGTTCGCCGCGCGCAGGCCGATCCGGAGACGTTCGGCCTGCTCTACACGCGCTATACCCCGGAGATCCATGGATTCATTCTTTCGCGCGTGGGAGGGAATGTCGATGTCGCGCAGGATCTGACCAGCCAGGTCTTCACCCGTGCGTTCACCGCCCTGCCCCGCTTTCAGACCGGGACGTTTCGCGGCTGGATCTACCAGATCGCGAGGAACGCGGTCATCGACAGCTACAGGCGGCAACGTCCGACGGTGCCGCTGACCGATGCCGAATACGTCACCGCCGATCAGCAGGCACTCGACGACCATGTCATCGCCGAGGACGCACGCGCCCAGCTTCACTCCGCGCTCGCCGAATTGAAACCGATGCAACGCGAGATCGTCATGCTCCGGTTGCAGGGGCTGACCGGAGTCGAGATCGCGGCGCGGCTGGGCATGCATCCCGACGCCGTCAAGAGTGCGCAGTATCGCGCGTTCACGAAACTGCGGACCCACCTTCAAGACCTGTCGCCTACCGAGCGAGAAACGCCATGAACGACTATCGACCCAACAACCCACCTGACAATCAGGCAGCCCCGCAGGATGAGCTCGACCGCGCGCTTGATGCGATGGTGCGCGGTGACGATCGCGGAGTGAATCGCCTCGACGCAGGAATGCAGACGACCATCAGCCATCTGTACGCCCTTGCCGATCTATCTCAAAGCTTCTCTCACTCAGCGGACATCCCTGCCACCCGCGAGGGAGTTCAACGCCCCCTGCCTCGCGCCGTGAAACCCAGTTCAACCGATCGGGAACGAGCACCATCCAAGACTCCAGTCCTGCTTCGACCCACGAACGCCAATAAACGAAGGAGCATCTTCATGTCCACCCTTTCCGGTCTTGCCGCCGCCCTGCTGATCGGGCTCGGCATCTATGCCGCGATCCCCGTCTTTAGTCCTGACGACGCCGCCGAACCAACCTCGATCGCCTTCGTTGCCGATAACGAATCACCGACCGTCGCACTCGCGTCCGGCGGAGGGGGTGACTCACTTCCTCAATCCCCCGCCACGGGCCAATCCGATACCAACACGTATCCTCCACTCTCTGTCGACGATTGCTCTGCCGAACCTGTGTCTCGAGACGAACTTCTCACGATTCTTGCGACGCCGCCAAAGCCAGGCAGTGGCATACATGTTGGAAACACGATCATCGACGAGCCGACGCTGGACGAGTTGAATCACCTGCTTCGCAGTTGGGAAACGTGTAGTTCGTTCGGTCTGCCGTGGCAGGCAGCTGCCTACGAGTCCGATCAGTTCATTCGCGAACAGGTCTATGGTGATCCTCGCATCAGCAACGCGTTCTCAGTTTCCACATTGAATGAACTGCTTGATGCCCGAGAACAAATTGCGGCCGATCGCATCGAGCAGGGTTTGCTTGGCGATATCGACGTGCTGATGATTCTCGCCACGTCAGATGCCGTCATCACCCCAGATTCTGCTCCAGTACGTTCCATTGAAGCAGATGTGGTCTGGGTTTCCCCTCAGACCGGTACGGTCAATAATGGGCCCACCCTGGTCGAGTTCGTATACGAGGATGGGGGATGGAAGCTACGGAATCTGATGGTATCTAGCACCATCGGATTCTGACGGGTCAGGCCCATGCCCTGCCCATAGCCTCGAACGCGTCGGCTCAGGAGTCCGAAGCCACGCCTTCCCTCCTTCCTGATCTTCCTGATGGCCCTCCTGCGATTGACGAATCCGCAACAGATCCGCTCTCGGTCAAGGGATGCGATGTTCCCGAGCGCTCGCGGGACGAGGTCGTGCAGATCATGCTCACTCCTCCATCCAGCAGCGGCGCCAGCAAGCCGGGAGCGGATGCACCCGAGTTGCGGCCTGGGGCGAGCCCTGGCACGATCGATCAGGTTCCGGTTGCGGCGATCGAGCAGAGCTATCGAAGCTGGCAGGTCTGCAAGCTCGTCGGAAAGACCTCCCAACAGATGGCCCTCGAGACAGAACAGTTCATCCGCGAAGACGTTTATGGCGATAGTCGCATCATGACGCCGTATTCGGAGGCAACGATCGAAGAGATCCTCGACCGGCGTGCGGAAGCCGACGCCCAGTGGGGAGAGATGATGCAGGCCCCGGGCAATGTCGCAAGTTCGGCGCGGCGAGCCATCGATACCAACGGCTTCGTCGCCATCTCGGAGGCGGAAGACTATGTCTTTCTGGAAATCGTAAAGGTCATCGAGGTCGACGGGAAACAGATCCTGAATCCTGACGGTGAGATGGGCTTCCGCCTGGTCGACGGCGTCTGGCTGATCGACGTGGACGGCCAGCTTCCGTAGCCTCCTCCCGCAACCGCCACCTTCTGTAGGGAACGGCCTCGCAGTTGTAGACGGTGCCGTTCCGATGCCCCGCAGGGGCATATCCGTCAGGCGAGCGTGATGAATGCATAGCTGACCGGGTGTCGAGCTGCGCTCGACCGGAACGGCACAAGACCGTTCCCTACATGAGAAGACCATTCATCTGCCATGTTTCTCGCTCCAGCGAGAGGGATTTCGTTCGATGTACAGGCGCTTCGCTTCAACGTCCCGGTCGTGGCGACCAATCCGATCGTGGAAGCTCTTCAGCCATAACCGCTCATCGAATCGTGACCAGGCTCCATCCTTGACGCCCACAATGTATCGATTAGTGGAGACGCTCTTGAATACCCGAAGCACGTCCGACAATGACGCCTCACCATTGCTCTCAGGATCGTCGCCGAGAAAGATTATTGCGTGCATATGATCGGGCATCACGATGTACGCGTCGAGGCTGATTGACGGAAATCTGGTCGACAGGGCTTCCCACGTGTCAGCGATCATCATTCCCGCCGAATTGGGATACAGCTCGCCTTCACGGACAACACCAAACCGCGGCATCGGCTCCTTCAGACGGATGGTCACGAAATACATTCCCGGAGTGCCGTAATCGAAGCCTTCGAGGCGCAATCCCTTGCGATCGGGTCCATGAATCACGCACACACCCTCCATCTGAACGGCCTTGTGCCGTTCCGGTCGAGCGCAGCTCGACGACACGCGCCCGTATGCAAGCGACGGCAATACATTCGGCATCGAATGACGATGCCAGTTATGCCCCTGCGGGGCAGGGAACGGCTTCATGCCGTTCCCTGCCCGATGGTGTCCCACCAACATCGATGATCGTTTGAATGTGTCGATCATCTCGTCCACCCATCCGAACCTGCGAAACCTGTTGCTCCTACCCCCGCTTCAACCAGACCGTCATCGGGCCGGCGCCACGGTTTGCCCACGCATAATACGGGATCGCCGTCAGCACGATCGGTGCCCGACCGGCGCGGTCTCGTTCGACAGCCGTCACTTCCCGGTAGAGCGCGCCCTCCCATCCCGGAGCTGGCGATTGCACCTCCGCATTGACCGTCAGCACCACGATATCCCCGAGCAGATCCGGTCGCCGCGCCGCAACGATCTCGACCTCGTCGGAGAGAACGACGTCACGCACATCGCCGATCGGGTTGTCCGCCGCCTCGATGCAGTAGAGCAGCGGACCGCGCAATAGCGCAACCTTGCCGGTATCGTCCGTCACGCGAGGGTGGGCGACCACGCGACGCACCGGCATCGGGAAGTGCAGGTGGACGATGTCGCCTTGCTGCCAGACGCGCCGAATCGCCGCGTACTGCCCGGGGGCGGCTTCAGCGGCTGGCAGCGACTCCCCGTTGATGTCCCCGGTCGCGCCCCTGACCCATCCCGGAATCCGCAGGTAGAGCGTGAAATCTCCCGCCTCCTGCACCTCCGTGATTTCGACCGTGACATCACCGTCCCAGGGATAGCGAGTCGATTGCCTGATCGTGACCGAACCGCCGCCGTGCAGTGGAACCGTCGAAAGGCCATCCGCATAGAGATGTACCCACACCATGTCGTGACGGCCATCCGATTCCGGGAACCGCCTCGACGTCACGCTGTAGATGTAGCCCGGCAACTGGGCGAGCAGGCGCGCGATATTCGGAGGACAGCAGGCACACCCGAACCACGGCTGTCGCCGATGGTTGCCATCATCGGCCATCGGGTTCTGATAGAAGTAGGACTGGCCGTCGAGCGAGAGCCCGGGCAGCAGGGCGTTGTAGAGGGTGTGCTCGATGTAGTCGGCGTAACGCGTGTTGTCCTCGACCGCGAGCGTCAACATTCGCCACGCCCACATGATGCCGCCGATCGCCGCACACGATTCGGTGTACGCACGCTCGTTGGGCAGCTCGAAATCGAGACCGAACGCTTCGCCTTCCCACCGCGATCCGATCCCCCCACTGACGTACATGCGGCGCGTCATCATGTTCGTCCACATCCGGTCGAGCGCCGCCCGCAGATTGGAATCCCCCTGCTCCGCGACGAGATCCGCGACACCCGCGTTCAGGTAGACCGCCCGGACCGCATGCCCGACCATCTCGGATTGATCGGCCACGGGCGTCTTGTCCTGGTGATAATCGCTCCCACTGATCCGGCCGTGCCCGCGAACGTCGATGAAGAAGCGGGCCTGATCGAGATATTTCTGGACACCGGTCGCCCGGTAGAGTTCGATCAATGCCAGCTCGATCTCCTCGTGACCGTCCGCCAGTTCCTGTTTGCCCTCGGCTTGCGGTCCGAAGACATCGCAGACGAGATCCGCGAATCGGGCCGCGATGGTGAGGAAACGCTGGCTCCCGGTCGCCCGATGGTGCGCGATCGCCGCCTGAATCATGTGTCCGCCGCAGTACAGCTCGTGCTTTTCCTGCAGGTTCGACCACCGCTCGCCCACGCGATCGACCGAAAAGTAGGTATTGAGATACCCGTTCGCATCCTGGGCCGATTCGATATGCCCGAGCGCGAGATCGATCAGCCGATAGAGGTCATCGTCGGAGACATCCGTCCCGCCATCCCCTGCCGCGATCGTCGAGACTGCCGCTTCCAGCCATTTGTAGACATCGGAGTCGTTGAAATAAATGCCATCGAACGGGCCGTCGAATGTTCCCGCCACGCGCTCGAAATTGCGGAAGCGGTTGGTCGTGACCAGATGGTCGAACTGAGACGGAATCGTGAGCTCGCGATTGATCCGAATCCGGGGTGCGAGGAACGGGTCGGCCAGACGCACATTCCCGATCGGGATCGACCGGTGTCGCGCAAATGGACTGTGACTGGTGTCGACCACCACTGCGTCAGCTGCTTGTCCGGCGGTAACATGTTCTATGGAAGAAGCCATGGAAATCTGGTCCTCTCTCGGGGGTGAAAGTGCAGAGGGCAGTCGCGGCCGGGATCGCCGGATGTTGAAGATGTGTCACTCCGATTTTCGCACAGGCGCGTTCCCAGGGCCCGATCCGGAGGTCGAGCGCCAGACTGATTCGTTATTTAGCGCGACTACAACCAATTATCGAGAAAACCCTCTCCCAGAACCCTCTTATTGCCGGAGACCTCTCGGCTGCGCTCAAGTGCGCTACTCGATTCGATGACGCTTCCCGATACGCTGCCAAGATGACGGCCAGTTCGTATCCGAACGCATCGGTGACGTGATACTGCCGGACACATCGCGGAAGTCAGGCAATGCCAATATGGTCGGTCGGCCGCTACTCCCCTGATCCAAAGCAAGAGTCAATGAAAGTCGCCTGCGAGTTCACTCATGCCAAACAATTACGAACATGTACGTTACGTACGTGTTCGTGATACACTTGATAAATGGCCGAGCCGGGAACGTCAATCGTCCTCTGAGGGGCCGTGAACATCCCACATCGGCAAGGAAACCCGAAACAGCGTCTATTCGGACATCCTCGTGAGCAGTGTCCCGAGCCCCAATTCATTTTAGAATAGGAACGAACTTGAACCACTCAACTCAATCTGCTGCGGCCGACTCCCGGCTGTCTCCTCGACTTCTCGCGATTTTCGCCGTTGTTATCCTCGCCGACGTGATGGATTTGATGGATTCGACCATTACGAATATCGCCGCTCCCACCATCGTGCAGGAGATTGGCGGGGGTGAATCCCTCGTCAAGTGGCTGGGGGCAAGTTATGCGCTTGCGCTGGGGGTGCTCCTTGTCGTCGGAGGACGGCTCGGCGATCGCTACGGTCGACGTCGCATGTTTTTGATCGGCTTGGCAGGATTCACCTTCGCCTCCCTTGCCTGTGGTCTCGCGGTTGACCCGGCCATCCTGATCGGCGCACGACTGGTGCAAGGCGGGTTTGGCGCCCTCCTGATCCCTCAAGGGATCAGCCTGCTGGTTGCCTCGCTGACACGCGAGCAAATGCCGACCGTATTCAGCATCTTTGGCCCGGTCCTCGGTGCCTCCGCAGTAGTCGGACCGATTGTCGCCGGCTTCATCATCAGCGCCAACATCGCAGGGCTGACGTGGCGGCCAGTCTTTCTCATAAACATCGTGCTCGGCACGATCGGATTCATCGCAGCGCACCGTGTCCTCCCTCGCGACCAAGAAAAAAGCAACGAGCAGATCGACGGTATCGGCGCCGGTCTGCTCGGGCTCTCCATGCTTGGATTCATCTACGGCCTGATCGAAGGGTCGACCAATGGCTGGTCTGCGATTCCGATCCTGATGCTGGCTGTGGGCACGATCTCATTTGTGCTCTTCGGTATCCGGCAGCGCACCGCCAGCAATCCGCTGATCATACCGAGCCTGCTCAACAACCGCGGCTTCACCTCCGGCTTGGTACTCGGATTGGCCTACTTCACCGCCGTGAACGGATTCGCGTACGTCATTTCACTCTTCTTCCAACTCCAGCTCGGCATGACTCCTTTTCAGGCTGCGCTCGGCCTGTCTCCGCTCATGGTTGGCGTCATCATCTCGTCGTTGTTCGCCCGGCCATTGATCCCGGAACTCGGTCGTCGACTCGTCATCTACGGCCTCATCGTCACGCTCACCGGAGCTGCCGTACTCTTCCTGACCTTTCTTGGGGTCGGCGACAATATCAACGCGTTCTGGACCGCGCCTTCAATATTCATCCTCGGTGCGGGGATGGGTGCGTGCTTCAGCAGCATCTACGATGTCGCAATCGGCGACGTCGCCACAGCGGAAGCGGGCAGCGCAAGCGGCGCCCTCAGTGCCGTGCAACAGCTCGCTACTGCAATCGGATCCGCAGTTGTCACCACGGTCTATTTCAGACAGGTTTCCAGCCACGGCGGGATTAGCGCCGCGACTGTGAGCGTCGCGGTCGTTGGTGCGATCATCGTGCTCTGCCTTGCCCTGGTCTGGTTGCTTCCCGAGAAAGCCCCCGCCGACCAACACTGAAGAGCATTTCCGCGGGTTCGGGTGAGAGATCCGCAAGGAGCTCGGCGCGGAGCCTGTCACATGAGTCCCCAAGACGCTGAGCGCTCGTGAACGGACCTGTTTTACACTATGAGTATGAACACGACGCTCACTCCACGCAGCCGGCGTGACCGACCAGCCAAACCCCCGCTCTCCCGCGACAAGATCATCGCGACCGCTCTCGCGATAGTGCAGCAAGATGGCCTTCAGAAGGTGACGATGCGCAGGATCGCGGCGGACCTCGATACCGGTCCCGCCTCCCTCTACGTCTATGTCCGCAATACGGAAGAGCTTCATGCGCTGCTCCTTGACGCGCTGCTGGAACAGTTGCCTGGCGAGAGATTGCAGGGCGAGTCGCCGGCAATACAGCTGCACCGATTGCTTTGGGCCTATACGCAGGTGCTTTACGATCATCCCGAGATCGCCCGGATCGCGATGTTTACCCTGCCCAACGGCCGATACTATCTGCGGCTCGTGGATTCAATGCTGGGGCTGCTCATCGAGGGTGGCGCTTCGTCGAAGGACGCTGCTTGGGCTGTCGACATGCTGCTGCTCTACGCAACAATGACAGCGATCGAGCAAAGCATGCGCGCCGCGAAGGGAACCGAGATCTCGGAGATTGCCGCGCTTGTGCGCGCGGTCGACACCCTGGATCCCGAGACCTACCCGCACATTGCGCGGGTGGGAAAGGACGATCTGCTCGGCGGAGAGCAGCAACAGCGCTTTGATTGGGGGATAGACGTGATCCTGCGTGGCATTGCCTCCGCTGCCTTGCCACCTGCTGATACTGCGACCACTCCGGCAGCATCTCCCGCGAGCTGATCGACTGATCGACTGATCGCGAAACAGCATAATCTGAGGCGATTGCACGCGAAAGGGACCGGGAGACATATCTCCCGGTCCCTTTCGTTGTGCCGTCCGTTCCGCGATGGCAAGGTCACCGATCAACCAACTGGCTGGACGACCGATCTGGCTTCTGCCTTAGCCCCGCGTCAGGCAAGTCCGGTTTGTGTATGTGAAAGGCTGGCAACGTGTTTCACACGCAGAAGTTATGGCTATCGCTCCGCTCTGGCCGAGCTCGAACTCGAACTCGAACTCGAAATGCTCAAGGCAAGGGCCGCCGACCATTGACCGAGGCAGAGAAGGACCACGCGCCTGCCTATGAGGGAGACCAAGCGGTTTCTCAACCGGCAACTCGAAACGTTGTGGAAGAATCCAAGCCTGGGGAAGCAGGAGTAGAAAGAGGCAGTCGTAGCGGGCAAAAAGGGCGCAGAGCGCCCACCAGTGAACAAGATGGTATTTGATGAGCCGGCTAAAGAATGGTCACTCAACGGCGATCCTGAGATCTCTCAGCCCGCCCCATCAGGGAAGGGGGGTTGGGCGTGTTAAGGCGGAGAGTCTCAGTGATTTCGAATACGTTGAGGGGGGTCAATATTTTAAGGATGAAGTGGGTAAGAAAGGGGAAGCATATTGGTAGATTACGCCTGGACCGTACTCTACCGCGACTTCGATGTCAACAGTGATTGAAAAAGAAGTCAGCGATCACCACGGAAGTTAAAAATCTAACCCCGGGGCCATGGCTGTCCAAAAACAGCCAGGGGAGCCACCGGGGAATACATTCGTAATCGTACTGCCTGAAGCACATAATGTCAAGTAGGATTGTACTGTCAGAATGACATTTCATACCACAGGAATGAACGAGTGAGGAGCTATATACATTGGTTGCCCAGTTTGTTGCAGATCTTTGTAGCTCCCTGTCCCCACTTCGATTGGAAGCTTATCGCCCAGGTACAAATGGTTCCGACTTAGACATGGTAGTGAACTATTTTTGGAATATTGATCTGGCAGGAGCCCTTGTTTCATGCCTCCATGCTGCCAAATTGGCCCTACGAAACTCTCTCAATGACACCTTGGTCAACCACTTTCAAACTGACATGTGGTTTTATGAGCCGAATTTTCTACAGTCCGGACAACTCATGGAGTTCGCCAAGGCCTTGGGTAAAGTAGTGAAGAAGCCTCCTCCTCTTGCGGGTCGGTTAGTGGCAGAGCTGACTTTTGGCTTTTGGACCGCAATCATTAGCTCTCCTTACGATTACTTTTGGAAGTCCAATGGGTATCACCTCTTCTATCAGGTATTCCCCAGCGCGACAGGCATATCCAGACAAGATATATGTGCCCAGTTCGTCGAAATCAAGAATCTACGAAACCGAATTGCTCACTACGAAGCGATCTGGCACATGCAGGATCTACAGCAAAAGCATCAAGACATCTATCAGGCAATCCAATGGATCAGCCCAACTCTGGGACAAGCTATTGCGGCAGTCGACGATTTCCAAGCGATTCTTACTGGCAAAGCTCAAGTTGAGACTAGTCTAAAGGCTCACGTGGGTATTCCTTAACCTGGATAATCGCCATTGGTGACCTCCCCGAAATGGGAGTGAACTCACCTATGGCAGGCAGCTCATACGTCATCCGCGATACCGCTTCCCAGCAGGATCGCGTCATCAAGCTTCACGACCACGGCGACGGCGACGGAACCTGTTCGATTGCTGTCAGTGGACCGACTGTGGAGGATCTTCATCGAGCCCCAGCTCGACAGGTGGGGCAACTCTGTCTACTGAATCGTTCAGGGCGATTTCACAGCGACTCCTGACACTGGCGCCAAAACGATCACGCTTTCTACTCATGCCAGCGCAGTCCTCTCTCCTCTCAACTTCCATAATGGACAGGATGGTTGCATCAGTCCGGGACATGACCTCGGACGGTATTGAGATCGAGATCGAGACCTCGTGACTTGCCGCCGGTTTCCTTAGCCGTATCCTGATCATCGCTTCGCACTACGCATCGAGAACCCCTGCACCAGCCGAAGACCGATCCGACACGTTTATGATGAAAAAAGCAGCGTCGTCGACTACTGGATCGACGACGCTGCTTTCCTGATTCGACGGAGAAATGTCCTGACAATACGATCCTGGCAGGTTGGCATGTTGGAAGGTTGGCAGGTATGAACGGCGGCTTTCGATCAGCGACGGATCACACCCTGTTGTGCTGATCCTGGCTCGTCCAGCCCACGCAACATCAGTTGTCTCAGACGGGGTCCGGCGAATTCACTTCCACCATCCCACCATCCCACCATCCCACCATCCCACCATCCCACTAGCCCGCTAACCCACTAAATAAATTCGAGGAAATCCTCGACAACCCATCCCAGCGTATTGTCCTGGTTGAAGAACTCGACGTTGACCCAAGTGTAGCCGTTGGCCTGGACAGGATTGTCCCCCACGATCTTGCCTGTGGCACCGGTCGGCGCGACGATGAGGATCGCTCCGCTCAGCGATGGCGTTTCGCGAACATTGAGAGGGCCATCGGCGACACGAAACTGCTCACCACTCGGCTGCGGTTGCCCGTATTCGAGGAATTCACCGGCGAACCAGCCGATGTTGCCATTGACTACCAATTCAACCTTGTACCACTGGTACCCGTTCGCGGCTACCGGTCCCTCGATGACCGTCGCGAACTCGCCCGCAGAGTAGACGGCGATCGCTCCATATCCGGTCCCGGCGCCGGTTCGCAGGTTAACACTGGAAGTCGTCACCACTGCCGTCCCGGCCGCAAAGCCTTGGTTCGTGTGCCCGGCCTCGAGGAAATCGCTGACCATCCAGCCGGTCGTCCCCTGCCCATCCAAGCTGATCTGGTACCAGACGTAACCGCTAGCGGACTGTGGTCCCGCGACGATCGTGGCATTGGCGCCGTTGTCGAACGTTCCAAGAATCGACTTGTCGGTCCCTGCGCCACTGCGAAGATTGACCGAGTCCGAGCTGACATGGACCGCTGTCCCGGCCGGCCAACCCGAACCACCGTTCGAGAAAAATTCACTCGCCGCCCAGCCAGTGACATTCTTGCCGGTGACGTACACGTTCAACCAGGTGTAGCCATCAGCATCCACCGGCTCGCCAAGGACATCGACGATGTCCCCGTTATTGAGCGTGCCGATGATGGTGCTCTCGAACCCGTAGATGTCCCGAATATTCACATTGTCGGAGTTACAGACACGCTGATTGTCTCCGTTCTGCGCAAGGACGGGGCGCAGGAGAGAAAAATTGCCGCCCACTACACCGACAACCGCGATCCCCGTCGCTGCGACGCCCTGTGTGAAATGCCGACGTGAAAACGTACTGACTGTGTTCATATCCACTCCCCGTTCGTGAGACGTGGGGAACGCCGACCGTTCGCCATTTCCCGCGCTCATTGACCCATCACCCGATCGATGTCCGTCTTCGCAGGCTTTGCGCAGAAGCTACCCCATGGCTACCTTCCTGTCCGACTGTTTCCCCGTACGTTTTCCTATCCATGATGTTGTGTTTCCCACTTCTACGACGTTGCTGTACCATGTTTCGTTTCGCATTGGGTGACTCATTCGAGCCATACGCTGCACCGATTCATGCCGAATCACCGTTCGCACACTCCGATTACCGCGATCATGTTCCCCGGGGTGAAAGGAAACGGCGATCTGCGGTAATACATGACTCAAAACAATAGCTTCGGTGCGGTGAAGAGGAGACTCGATCCCGGTTGGGGGCCGAACTCGCGCCACATACGGGGAGCCACGAGTTCATCTTCGCGATCTTCCTGACGATCCCTTCATCATCTCGACCGGAGGCTGCGAAACTCACGTCAGGAAGATTTTCGCCCAGGCGAATGAACCACTCGTCATCACACAACAGGTGCGAGAAACCGGCACGCTCGTCAGCATGGTGGCCGGAGATATCGGTGTCACCGTGATGCCGGCCCTGGCCCGGGCGATGCTGCCGCCAAGTCTCGTGATGATCCCAGTCGATCCCGTCTAGGAGCGGACACTGACCTCCACCGGTCCATCATCGCGTCCCTGGAACCCGCTGGTTGAGGTCTTGCGCGATCTCTGCACGGAGCATCCGGTCGGATCCAACGGCCTCGCGCGGACGACGGGCTCGCCGCCCCGGACCGCTCGGTCGTAACGCTCAAACGCTCGCCAAGGGTCTCGTCATCATACGGTTCGATTTTGAAGCATATACTCTTGATTAGGCAGTTTGCGCGAGTGCGGAACGAGAACGATGGGTATCGAGCGGCGAAAGGACTGATCCGTGATGGGAGAAACAGGGGTCGAACTGGGCATCGATCGATGCTATTGCACGACGTTGCGAAAGGCGTCGCGCAGGGTATCCCAGTTCTACGATCACATGCTGATGCCGACAGGATTACGAGCAACACAGTATGCGATTCTCTCCACCGTGAAGGAAATGCAGGAGCTTGCGGTGAATCAGCTGGCCATGCATCTGGATCTGGATCGGACGACGACAGGAAAGAACCTGCACCCACTCGAAAAGGCGGGATTGATCGACGTCGTTCCTTCGCAGAAAGATGGTCGCAGCCGGACGATCACGTTGACCGTGGCGGGGCTCGCCGCACTCGACGCAGCGACGCCGCTTTGGAGCGAAGCCCAGCGGCATTTCGAGCAGATCAACGGTCAGGAATCGGCTGCCATCTTGCGCAGGGGGCTGAACGACCTGCGGGTGGAATGACCTCCGCGAAGCATGGCGACGCCGTCGCATTCGTGCCCGCTACGGCATGGTCTCTCCGAAAGAGTGGCCATTGCGACCATCCACGCAATTGCCGCTCTCCGGCGGAATGCAATGGTCTACGATGTGGTGCCGAGGACCGTCAGGTGCATGGTCCGCCGAACCTGGAAACCCACTTTGCGATAGAGCGCGATGGCGGGTTCGTTGTCACTGAAGACGTGGAGGAACGGGGTTTCCCCATGATCCCGGATCGCGCGGGAAAGTGTCGATACCAGCGCCCGCGAGTAGCCGCGACCTCGATAGTCAGGATGCGTGCAGACTGCACTGATCTCGGTAAAGCCATCGAGGCGCACGCGCTCGCCAACCATGGCGACAAGTTTGCCATCCACGCGAATGCCAAGATAGCGACCCAATTCGTGCGTGCGGGGACCGAACGGGCCGGGTTTGGAGATATCGACGAGCTCCATCATGTCCGCCACATCGGCCACGGCAAGCGGAATCGGGTTGACTGCGGGAGAAGGCTCGGCGATCAGGAATCCAACCATCTGATCGGCACGAGCACGGCGGACGACCTCGAAGGCCGCCGCGGGTGGCTCTATCCGATCGGCCTTGAACATCGCCATCCGGTCGGCGGGCGCAATGCATTGCGCCAGCGACGCAAAGCTCTCCGAAGAGGTATCGATGATCCCTCCAAATGGCGCGACCGCTGTGGGATAGCGACGTGCCCGCGTATCGCCGATCGCGAGCACGCGCTGCCTGGACGTCAACGCCCCCCAGATCGGATTGTCCAACGGATGATCCGCGGCATGCGCAGATGGGATACTCGATGCAGCGACGGTGGTTTCGGACATGACTGCTGCTTCTCTCCCGGTTGGGATCGGTCCCACCTGTGGCAACCCACCAGATCCGGATAGGGATGCGCGCGCGCATCCTCGAACGATGTTACAGGAATAGTAGCATATGCTTCTATTTCCCCGAGACGCTGTTTTCCGTGAGAGTCACAGGGGCTGATTTCCACTTTCCGCCTTCACGGGAGCGCGTCTATCCCGATCTCGAGCGGGGTATCCGTGTTCTACGCAGCTACCACGACGCATCCCCATCTCCGACGGTCGGATGCCAGGTGCAAGGAGTTCTCGTGATCGAAGACATTGTCGAATCCGATATCGGATCCCCCGGATCTGCCTCACGCGCGCCGTCTCGCGCGGTAGCTGCCGCGGGACGCTGGTTGCCCGCATCGGCGGAGGGTGAGGGACTGCTCTACGGCATGCTTGGCATTCTCGCCTTCAGCTTCACCCTGCCATTCAGCCGGATCGCGGCGCCGCAATTGGGCGGGCTGTTCGTCGGGATCGAGCGTGCAGTGCTGGCGGCGGCGATCGCGTGCATCATCCTGCTCGTCCGCAAGGAAGCGTGGCCGGAACGTCGATACTGGAAAGGCATCGCGATCGTGGCCCTCGGCACGGTGCTTGGTTTCGGTCCACTCTCCTCACTCGCGATGCAGTATCTGCCCGCCGCGCACGGGATCGTCGTGATCGGTTTGCTCCCGGCGGCAACTGCGGTGATGGCCGTGCTGCGGGCGGGGGAACGGCCGCCTCGTGCATTCTGGCTGGCATGTGTGGCGGGCGTCATCTCTGTTCTCGTCTTTGCCGTGGCACAAGGCGCGGGTCGTCCACAATGGGGCGACGCGCTGATGCTGGGCGCGGTCGTGATGGCCGGATTGGGGTATGCCGAGGGTGCCCAACTGACGAAAGTGATGGGCGGCTGGCGCGTGATCTCGTGGGCGCTGGTGTTCAGCATCCCGATCCTGATCGTCCTCTCGGGGGCGATCTACGCCTGGCATGGCTGGCCGGAAGGGGATGCCGCCGCCTGGTGGAGCATGCTCTATCTTGGTGCGGTAAGCATGTTGTTCGGGTTCTTCCCCTGGTATCGCGGTCTCGCCGCGGGTGGCGTGGCCAAGGTCGGTCAGCTCCAGCTCATCCAGCCTGTCCTGAGTCTCGCCTGGGCCGCGCTGCTGCTGGGTGAGCACATCTCGGTCGGCACCATTCTTGCCTCGATCCTCGTGATTGCCAGTGCGGCATTGAGCCGCCTGACCCGCTCGCGACCATCCGGAAGGTAGGACATGTTCGAGTACGCCGATCGCACCGCCCTCATCACAGGAGCTTCCTCAGGCATAGGAGCGTCGTTCGCCCGGAAACTTGCCGCCAGGCGCATGAACCTTGTGCTTGTCGCCCGCAACGCCGATCGGCTGAACGCGCTCGCCGATGAACTCAGGACACGTCACCGGATCGAAGTCACGGTGCTCCCACTCGATCTCTCCGAGCCAGACGCCATCTCCCGGATCGAGGCGGCGCTCGCCGAGCATGGCGTGACGGTCGACCTGCTCGTCAACGATGCCGGGTTCGGTACGAACGGTGCATTTGTGGAGATCGAACCTGCCCGGGAACGCGAGGAGATCCTCGTCAACGTGCTGGCAGTCGTCGAGCTCTGCCATCTCCTCATTCCGGGGATGGTCGCGCGTGGATACGGCGCGATCATCAACGTCGCCTCCAACACGGCGTTTCAGCCTGTTCCATACATGGCGGTCTATGCCGCCACAAAATCCTTCGTTCTCTCGTTTTCCCAGGCACTGCACGTCGAACTTGCGCGATCGAATGTCCGCGTCCTCGGTCTGTGCCCCGGACCGACCAGCACGGAGTTTTTCTCCAACGCGAAGGCGGATCGACTGGGGCGGATGGCGAGCGCGACCATGAGGACACCTTCCCAGGTCGTTGAAACCGCACTCAAGGCATTGAATGCGAATCGATCTTCGGTGGTCGATGGGGCGATATTCAGCGCGGCGGCGGTATTTGGCAAACTGATCCCGCCTTCCTGGCAGGCCAGGATGATCGGTCGGGCGCTGCACCCGTCGACCAAGGACTGAACGCACCGCCGCCGCCGCCCGCGACTTGTCCCACTTGCTGCCCCTCCTGCCATCCATCGGTGAAAGAGACCCGGCATTCGAGTGCGTCGAATGCCGGGTCTTTCTGTTCGAGAAACCCACTCATCCGATCAGCGTGGCAACGCGATCGATACAGCTCGGGGCACGCGGCGTCATACCCGCGAGAAATCGTTGCTTTTCAACCTGAAAATTCATGGGATGATCGGACGAAACAGCTAGGTGGCGATCCCATTGATGAGTGCCCCATTCCTGAGTGGTACGAGAAGCACATCGAGCTTTTCCGGGGCAAGTTCGATCCCGATCGTGCCGGCCCCGGCAACTGTCTCCCGATCGGCGGCATCCTCGACGAAGCGCACTCCAGGTGTTCCGGTTGCGAAGGCCCGAGCGGTCTCTTTCGCGGCATCGAAATCGTTCCCGACCGGGACCACGTCGGCGCCAAGGTCTTGAATGCGGGCGATCTTGGCATCATTTGCGGTGGTCGCCGCAAAAACCGTAACTGGTATCCCGGCCGTGCGTCCGGCATACGCGATCGCCTGCCCAGAATTGCCGGCCGACGCACAGATCACGCGCTCGATTCCGAAGTCAGCAATCACTCCCGACTGCATGTCTCAGGACACACCTCGCCCCTTGAAGCATTTGACGGGATTGAGCGTTTCGATCTTGAGCAACAATTCATACCCAAGCCGCGCCGCCAACCTACCGTCGACAAACTGCGGCGTCCTCAAAAACACTGGATCGCCCGCCATGCCGCCTCGATACTCTCCAGCGGAATCGCCCATTCACTGGCGCCTGCCGTGTCAACCTCCGTCATCTGAATCCGCCTCCCTCCCATGCACCTCACGCGCGCACAGGCTTGTGCTGTCCAAGGAATGATGCCCCGGTCATCCCGCCGCTGGCTACGCAATGCTCGACGTACCGTCACTTGCCGCCAAAGTCATGAATCGATTTCTGCCACTGAATCTCCGGATTCGTCGACGAATCCACAGGACGGCCGTGGCTTTTCGGAAAACCTTCTGATACCCTATGGTGAATGCATGCCGAAACTACACACATGCCGCGTCGATCGATCGACGCGTACGATGCGATCCCTGCATCGGGATGATTGTGTTCAGGCACGCGTCCGGATAGTCGCGGCATGGCCGATTCATCGTAGTGGTGGTTCCCGCCTCTGGCGGGTAAAGGAGATCGCACATGAGTCCGTCTCGATCGTCGAAGCACGCCTATCGCAGCCTCTTCTTCGCCTTCCTTGCGCTTGCGCTTGGGTTTACCACGTTTGCCCGTGGGACGACCGTCGCTCAGGCCAGTTGCAGCGACTGGAGCTCGGAAACGCTCCAGATCATGGCCCCGGCGTCCCCCGGCGGCGGCTGGGATGGAACCGCCCGCGAGCTGCAGACGGCGCTTCAGGATGAAGGTATCGTCGGCTCCGTGGAGGTTTTCAATGTCCCGGGTGCAGGTGGGACCATTGGTCTTGCCGAACTGGCGAGTCAACACTCCGGCGATGGCCACATGGCCATGGTGATGGGGCTGGTAATGGTCGGCGGGATCGGTCTCAACGAATCGCCGGTGACCCTTGAACAGGTGACACCAATCGCCCGCCTGACAACGGAATTCGAAGTGATCGTCGTTCCCGCCGATTCACCCTATCAGACGATCGATGACCTCATGGCGGCGTTCAAGAGCGATCCCGGTTCCATCAGCTGGGCCGGCGGCTCAGCGGGCGGCACCGACCATCTGCTGGTCGGGCTGCTTGCTCAGGCGGAAGGCATCGACCCAACCCTGATCAACTACATTCCGTTCTCCGGCGGCGGCGAGGCATTGTCCGCCATCCTCGGTGGCCAGACCACGGCCGGAGTTTCCGGGCTCGGTGAATGGCAGGCCCAGATCGAAAGCGGTGACCTCCGGGCGCTGGCCCTTTCCGGACGGGCCGCCACTGCCGAAGGCGCCACTCCGGCCGCGGGTGCCGCGACATCGACACCCGCTGCATCCTTTGGCGCGGCTATTCCAACGCTCAAGGATTCCGGTATCGATGTCGAGCTCGCCAACTGGCGCGGTGTCGTCGCGCCCCCCGAGATCTCTGCAGAGGACGCCACCTGCATGACGGCCGCCTTCGATTCGGTGGTCCACTCGTCAACATGGGACGCGACGCTGCAGCGGTTTGGCTGGACCGATTTCTATCAGAGTGGCGACGACTACAAGGCGTTTCTCGCCAGTGAGACAGAGCGCGTTGACACGATCCTGAAAGAACTCGGCCTGATTGGCGGATAGAGCAGCAGCTTGATCATGCGAAGCAGGGACCTTTCATGGTCCCTGCTTCGACACCGGAGTGCCCGCGCATGGCGATCGATCAGGATTACGGCCACAACCACGACCACGACCACGACCCCAGCCGCCAACTCGATGCTCCGGATCCTGGCCATTCCGCAGATGATATGTCGCCCTGGCAGCGCTGGGGCGAGTTGCTGATCGCGGCGGTTGTGATCATTCTTGGGGTCGTCGTGCTCATCCAGACTCAGGACATCCGCATTACCCGGGCCGTCGCCAGGGTAAGCCCACGCGCCATTCCGCAGTTCGTCGGTGGCGGTCTCGTTCTGGTTGGTATCTGGTACGTCATCGACATCATGCGAGCGCCGCATCCCATTGGCGGTGGGGAAGATGCTGAAGATATCGATCCCGACGCCACGACCGACTGGGGAGTGATCGCCATCATTGCGGTGGCTTTGATAATCTTTGCCCTGCTCATCGAGCGCGCCGGATTCATCATCGCGAGCACCCTGATGTTCACGCTCTCGTCCATGGCCATGGGCAGCCTCCGCCACGTGCACAATCTCGTGTTCGGCGCCATCCTTGCCACTGCCGTGTTCCTCGTGTTCGATACCTGGCTGGGAGTCCGCTTGCCGGAGGGATGGCTCGGCGGCATCGTGTAATCGATTCTCTGCCGCTGTCAGAGCTGGAGCTAATTGCGAAAGGCTTGACATTCCGATCGGTACGGCCCCGCAACGGCGGCCGACGCCGTACCGATCGGTCGAAGACCGATAGCAGGCGTGGACGGTGGCGTCCCCGTCACGGAGACGACGTCAACACAATTCGTGTAGGGACACCGAGAGGCATTTTGAAGCTATGGGCTCAGTTAGTCACCTGATCGATGGATTCGGCGTCGCACTCACCCCCCAAAACCTCCTCTGGGCATTGATTGGGGTGTTTCTCGGCACGCTTGTCGGCGTTCTTCCGGGCATCGGGCCGGCACTGACGGTGGCGCTGCTGCTTCCAGTGACCTATGCATTGGACCCGATTCCCGCCTTCATCATGTTCGCCGGCATCTATTACGGCGGCATGTACGGCGGCTCCACCACGTCGATCCTGTTGAACACTCCTGGTGAGAGCGCATCGATCATCACGGCCCTCGAGGGCAACCAGATGGCAAAACGCGGTCGCGGCGCCGCCGCGCTCTCGACGGCCGCCATCGGCTCGTTCGTCGCCGGCACCATCGGCACCATTGGTCTGACCCTGGTCGCGCCCACGATGGCCGATATCGCGCTCAAGTTCGGCCCCGCCGAATACCTCGCCCTGATGGTCCTCGCCTTCACGACCGTGTCCACCCTGCTCGGATCCTCGATGGTGCGCGGCTTCGTGAGTCTCTTTTTCGGACTGGCGATCGGGCTTGTCGGCATCGATTCACTCACCGGTCAGCCGCGGTTCACCTTCGGCAATGCGCACCTGCTCAACGGCATCGATGTCGTAACTGTCGCGGTTGGACTCTTCGCCGTCGGCGAGACGTTCTGGGTGGCCTCCCGGATGCGCAGAGACAAGGCCGACATTCAAAAAATCTCCGACTCGAAGTGGATGACCAAAAGCGACTGGAAACGGTCCTGGAAACCATGGCTCCGGGGCGCGGCATTGGGGTTCCCGATTGGCGCCCTGCCGGCGGGAGGTGCCGAGATCCCGACCTTCCTCTCCTATTCCATTGAGAAGAAGCTCTCCAAACATCCTGAGGAATTTGGGAGAGGAGCCATCGAAGGAGTCGCCGGACCGGAGGCGGCCAACAATGCGTCGGCGGCCGGTGTCATGGTGCCGCTGCTCACGCTCGGGCTGCCGACATCCGCAACGGCGGCGATCATGCTCGCGGCGTTCCAGCGCTATAACCTCAACCCGGGCCCACAGCTCTTCGACAAGAACCCGGATCTCGTTTGGGGTCTGATCGCAAGCCTTTACATCGGGAACCTGATGCTCCTGGTGCTCAATCTGCCACTCGTTGGATTATGGGTAAAGTTGCTCTCGATTCCCCGGCCTTGGCTCTACAGCGGCATTCTCGTGTTCGCCGGCCTCGGTACCTGGGCGCAGAGCCAATCCGTGACCGGACTCGTGGTGCTCTACGTGATCGGCGCGGTTGGCTTCATCATGCGGATGTTCGACATCCCGGTCGGTCCCGCCGTCGTCGCTGTGATTCTCGGTCCGCAGGCCGAGACCCAGTTTCGGCGCGCGCTCCAGATCAGCCAGGGGGACTACTCGGTCTTTATCACGCGGCCAATCGCGGCGTCGATCTTCGCGATTGCAATCGTCGCCTTCGTGGGCCCGGTACTGTGGCGACTCATCAAGTCCCGCCGCGAACCGGACATGCAGCCGGTCAGGTAACCCGTTCTCTCCGATTCATACACGACTCCCTCTGTGACACATACCACCCCGCCTGATGAACTGAACGGAGCGGGAATCAAAAGCACAAACCCGTACGGGCCGACCGCATTATTAAGACCCGAAGGGAGGTGCCGCGTGTTCTTGCCGCGCCGGCAGGCGATGCCGGGCATCAAACTGACCAGATCGCTGCCCACGGTAATCGCCTCCCACAGCTCTCCCTTTTCCGGATGGACATGCTATCAGTGCCGCAAATGCGAATTCCCCATTCCCCAGTAGGGATAGATCTTGTACCGATCCGATCGGCAGCGGGCCTGTATTGGACCACGATGCGCGCGTTTCGCAGTCGATCACTCTGACTCCGCATCGATGAACGAGGCGCAACCGTTCAGGACCCCGTCAGCGATTCTGCGACCCGCTCCATAAAAGCGCTCGACACCGTTCGCGCGCACTGAACGGTGAGCGAACATCTCCGCATTCCCGACATCAGCACGCGATCGTCGATACGAGCAACCCGCACAACGAACCATTCGATCGCCGTCCGTCATGCGGCCAGCAACCGCCGAGACCCGTCACACCTAAGTATGTTCAAGGTACTTCTGTGGGATCCGATCCAATGATCACTTGGGCTTGTCATCGAAAATGATTGAAGGAGTGGCCAATCTCACGTCCGTCCATCGCCTATACCCCGCAGAATCTCTTTGCTTGTACTTAGTAGTGTGTCAAGGTTGAAACGATGGGCTGGGTGATCCCCAGGCGACGCAGGAGAGATTTCTCGACCCGTTCGGCTGCGCTCGGCCGCGCTGCGCGATGGAGCTACCAGGGCAGGCTTTTGCTCCGGCGCAACTGCTGGGAGCGCTGCTCGGAGCGCTGCGGAAATGACGACATACCCCCCCAGTGCGTGGCGGGTCGTGGCCCGGCGAAACACACGTGACAGACCACCAGTGCGTGGTTGCACTGGGTATCCCGGCGAGCAACGTGGTCTCCGGTCTCGCCGCAGGGAACGCCCTGGCAGCTGCCGACGATGCAAGAAGCTTCATCGAGAAGCGTCATCGGTTCCAATCACCCACAGGGCCATAGGTCGTTGAAGCGACGCAGCTGGACGGCGTTGCAACCACGCCCTAATCGTCGACCCGCTCGGCGATTCGCAAACCGATCCGCACATGCGTTGGCAACCCACTGTAGGGATCACGCAGAAAGTCCGCCCGGGTTCCCGAGAAATCGCCCTCCCGCACAATGAAGTCGCTCTCCCCGATCGGTTCGAAATGGATGAGCGGCGGCTCGGGCAGTTGCACCCCCTGCACCCCATGCTCGCGCACGGTGGCGTTCAGGCCGAATCCGGCGGCAACGAACTCGTACATTGCAAGCGGCTGCCGGTACGTTCCGCTCAACGCCATCAGGTCCGCTCCGCTGAGCTCCCGCGTGTCCGCGACGGGCAGTGCCAGGTCCAGGTAATCGGCCAGTGCCTGGCGCTCGATCCCGGTGTTCGCCATCCCCCCACGCGCGCTGTTGGTGAGGATCGCGAACGCGAACCCGCGAGACGGCACGATCGTCAGCTGCGTCTGAAACCCACCGTACGATCCGCCGTGACCGATGATGCGTGTCCCTTCCGCCGTCTCTCGAATGTCCCACCCGATTCCCCAGCTCTCTCGATCAGCCGACCGCAACCGGATGAACGGTTCCTGCATCGACATCCGCAGGTCGTCCGAGATGCCGAGCACACGCTCGGAGTCACCCATGTGCCATCGGGCGAATTCGAGCAGGTCGATCACCGTCGAGATGACCCCACCGGATGGTGTCCGCGCCCGCGGATAGGCATAGGAGCGAATCAGTTCGTGCGTGTCGTCCGCCAGCGATTTCGGCGCGTGACCGAGTGCCACCGGGTAGACGATCGCCTCCTCGGCCGTGAACAACGACCGTTCCAACCCCAGCGGAGCGAAGACCCGCTCCCGCATCGCGTCTTCGAACGTCGACCGCAGGAGGGTGGCGATCACATGCCCGGCCAGCCAGAAGCCGGTATTGCCATACGACATGATCTCGCCAGGTTCGCACCACTGGTGAAGCCCGCCGAACATCGCAATCGCTTGCGAGAGCGCATCGTCCCCCGCGCCGACCGTCGCAAGATCCGCGTCCAACTCGCAATCGATCCCCGCGGTGTGGCTGAGAAGATGTCGCATCGTGATCGCCGCCTGCCGCGCGGGTTCGGCATCCGAGAGGGAGATCTCCGGAAGGTACTCGACGATCGGGCGATCGAGATCGAGGACCCCGTCGTTGACGAGCGTCATCGCAAGCGTCGCCGTGAACGGCTTCGTGATCGATGCGACCCGGAACAGCGTATCGGGTGTCACTGGCTGCCGGGTGTCGCGACTCGTTACTCCGAACGACGACAACGCGGTCTCCCCTTCGTGCAGGATGCCAACGGCTGCTCCAGGCACCGCCCACCGTGCGAGTTCCTGGCGCACGAACTCGTCGAACGCATTGCGGTCAACGGAGGGGGGAAACGCGGTGTCAATCATTGCAGATGTCCTTCATGCAGCGGAACGGCGGGACGGCAGGACGTTCAGACCGGATCACCCAGGTACCGCTTGAACCAACCGAGGATACGGTTGGACAAATCCACACGATGCGCCGGTTCCCCGTTGGACGCGAAGCCGTGGAACCCTCCCGGATACCGAACGAACTCGACCTCGCACCCGATTTTCTTCAGCGAGATGAACATCTGCTCACCCTGGCCGATCGGGCACCGTTCGTCTGCCTCGCCATGTACGATCAACGTCGGCGTCGTCGCGTTGTGGATAAAGGTGGACGGCGAGTGCGCGAGCAGCTGATCGCGCACCTCCCACGGTGTACCGCCATTTTCCGACGGGCCAAAAACGTGCCCGATGTCACTCGTTCCGAAGAACGATTCCAGATCGAACGCCGGTGCGCCACAGACCGCTGCCTTGAAGCGGTCGGTATGACCGATCACCCACGACGTCATGAAACCGCCATACGAATATCCGTAAATACCGGTTCGATCACGATCGACGTATGGACGCTCCAGGACGTGATCGAGCATCCCTTCGAGATCCTTCCAGTCCTCACCACCCCAGTCCTCCATGACGGCGACCGCGAAGTCGAGTCCGTAGGTGTTGGATCCTCGCGGATTCACCAGCAGTATGAGCACGCCATGGGTCGAGAGCGTCTCGGCGAGCATGTTGAGACCGTAGCCATAGGAACCATGCGGCCCGCCATGGACATCGAGCACCAGCGGATAGCGCTTGCTCGCGTCGAAATCGGCGGGCTTCAGCAGCCAGGCCTCGATCGTCATGCCACCGCGCTCGATCGAGAGCTTTTCCCATTGCGCGGCAGGCGACTCCGTGAAGAACGACTCGGCCTCGTTGAAGAGGAGAGTCCGCTCACCACTCACCCGGTCGATTGCGAGCAGACCGACGGTGCCGTCCAGATCAGTCGAGGTCTGGATCCGCGTGCCATCTGCAGAAACACTCATCCCGGCATAAATCGCTTCCCAGCGACCGATCTTCACTGTTGTGACAGGGACGCTGCCCGTGTCGCTACTCGTGTCGCTACTCGTGTCGCTACTCGTGTCGCTACTCGTGTCGCTACTCGTGTCGCTACTCGTGTCGCTACTCGTGTCGATCGTCCACAGTCCGCTCGCACCCCGATCAAACCCGTGGACGAGCGCGGTTGATTCGTCGATCCAGACGGGCGTCGCGGCATCGACATGCCCGGCGTCGGGAAGAAATTCGAGGCTGTCAGCCAGCTTTCGCGTGCGCTTCTGCGCCACGTCATACATGTACAGAACGTTGCACGGCAAGCCGGTTTCGTTGGCGTCGAAAAGCAGCGACGTGCCATCCGGAGACCACGCGATGCTCCCTACCGTGCCATCTTCGAAGCCGCCCACCTCGACATGTCCTGTCTCGATGTCGATTACGCCGATCCGAGCCCGCATGCCATTCTTGTGCGGCAGCGAGACCGCCACCCGCTTGCCTTCGGGAGACCAGACCGGGCGCAGATGATCGACTGCGTCGGACGTCACCTGGCGACGTTCTCCGGAAGCGACATCCACCACAAAGACCTGGCTACGGACATCGTTCAGGTAGCCGAACCCATCCTGCTTGTAGTCGATCCGGCGGACGACCCGGACCGGTGCCGGGGCCTTCGGGTCGCGCGGGGTCTCGTTCGGGTTCTCCGGATCGATCGCCACGGTATAGGTCACCGTGCCACCATCCGGCGACCAGGCGAGATCGCTGGGCGCGGAGGCGTGGCGGCCGATCACCCGCGCTTCGCCGCCACTGAAACCAAGCAGGCAGATCGCATGCGGGTGATCGCCATCGCGGCGAGAGACATAGGCGATGTGGGTCCCGTCCGGAGCCCAGACCGGACCGCCGTTGGACTCACCGGTCCACGTCAGGCGTGTTCGACCGCTACCATCCGCATCGCACAGCCAGATCTGTTGCTCGTGTTTGCCCGTGTCGGTGTTGACCTGGCCGCGAACATAGACGACACGTGTGCCATCCGGGGAAATCCTGGCACTTCCCAGACGAGGCAGGTCGTTGATGGCATGTTCGGGACTGATTGGCGTTGTGGACATGATTCATTCTTTCTCCGGTAGCCGGCACCCTGTGTCATGGCACCGCATGAAGCCCGGGGTTCGCGCTTCATGCGATCGATCGCGTTATCTGCGAGCAGGGTAACGGCAATGCCGACCGAGCGAAAGAGGACATGAGGGCCAGGAGAGACACGAGGGACACGAGGCGGCGACACGTTCCCTGGGTCACACGGTCCGTGTTCGTTGGTTGTGACCATTGCACAATCAGAGACGCGGAAGCCGCCTCGAAAGCCGAGTGGCCACGGCGACGATGCAGTGGACAAGACACGGGTGTGACGGCAGCGCGTCGGGCAGCACGTCGACTGACACCCACTCCCTCCGCGGTCCGAACTGATTACGCCAATTGGTGTCTCGTTCATGTACGATGGAGACAGTTCCCAATATTTGCGGTTTTTGTGACATTCCAGGGATTCGCGTCCCGCTCCCCCCTCCCCTGCTTGGGGAAGGAACAAGGAACGTGGATGCACAGCGTCATGATTCAGGAGACACCATGGTATCGATTAGCCGCACGACGCTGCTCGTTCATGACCTCGACGCGGCGAAGGCATTCTACCTCGACGCCTTTCACTTCGAAACCCTGTTCGACGGCGAGGTTGCTCCCGGCCTGCGCACGGTCCATGTCGGGCCGGACGGTCAGCGCGGCGCCGGTCTCTGGCTCATGAAAACGACTTCACCGGAAGGGACCGCCCGTGTTGGTACCCAGACCGCGGGTGAACCGACGCTCGTGTTCTATACGGAGGACCTCGCTGCAGACCTGATCCATCTCGCATCGCTCGGTATCGCCCCCATGCAGGGGCCGCACACACATGACGCCGGCGCATCCTACGCACATGTTCGAGACAATTCCGGAAACGAGATCGTGCTCGCTCAGCTGCCTGCGGAGCGTCCCGCCAACCCGCACACGATCGGACTGATCGAGTTCCCGACCGAAAACCCGGAAAGGTCCGCGGCCTTCTACCATGCGCTCTTTGGATGGAAGATCTGGCCCGGACCGTACACGATGTTCGATACCGGAAACATCAAGGGCGCTTTCCCGGATACGATCAACGGCTTTCCGCCCGTTTGCGACGTCCTCGAACCTGGCGACACCCTTGTCTACGTCCAAGTCCGGGATATCGACGCGATCCTTGCCAGGGCGCGTGAGCTCGGGGCCGGCGTCCTGCTCGAAACGACCGTCTCCGCCCCAGATCACCTTGTCGCAATCATCACCGATCCGGCCGGCGCCAAAATCGCCCTCGGCCAGCGCAACTGAACATGCATTCCGCAACGCAACCGCAGAAAGACCGAACCATGATTCAACCTCATGTCATGCACTGGGACCTCCATGCCCGGAATGCCGCCACGCAGCGAGGTTTCTACACCGAATTGTTCGATTGGAACGTTACTCCGGAGGATGACCTTGCAGGCTACGGCTGGTTCAGGACCTCGCAGGGATTCATGCTCGGTGGCGTCGGCCAGGCCGGCGCAGGCGAGTCGCCGGGATTCTCGATCTTCATCCAGGTCGACAATGTCGCCTCCTGCATCAGCGAAGCGCATCGTCTGGGCGGCGCGACGTACTGGGGACCCCGTACCTTCGATGATGGGATGACGACCGCCTGCATCGCCGACTCGGATGGCAACGGCATCCTCCTGATAGCACCCGGTTCCAGCGGAGAACCGTACGCCTCACGGCGTCCCGCCTTGGCGGATCGCTGGAGCCGGGAGATTCAGGCGGCTGACCCGGAGCGATTGCTGACGTTCTCCAACGAACTCTTCGGACGGTCGTCAGGCACTCTCAACGAGTGAGGTTGGACAGTGGACCGACAGTGACTCTGCGGGCAGTCCTGCAGCCGCGATATCACGCAACCAAACACCTCGTGTAATGATGGCGATTGCCGTCGCCGATTTGGAAGCGACGCTCTTCCGCACGACCGAACCCGGAGCGCGTACGATCGTGGAACCGTGGGACGTGACGGAGACCCATCGCCTCGCAATTATCGAAGACCACGAGGGCAACCGGACCGGGCTTCACTCGGCCAGAGAGTCCGCCTGGACGTTCCCGTGTCCATGCGCCCCGGTTGACGTTCTCCCAGGCGCGCTCTAAGCTCGGTCATCATTCGACCTGTCCCGCCCATGTGGCTCAGAGGAGCTTTCCCCATGACTGGTATCCGGAAGATCAAGTTCGCCACCGATCTGTGCACGTTCTACAACCCGCAGTACTGGGGCGGATCGGGTGGCTACGGGGAGATGGAACCGTTGTTCGACTCCGGCAAACTGGACGATCGCGGGTTCTGGGAACGTATCCTGGCCGATGTCTCGGCAGCCGGTCTGGACGGGATCGAAGTAACCTTCCCTCCCGGCGACTACCTCGGAGCGATCCGGGCTTACGGCTCGGCGCAGGGATTTGCCGGACGCGTGAGAGAGCAGGGCCTGGAGATCTGCTCCGGCTTCCTGTCGACGCGTGTCCCCGGCACCGATCGCCGTCTCGATTTCGGGAACCCGGATGACCGCTCGGGGCTGATCGAACTGGCCGATTCGTACGCCGAGTTTCTCGATGTCTGCGACGCTGGGGTGATGGTCACCGCGCTCGGCATCCGCGCGAACGCGGATGGAACATCCCCCCGCATCGTTGATTTCCGGCTGGCCGAGACGATCGCCGAGAGCCTCAATGCGGTGGGAGCCGCCACCGCCCGGCACGGCATCCGGTTCGCCCTCCATCCGGAGGCGTTCTGCATCCTCCGCGACAGCCGGGATACCGATCTCTTCATGCTGCTCACGGATCCAGCGGTGGTCTCGCTCTGTCCTGATACGGCGCAATACACCGTCGCCGGTTCGAATCCGATCGAGATCGTCAGTCGCCATCGCGATCGTCTGGTCCTCACCCACTGGAAAGATGCGGTCGGCCCTGCGCCCAAGGACGTGCCGATCGACGACACGGTCTTCGCGCGCCAGATTCAATGGTTCGCCCAGGTCGGTCAGGGGATCGTCGACTGGCCAGCGTGGATTCGCCTGCTCCGCGAGGTCAACTACGAGGGATGGGCGGTTTTCGAACTCGACGGCGCGCTCGATCCAGTCGCTGAACTGATCGCCATCCGAAGTTATGTCGAATCATCGCTCTCTCATATCTATCGTTAGCGAGATTCGTCGGAGAATCCATTCCAGGTGCAGGCCCGGGCGCTGAGTTCTCCGCGCTATCGACCAGGGGCAGCCGGTGGCTGGCGCCTGTAGCCGAAAGCTTGGCAAGTTTTGCGACATGCTCCATCATCCAAGATGCCGCGCGGAATCGCCAACCGTAGACCGGTCACGACTGGACCACCGCACCGTTGGGCCGGAGGCGCAGGAACCCGTAGGCGACCGGAACCGCCGCCGCGACAATGAGCGCCGCAATGCGGAACGCGTCTGTGTAGCCATTCGACAGGGCTTCGCGCACCGGTGCCGCTGCGGCGAGACGGTCGTTGATCGTCTGCGTGGACACGGTAGCCAGGATCGCGACCCCGATCGCGCCTCCGATTTGGATGGACGTCATCGAGACGCCGGAGACAATCCCCGAGCGCTCCTCGTCGACGCCGGAGACGGCGGAGATCGACATCGGCACGAAGACGAGTCCAAGTCCGATAGCAAGCACGACCATTGCCGGCAGGATGCCGGTTAGGTACGTGGTGTCCGGGTTCAGTCGGCTCATCAGAAACAGCCCGACGGACGTCAATGCTGCCCCCGAAGTCGCGAGGGGACGAACTCCGACCCGAGCGACTACCTGAGAGACCACCGCCGCCGCGATGATGATCCCGACCGTAGCAGGCAGGAACGCAACGCCGGACTTCAGCGCGCCGTAGCCGAGGACGTTCTGGAAGAACTGCGTGAGCAGAAAGAACATTCCGAAGAGTCCGCCGCCGATAAGGATTTGCATGATATTCGCCCCGGCACGATTGCGGTCTCGGAAGATCCACCGTGGCATCAAGGGGTTCGAACTCCGGCCTTCGAGGAGCCAGAAGGCGGCTAGCAGGGTGACGCCGGCCGCGATGGGGCCGAGAGTCCAGAGATCGGTCCAGCCGTGTTCCGCTGCCCGCGACAGGCCGAAAACGGAGAGCCCGAGCCCCGCGCTGGCCGTGACGGCACCCGGGATATCCAGGCGGTTCGACTGGCGGACGGGCTGCGGCAGGAACCGAGGGGCCAAGACGGCGAGTATCACCGCCACCGGGACGTTGACGAAGAAGACCCACCGCCATGACACGGCCTCGACAAGGAAGCCGCCCAGAAGAAGCCCGGCTGACGCCCCGATGCCTTCCATCGCGGAGAAGACCGCGAGCGCTCGGTTGCGGCTAGGGCCGGAGGGAAAGGTCGAAACGATGAGGGAGAGCGCGTTGGCCTGCGCGAACGCGGCAGCGGCACCCTGAACTATGCGGGCGGCGATCATGACGCCCTCGCTAGATGTCAAACCACCGGCCAGCGAGGCCGCCGCGAATGCCGCAAGGGCGACGACTAGCACACTGCGTCGCCCAAGCAGATCTCCGCTGCGTCCGCCGAGAAGCAGCAAAGCACCAAAGGCGAGCACGTATCCGTTGACCACCCACGAGATGCTACCGACGCTGAACCCCACACTTTTCTGGATTGTCGGAATGGCGACATTGATGATCGTATTGTCAAGCACCATCATGAGCTGGACCGTCGCGAGGAGCAGCAGCGGCGCCAGCAGCGGCAGGGGCGGCGCCGTCTCCGGGGTCGGCGCCGCGATAGACGATGGTTGGGAATGCATGGGATCAATAACCTGTTCGTTCATTGAGTATCTTTCAGTTGGCAATCATGACGATCGATAAATACGTGAAGACTTCACTCAATGTAGGGCGAATACATGATCTTGCCAACTCGTGAATTCATCACGTATCATCGAGGCATGAACACTGTGACCCCACCCCGGGATCCCGAACATCTGGCGGCAGAGCTGGTCCAGCACGTTTTTGATCTCTCCCGCGCGTTGGAGGACCACGTCAGGACGGTGCTGCGGGAACTGGATCTCACCAAGGTGCTGGCCGATGTCCTGTGGCAGCTTGATCCTGCGCGTGAACCGCTTTCGCGGAAGGATCTGGCAGCCCGGCTGCATTGCGACCCGTCCAACGTGACCTTCCTGGCCGACCGTCTCGAGGGGCTCGGTTATCTGGAGCGGGTCCTTGAGGCACGGGATCGCCGCTTCAAAGCTATGCGGCTGACATCGGCGGGCGCTGAGGCACGATCCCAGCTCCTGAGGCGGTTCATGATCGACTCGCCGTTCGCACAGCTCACTGATAGCGAACAGCGGCTTCTGGCTGACCTGCTCGCTCGCAGCGTCGAAGGCCGTTTGCCTGCCAGTGCAGGGCCGGGCGTAGCAGAATGACGGAAACGTCGCTAAAAACTGTGTCGCAATCGATGTTCGCCGTCAGGACCACACCGATCAAGGAACCGTCACGATCGTGATCGGACCTGCACCAGGCTGGCTGCAGCCACCGACATCGGATCCCAGGCGCGCGCGGGCTCCTTGCACCAGCTGAAAGCGGGAAGAACGCGTTGTCGATGGCGGCACGACCACCTCGGCTACCACGGCTGCGAGCTCGCCCGCAATGCCAGCCAGAACGTTGCCAGTGCACCAGTCCAGCTCTCGTCACGACATTCGACCAGATGGCGCCAGGGTTGCCACGAGTGCGAGATCTGCGCTCGTCGACAGCGGCTTCAGATCGCACTCGCCTGCTACCCGGAAGGAGCGCTTGGATCGATGCCATCAGTGCGATCGACCGGACGCATCCGGATCGGCGTGGCGTCGTGTAGCATTCTCGTAGCGATACCCTGGATGTCTTTCGCCCTGCTCGCATCCGCAATTCCGGCCATTGCCTTGCATGGTCCCCTTTTCTGCTGCCCGAAAGTCGAGTCTGTCATCGCCGCTGCACCTATTCCTCCCACATCGCCTACAGCACTACCTGCATCCACGACCCGATCGCGGGTGTTTACCGGATTCCTGATCTTCGGCGTCCTGATCTCCGCCCTCAATCTGCGCGCGGTGATTATCGCCATCTCCCCGATGCTCGAGGAGATCCGTGCCTCGACCGGGATTTCCTCAACCGCCGCCGGACTCCTGACCACCTTGCCGATCCTCTGCTTCGGCTTCTTCGCGCACGTCGCTCCGCGCCTGGCTCGTCGCTTCGGCCTCGATCTCGTGCTGTGGGGAACGATGGTCGTCCTCACTGGGGGAATCCTGATCCGGATCGTTCCAACCATCGCCGCGCTGTTCCTCGGAACTGCGGTCATCGGCATGGCGATCGGCATCGCAAACGTCCTGCTTCCCGCCTCGATCAAACGCGACTTTCCGCATCGAACCGGCCCGATGACGGGCCTTCTGACGATGGCGATGTCGGCGAGTGGCACATTGGGAGTCGGCCTCACGATTCCGCTGCAGAAGCTGACCGGTTTTGGATGGCATGGCACGCTCGCGCTTTGGGGGGTGCTCTCGGCAGTGGCCATCGTGGCGCTTCTGCCGAGATTGAAGCTCAACGCATCTGCGGCGAGCCGCGCCGAGTCCAGCAGATTCCGTCCTGCGATCAGTCTGTGGCGTGACCGCCTCGCCTGGCAGGTGACACTGGTGATGGGACTCCAGTCCTTTATCTTCTACTCGTTGGTGGCGTGGTTCCCCACCATGATGGGCGACCACGGGATGTCGAACGAGCACGCCGGGCTGGTCCTCTCGTTCGCCAATCTCGCCGGGTTCGTGGCCTCGTTCTTCGTGCCGGTGCTCGCCAGCCGCCGCCACGATCAGCGAGCGTTCATCATCGGCACGGTTTCGGTCTGGATCGTTTCGATCCTCGGTCTCCTCTTCCTCCCGACCACCGGCGTGGTGATATGGATGCTGCTCTTCGGATCCTGTGCGGGCAGTGCACTGAGCTTGTCGTTGTCGTTCTTCTCGCTTCGCTCACCCGATATCCACCATGCCGCCCAACTGTCCGGCATGGCGCAGACCGTCGGCTATTGTTTCGCCGCCACCGGCCCCTTCCTGTTCGGCGCCCTGCATGACATCACTGGCAGCTGGGATCCGCCATTGATCGGGCTGCTTGTCGCCATGATGGGCGTCTTCCTGGCGGGTCTGGGCGCCGGTCGCAATCGCCACGTCGGCCAAACGAACTCTTCGCCGCAATAGTCGCTGCGAGACAATGATCGACAAGGGAAGCAAACGAAAAACGTGCGAGTGTTCCTACCGGTCAATGAACTTTCCCACCAGCTCCTGGACCCGTCGAAGGGTGGCCTCGTCCACCGCGCCCTTGAGACGCCGGAATCTCGAGATACTTACCGATTTCTCTTGCTCGCACATGATGAACGACTGCACCGTGACTCCGCCTTCTGGCGGATCGACTGCGACATGAGAGGGGACGCCCTTGTTCGTACGCGTGATTGGAACAACAATACAAAGCCCATGCGGCGTTCGATTGAAAACGTCGTTCGATAGAACCAGAGCGTGTCTGATACTCCCCGCTCATGATCCTTGATCGGATCGAACACCACGCTCCAGACCTCACCCAGACGTGGCGATTCCATCGGCTTCATGCGCGGCTTCCTTCTCCGTATCGTAGGTCTCTTCATCCTCGAGCCCGGAGTTGTCTAATGTCTCCCACTGCGCGAGGTCATGCTGATACGCATTCCATGCACGGTGTCGGCACGCAATCGCGCAAATCCCTCATTTTTTCGTCTTCGTATCGCTTCACCGCATCCGCAATGACTTGGCCGATGGGTTTCCGCTCGGATTTCGAGAGTTCCCGGATAGTGGCAAGCGTCTTTTGGTCAACGCGGACACTTGTGCTGGCCATTAGCGGCCTCCTTTTCTTTGCCGCAACTGTCACACAACTCTATCGGACGTCAGGCAACGCAGTCCGTCGACATTTGTGACTACAATCCAGACTTCCCGTTTGACGTCAGTCCAACCAGCAATGCATCCCACCGAGATCATCCAGTGCATGAGCCGCGCGCTCGTTCGCCAGGGTGACTCTGGCCGTTTCAGACGTTCGCATCGCGGGAGAGACGCGCCATGCGCTCACTACCACTACCACGCAGAAGACCTGGAACGCACGCATGCGTCCGGGTCTTCTGCGATTCATGCTCGTTAAAAAGTCACGATCAGCTTGCCGACGACATGCCCTTCATCGAGTTCCACGAAGAGATCGCGAATCTCGTCCAGTGAACCCGCCCGCTGGATGCGAGGCTGCAGCGCCCCATTCGCAAGCAACTCCGCGACCCTGGCGATCTCGCCACCATCCGGATGCACGGAAACGCGTCTCCCACGAACTCCATCGGGTGCAGTTGCGGGAATTTCGGGCGTCGCCAGGATGCTGACGATGATCCCACCAGGTTTCAGCACCTGCCAGGACCGATCGAGTGCATCTCCATAGACCGTATTGAGGACGACGTCGACATCATGCACGTGTTCCTCGAATCGCTGCGTCCGATAGTCGATCACCTCGTCCGCACCAAAGCCAAGCACCACATCATGATTCGCCGCCGACGCCGTCGCGATCACGCGCGCACCCGCATGCTTCGCAAGCTGGATGGCGACGTGCCCAACCCCACCAGAACCGCCGTGGACAAGGACCGTCTGACCTCGTTCGAGTCCACCATGATCGAAAAGTGCCTGCCACGCGGTCAAACCCACAAGCGGCACCGCACCTGCGAACTCGAATGAAACGCCGCCGGGGATCGCGTGAATCTCATCAATCGAAGCCGTCGCATACTCCGCGAACGTCTTGCCGGGGGTGGGAAACCTGATCAGCCCAAAAACCCGGTCTCCAAGCCCAAATCCCGTCACCCTCTCACCGAGCGCGACGACCACCCCGGCAATGTCCCACCCAAATATCAGTCCAGCCTCAAGCGCGTCGTCCGGGAGCAGGCCGGCAATGCCGCCTCCCTTGCTCGTCGTCACATCGACCGGATTGATGCCAGCCGCACGCGTCCGGATCAAGACCTCTCCCGCTGCCGGGGTCGGCACCGCGATCTCCTCGATCGTCATCACCGACGGCTCGCCAAATGCATGCTGAATGGCAGCCCGCGCCGTCCCTGGCATACTTCCCTGCATCTCAGCTTGTCGCACTGCTGACGTTTTCATCTTGCTGCTCTCTTCGATACGCCGGCCCGTCGTCCATTTCGAGGGGCCATCCATACATGCTAGTATGAACCCAACAACAGGAATCACAAGTACGCACATTCTTGTTGTGTAGCTACATAATTGATACCAATGGTTCGATCCGGGAATATTCAACCACCTCCGATCGACCAGGCGAGCAACATCATGACGAGTACCACCACTACCACAGCAAGAGCAACAGATCGCGGCTATCGAGTCGGGATCGAATGCCCGGTGGAGTTGACAATGGATGTCGTCGGCGGCAAGTGGAAGGGTGCCATTCTCTTCCATCTCCTCGATGGTCCAACGCGATTCGGTGCGTTGCGTCGTCTCCTGCCGCGCGTCACCCAACGGATGCTGACGTTACAACTCCGCGAGCTGGAGACGGACGGCCTGATCCATCGAAATGTCTTCGGGGAGGTACCTCCCCGCGTTGAATACTCGCTGACCGATTTCGGACACTCCCTGGAACCAGTGATTATGGCGATGCGGGCGTGGGGCACCACATACCGTCAGCAGGTCCTTGACCGGCGACCTGGCCACGCCGCGTTGCTCGACTCGGAGTGACTGGTCAGCATCGCCATCCCCGAGCGACGCCATCCTCAGCGGGATCGACAAGGATCGGGCCGGGCCGGCCTCCGCCCGATCGGCATCCTGCAGCGGTCGCAATTGCCCGATTCCGCAAAGGGCGATAGACTCGGGACAGGATGCGTAATCACACACTTGCCAAACTCCTGCCTTCACAAAAGGGTCTTCCCTCCGACAACGCTGCCGGTTCCCCGAGTTCGCCCGATGCTCTTTCCGCCGCGCATGCGACGGCAGAGGATACGGGCCGGGATGCTTCGGGAACCCTCCTTGACCGCAGTGACCGGAAGATCAACTGGCGGCGAAATCTCTATGCGATCTGGGCTGCGCAGTTGCTCGCGATCATGGCGTTCAGCATGCGCGCGCCATTTCTTCCCTTCTTCCTCGGCGATCTGGGAATCCATTCGGACAAGCAACAAGCCCTGTGGGCTGGTCTCGTCAACGCCGGAGGGGCGGGCGTGATGGCGTTCACCGCTCCCATCTGGGGAGCACTCGCGGATCGCAAAGGCCGCCGGCCAATGCTGCTGCGCGCGCAGTTCGCGGCCTTCTGCACGATCGGACTGATGGGTCTGGCAACCGCCCCTTGGCAGATTCTCGGTCTGCGGATGGTCGAGGGCGCGCTGACCGGAACCGTCACCGCCGCCACCGCACTCGTCGCCGCGACCGTCCCGAAGGATCGGCTCGGGTATGGTTTGGGCATGATCCAGACAGCCATTTTCTCCGGCGCCGCGATCGGGCCGCTGTTCGGCGGCATCGTCGCGGACCAGTTCGGCTATCGTCCTGCCTTCGGTCTCGCGTCCAGCATGATGCTCTGCGGCGCGCTTGTGACACTCTTCTTCGTGCGCGAGAACTTCCATCCGGTCGTGAGGGCGGCAGGTGCTCCTGCGCAGGAGCGCGCGTGGCGGCTGCTCATGGCCCCGCTCCTGCTCGGCATGACGATCGCCATGTTCGGTATCCGGGCCGCCGAGGGTGCCGTGCAGCCCATCATGTCGCTCTTCATCAAGCAGCTCTCGAACGGCGCGTCAAACGCCTCGACACTGGCGGGCCTCTCGCTCGGCGTGCTCGGGATCACCAGTGCGATCTCCGCCATTTTCCTGGGCCGTTACGGCGACAAGCATGGATATCGAAAGGTGCTGATGACCTGTGCGATCGGCGCGGGGCTGATTTATCTGCCGATGTCGCTCACCCAACACCCCTGGCAGATGATCGCGCTGCAGGCCGTTTTCGGGGTCTTTGCCGGTGGCATGATTCCTTCCGCCAACGCGCTTGTGGCCAAGGGCACAGATCCGAGTCGTCGCGGCCTGGTCTACGGCATGATGGCGACCGCCGCCTCGATCGGTGGATTTGTGGGACCGCTTGCCGGATCGGGCCTGGCGGCCGGATACGGTTTCCGCGCGACCTTCTTCCTCACCGGTGCGCTCCTGCTGGGTGTCGTCATCGTGCTCTTGGTCACTGGCCGACGGGAGCAATCGGACACGCCGGACACGCCGGACACGCTGAATACCGTCGTTCGCTCGTCGGCCGACTGAGCCCAACGCACATCTCCACACCGGCTCCCAGACGATCGAAGTCTCTTACCGCGAATCCCATCACCTGGAGGTATCGACGCGCCGCAATGGATGAAGACGTGCGCCTGTAGCCCGGTGTTCCAGCCTCCTGGCTCCCTGGCTCCTCCAGTCGCGGTCCGCTGGGGATGCAGCACCGAATGCTGTTCGCCGTAGTGCCCCTCGATGACGACTCACTCCGCTGCGTCACATCCCACGAACGTCGTCTCGGCGAACACCCGAGAAACCACAATATTCGCTCCCTCAACATCTCCGATGAGTTTTCGCGCCCAGGACGGTTCTATGGATAGATGCTGACCGTCTTTCAGGACCGTCGCATCTGCGAATCCGTGCCTCACCATGGATCCGCCGTCCCGCCGTCCCGCCGTTCATTCCGGAAAATGAGCCTGTATCGAAGGAGACCCAATGACAAGAGGGAACGACAGACGCTCGATCCTTGCCCTGTGTTGCGTGGCGCAGTTCATGGTGGTCCTGGATCTGACCATCGTCAATGTCGCGCTGCCGGCGATTCAAGACGAGTTGGACATGCCTCAACGCACGCTGCAGTGGATCGTGATCGCGTACGGCCTTGTCCTCGGCGGGTTTCTCCTGCTTGGCGGACGGATGGGTGATCTCCTGGGACGGCGGCGGATCTTCCTGGTCGGTCTCGTGCTGTTCGCGATCGCATCGTTGTTCGCAGGTCTTGCCGGCTCGGTCGAGATCCTGATCGGTGCCCGGGCGGTCCAGGGATTTGGCGCAGCACTGCTTGCACCGTCTGCCCTGTCGATCCTGGCAGTGACCTTCCCGGAGGGACGGGAACGGAACTGGGCGCTCGGCATCTATGGCGCGGTTGCTGGATCGTCCGCCTCAGTGGGCGTCATTGCCAGTGGAGTGCTGACTGATGGTCCCGGCTGGCGATGGATCTTCTTTATCAATGTCCCGATTGGGGTGTTGCTGGTCATGCTAGCGTTCCTGCTTCTGAAGGATGACCGTCCCTCAGAAACAGGTCGCCACTATGACGCGGCTGGAGCGGCCACCGTCACCAGTGGACTGCTTTTACTGGTCTACGCCGTAAACAGGGGAGCGGAGCATGGCTGGACCACACCACTCACCCTTGTCCTCTTTGGTGCGGCAATCGTGATGCTGCTCGGATTTGGAGCGATCGAAGCACGATCCCGCTCTCCCCTCATTCCTGGGTCCGTCATCAGAAATCGAACGATGGTCGCCGCTGATATCGCGTCGTTCCTGTTATTCGGGTCGTTCTTCGCCTTTATTTTCCTCGGTTCACTCTTGCTGCAGCAAAAGCTCGATTACTCGCCGACGCGGACCGGCGTTGCCTGGCTGGCTGCATCAGGGATGGCCTTCGTTGCCTCGGCGATCGCAGGTGGCCGCCTTGTCTCATCTCTCGGGGTGCGTCCAATCCTGGTAACCGGGATGGTGTTGCTCATGATCGGGGCAGCATGGATGGTCCGCGTTCCCGCAGATGCCGCCTATGTAACGGATGTGCTTCCCGCCTTACTCCTGGCCGGAATCGCCATCGGTCTGTCGGCACCGGCCGTCAGTATTGGAGCGCTCGCCGGGGTCGACGACGCGACGATCGGGCTCGCCTCCGGTTTGGTGGAAACGATGCGGGAAATCGGTGGCGTTGTCGGTATCGCCGCCGTTTCAACGGTGCTGATCGCACGCGGGAACGACGCAGCGTTGATATCCGACCCTGTGGCCCGTGAGATCGTGATGTTTGACGCGTTTCGTGCCGCCTATGTGGTCGTCTCCATCCTTGCCGGCATCGGGGGAATCGTCGCCCTGATCGTATTCCCCCGCTGGAGACCATTCAGGCAGCAGAGCACCGGAACAGATCTCGCCCGTACCCAGGCGTCGAACTAACGAGCACAGGTCGGACGGCGATTCCTGGAGCCAGAGCGGCAGGCGGTCGCTGTCCGAATGCGCACGGAGGAGATTCTTCGAGAAAATGGCAGACCGATGAGTTCGAGCAGCTTATGGAGTTACACAGAGTGAGGAGCAACGCATTGAGCATTGGAAACGCGACGCTTCAATTGACGTCCGCCGAGACCCCGGACACTCGTGATGAAGGAAGGACTACCATGAACCACACAGTCGTTCGATACACCGTCACATCCGACCACGCCAGCGAAAATGAGGTGCTGGTCAAAAAGGTCTATGAAGAGCTTCACGCATCGATGCCAGAGGGGCTTCGCTATTCAACATTCGTTCTGGACGATGGCCTCACCTTCCTCCACATCGCCGGGTTCGACTCGGGGGATGGCCAGCATGCGCTCAGCGACACCGCTGCCTTCCGTCAATTCCAGGAGCGAATCATCGAGCGGTGCGCCGTGCCGCCCGCGTCATCGAGTGCGCGACAGGTTGGATCGTATCGCTTCGGAATCGAGTAGGTGAGCCGTATGACGCAACAAACGCATGATCCCGAGCCGTTTGGAAGCGAGGTCGATGCGATCGCGGCGGCGCTTGGAGGAGATGAGCAGGCGTTCGCCGCGATCACTCGCCCATACCAGCGCGAGCTTCACATCCATTGCTATCGCATGCTTGGCTCGCTCGACGACGCGGATGATGCGATGCAGGAAACCCTCCTGCGGGCCTGGCGACATCTCGGCACATTCAAGCCGAATGCCCCGGTCCGCGCGTGGCTCTACCGGATCGCGACGAATGTCTGCCTCACCGCCCTGACGGGTCGATCGCGCCGGAACGAGGTGACGACATCGGCGCTGATCCCCGCCGGATCGGGAAGATCCAGAGGAGATATCGACACGATGCGACTCGATCCATATCCTGATCCTGACCGGCTCTTCGACGAGCTGACGGCCCCAAAGCTGGGACCGGAAGCAGTGATCGAGCTCCAGGAAAGCATCGAGCTTGCGTTTGTCTCAGCCGTCCAATTGCTCCCGCCGCGGCAACGCGCCGTGCTGTTGATGCGCGATGTTATCGGCTATCCCGCCGCCGAGGTGGCGGAGATGCTGGCAAGCAGTGTCACCAGCGTCAACAGCGCCCTGCAACGGGCACGTGTCACCATCAGGCAGCAGCGGAGTGCCGGGATCGTGTCGCGGGAGCATGCTCCAACCAGTCTCGGTGCAGAACAGGGACTCGTTCGACGGTTGATCGATGCATGGGAGTCTGCCGATATCGATGGTCTCGTGGCAACCCTCACCGAGGACGCGGTGTTGTCGATGCCGCCGCTTCCCGACCGTTATGTGGGGCGAACATCCATTGGGTCATTCCTCTCCTCGGTACCAGGCGGTGGCCGTGGCCGACTCGATCGCTTTCGCTTGGTGCCGATCAGGGCGAATCGTCAACCGGCGGTCGCGGCCTACTTCAGGGATGACGATTCCGGCGTATTCGTGGCGCATGCGGTGATGGTTCTCGCGGTCGAAGGCGAGGCGATCGCCTCGCTGGTTCGCTTTGCCAACCGGGACCTGTTCGCCCGTTTCGGCCTGCCGCTCGAGTTCAGCGATCAGGAAACGGGAATGCCCTCCTGAGACAACGAAGCCGGAAAGACAAGCGCAAGGACGTGGTGTGGAGTGCCAGGCGCGGATGCGGAGGACGTGCAAGGCCTCCCGGATACGGGCAGAGCCACTCTTCCTTCAGGATCGATCGCGACCGTTCGGCTGGACGACGAGTTCGAGGAACGGTCCTTACCCGGACCGAACAGGACGGATGAGGCCTCCGCTTCCACGGTCATGCCCGGCGAGGACCTCATGCATTCGCCGGCGATCTCCACGTCATCGGCATCGAGCTTTCCTTCGTCGCAACGCCAAGCTTGAGCTGGGGCACGATCGACATGACAAAAACGATCGGGCGTACCGCGGCCCGATTGTCGAGGGGCGGCAAGCATGTGCCTCCCCGAACAGCGCGACACCGACGATCACCATGGTCGTGAGCACAACCAGATTCCCCAGCATGTTGTTTTGGATCAAAATCAGACCAGCTTTTGTCCGCCAACAATTCCTGGCTGGCAAGCACCGCCTGCACCAGCTGCACCAGGATCCCGAGGTTGAGGAAGACAAAACCATCGGTGATGATCAATCCATGTCCGGAAGCGGCTGCAGATTGCATGTCGAATCCTTCGTTGTGGGCTTTGGGGCGAGTGACGGCCGTGATTGCCCGAGATAGGGTGATGGCTCCGATGCCGGTGCCAAGAACAACGGTTGCCGTACGCGAGAGCAGACTCGGTTGCTCGCCGCCCGGATATCGTATCAACCCGCGTCGGGAACCAGCACGACCTTGCCGCTGGCCGTCTTCGATTCCGCGAGACGCATCGCCGCCGCGATGTCGGTCAGGGAGAATTGGGCGGCGACCTGGGCATGAATATCCCCGCTCGCCAGCAACTGGAAGACCTCACCCAGATCCTCCTGCAGGCGGACGCGAAACCGTGCGAGATTCCGACGGCCGGTCCAGACGTTGAAGAATGATGCATGCTTGCCGTTCGGCAACAGATTCCAGAGACCGATTCGCGCCAGCAACTTCAGCACCGGCAACCGGGATGCCCCCGGGTCATCCCGCGTCGAGGCGCTGCCGTAGGAAACGAGGGTGCCGCCCTTGGCCAGTAACCGCCACGAATCGCCGATCCCACGCCCGCCGACGTGGTCGAAGACGGCATCCACCCCATCCGGAGCAAGGTCCCGGACCCGCGCCGTGAGATCCGCGCCGCGAGCTGCGTTGCGATCCACATCGTGATAATCGAGCGGCTCCACGCCGAGCCCGCGCAGGGTGTCGTGATGACGCGCCGACGCCGTTCCGATCACTCGAACCCCCTCCCTGGTGGCGAGCTGCGCGAGCGTCGAGCCTACCCCGCCATTCGCGCCGAGAACGAGAATCACATCTCCCGATGTGACCTTCGCCGTGCGGTACAACATCTGCCAGGCTGTCAACCCATTGACCACGAGCGTCTCGGCGTCAACAGCAGACACGCCATCCGGGACCGCCACCAGGTCGCCGGCATCGACGATCGCAGCGGTCGTCCAACCACCGATCTTCGTGATCGCCGCATACCGTTGTCCGATCATCGCGCGTTCGACACCATCACCGACCGCATCGACCAGTCCCACCAAGTCGTAGCCGGGAATGAATGGATACGCTGGTTGATCGTAGTACTTGCCACGCCGCATCTGCTGCTCGGCAAAGGAGATACCCGTGGCTTCGACATGGATACGCACCTGACCGGGCCCGGGCTGTGGCATCGGGATGGTCAGGATCGCGAAATCCTCCGGTTCAACGATGCCTGGAAGCTGCACAACGGTTGCGGTCTTCGATGGTGATCCAGACAGATGATTCATGGAAAAACTCCTCGTTTCAATGTAGCCACGGATAGTGTGTGAACGATCAATCATTCTCGAACGGAAGATGAATGCCGCGAAGTCGCGGCAGCTGCGAACGATTACGTCATGGGTGTAGCGGCAACGTAGGCTTGATGAATGGTCAGAAGTTTGGGCCGCAAGGCTGGGAGGCACTGACCTCCCGCAAGGCTGGGAGACGCTGACGTCTACAGATCTGTAGGGGCCGACTTCCCGCAGGAATGTCCACCCGATCGACCAGAGAGGCAGATCTGTCAGCGACACGGGCAGCGACGCCGGCAGCCGCGTCAAGCCGATTCGACGCCGCTCGACCGCGCTGCGAGGATAAACTCTGCCAATTGGGGCGATCTCCCAAGCTGTTCTGGCGGTTCTGCATGATTGACACCCGCCCACAGTGCCGGTTCACGTGCCATTCAACCGGATTCCCTCTCGGAGGGCCACGGCTTCATCGCTGCTCATGCTCCCGGTTCCCGCCCGGGATGTCTCATTCCCTGCGTGAGTGCCAAAGCCCACGGTGCGTCGAGCTCATCGAGACCCGCCGTCACGATCAGATGGCAGAGCTGGCCTCGTGCGACAAAGAGTTGGATCCGCGCGTCGTCCGCCCCCGAGCGCTCCCTGACAAGGTGGATGATGCTCGCATATCCTTGCCGGACCGCTTCCCGAATTTCCGGGATGTCCACCGCGCTTTGTGCATGCACCTGCACCATCAGCAGATCACGATCCGCTATCAGGTCTGCGTAGGCGGCACCCATCGCGTCGATCACTTTCTCCGTTGACTGGTCAATCGCCTTGGAGGCAGCGTCTGCCAAGGCATCTCCGATTCTCTGATAGCAGAGATCGATCGCCGCCACGAACAAGCCGAGCTTGTCGCTGAAGAGCCGAAACACGTACGCCGCCGAGAAACCAGACAGCGCAGCGACATCGGCGACGGTGGTCGCGTAGTATCCCTTCCTTGCGAAGGCAGTCAAGGCCGCTGTCGCGATAGCGGCCTTCCGGAGTGATGCTGTCGGGGTCTCTGGTAGCTGCTTCATGTGAGTGATCATACACTCACATTAGCAAGAGTGCAATACCTGCGGCCGAAAAGAGGGAGAAGTTCCTGGGGACACACAGTCCCCAAGGTCCAGACTAAACGATTAGCAAAAACTCATTGCTGGAGCGTCTGATTGCGGGGCTCTTGCTTGTGGTAGGCATCGCACTGATTTTCGAGAGCTTCCTGCCAAAAGCAACCAGCCGGTTGCTTCCCAACGGAACGGCAACGGATATCATCGCCGGGATCCTCTTCGGCCTGGGGATTGGATTGGTGAGTAGCCTTTTGGGCGTCGCCGGTGGGGAGGTCATCATCCCCACCCTGATCTTCGCGTATGGTGCCGATATCCAGGTTGCTGGCACCGCAAGCCTGCTTATCAGCCTGCCCACAGTTTTCGTCGGAATCGTTCGCTACGCGCGACGGGTGCCTACGATCGCCTGTCATTGCGGGATACGGTGGCACCTGAAGCATCGTTGCGCACTCCGCGATGGAAACGGAACGGGCGCGGCAGCGCGACCGGCAGCGCGACCGGCGGGGCATCGTTAATGCACAGTGTTCGCAAACTCGTGGGTTGCGTGGTCGACCTGGATCAACGAAGCGAAGGAATGACCTTTGGGAATAGCAGGTGGGCTCGAATCGATCGCTGGCAGGGTCCTCGGAAGCAGCCTGGGACCGGTTTCCCGCAGGCTGCTGCGCCGACATCACCATCAGACGCTGCATCGGGGCGATGTCGATGAGACGCGGCGATCGAGCGCCCGCGATCAATGGTGGGGAGAAGCGCCGCAATGGTATCCCGGCGGCACCCCACCCCGCGCCCACAATCACCTGACTCCGCTGATCGATGGGGACCACTATCTGTCTGCCTTGCACGAGGCGATCACCGGTGCCCACGATTACGTTTACATCGCCGGATGGTGCCTGACTCCAAACACGCCCCTCGCACGAAAACCGGGGACATCCCTTGTCAGCACCCAATTGCTCCCGGTATTGATCGAGGCCGCCAAACGTCTCCCGGTTCGCATTCTTCTCTGGGCCGGCGCGCCTGCCCTCATCCAGCCCACCGCGCGCGCAGTCGATGCGGTCCACCGTGAAATCGAGGCTGCAGCGGCACAGGCAGGAGTCGACCTCCGTTGCGTGCTCGACAAGAGCGCCCACCTCTCTCATTGCCACCATCAGAAAACCGTCGTGATCGATGGCCAGACGGCGTTCGTCGGTGGGATGGATCTCACGACATTTCAGGGCGATCGCTGGGACGAGTTCGCGCACCCGTTACGTGGAGGGCCGAACTGGCATGACGTTCAGCTCAGGATCGAGGGCGAGACGGTTGTCGATGTCGAGCACAACTTCCGGGAACGCTGGTCCGCCGTCACCGGTGAGACCGACCTCCCGCACCAGGAGCCTGTCGTCGATGCGGCCTGGCACACGCCCGTCCAGATCGTACGCACTATTCCTCCCCGCACGTACGAGTTCGCACCGCAAGGGGAATTCGGAATCCATCATGCCTACGTCGAACTCATCCGTGGCGCGCAGCGGTTGATCTATCTCGAGAATCAATACCTCTGGTCTCCGGATGTCGTCGAGGCACTGATCGACGCCATGAACGCACCACACGCGGAATCGTTTCGGATCGTGATTGTCCTGCCCGCGCAAGCATATAGCGGCAAGTGGGATAACGACAAGCATGTCACGGCCCTGCGCAAGGCCGACGGCGAGCGTGGACTTGTAGAGGTCTACAGCATTTACGCGTCCGGTCCCCATGCGGGAGTCGACCCGTTTCGGTACCGTCCCATCTACGTCCATGCCAAGGTCACGATCGTCGACGATGAATGGCTCTCGGTTGGGTCCGCAAACCTCAATACCCGCGGCCTGGTGACCGACAGTGAGCTCAATGCACTGGTACACGAATCCGATCTTGCACGGGATGTCCGCGCCCACCTCTGGGCTGAGCACCTCGCCATCGCTCCCGAAGAGATCGCCCGCACCGATCCCATTTCCCTTATCGATGGCGCGTGGAAACAGCAGGCTTCCGAAAATGCCAGGATCATGAGCCAAGGGGATCGTCCGCTCATCAGCAATGTCCACCGCTACGAAACGGGGCATGTGCCCGGATCCTGGCTGCTGGACGAGGCCGAGGCGCTGACATTCGAACATTAGAGCGGCGGTCAGAAGATGCGCCTCCCTGATGTTCGCCCTCATGGCTGATCCACCGCCCTGCGGTGGAGGGTCCGATGAAGCTTCCGATGCAGCTGCTCGATGCAGCTGCTGACATGGGGGACCACTCCGCAGCGCGGCGGCACCCCTACGAACGAGCACACCTTGTGAATTCCGCTGTAGTGCTCTGTCACCAATGATTCGAGGGGACCCCATGGGGACGCCACGAGGACGCCACGGATATGGCGCGCGGCGGCCCATCGGTCCGGCACCGGCCGCCGCTGCGATGTTGTCCCCGACGGACGCCCCATGGGGCGGTCGACCCGTTTCCCGGGTTTCAGGCATGACAGTCCACGAGCCAGGATTATTCACGAATGGAGTCCGGGCGTTCCCCGTCATTTCGGAAGCCTCTTCGAGCAGCTGCACCGGAGCGTGTCGAGAAGTCTTTCCCATGGCGGGGTTTCCCAACGCGAGATGTCTCGACGGAGGTTATCCTCGCAGCGCGGTCGAGCGACGTCGAAGGGCTCGACATGACGAACCCAGGCATTGGCGGTGGTGGCGTCCCAAACGCCGTCGTGAAGAATCCGGACTAGAGCGCTTGCAACCTTCGCCAAAGCGTGTACCTGCCGACGATCAGTGCGGCGAGCGGCGATATTTTGGCGTCGCGGATCGCCGCTACGGCTTGGCCAGCATCGCCAGAATCCGCTTCGGAACCTTGCATATCATCGTGTACGCCGGGTCGTAGACGTTCCCGACGTCGTACTCGACGCATTGTCCCAGCACGGCGCTCGCCGCCCGCACATCCAAACCGTAGTCGGCTTGCAGCCAGTGCAGCATCTCGGTCGTCGCATGCTGGAGTGCCTGATCGAGCGGACGCGCATTGCCGGCAACGAAGATCGCGTCCTCGTGCTCGCCACGCGGCCAGTGGATCGTCCATCCCTTCCGCAACCCAACGGTGAACTGCACCTCCATCGAGATCTCGATCCCGGTGCCAACGATCTCGCCGTCACCCTGGGCAGCGTGACCGTCTCCCAGGTGGAACAACGCGCCGGGTTCGAACACCGGCAGATAAACCGTTGTGCCCTCCGTGAAACCACGGTAATCCATGTTGCCGCCATGCTCGGCCGACGTCATGGTCGAGATCGCCTGCCCCCCACGGGCAGCCACGCCGAAACACCCAAGCATCGGTTCGAGCGGCAGGTGAAGCGCCTCGAGGCCGGGGATCAGGATCTCGGGCGTCACGGTTCTGCTGTCCATGTCGACTCGCCAGTCGAAGCGTGGAAGCGCTGGCAACTCCCGGACGAATTCGGGATCGACCACATTCGGGGCGAGCACCGCATTCGTGAATCCGGTGGCGCGGTTCGGGGTCAGGCGGTCGATCCGGACAACAAGCGTGTCGCCGCGTTCAGCGCCCTCGATAAAGAATGGCCCGGTCTGCGGGTTAGGACGACCCGCAACCTGCTCGTTGCGCGCATCGCGACCGAAGGCATCGACCGTCGTTGTGATGACCGTGTCACCGGGGGCGATCGTAAGAACCGGGGGGTGGATGCCGATCGTCGTGAAGTAGTGGTCTGGCTGGAAGTGATGTGTGGTCACGGAATCTCCTGTCTCTTCAAGCGTCACGTCGAACCGGGCAGCACGGCTGTTGGCACCCACCGGGGTGTCCCGAATAATGCCCTATCATCGCATTGTCTGCATCCCTCAGCGACCGCCCCGAGCTAGAGACAGCAGTCGAACGCCAAACGGGGAGCCTTCAGGGCTCCCCGCTCTCCGCGCTACTGCGAGAGATTCAGATCCCGGACGCGCCGGACGCGCCGGACGCGGCGGGAGATGGGGTCGCGTCCGACAATCGCCTGGAATCCGAAACCACCGGTGAGGCGACTGGCGAAGCTTCCCGTGAGGCTTCTCGTGAAGTTTCTGGCGTCGCGGCATCCGCGCCGAAGCTGGAGACACACATACCTCCTCCGCACATGCCGAACATCTCATCGACCCGGAGTCCGGCATCAGTCTGCTCGAGACCGATGAACCATACGGAAAGCATCGCGGTATCGTTCCGCTCCCGCCACACCTGATCCGGGATCGAGGCAACGTCCTTCGGCGCAATGGTCGCCAGGAACCCAATTCGTCCATCCTCGAGTCTTTGAGCCGTGCCCAGAAACATGTTGAGTACCTCCGGTGTTCCGTTCGACGTCTTCCATATGACACGCTCCGGATCTTCGGACGCCGGTAGCGGTCCCTCCCAGGCGGTCGTTAGTGCTGTCGACCGCAGTCGAATCGCGGTCATATCCGCAGGTGTTCCCCCGACAGCCTGCCGAAGGTCGGTCACGAAACGCTCCGTACCGATCGACTCGAGCCCCAGGTAGTCGGGAACGGGACCCTTCATGCATGCGGCGAAGCGCGCCATCAGGTCCGGGATCGCCGCCGCCTGCGGGTCGCTGATCGGCCCCCGCTTCTCGTACCCGTAGCTCTCGGACTGCGAGGTGACGTCTCTGGCAACCGGCGTGCCGGAAACATCACAGGCAAACGCCGATGCGGGAGATGCTTCCGGGCTCCCGATCGCCGCCAGTTCCGGGTTGCCATGGGCGGACGCCGTCGGCGTTACGAGGGATCCACTTCCCCCACCGAATCCGCGATATCCCGCCACAATCGCCACGATCAACGCCGCCACCAGCAACGTCGTCACCACTGGCTGAATGTCGATTCGCGTCCGAAACCACCCAGCAGGTGAGGGTAGTTGCCGGGCTGTTGGCAGGTGCGTCGTTGCCGGACCCGTCCCCACACATTCGACCGGCGCCGACCATCCATTCACCACTGAGGTGATGGATCGGGAATCCCCGGTCGACGTCTTGGCTTCTTGCTGCGATCGCATGACTTCCTCCCAGATCGACTGCTTTCGTTCCATTTCCAGATGCACGGGTGCATGCGCATTTCCGTCCCTTGGCTCCACGCCGTCTGTCAGATGAATCCGCGTCGCCGTGTCGATCAGTTCGGCAAGCCCGGCAAGCCCGGCGAGATCCTGCTCGTCATGCCGCGGTTCCGTCTCACCGCTCACCAGCCGAGCATCGGTTGCGCCGTGGGTGAGCAGGTCGAGCGCCTCGGCGAAACGTTCGATATTGGCGGAGGTCTTCACGGGATCTCCTGGCGGCTGGCGCATGCGCGCACTCCTTTGGGTTCCGCCGTGCGAACGAGTCCACAGGTTGCCGGGATCAGACATCGGTTTTCTCCTGCACGGTGAGTAAAGGTGTCGATGATTCGGGTCCGGCAGCTCCGGCAGCTCCGGGCGACCTGTCATGGTCGAAATGCACGAGGAGGTCCCGGAGCCGGGCATAGGCGCGAAACTGCGCGGATTTGACGGCGGCAACCTGCATCCCCAGGACGGCGGCGATCTCCGGGCCGGTCAATCCGGCCAACCGCAACTCGACGATCTGGCGCTGCCCCTCGGTCAATCCCGCCATGGCGACGACGAGTTCCTGCCGACGTTCGCTGGCGAGTGCGTATTCCTCCGGTGAAGGAGCGGGATCAGGGATCGAACGGGGTCGGTCGTCGAGTGACGATTGCTCACGCCGCGCACGATGGACATCGACCACATGGTTGTGGGCAATCGAGAACAGCCAACTCCGAAACGTCGATCTATCGGCATGGATACTGAAACGATGAAGCGCGCCGAGTGCCTTTACGAAGATCTGACTTGTCAGATCCGCCGCTTGCTCCCGATCGCTCGTTCGCCGCAGGCAATACCCAAAAATGGCATCCACGTAGCGTTCGTAAAGCGGGGCGAAGGCGAACGGATCCTGTTGGGCAAGCTCGACCTCTTCCCACTCGTTTGGCACTGATGCTGATGCCTTGGCGAGGATTTCGCTATCTGTGCGACTCGGTAGGCCTCCGGAATCGGCAGGATCCTGATGGTCGCTGGGGCCGGTCACAATCATGTTCCAAAAACACCTTGAGCCATGTACGTCGCTGCCTCCTGACGAATCCGGATGGGCAGCGGTGAGCCATTCGGATTGAACGCCCGTACCACCTCATCGCCGCGTTTGCACGACGGTCTGCACAGAAGGAAACGACTGGCCGCAAAAAAGGATTCGCCATCATTGCATGTACGCGATCGGAGAAGGCTCGCTGGAATGACAGAGAGTGCTGCTGGAGTCTGGTTCCTCAAGCATGGTCTTGGGTGGTTGGACAGCCGATTGCTTACCCAAGGGGTACAAAACGGGCGGCTCGCGCCGTTGGTTCTCACGACGTGTTCAGGTCACTGAAGTGTGGTGTTCGTTCTCTCAGGCATCACGAGATAGATGCCCATGAAATGCGGGTCTGGAACGGTCGCAAACACTACCTGTGGTTCGATCATCGAAAAAGATACGCGCGTCCGTCCGACGCCGGAGATGATTCCGCCGTCACCTTCCGGCCGCTTGTCGTTTCGCTGCGGTCCACACACGGCCTGGTACCTATCGCTTCTTCCGCATCCGCACCCTGTGACAGCCGGTTCCCGGCACCAGAAAAGTGGTTTCAAACGATAGGTCTGGAAGCTGCTCAGGTCGGAAGAGTGTGGCTCCGATCATGACCTCCACCATCACATCGATCGTCGACGCACTGCGCGAGACTACTCGCACCTGATGCAAAAGGACAAGAAAACGGCGCGAGAGTAATCTCGCGCCGTTTTCCCTGTGAGCCGAGCGACCGTACGTAGTCACCCAGGCAAACCCATGAACCGGATCAATCTGAATGCGCGTCTACGATCGAGAATCGAACCAGTGCTGCTTGCGTGCGATCGCGGCAGCGGCGAGGAGTCCGAAGAAAGCCATGCCGACGAGCAACATCTCCACCGGATCGCTCTGTGGTTTGCCAGGACCGCTACCACTGCCCGTGTTCGGCAACGCTTGCAGTGCCACCGGCGTCTTTGTGGCGCTTGCCGAACCGGTATTCGTGGTCGTGGCCGTTCGAGCTCCAGCCTCCACCGTAGGGGTCAAGGTACCGGTTTGAGTAGCTGACGTCGCAGTCACAACTGGTGTGACTGTCTCCGGTGACGTTTCTGTGGCCGTACTGACAGGGGTTTGGGTGACAGTCATCGTTGACACCACGGTTGGCGTAGGCGTACTTCCTTGCTGGGTAGGAGTAACACCGGCTGTTTGCGTCATGGTGGCGATGACAGTGGCCCCTTCCACGGTCGGACTGGTTGTCGCCGTTGGACCGGCTCCCGTGGTGGCGGTGGCCGTTGGACCGGCGCCAGTAGTTGCCGTGGCGGTTGGACCGGCGCCAGTAGTTGCCGTGGCGGTCGGACCGGCGCCAGTAGTTGCCGTGGCGGTCGGACCGGCGCCAGTAGTTGCCGTGGCGGTCGGACCGGCGCCAGTGGTGGCGGTGGCGGTCGGACCGGCGCCAGTGGTGGCGGTGGCGGTCGGACCGGCGCCAGTAGTTGCCGTGGCCGTTGGACCGGCGCCAGTAGTTGCTGTGGCCGTTGGACCGGCGCCCGTGGTGGCCGTGGCCGTTGGGCCGGCGCCAGTAGTTGCCGTGGCCGTTGGGCTGGTCGTCACGGTTGGAGTCGTGTCGCACCCACCATTGCTCAGGTTGTTCACACAGGTATTCCCGTTCGCTCCACTCAAGGTGCCATCCGGGCAGGTCGTCGTCGCGCCAAATTTCGCATCGGCGATATTCGCACCGGTAAAGTCCGCTCCGGTCAAATCCGCCCCATTGAAGGTCGTGCTGGAGGTGGTGGTCGAATTGCTGAAATCGGCACAGACCAATGACGCCCCATCGAAGGTGGTGTTGGCGAGGGACGTGCCGCTGAAGTCTGCACCGTTCAACTTTGCCCCATTGAAGGTCGTGCCACTGAAGGTGGTGGTACTGCTGAAGGTCGCGCCATTCAGGACCGCGTTGTTGAAGGTGGCGTTAGTGAGGTTGGACCCGCTGAAATCCACGCCACTGAGGTCCTGACGGCCGTTAAAGGTGCATCCCGTGAGGTCCCTGTTGGGCCCGGGTGCGTTACAATCCACGGCTGCGGCCGCAGCCTGGATGTTCGCATTCGATGGGGAGCTCACGCGTTGATTGCCCGATGAGGATGGCGTGGCCAGCGGCAAGGCCGAACTCTCGGAGATGGTTGGCTCTAAGGCAGGTTGCTCAACCGTCGGCACCTCGGGAATTGTCGGCACGTCAACTGTCGGTACCTCGGGAATTGTCGGTACTTCGACTGTCGGTACCTCGGGAATTGTCGGTACTTCGACTGTCGGCACCTCGGGAATTGTCGGTACCTCGGGAATTGTCGGTACTTCGACTGTCGGCACGTCAACTGTCGGCACGTCAACTGTCGGCACGTCAACTGTCGGTAGGTCGATCGTTGGCACCTGACCCAACACCATGCCTTGCGCCGATGCCTGTCCTGAACTGGTCGCAAACACCAGCAGCAAACTGAGAATTGCCACAATCGAGAGTGATGCGCAGCTTCGTTTCATAAACGATTCCTTCCAGAATGTGGCCCAAGTGACCGCCACGTCCGCAATTGCAGCGGCGGCAGTGAGGATGAATAGAAAACGAGATGCTGACGCGCTGGAAACCTGAGGCTACAAATCAGCGGTGAAATATTGACAATTGAAGGTCGACTGAATTGCAGACTGGAGAGGGGAATAAAGGTGAAATGAGGACAGGGATTCTGAATAGGTCCCGTAACTGGAGCTAATAACCGTCAAAAGGGATGACCTATTGCTCCGATAGATCAAACCAAATGTATCACCACCGAAATCGTCTTCCATATAGCCTGTTTATGCTAAGCAAACCTTGACTCAGTATCATATTTTACTAGCCTCATATGCTGCAGAAATCCAAAAGTTGTAGTCTAGCAGGATGGATGATTCCGGGCATTATAAATATTAACGTCATATTCAGGCTTTTGGGTGGATGGCTAACAATGGATATGCCGCGTACAGTCTACGCAACTCCGGGGATGACGTATTCAGAACTCCGGAAGAACTTAAGCGTGCCTATGCGCAAAGGACATCTTGGATCGATCTGGCATGGTGAAGAAATCCGTGGTGAGGGGCGACAAGCGGATTCCTGGCCGGATCGCAACATGCTGCTCGACGTGCCACAAGACGCCAGGTATTCCGGATTCGTGCGGATAGGAACATCATTGCCCGGCGACAACCGCCAGTCGGAGAGGTCCCATGTGTGCCTGGCATGGACAAGGAGATATGACAGACAAACCCTGAAAACCACCTTGCATTGGATGCACCGGGAGTTTCAGGGGTACGTCTCTATTCATCAGGGTGCGGATGATGGGGTGGAAAGGGACTCAACCAGCTGCGCAAAACCCCAACAGCAATGGAAGCGATCTTCGACCATCAGTCTTGCAGGGGCCTTTGTGCGCTGATTGCCCGCAAGCGACCGATACACTCCCGATCCGGAATTGCTCGCGAGGGACCCAGAGGCCTCAGAAGATGGCACCTCCGAGGCAGGTGATCCTTGATGGAAGGACCCCAAGGTACGCGTTCAATCCGCCGTACAGTGGCTCCAGGGAAGTGGAGGTGCCACGTTGCGCCAATGGTGACATGGCCGACGTGTGGCCCACGTCGCTTTCGTCTGGCTGACCGGCATGGGCAAGCAGTTCGATCTGGAGCTTCTTCAGGCCCAACCGGATCCGTCCCTTCACCGTTCCCAAGGGCGTCGCTTCCCGCTCCGCGATCTCCCCGTGCGTCATCCCCTCGAAATACGCCA